>Ga0068861_100002522_pt1 | contig 11962 bp, 10 predicted proteins | sample KBSSwiS42_FD_66593 | JGI IMG/M metagenome (GOLD analysis project Ga0068861, IMG submission 66593) | Switchgrass rhizosphere microbial communities from Kellogg Biological Station, Michigan, USA - KBS Switchgrass S4-2 | ecosystem: Host-associated > Plants > Roots > Rhizosphere > Soil ...
CCGTGGACCTGCGCTCGCTGGCGTCGCGCGGACTGATCCGCAATCTCCCGCCGGAGTTGCTGGCCCATCCGCCGCGTATTGCCGGGGATCCCACCGAACGCGCGGCGCTCGGCTACCTGCACGGCAACTGCGGCAATTGCCACAACAACGAAGGTCCGCTGGCGTTGCTCGACATGACGCTGGCGCAACGCGTTGCCGCACCGTCGGCGTCGAACGCCGTGCTGAGCTCCATTGTCGGCGTGCAGAGCCAATTCCGTTCGCCCGATGCTCCTGCCGCCGAAGCGCGCATCGCGCCGGGCCACCAGGACGCCAGCGTGCTCGCGCTGCGCATGAATTCCCGCGATCCGCTGCAGCAGATGCCGCCGCTCGGTACTTCGGCGGTCGACGCCGAAGCCGTCGCGCTGCTCAGCCGCTGGATTGAAGGTTTGAATAAATAACGCTTGTTTGAGGAGGTCTCGATGAAAACCCTGAAGTTTTTTGTGTTCTTTGTATTGGTGGTCACCGCGTCGTTCGCGCGCGCCGATGAAGCCGTGTCGGCCGGTCCGTATGACCCGGTGGCGCGCGGCAAGTACCTGGTCAGCACGTCCGGCTGCCACGACTGCCACACGCCGTTCAAGATGACGGACAAGGGTCCGGCCCCCGACATGGAGCGCGCGCTCTCGGGTCATCCCGAGCAGTTCGTGATGCCGCCGGCGCCTGCCCCGACGGGGCCGTGGCTGGTCTCCATTGCGGCGACCAACACCGCGTTCGCGGGTCCCTGGGGCGTGAGCTTCACCGCCAACCTGACTCCCGACAAGGAGACCGGCCTCGGCAAGTGGACCGCGCAGACCTTCACGGAGACCATCCGCACCGGCCGCCACCTGGGCCGTGGTCGCCAGATCCTGCCGCCCATGCCCATCCCGGTGTACCGCAACTTCACCGACGAGGACCTGGCGGCGGTCTTCGCCTACCTGCAGTCCATTCCCGCGGTGAAGAACAAGGTGCCCGCGCCGCGTCCGCCGGTGCCGGCCACCGCCGCGGTCGTCCCGCAGCCCGGTAGCTAGATCAAACCCGCACCCTCATTCGTTGCACGGGTCACCGGGCAGCGAATGGGGGCGGCTGGACCCCTTATAGAAGAGTAAGCTTGCAAATAAGAATAGTTCTCATGTAGCTTTCGCGCTCGTTTTACGAGTTGTCGAACCTGGTGAATTCCCGCCGAAGAATGCAGCTGTACCGGACGATGCATTCGTGGCACTGGATCAGTGCCGCGATCTGCCTCGCCGCGCTGCTGCTGTTTTGCATCACTGGCATCACGCTCAATCACGCGGGCGTCATTGGCGCGAAGCCCGACGTCACCACCGCGACGGCGCAGCTTCCCGATGAGCTGCGCCCGGCGCTCGCGGGAGAACACGAGGCGGGGCCATTGCCCGATCCGTTGGCCGACTGGATCGAAGATCACTTCGACATCGAAACCGACGCGGCGACCATCGAATGGTCGGACCAGGAGTTGTATCTCTCGGCGCCGGGCCCGGGCCGCGATGCCTGGGTGTCGATCGATCGCACCAGCGGCGCGGCGAAATTCGAATCCACGGATCGCGGCTGGATCGCCTATTTCAATGACCTGCACAAAGGCCGTAATACCGGCGTCGTCTGGACGATATTCATCGACGTGGTCGCCGCGGCGTGCGTGTTCTTCTCGCTCACGGGCCTGGTGTTGCTGTGGATCCAGGCACGCCAGCGCACGTCGACCTGGCCGCTGGTGACCCTCGGCATCGGCGTGCTGGTGTTCCTCATGATCGTTTTTGCCCACTGAAGTCGTTGGACGGAGACCGGATGGTTCGCAAGACCCGAATGCTCATCGCCGCATGGTTCGGCACCTGCGCAGGCGCCGCCGGTGCGGCCGACCTCACGCTGAACCTCGAGATCCCGAATCTTCCCGTGGCCGAATACCACCGTCCGTACGTCGCCATCTGGATCGAGGACGGCTCGCAGACCATCGCCGCGAATCTTGCGGTCTGGTACCAGCTGCGCGGCGATCACACCAAGTGGCTGCCGGACCTGCGCCAGTGGTGGCGCCGCGGCGGCCGCGATCTGAAGGTGCCGGTGGATGGGCTCACCGGCGCGACGCGGCCGGCCGGGCAACACATCCTCAAGTTCGACGCTGCAACCGAGCCGCTGGCAAAACTCAAGCCGGGCAAATACGAGCTGGTCGTCGAGGCGGTGCGCGAAGTGGGTGGACGCGAAGCCGTGCGTATTCCCTTCGAGTGGCCCATCAAGGCCGCGGCGCGCGGCAACGCGCAGGGCAAGACCGAGCTCGGCGCCGTCGCGCTGACACTGAATCCATGAGCGGGGAGCGCACATGAAACTTTCGTTCTCGCGTGTTGCGCTGTTGCTGGCGTTGATGAGCCCGACGAGCTTCGCGGCCCGTGCGTGGCTGCTGCCGTCGCAAACCATCGTGGCGCGCTCGGGTGGCTGGGTGACGGTCGACGCCGCGAATTCCGACGATCTGTTTTCGTTCAACCAGGGCGCGATGCCCATCGACTCGTTGAGCGTGACGGCCGGCGACGGCGCGGCGGTGACGCCGCAGAACATCGCCAAAGGCAAGACGCGTTCGAGTTTCGATCTCGAGCTGCGTGCGTCGGGCACCTACCGGATCGCGGTAGCCGGCGACATGGTCATGGCGCGCTGGGAGGAGGACGGCAAGCCGAAACGCTGGCGCGGGCCGCCGGCGGAAATGGCCGCCAACATTCCGGCCAATGCGGCCAGGCTCGAAGTCGAACAGATGCAGCGGCGCGTGGAGACTTTCGTGACTGTCGGCACGCCGACGGAAGTGAAATCCGTCGGCACCGGACTCGAGCTCGTGCCGGCGCGGCATCCCAACGATCTGTACGCCGGCGAGGCCGCGAAATTCCGCTTCCTGCTGGATGGCAAACCTGCGAAAGACCTGGACGTCGGGATCATCGCGGGTGGTACCCGTTATCGTGATGCGCCGGCCGCGATGGCGCTCAAGACCGACCCGGACGGCTTCATCACCGTCACCTGGCCGGCGCCGGGCCTCTACTGGCTCGATGCCGAAATCAAGGACGACAAGGCCACGGTGCCGGGCGTGAAGCAGCGCACCGCCGGCTACAACCTCACGCTTGAAGTCCTCCCGCAGTAAATTTTTTCGCGTGGTCCTGGCCACGCAGGTTGTGACGTCACTGCTGCTGACGGCGCTGCTGCTGGCAGATGTGGCCCACGCCGCGCAGCCGGCGAAGGAAACGCTGCTGTCCGGCGAGACCATGGGCAGCGCGTGGACGGTGAAGATCGCGGGCAAACTACCCGCGCCGGCAGATACCTTGCGTGCCGGCGTACAGGACCAGTTCGAGCGCGTGAACCAGGCGCTCAGTACCTATCGGCCGGATTCGGCGCTCAGCCGTTTCAACGATGACGACAGCGGCGAGTGGATCGACATCGATCCCGAGCTGGCCGTGGTCATGGGTTATGGGCTGGGGCTCGCGGCGGGCAGCGGCGGCGCGTACGACATCACCGTGGGCCCGCTGGTGAATCTCTGGGGTTTCGGTCCGGACCCGGGGCACCGTCGGCTGCCGGATGCCACGGAAATCGCAGCGGCGCGGAGGCGGGTGGGCTGGCAGAAGCTGCAGGTGGATGCCCCGCAGCACCGCGCGCGCAAGGCACCCGGGGTGCGCGTCGATCTTTCCTCGCTCGGCAAGGGTTACGCCGTCGATCGTGTCGCCGGGTTCCTCGAGGCCCAGGGCATCGCTAACTACCTGATCGACCTCTCGGGAAAGCTGCGCGCGCACGGGCACAATGCGGCGGGCACGACGTGGCGCGTCGCCGTGGAGCAGCCCGCCGCCGACGACCCCACGGGCGCGCCGCGCACCGTCCCGGCCGTGGTGGCGCTGCGCGATTCCAGCATCGCGACTTCGGGTGACTACCGGCGCTATTTCGAATCCGGCGGCAAACACTACTCGCACATCATCGATCCGCGCACCGGTTACCCGGTCACGCACGCGACGCTGTCGGCCACCGCGCAGGCTCCGACCTGCATGGTTGCCGATGCGCAGGCGACGCTGCTCATGGTGATGGCGCCCGCCGATGCCCTGCGGCTGGCGAACCAACAGGGCGTGCCGGCACTGTTCATTCATCGCGAGGCAGGCGAATTTCGCCTCGAGCGCAGCGCCCACTGGCGCGAAGACTGAGATGTAGGCATTCGCCTGCGCGCGGCCGGGCCGTGCACCGACAGGCCCGGAACCTTGTTAGCCCCGCCGCGGGCGCAAAATGCGCAGATGAGTCCGCGGCGGAGTCTCTGGAGCATCCTCAAGGGAACGACGCAGAACTGGCTCGACGACCAGGCCTCGAGCATCAGCGCTGCGCTGGCGTTCTACTGCGCGTTTTCCCTGGCGCCACTGCTCATCATCTCGGTCACCATCGCCGGCTGGATCGTGGGCAGCGATCTTGCGTTTTCCTACGTCGGCACACAGGTGACCATGCTGTTCGGCCGGCAGAGCGCGAAGCTGATCCTGGAGGCGATGGAAAGTGCGCAGTCGACGGACGGTCTCTGGGCGACCGTGCTGAGTGCCGTGATGCTGCTGATCGGCGCGAGCACGGTGTTCGCCGCACTCGAGAGCGCCCTGCGGCAGGTGTGGGGTGGGCGCGATATGCCGCGCCACGGCTGGCGCCCGTTCGTGCGCACGCGGCTGATCTCGTTCGGCTTCATCCTGGCGGTCGGATTCCTGCTGCTGGTCTCATTGACGCTGACCACCGCACTGGCTGCGCTGCGCGGCTACGTGCTGCGGCATTTCGAAGGCATGGTCAGCATGTTCGCCGGGCTCGACTTCCTGGTGTCGGTCGGACTCGGCACGGGCCTGGTGGCGTTGATGTATCGCTATCTGCCGGCGCGGCGGCTGCCCTGGCGCCAGGTGTTCACCGGCGCGCTCGTGACCGCGCTGCTGTTTCACCTCGGGCGCTGGGTGATCGGCCTGTATCTCGGCCGCGCGACGCAGCCGACCGCCTATGGCGCGGCGGCGTCATTCGCCGCCTTGTTGCTGTGGCTCTATTACTCGGCGCAGATTTTCCTGTTCGGCGCCGAGTTCACCGCCTGCCTGGGGCGGTCGCGCAAGCCCGAGCCCCTGCTGCAAAGCGAAGAGGCGACTACTGCTTCTTGATGGTGAACTTGCCGAAGGCGATGCCGAGGTCCCAGCCATCGCCGGTGCCGGACAGCGCCAGCGAGATCTCGCCCTTGGTCACCACCTGCGCCTGCGATGACTTCACCGCGCCGGCGTGCGCCTCGGCGCTGGCATAACTGCCGAGCACGTCATCGATCTTGTGCACCCCGGAGAATTCGCCCACGCCGTTGCGGATGGTGGATTTGCCGGCCGACAGGCCGCCGCCGCGCGCCGCGAGCTTCACGGCCATGGATTGGCCGTTATTGCAGGTGACCGTGCCGGTACCGTCGGCGCGCTTGTAGAATGCCGACCAACCACTCATGGTGAATGAGAGCTTGCAGTCGACGGCCGCGGCCTGCGCCGTGCCCCCGTAGAGAGTGACGAGTGCAAGGGCCATTAGAAGACGAATGGATTTGTTCATGGCGCGACGCTAACCGCGCCGGCGGGGGATGGCAAGATGATGCAAATACCCATCAAGCGGGCGGTCGAACGCGTGCCCGGCGGCCTGATGGTGGTGCCCTTGCTGTGTGGGGCGTTGCTGACAACGTTTACCCCGGGTCTCCCGAAATTCTTCGGTTCCTTCACCGGCGCCCTGTTCACCGGGGCTTTGCCCATCCTGGCGGTCTTTTTCGTGTGCACCGGGGCCAGCATCGATTTCAAGGCCACGCCGTACATCCTGAAGAAGGGTGGCACGTTGTTCGCCGTCAAGGTGAGCATCGGCATCTTGTTAGGCGTGGTGTTCGGCCGGATCCTGGGTGAGGCGCCGGTCAGCGCCGGGGTGTTCGCGGGTATTTCCACGCTCGCCATCGTCGCGGCGATGAACGACACCAATGGCGGGTTGTACATGGCGCTGATGGGGCAGTACGGCCAGCCGCGCGACGTCGGCGCGTACACCGTGATGTCACTGGAATCGGGCCCGTTCCTCACCATGGTGACGCTGGGTGTTGCGGGACTTGCGGCGTTTCCCTGGCCGACGCTGGTCGGCGGCATCCTGCCGCTGCTCGTGGGTATGCTGCTCGGCAACCTCGACCGGGAGATGCGCGAGTTCCTGAGCCGCGCGATTCCCGTGATGATCCCGTTCTTCGCCTTCGCGCTCGGTGCGAACCTCGATCTCGGCAAGGTGTGGCAGGCCGGGTTGTTAGGCTTGGGGTTGGGGCTCGCGGTGGTCGTGGTCACTGGCTTCCCGCTGTTCTTCGCGGACCGTCTCACCGGCGGCAATGGTGTCGCGGGCGTCGCGGCGGCCTCCACCGCAGGTAATGCCGTGGCCGTGCCCGCCATCATCGCCAGCGCGAATTCCGCGTACGCCGACGCCGCGGCACAGGCCACCATCCTGGTGGCGGCGAGCGTGGTGGTAACAGCCATAGTCGTACCGCTGGTGACCGCCTGGACCGCGAGACGCATGGCCGCGAGGAGTGCGTAGTGCCGGAACGCTGGCTCATCGTTGCCGATGACCTCACCGGGGCGGCCGATGCCGGGGTTCCGTTCGCGCGCCGCGGCCTGAAAACCAAGGTGTTGCTGCCGAATGCGCAGCTCGTGGACCCGGAAACCGTCGCGGTTGCCTACGACGCCGATACGCGGCGCAGCTCCGCCACGCAGGCCGGCCTGCGCCATGCGCAGGCGGTGGTGCGATTCGGCGCGCCGGACACCAGCCTGTACAAGAAGATCGATTCGACGCTGCGCGGCCACCCGGCGATCGAGATCGCCGCCATGCGCGAGGTGCTCGCGGAACAGCGCCGCGAAACGTTCGGGGTGCTCGCGCCTGCCTTTCCGGCCATGGGTCGCACGACTCGCGACGGCCACGTGCTCGTGAACGGCAAGCCGCTGGAAGAAAGCGAAACCTGGGCCCGCGAACACAGTTATCCGGACGCCGACCTCGGCAGGATCCTCGCCAGCGCCGGCGTGGAATCCGTCAAGGTGCCGCTGGCCAGGGTGCGATCGGGCGCAGCGGCGCTCGGCGAACTGCTGGCCGCCATGGCCCGGGAGCGCAAACGTGGTTTCGGCCTCGTGGCCATTTGTGATGCCGAAACCGACGAGGATCTCGACAACATCGCCTGCGCCGCCCGCGCGTCCACGGCACACGGATTTCTCATCGGCACTGCCGGACTGGCGCACGCGGTGGCACGAACCGCACCGGAGTGCAGCTGCACGCCCCTCGTTGCCACGACTTCCGGCGCCGGCGCACTCATCGTCGTCGGATCGCTCGCCAGCGCGACGCGACACGCCACGCGGGAACTGGCCGCGAAGCGCGGTGTACTTCCGTTGTGCGTCGAATCGGCCTTGCTGCGCGACGCGTCGCGGCGCGAATCGCTGCGCGCCACGCTGGCGGCCGCCGGCCGCGCGCTCGAGACAGGCGATGACGTGCTGGTCGAGCTCGCCGAAGACGTGGCGCCGGATCTCGGCCGCGGGCTCGAGCTCGTGCGCGCGCTGGCCTGCGGCCTCAAGGATGCGCTGGAACGCATGAGCGGCCTGATCGTCACGGGCGGCGAAACGGCCGCGGCGCTGCTCGCGCAGGTGTTCATCGATGAATTCGAGCTGGCCGGCGAAATCGAGCCGGGCGTTGCGCTGGGACTGGCGCGCAATCACATCGAATTTCCGCTCGTGACCAAGCCGGGCGCTTTCGGCGACTCCGGCAGCCTGGTCCGCGCGCTCGAGAGACTTCGCACCATCAGAAGGACCGGAATCGTCGCATGAGTCTTCCCACGATCGCGATCACCATGGGAGACGCCGCCGGCGTCGGCCCGGAAATCATCATGAAGGCGCTGGGCGCACCGGGTGTGCATGCGTTCTGCCACCCCCTGGTGATCGGCGATGCCGAGCGGCTGCGGCTCGGCGGGCAGCGCGTCGGCAGCCGCCTGAAGATCGAGCGCGTCGCGGATCCCGCCGCCGCAACGTTCGGCCACGGGCGGGTCCAATGCATCGACCTGGCGCTGGTGCCCGCGGATCTGCCGTTCGGCAAGGTTTCCGCGGTCGCCGGTGAAGCGGCGTTCCGTTACATCGAACGTGCCGTGCGCATCGTACAGAGCGGCGCGGCGCAGGCGATCTGCACGGCGCCGCTCAGCAAGGAGGCGCTGCACGCCGCCGGTCACAAGTACCCCGGCCATACCGAGCTGCTCGCAGCGCTCACCGGCACGCCGGAGGTGTCGATGATGCTGGTCGCCCCGAAACTGCGCGTGATCCACGTGACCACGCACATCGGGCTGCTGGACGCCATCGAACGCATCGATGCGCCGCTGGTGGAACGGGTGATCACGCGCGCGCACGACACGCTGTCGCGCGCGGGAATCGCCCGGCCGCGCATCGGCGTGTGCGGCATCAACCCGCACGCCGGAGAAAACGGACTGTTCGGGCGCGGCGAAGAGGCCGTGAAAATCGTGCCGGCGGTGAAGAACGCGCTGGCCCGCGGCATGGATGTTCGCGGCCCGTTGCCGGCCGATACCTTGTTCTTCCTGGCCGCACGCGGCGACTACGACATCGTGGTGGCCATGTATCACGACCAGGGCCATGGCCCGATCAAGGTCCTCGGCCTCGAGGCGGGCGTGAACATCACCGTGGGCCTGCCGATGGTGCGGACCTCGGTCGATCACGGCACCGCCTTCGACATCGCCGGCACGGGGGTCGCCGATGAACGCAGTCTCATCGAAGCGTTGCGCCAGGCGGCCGACCTGGCGCCCAAACAGCTCACCCCGGCTCACTGACCGGATTTCGCGCGCGATCCTGACGGCGCCCTGCACCGCGTAGGTTCAAAAACGATCACACGCAGTCGTGTGTCCCCCAAATTTCTCGTGCTTTGCGCGCAAATGTGTTAATTCTTGCGCATAGTGATCGTTGCTGAGGCTTTTTGATCGAAGCTTTTTGGATCGAAGAGAGTCTCGGCGCAAATAAAGAGGGGGAATCATGAAGTCGAAGTCCCGGCCGGCTCAGTCTCGCGATACGAACGCGGGCAAGTTGCTCCTGGCCTGTATGGTGTCGGCCGCGTGCTCGCAGTCGTTCGCACAAGAAACACCGCAAGCGCCCGAAGAGGGTGAAGTCATCATCGTGACGGGTTCGCGCATTGCGCGTGACCTCGAGGATGCTTCGACCCCGATCGCAGTCATCAGCGCCGAAGAGATCCGGCTGTCGGGCACCATGAACGTGGACAAGGTCCTCGGCGATCAGCCCCAGTTCGTCCAGGCCACCAACGGTGGCAACACGGCCAACACGGTTCCCGCGGGCTCTGCCGCGGGCGCAGCCTACGCGAACCTCCGCGGCTTCGGACCGACACGCAGCCTGACGCTGGTGAACGGCCGGCGCTTCGCGATCTTCGGACCCGAGCAGGTCACGGACCTGAACACCATTCCAGCGGCGCTCGTGCAACGCACGGAAGTCGTTACCGGTGGTTCGTCCGCGGTGTACGGCTCGGACGCCATTACCGGTGTCGTCAACTTCATCATGAAGGACGATTTCGAGGGCATCCAGGCCGGCGGCCAATATGCGACGGACAGCGCCACGAGCTCGCCGATCTTCAATGTCGATCTGACCGGTGGTTTCAATTTTTCGGAAGGCCGCGGCAACTTCGTGGCCTCGCTGAACTACTACAAGCGCGAAGGTTTCACGCGAACCGAACGCGGCGACTGGGCCGCGCTGCCGTACGGTGAAGCGTGCGTCACCGCGGCGACCTGGAGCGACAGCATGATCGGCACCGCCAACGGTGCAAGTCCTGCCAACTGCGCCGCCTCCGGCGGCAAGATGGGCTTCGTTTTCTCGGGCAGCGGCGACATTCCCAACGGAAGGTTCACGCTGACGAACGCGCAGCTGGCGAATGCCGGTGTGCAGACCGCGCTGGCCAACGCGGGCCTGGCCGGCCTGGGTGGTAACGGCTTTACATTCAACGACGCGGGCGCCCAGGGAAGCCAGCGCCTGGTGAATCGTCCGGCGGATGACTTCAACCTGACGCAGTTCAACTACCTGCAGGTACCGGCCGAACGGTACATGGCCAACATCTTCACGCACTTCGATTTCACGGACAGCGTGACTGGCTACGCCGAACTGCACTACAGCAAGAACAAGGTCGACCAGCAGCTCACGCAGTCGAACATCAACGCCACGTCGCTGTACAACGTCGACAACCCCTATCTGGACGCCAACATGCGCGCGTTGCTGGTGGCGCTCGACAATGCCGAGGCGCTGACCACGACGCTTCCCGCGCAGGGCAGCCTGGTCCAGACCACCACCCGTGGCGACGGCCTGGCCATCCTCAACGGCGGCCGTCGGCTCGTGGAACTTCCTTTCCGTTTCAACACTGACGACCACGACGTGTATCGCGCGGCCATCGGCCTGCGCGGTGACCTGGGCAGTGTCTCCGACAAGGTCCTGGCCAACCTGAAGTACGACGTGTACTACAGCTACGCCAAGTCCGAGGACACCAGCACCCAGGATGGCGCGGCTTCGCGCAGCCAATACGCGCAGTCGTTGCTGCGGCCGAGTCCCACCGCCAATCCGGTCTCCAACATCTTTGGCCAGAGCCTGTCACCGGCGGCCGTCGATGCCATCGGGATCCACTCCGAGAACACCACGAACGCCAAGCAGCAGGTGTTTTCAGCGAGCGTGACGGGCGATGCGTTCGACACCTGGGCGGGCACTTCCGGCTTCTCCTTCGGTCTCGAGTGGCGCAAAGCCGAGGCCGAGTACTTGCCGGATACCTACCTGCGCACCGGCGACGTTGCGGGCTTCAACGCGGGACAGCCCACGTCCGGCGATGTGACCGCCAAGGAAGTTTTCGGCGAGCTGCGGGTTCCGATCCTGGCCGACGTTCCGGCGGTGCAGAACCTCAGCCTCAACGGCGGATTCCGCCTGTCTGACTATGACCTGGACGGCGTGGGCAGCGTGACCACGTATCTCTATGGCATGGACTGGCGCATCGATGAGTCGTTGAAAATCCGCGCCCAGGTTCAACACGCCATTCGCGCGCCGAACATTGGCGATCTGTTCGGGGGACAGCAGACGAACTTCCCGAACCTCGTCGACCCTTGCGGCAACCTCAATACCGCCAACCAGACGCAGGCGGTGCGCGACTTGTGTATTGCCACCGGCGTTCCCGCAGCCTCGGTGTTCACGCAGTCAGTGCAACCGAACACCACCGTGCCGGTCGTCTCGGGCGGTAACCCGGACCTGCAGGAAGAGACCTCGAACACCTTGACCGTGGGTGTGGTGATCACGCCGATCGAATCGATGTACATCTCGATCGACTACTTCGACATCGAGCTCAAGGACGCCATCGCTCCGATCGGCGGCGGTGCGCAGAGCGTGTTGAACCTGTGCTACTTCACGGTCCAGGACGCCGGCAGCGCCTTGTGCCAGAACGTGCATCGCGATCCGTCGACCGGTGCAATCACCACGCCGTTCTCGATCAACACCGGCCAGTCGAACATCGGTGGAATCAAGACGGAGGGCCTCGATTTCAACACCACGTATGGCGTGGACATGGGCTTCGGCAAGGACGGCGCCAGCCGCTTCGAGTTCAGCACCATCTGGACCTGGACGAAGGAGTTCACGCTGACGCCGCTGGTCGATCAGCCTCAGACCAAGAACCGCTGCGTCGGCGCATACGGTGGCACCTGTGGCGAGCCGATTCCGGAGTGGAAAGGCGTTACGCGACTGACCTGGAGCACCGGACCGCTCGGCGTGAGCCTGCGGCATCGCTACGTCGCCAGTGTGACGACCGATCGCTGGGTGCTGCCGGAGTCGGCGGGTGCCAACCCGAACCCGGCGCCGCTCCAGACCTATACCAACCCGCACTTCCCGGCCTACCACTACTTCGACCTGTCGGGAACCTTCGA
>Ga0068861_100002530_pt1 | contig 11943 bp, 9 predicted proteins | sample KBSSwiS42_FD_66593 | JGI IMG/M metagenome (GOLD analysis project Ga0068861, IMG submission 66593) | Switchgrass rhizosphere microbial communities from Kellogg Biological Station, Michigan, USA - KBS Switchgrass S4-2 | ecosystem: Host-associated > Plants > Roots > Rhizosphere > Soil ...
GGATACGTTTCAGGATGCGTATTGATCTTTCGAGATGTTACGGCCCAACGTGTAGTCGAGCGCGATAAAGCAAACCAACTTCTTACTGCGCGGCTACTCGCGTCAATCGTTGAATCTTCAAACGATGCAATTATCAGTAAGTCGCTCGACGGTGTTATCCAGACCTGGAACGCAGCCGCGGAACACCTATTCGGCTTCACATCCGCAGAAGCTGTCGGCCGGCATATCTCACTAGTAATCCCGGCCGAACGTTTAGCCGAAGAAGATCAAATCATTGCCAGCTTGCGCGAGGGCCGGCGAATCGAACACTTTGAAACAGAGCGACTGCGCAAGGACGGCGAACGCATCGTCGTCTCGCTCACCATCTCTCCGATCAAAGACGACTCAGGCAACGTAATCGGCGCTTCCAAGATCGTGCGAGACGTTACAGACCGGCACCGCGCCGAAAGCGAGCGCATGAACTTCGTGACCGTCATTGAAAACAGCACGGACTTCATCGGCATGTGTGACCTCAACGGCTTAGTGTTTTTTATTAATCGTGCCGGACTGGAAATGGTGGGATTGGACAGCATCGAAGAGGCGCGACATAAGTCAGTCAAGGAGTTTTTCTTTCCGGAAGATCAGGAAATGTTAATGAACGAGTTCTTCCCGAAAGTACTGGAGAGTGGACACGGTGAAATCGAGGTTCGTTTTCGAAACTTCAAGACCGGCGCGGCTCGTTGGATGGCTTATAAAGTGTTGGCATTAACCGACTCGCTGAACCGGCCTGTCGGTTTTGCGACTGTCAGCCAGGACGTCACGGAACGAAAGCGTCTCGAAGACGATCTACGGAAACTGGCGGCGGATTTGTCAGAAGCTGATCGCCGCAAGAACGAATTCCTGGCAACGCTCGCTCACGAACTGAGAAACCCGTTGGCGCCAATGAGCAACATGCTCGAAGTTTTAAAACGCGCCGGAGACGACCAGAGGGTTCTCAAACGCGCTCACGACACCATCGAACGTCAGTTAGTTCAGATGGTGCGGCTCGTAGATGATCTGCTCGACTTGAGTCGCGTCACTCACGATCGACTCGAGTTGCGAAGGAGTGACGTCGAGCTGTCGTCAGTGATTCAACAAGCTGTTGAAGTCGCGCATCCGCTGATCGATTCGGCTGGTCATCATTTGACAATCGATTTACCGAAAGAACCGATTTACCTGCATGCGGATCGAGCGCGGTTGGCCCAGGTTTTCGGGAACCTGCTCAACAACAGTTCGAAATACACGCGCCCGGGCGGAACTATCTCGCTGAGTGCGGAACGTGTGGACGGCGAACTGGTTGTTACCGTCAGAGACGACGGCGCCGGAATCCCACAGGACAAGTTGAACAGTATTTTCGACATGTTCACACAAGTCGACAGTACGTCCGATCGATCTCAAGGCGGCTTGGGCATTGGTCTCACTCTCGTAAAGCGTTTGACGGAAATGCACGGCGGATCGATCGAAGCGAGAAGCGCCGGCGAAGGACAAGGAAGTGAGTTCATTGTGCGCCTGCCGATTCTCACGGCACAGGCAGTCAAAAGGCCGGATCAGCCGGAACTGGGAGCGGTCTCGTCGCTGCAACGTCGCGTACTTATTGTGGACGATAACCGCGACTCTGCTGACTCACTCGCAATGCTATTGGAAATCACCGGGAACAAAACATATATGGCCCATGACGGCCTGGAAGCCGTTGAAGCCATCGGGAAGCACCGTCCCCAAGTGGTGTTACTCGATATCGGTCTGCCGACTCTCGACGGGCACGAGGTCTGTCGACGCGTTCGTGAACAGCCCTGGGGCAAAGATATCGTGATGATTGCTTTGACAGGATGGGGTCAGGCAGACGACCTGCGAAAGTCAGAAGAAGCAGGCTTCAACGGTCACCTGGTAAAGCCGGTAGACTATGACAAGTTGCTGGAGCTGTTGGAGTCGTTGAGTAAACCGGCAATCGGTCGTGGAACCAACTAGGAATTGGCCAGGATTGCAATCAGCGCAGGCACGAGTAGCCACAGAAGACCCTTCACAAGAAAGAAGAGAAATCCCCAAAAACCAAGTCGTTTGATCCATGTAGCGAGCTTCATACTCGTGAGCCTGGGATCTTAGTTTCATTAAGTTCAGATCTCCAAGCGCAAACCTGAGATATGATGTATCGGGACCCAGAACCACGGGACACCGCTCACACCGCGAACTGACGAAAGGTAAACGTTGATGCCATCGAGTGGAGACGTCGATTTCTACGAGGTTCTTCAAGTAAGCGATACCGCTGAGCCGGAAACTATCAACCGCGTCTACCGCATCTTCGCGCAGCGCTATCATCCGGACAATAAGGAAACCGGGAATGAGTCTCGTTTCCGCGAGATCACCGAGGCCTACCAGGTACTCTCGAACCCGGAGAAACGCGCGCAATACGACGCGACGAATCAGACGCGGAAAAAGGAACGCTGGCGCGTTGTCGCTGCCGGTCCGGAGTCGGAGAACAATTTCGAACTGGAGCAAGTCGTCCGGTTAACGGTGCTGGAGGCGTTATATACCCAGCGTCGCGTTGACCCGGTCAATCCGGGGATCTACCTGCGCGAACTTGAGAAGATGTTGGGCCGTCCACGCGAGCATCTGGAGTTTACGATCTGGTTTCTGGTCCAAAAGAGACTAATCAACACCGACGATGCGCGAATGTACCTTACGGCGGATGGAGCGGAGTACCTCGAAGACGCGTATAGTAAGAACCTTCAGCGCAAGCGATTACAATCGCACAACGACTAAGAGCGCAAAATGACGTTAGCCGGCATCCGCACACGCGAGCTTCGCAAGGTCTACACGTCCGCGCCGCCGCTCGCGGCCGGTGGCGGGTTTAGCTTCCGCCGCAAAGATTCCAATCCCTCACGTGAAATCGTTGCGCTCGACGGATTATCACTGGACGTCGTACCCGGAGAGATCTTTGGATTGCTTGGTCCAAATGGCGCCGGAAAGTCCACGACTGTCGGCATTCTCACCACACGCGTTCGGCCCACAGGTGGCCAGGCATGGATCGGCGACTACGACGTTTGGGTGCAACAAGTGGAAGTGAAAAGGCTAATCGGCGTCGTGGCGCAGCGGCCTAATCTTGATTTCTCGCTCACGGCTCGCGAAATACTGCTCTTTCACGGCGCCTACTTCGGTTTGGATTCCCAAACGCGTTCCGCGCGCGCGGCGGAGTTACTCGAACGTTTCAAACTAACTGACCGCGCAAATCAGTTGGCACGCGGGTTTTCGGGCGGCATGATGCAACGCCTCTCGATCGCACGCGCGATGATGCACGATCCTCAAGTGCTTTTCCTCGACGAACCCAGCGCCGGTCTGGATCCCCAAACGCGGCTACTGCTCTGGGAGATCGTTCGTGAGTACAACCAGAGTGGGAAGACAATTCTCTTGACTACGCACAACATGGAGGAGGCTGACGCGTTGTGCCAGCGTCTCGCGATCATCGATCACGGCAGCATGATTGCTTTCGGCACGCCCGCAGAGTTGAAGGCGTCAGTTCCCGGTGGTTTTCTTTTGCGGCTGCGTTTTGGCGCGCACAGTCCGGAACTGTTCGAACGGCTGAAGCTGTTGTCAGGCGTTCGAGAAGTGCGTGTTAATTCCGATGCCGATGGCGATAACGGCGCGGACGTCTACGCGGACCGCGGAGGATCGTTGGTCTCTGAAATCGCCACTCTCGCTGCGGGAACATCAACCGAGCTTTCGGATGTGCACATTTTGGAGCCGAGTCTCGAGAACCTTTTCCTGCACCACACCGGACGGAGCTTGCGCGAATGAACTGGAAAACTTTCATGGCCCTGCTCGCGCGTGATGCTCACGTTGCGCGACGCAACTTTGTTCCTCTGGTTTTACAGACGTTTCTGCAACCGATGATGTTTGTCTTTATCTTCGGTCGCGTGATGGTAAGCAGCGGCTACATGACTACGGCGTACAAGAGTTTGTTGCTGCCTGGGATAATGGCGCTGAGCATGATCTTCACAGGTGTGTGGGCTGTGGCGATGCCTCTGATTGGTGAGTTTCAGTTTACTCGCGAGATCGAGGATCGATTGCTCGCGCCAATTGAAAACTCGTGGCTCGCGATTGAGAAGGTGTTCTTTGGCGCGGCGCAGGCAATCGTGGCGGGGCTTGCAGTCATACCTGCGGCGTGGCTGTTGTTGCGGCCTGGTGTTGAGTTGAACTTGAGTTCGCCTCTGACGTTCGCGGGTATCACGTTGCTGGTCGCGTTTCTATCTGCGTGTGGCGGTCTCGCGCTGGGATGTAGCATCGATCAGGCAAAGATCGGGTTGATGTTCAGCATGGTCCTAACGCCGCTGATTTTCTTTGGCTGCACGTATTACCCGTGGAGTGCGCTGGCAAACTTTCCGATTTTGCAGAAGGTCGTGTTGGTGAATCCGCTCGTGTACGCGAGCGAGGGGCTGCGTGGCACGCTCGTTCCACAATTCCCACACCTCCCGATTCTTGTAGTACTACTCGGGTTATTGATCTTCGACGTGCTCTTCTTGCTTGTAGGCTTGCGGCAGTTCCGCAAGAAGGCCGTGACGTAGACGTTGATTGCCCTCAGTCCCGGCCTCGCAAACGAGGCAACATCTGCTGGTCCCACTTTTGAAACTCTGAAGCCAGACGTTCGAACACGTCGGGCTTTGTAAGACTGAAATCCGCTTGTTCGTGTTCGTCGACTGACAAATCGTGGAGCCGCCGTCGCTCACCATTTCGAAAGTATTTCCAATTACCCTGCCGGACAGCGTCTTGATCGTAAATGCGCCAGAAGAACGTGCGCTGACTTACCGGAGTTGTTCCTTTGAGCACCGGAAGCAAATCAATTCCGTCCAACGGGTAACCTTCAGCGGGCTTGCCTTCAGCGGCAGTGAGGATCGTCGCGGTCCAGTCCATTGTGATTGCCATCTGATGTGTGACGCGATTGGCGGGAATTGTTCCAGGCCAACGAATGAGCGCTGGAACACGAATACCGCCTTCAAGTAGATCGCCTTTCTCGCCGCTGAAAGGCCATTCATACGAGAACCGTTCTCCGCCATTGTCACTCGTGAAAATCACGAGGGTGTTTCTCTCGAGGCCCGCTGTTCGCAACGCCTGCATTACGCGACCCACGCCTTCATCCAGGATGCTCATCATTTCAGCGTAGAGCTTGAGTGAGCCACCGCGTCCCATCGCGACCGGCTCGATTTTTTTGTCAGTGAAGGTAACGCGCTCGCCGCCGTTGCGATCCTGCCACGGCCAATGTGGCGCCGTGTAATGAAGGCTCAGATAGAAGGGTGCGGTTCGACGCTTGGTGATGTAACTCACTGCACGCTCGGTGAACAGATCCGTTAGGTATCCGTTTCGTTCAACAGGCGTGAGATTCTCATAGAGATCGGGCTGGCCCAATCCGTTCTTATGAAGATGATAATCGGCAGCGCCGGCGAGAACTCCAAAAAACTCGTCAAAGCCGTGTGCGTTGGGTCCCCACTCAGGTCGAAACCCGAGGTGCCACTTCCCAATGAGAGCCGTGTCGTATCCAACTTTTTTGAGCAGCGAAGCAATCGTCGGGTGACCTGGATCTAGACCGACGTCGTGGTTCGTCGCAGGCAGTGGTTCTACCAAACCAATTTTCAAGCGCCCAGGATAGCGGCCGGTAAAGAATGCGCAGCGCGTCGGCGTGCACACTGCCGAGCCTGAATAAGCATCCGTAAACCGCACGCCTTGTGCGGCGAGACGATCGAGATTGGGCGTGCGATAGTCCGGACGGCCGTAACAACTCAGATCTCCCCATCCGAGATCGTCAGCGAGAATGAAGATGACGTTCGGACGTGATGGTTTTGGAGTCGTGCTCGCCAGACTCCGGTTACCTGGTCCAGCGAACAGCGTTGCACCCGCACTTAATCCGGCTATGAACTTCCGGCGTGTTAACTTCACTGCGGTGTTAGTTCTGAAGTCAGCACTGCGCCACCCAAGCTCGGCAGCACGGCCGAAATCTTTACGACCTTGCGCGTGTCTTTTGCGATCCACACTGTCTGCTTGTCGGCGTCGTTGTCCGTAGACACGATTTCCACTTTGTAAGCATCGAAAGTGCCGGCCGGTACTGTAACGCTCTCCGAGCCAACGACCTTCAACTGCTTCAACTGTGGTTTCTGTTTTATGACGTCGAAGTTCCGAAACGAAAGAGTGTATCCATCGGCGAGCGGAAGCGCGGCAATCACGTCGTAAGTTCCCGCGCCGTCGGCGAATAGAATGCCTCCCGTTTCAGCATCAATCGGTTTGGCCTGCCCGTTCATCGTCATCGAGCCACTCACTCTGTCGGGCTTGACGTCCACATCGATCACCATCGGGCCCTGCTTGATGACGCGTTTCTTGAGTAGCAAAGTTCCCTTTTCAATTGTGCTGATATCGACGATCTCGCCCTGAGGTGTCAGCGCAGTCTCGTTTACGGTCCAGGCGCCATTCTCTTCCTTGATCTCTTTCTTGATCGTAAGCGGAATAGTTTGGCCGCCGGCTGCAATCGAGGCTTTGTAACTGGAACTGCCGGATTGAAGATCGACACTCGGTTTCGGCAATACCGAACTCGTTTCGACCTTCTTCGGAAGCGTTACAGTTTTCGGATCGACTGTGATCTCTTTCAACCGCACGGTCACTTCCGGAGTCATCGTTTCCTGATAACGACCGCCGAGATACTTCGCCAAAAACTTCTCACTCGCGGCAAACATCGCCATGTTGTTCACCGGCCGCGCAAATCCATGACCCTCGTCCGGCGCCACGAGGTACTCAACCGGAAAACCGCGATCGCGCAACGCGATAACGATCTGATCCGATTCACGCTTGTTTACGCGCGGGTCGTTCGCTCCCTGAATAACCATTAGCGGAGTTTTGATCTTAGCTGCGGAGTTCAACGGCGACTGTCGCTCTAACTGAGCCTTGCCTTCGGGCGTGTTTGGATCACCCATTCTTTCGTAGAACAGTTTTCGGATCTGTTCCCAGTAAGGTGGAATCGACTCGAGCAGCGTAATTAGATTCGATGGTCCAACAATTGAAACTGCTGCGGCGTAAACGTCGGGAGTGAAAGTCACGCCGGCGAGTGTCGCGTAGCCACCATACGATCCGCCCATGATGCCAACGCGTTTGGGATCCGCAATTCCTTGAGAGATCAAATACTTTGCTCCCCAGGTCACGTCGTCCTGCATCTTCTGGCCCCATTGTTTGTTGCCTGCGTCGATGAACTTCTTGCCGTAGCCAGTTGATCCGCGGAAGTTTGGTTGGAGCACGGCGTAACCACGGTTCGCGAGAAACTGAGCAAATGGGTTGTATCCCCAACTGTCGCGATACCACGGTCCGCCATGCGGAAGAACGATGGCGGGCAGGTTCTTTGCCTCGACGCCTTTCGGTAACGTGAGATAAGCAGGAATTTCAAGTCCATCTGACGATGGATATTTGACTGCCTTCATCGGCGCGAGATAGTCGCGATTGAGCTTTTCGCGTTGGCGGTATTGAAGCGTTACTTTCTTGGTGGTCCGATCGAAAAGATACGTTGATCCCGGATCGGCATCACTGTTCGCGAAGATAATCGCGAGCTTCTCATCTTTCGTTGCTGAACCCCAACCAAGTTCCTTACCGGGAAACTGCTTTTGTAGGAGTTTGTAATCGGCCTCGAAGTTTTTGTCTTTCCAGTAGATTCGCTCGCGTTCGTCCTCGTAAGTCGTGGCAACCAATTCATCCGTAACTTCGGAGAACGATGCATTGCCAAAATCCACGCGCTTCAGTGGATCAGACTCAACCACCTCTTCCTTGCCTGTCGTTGGATTGAACAATTCCAGACGAACCAAGTCGAGATCGGCGCCTTTGTTGGTGATGAAGTACGTGCGCTGGCCGTCCTTGTGATAACGAACCGGTCCGCAAGACTCGAAAACGTTGCAGGAATAGATCTTCGTAAGTGCGTTGGTGTCTACACGCAGGACTTCCGTATCGCCGTTTTCTGCCGATCTCGTCGCGAGTCGGAGTTGATCTTTTAGATCGAAGAACCAGGCGGTAACGCGGTCAGTGTTCTTTCGCAAGAGCGAGCGTTCGCCGGTTGAGATCTTTACTTTGTACAGATCGTGCCACGCAGGATCGCGATCGTTGATCCCGACGTAGATCGTGTCAGGCTCACTGCGCGGAACGGAGTAGATGACAGCGCGGACGCCTTTCACGTCAGTTAAATTTCGTGCAGCCGGAACTTCTTGTCCGGATGCAGGGCTGTCGGAAGGATTCACAGCATAGACGTTGTAATTCTCGTCGCCGGCTTTGTCTTGTACGAAGAGAACATATTTGCCGTCGCGTGACCAGAAATAACCCGAGATGGGTCTGGCCGTGTCGGCAGTAATCGGTTTGGCGCTGGTGAACGGGTCAGCGGTGCGCTTTACCCACACGTTACGCGTGCCCTTGAATGGCTTGAGGAACGCGATGTAAGCGCCGTCAGGAGAAATCTGGGCTCCGGCGATTTCCGGATCGCCGAAGAAGAGATCGCGGTCGATTATTGGAGGCGCCTGGGCGTGGATGAGCGGCGCGAATGAGAACAGTATGGCTAGAGTGAGCAGAAGAACAAAGGAACGCATAAAAACCTCTTTCTGTGGGTGATTTGTGTCAGATTCCTTAGAAAACCAAAGTGCGTTTACGCACCTGTGGCGGAACAAGTTTCAGTGAAGACACAGTTTAGCGGAAGTCCTTGATAAGTACGACATCGAGGCTCGCGTTGCCGCGCGATGCGGCGATGTGTTTGCCGTCCCGCGAAATGGCAAATCTAGCAATGAAATCCGACGTGAACTTGGTTAGTTGCTTCGGAGGACTGCCGTCAATTGGCTGGAGCCACAGATTACCAACGCCTCGCTGATCCGATCTCACAACGAGCGCGCGACCGTCGGGACTCCAGCCGATCTGTCCTCTTAGGTTGAAGTGCGGCTGCGGTGTTATCACTTTCACCGCTCCCGGGTTATCTATCGGAAACACGGCGAGTTGCCACGCTACACTTCTCTCAAAGAACAAGCTGAACCGCGGCGATCAATTTTCCGTCAGATGAAAACCTGCCCGTAGACGTATGCACACTTGTCACTGTTGTGCTTCCCCGCCGTCGATCCGCATTTTCCGAGCGGCCTCATCACCAATTTCATTAGACTCCGGTTTACCGCGGCGTTCAGTCTCCTAGTTTTGTGATTCCGAAAGCACAAGATGACTTCAAAGGACAATTCCGGCATTGAGGGTTTATAGGTTTGCAAATGACCGAAGCAAAATCCAAGAAGTAGTAATTGTAATGGCGTGAATTGCGACGCCTTGTGACGGCTACAATGACCTCTCGCAGACTGCGACTTCGCCGGGATTCAGCATTAGTCTTAATTCCAAAGTACCGGCCCACTACGCGGACAGTATTAGAGTCAATGATCGGTACAGGCATGTTGTAAGCAAAGGAGCAAACAGCACTTGCAACATAATCGCCCACACCCGGAAGCTGCCGAAGTTCATCATATGTCCTCGGAATCGTAAGGTCGAAGTCCGCGGATAGCACTTTTGCCATCCTCCTGATATTCTCAGCGCGCCAAGTTAATCCCAGAGGTCGAAGTAGTTTATGTAAGTGTGTCGCAGAGGCGCGCGCCAGCGAATCAACATTGGGGTAATGCCGAATGACATTGACGAACACAGGCTTTACCTGAGTGACATTTGTCCGCCTAAGCATCATCTCTGCCAGCAAGAGGTAATATGGATTTGAGGTTCTCCGCCAAGGAAAGCTCCTGACGTTGCGACGTCCCCAGGCGCTGATCGCTTGTCGGAATCGTTTGGCCCTGTCGTCGTTATATGTAATCACCACTTACAAGCGCAAAGCCTTACGTTGCGCAGCTGAATGAAAAACTTTATACCGGTAATCGACATTTTTGCTGGGCCAGGTGGTCTAGGTGAAGGGTTCGCTAGGTTCTTGGACTCAAGACACCGCCTACCGTTTCGTATTGTCTTGTCAATTGAGAAGGAACTAATCGCGTACCAGACCCTCTTGCTCCGAGCCTTCTATCGGCAATTCGGGACCGGTTCGGTTCCTACGGCTTATTACGAATTCCTGCGCGGCAAAATTGATCGAGCTACATTATTCGAACGTTATCCTGAACAGGCAAAGTCCGCTTCACGGGAAGCATGGCATCAAGAATTGCGGCGAGCTTCCCATGACAAAGTAAAGCAACGCATAGCTCGTTGTCTAAGTAAGCGTCGTGATTGGGTGCTCATCGGCGGGCCACCGTGCCAAGCTTATTCTCTAGCAGGCCGTTCAAGACTCAGTAAAATCAATAAAAAACTTAAAAGGAGAGATAAACGACATTATCTATATCGCGAGTATCTTCGAATAATAGCCGATCATAAGCCGGCTATTTTTGTGATGGAAAATGTTAAGGGGCTTCTCTCCTCAACCACTGGAACCAAAGGTGATCGCATTTTTGAGAAGATCTGTCGAGATCTTCGGGATCCGGACAGAGCGATATATGGGGGAAGAAAAAAGCGATCGAACTCACATACGTACAGACTTTGTCCTCTCACGATCAGCCACAGCAGCTCCAGAGATTTTGCGCCGTCTGACTATGTAATTCGAGCCGAACGTTATGGCGTTCCCCAGTCGCGACATCGCGTCATCATATTGGGGATTCGCTCAGACGTAGACGTTCAACCTCGCAAACTCCGCGCCCGGCACCGAAGATTCGGTGTTGAGGATGCGATTGTGGACCTGCCAAAGTTGCGAAGCGATTTGTCGAAGAAACGGAACAACGCTCTTGAATGGGCGAACAGCATTCGCGTCCTAGAAACAAGAAAATGGCTCGACGAGCTGTCTGATAAACGGCTGAAAACCCGTCTTTTCTCCGCCGTACGAACGATTACTAAGGAGAATTTGAGTGTTGGCGCAGAATTTGTTCAAGCGCGCATCGGAATCAGGTGTCACCGTAACTGGTATTATGATAACCGTCTGAAAGGCGCCTGTAATCATTCCACGCGCTCACACATTCAAAAAGATTTACATCGCTACCTTTTTGCTTCGTGCTTTGCCAAAGTTCATGGACGCTCGCCAACCTTGAAGGATTTTCCGAAAGCGCTTTTGCCGAAGCACCGAAACGCTCGCGAAGCGACAAGGCAATCATTGTTTTCCGATCGCTTCCGCGTACAATTGAGCGGAAGACCAGCTACGACTATCACTTCTCATATCTCAAAGGATGGCCATTATTTTATCCATCCTGACCCGTCTCAATGTCGAAGCTTAACAGTGAGGGAAGCCGCTCGGTTACAGACATTTCCGGATAACTACTTCTTCGCCGGAAAGCGCACCGCCCAGTATGAGCAAGTCGGAAATGCTGTTCCGCCATATCTTGCGAGGCAAATTGCAAAAGTAGTGTTTGATGTCATCGCCCAACGGAAATAGTCGCCTCGAATCATATCTGAAGTCGAGAATGCCAGTGCAGATGGCCTACGAGTCGCCGTAGGCAAAAGTCGAGCTGTAAAGATGATCAAGGCAAACTGTGCGCGATGAATAGAACGGTGGGGCAATCATGCTTTCCATAGTCATGCTCACAAAGTTTCGCCGATTTCCGTTCCTTTGCGAGCTTGCCTTTGGCTAAATCAACATCCTCCACCGTATTCATTACTGAAAGTGCGGCTTCTATATTCGAATAGCTCTCGTAGTTCAGGTCTAACTTAGCAGAACCGAAGCACGACGAGTGGGTCGAAAAGCAAATTGTATGTGCGAAGGAACGATGAAGAGAAACAGCTACAGATCAGTGCATTAGAAACGAAGTAACGAAATCGATCGGCGCCAACAGAAGATTGGAATAAATAAAGAGCGACGTATGTCGAGTACTCGGAAATCACTGACGGATCACGTAGCTGCTTTTTAGCAATCGGTCAATTGCCTTGGCTACGCTGAGGGCT
>Ga0068861_100002538_pt1 | contig 11926 bp, 9 predicted proteins | sample KBSSwiS42_FD_66593 | JGI IMG/M metagenome (GOLD analysis project Ga0068861, IMG submission 66593) | Switchgrass rhizosphere microbial communities from Kellogg Biological Station, Michigan, USA - KBS Switchgrass S4-2 | ecosystem: Host-associated > Plants > Roots > Rhizosphere > Soil ...
GTCGGCTACATCAACACCGGCGTCGGCCTGGCCTCCGAGCGCTTCTTCCAGGACGCCAAGATCCCGGTCATGAACAACGTGGCCACCGGCTCCGTGCTCACGCACCAGTTCGACGACCAGCCCGACAACTACGTCTTCCGCAACTCGGCCAACGATTCGATCCAGGCGCCGATGATCGTCGAGGAGGCGGTCACCCGCCGCGGCTTCAAGAAGGTGGCCATCCTCGCCGACTCGACCAACTACGGCCAGCTCGGGCGCGCCGACCTCGAGAAGGCGCTGGCCCTGAAGGGCGTCAAGCCGGTGGCGGTCGAGAAGTTCAACATCAAGGACGTCGACATGACGGCCCAGCTGCTCAAGGCCAAGGAAGCCGGCGCGGAAGTCGTGCTGACCTACGGCATCGGTCCCGAGCTGGCGCAGATCGCCAACGGCATGACCAAGCTGGGCTGGAAGGTGCCGATGATCGGCAGCTGGACGCTGTCGATGGCCAACTACATCGACAACGCCGGCCCCGGCGGCGAAGGCGCGCGCATGCCGCAGACCTTCATCCAGGAGCCGACGACGCCCAAGCGCCAGTCCTTCATCATCTCGTACCTGAAGACCTTCGCGCCGAAGAACAACCGCATGGACTCGCCGGTGTCGGCGGCCCAGGGCTACGATTCGGTCTACCTGCTGGCCGCCGCCATCAAGCAGGCCGGCTCCACCGAGGGCCCGAAGATCAAGGAAGCGCTCGAGAACCTCAAGACGCCGGTCGAAGGCGTGGTCACCACGTACAACAAGCCGTTCACCAAGGGCGACCACGAGGCCATCACCGCCAACATCCCGGTGTTCGGCGAGGTCAAGGGCAACCGCGTGGTGTACGCGTACGCCGAGGACTTCAAGAAGGCCTCCGAGGTGCGGGTCAAGGACGTCAACGCCAAGGGTGCACTGCCCACCGTGAAGAAGTAAGCTCCTCTTCGCGCATGCATGACGCGCCGCCCCGACGCACCGTCGCGGCGGCGCTTCTCTTGAATCACCGGCGGGCCTGCCCATGGAAATCCTCACCCAACTGATCTTCAGCGGCATCGCGCTGGGGATGATCTACGCGGTCATCGCGTTCGGCTACCAGCTCACGTTCGCGACGTCCGACACCCTGAACTTCGGCCAGGGCGACGCGCTGATGCTGGGCGCGCTGGTGGGCCTCACGCTGGTGGGCATGGGCGTCAACTACTGGCTGATGATCCCCATCGTGTGCGTGTTCGGCGCGATCCAGGGTGCGGTCGTCGAGCGCATCGGCGTGCGGCCGGCCATCCGGATCAAGAGCGAGTTCGGCTGGATCATGTCCACGATCGCGCTGGGCATCATCTTCAAGAACGTGGCCGAGAACGTATGGGGCCACGACGACCTGAAGTTCCCGTCGCCGCTGCCCGAGTCGCCGCTGCGGCTGCTGGGCGCCAACGTGCTGCCGATGGAGATCCTCGTGGTCGTCGGCGCCGTGCTGATGATGGCCGCGGTGGAGCTGTTCAACCGCAAGACGATCTGGGGCAAGGCGGTGGTCGCCACGTTCAACGACCGCGAGGCCGCGCGCCTGATGGGCATCAACACCGGCCTGGTGATCACGTTCTCGTACGCGCTGTCGTCGATGAGCGCGGCGCTGGCCGGCGTGATGATCGCGCCGCTGACGCTGACCGGCGCCACGATGGGCGCGGTCCTGGGCCTGAAGGCGTTCGCGGTGGCCATCATCGGCGGGCTGACCAGCGGCATGGGCATCATCGTGGGCGGCATCATCCTGGGCATCGCGGAGAAGCTCACCGGCTTCTACCTGTCCACCGGCTACCAGGACGTCCCCGGCCTGGTGCTGCTGCTGATCGTGCTGGCCGTGCGGCCGGCGGGCCTGTTCGGCAAGACGGCGATCAAGAAGGTCTGAGAGTCAGAGATGAAATCGCGCCCCCTGCTGCTCGCCGCCGTCGGCCTCGCCCTGCTCGTCGGCTTCCCGTTCGTCGTCGACAACCCGTACTACATCCACCTCGCCCAGACCATCGCCATCTACGCGATCCTGCTGTTCGGGCTCGACATCGTCGTCGGCTACACGGGCCAGGTGTCGCTGGGCCACGCGGGCCTGTTCGGCATCGGCGCGTACACCGCCGGCGTGCTGTTCATGAAGTTCAGTGCCCCGCTGCTGCTCACGCTGGTGGCCGGCGCGGTGGTCACCGCGGGCTTCGGCGCGCTGCTGGCGCTGCCGGCGCTGCGCGTCACCGGCCCCTACCTGGCGATGGTGACGCTGGCGTTCGGCACCATCGTCCAGATCCTCATCAACGAGATGACGGACCTCACCAACGGCGCGATGGGCATCACGCTGCAGCGACCCAAGCTGCTCGGCGTGACGCTGGACGAGCGCGGCTACTACTTCGTGATCTGCTTCCTGCTGGTGGCCGCGCTGGTGGTCGTGCACCGCATCCTGCGCTCGCACCTGGGCCGCGCGTTCGAGGCGCTGCGCGGCAGCCCGGTGGCGTCGGACTGCATGGGCGTCTCGGTCTACCGCTACAAGGTCTACGCGTTCGTCATCAGCGCCGGCCTGGCCGGACTGGCGGGCTCGCTGTACGCCTATTCCGAGAAATACATCTCGCCCAACACCTGGAACTTCGAGCTCACGGTGCTGCTGCTGCTGGCCATCATCATGGGCGGCCGCAAGACGCGCTCCGGCGCGCTGCTGGGCGCGGCCATCATCGTGATCCTGCCCAAGCTGCTGGACGACCTCGAGCTGTTCCGCTACGTCTCGGTCACGCTGGCCGTGCTCGTCGCGGCGGGCGCAGCGGTGCTGGTGGCGCGCGGCAAGTCCACCGTCGCGCGCTCCGCCATTCCCGTGATCGGCAGCGCGACGCTCGCCGTGCTGTCGTTCGTGCTGACGTCGATGACCGACTGGCGCCTGTCGATCTTCGGCCTGATCACGCTGCTGGTCGTCTACTACCTGCAGGACGGCATCATCGGCTACGTGCGCCAGGCGCTCGGCTGGCGCGGCCATGGCGTCGACGACGCCGCCCGGGCAGCCACGCTGCAGGCGCCGGCCAGCGCGATGTCCACGTCGGCGAGCGGCGCCGCGGGGGAACTGGTGGCGGCCGACAAGGTGCTGATGCAGTTCGGCGGCTTGAAGGCGCTCAACGAGGTCACGCTGCAGGTGGCGCGCGGCACCATCCACGGCCTGATCGGCCCCAACGGCTCGGGCAAGAGCACGATGATGAACGTGCTCACCGGCATCTACGTGCCCACGGCGGGCGCGATCGCGTTCAAGGGCCAGTCCATCGTCGGCCGCACGTCGGCGCGCATCGCGCTGGCCGGCATCGCGCGCACCTTCCAGAACGTGCAGCTGTTCGGCGAGATGACGGCGCTGCAGAACGTGCTGGTGGGGCTGCACCACACCTACCGCAGCAACCTGCTGGACGTGGCACTGCACCTGCCGCGCTTCGTGCGCGAGGAGCGCGACGCCACGGCGCGCGCCTACGCGCTGCTGAAGTTCGTCGGCCTCGAATCGCTCGCCGGCGAGGAAGCGCGCAACCTGCCCTACGGCAAGCAGCGCCTGCTGGAGATCGCCCGCGCGCTGGCGCTCAACCCCGAGCTGCTGCTGCTGGACGAACCCGCGGCCGGCCTGACCGCGCCCGACATCAAGGAACTGGTCGTCATCATCCGCAAGATCCGCGAACACGGCATCACGCTGATCCTCATCGAGCACCACATGGACGTCGTGATGTCGGTGTGCGACGTCGTCACCGTGCTGGACTTCGGCCAGAAGATCGCCGAAGGCACGCCGGCCGCGGTGCAGTCCGACCCCCAGGTCGTCAAGGCCTACCTCGGCTCGGAGGCCCACTGACATGCTCACGCTCACGAACCTGCACGCCGGCTACGGCAAGGTCGAGGTCCTGCACGGCATCTCGCTGGAAGTGCCCAAGGGCCAGGTCGTCACGCTGATCGGCAGCAACGGCGCCGGCAAGACGACGACGATGCGCGCCATCTCCGGCATGATCGCGCCGCGCGAGGGCCAGGTCATGCTCGGCGGCGTCGACATCACCGGCCGCGACTCGCACCGCATCGCACGCCTGGGCCTGGCGCACTCGCCCGAGGGCCGGCGCGTGTTCGCCACGATGACGGTCACCGACAACCTGCTGCTGGGCGCGTTTCCACGCTACACCGGCGCGCGCGAGAAGGGCGACATCGCCGCCGACCTCGAGCGCGCGATGGAGTACTTCCCGCGCCTGAAGGAACGCCGCACGCAACTGGCCGGCACGCTGTCGGGCGGCGAGCAGCAGATGCTGGCGATGGCGCGCGCGATGATGATGAACCCCGAGGTCGTCCTGCTGGACGAGCCCTCGATGGGGCTGGCGCCGATCCTGGTCGACGAGGTGTTCCGCATCATCTCGCGCCTGCGCGCCGAGGGCGTGACGATGCTGCTGGTCGAGCAGTTCGCCGCCGCGGCGCTCAACGTGGCCGACTACGGCTACGTGCTGGAGAACGGTCGCATCGCCGTGCACGGCCCGGCCGAGAAGCTCAAGAACGACCCGGCGGTGCAGGCGGCCTACCTGGGCGGAAGCCACTGAGGTCGAAGACAGGTCGCCACGCAGGCCACCTGCCGAATCACGTGCAGACTCGCACCGGCGGGACGCGGCCGGAGGGGAACCGGTGCGAGCAGGGGCGGCTGCGCCGTGCAACCCAGCGGGAGGACACCGTCATTCGACAGCCGCGGACTCGTTCTCCGTGTGCCGGTCAGGCTCCGTGGTGCAAAGGATTTCGTTCAGCACGGATGTGGCGTAATTCCCGGCGGGCAAGGAGAACGTGAGCACCAGTTGGTCGGCTTGCGGCCATTCCCAGGACATTTCCACCGGGCTCGCCACCAGCGCGCGCCGCTCCTGATCCAGCCCGGCGTGTTCCATGCCGTCGCACAAGATGGCGTGACGTTCGGCCACTCCGTTTTCCAGGGCCTGCGCCTGATCGGCGGTGATCACGCGCCCCCGTCCCCAGAGCGGTCCCGTGGCCCGGCCCGCCTCGTCCATCACGTCACCGGGCAGGCTCTTGCCCCAGAGTCCGCGCCGGATTCGCAACGCCAGCACTTCATTGAAGACGAAGGAGCGTACCGCCGACAGGTAGATGCCCTTCTTCTTCGGATTGCGTACGCGGATTTCGCGCGCCAGCATCGCCCGGCCCTGCTCGACATTGCCGCCGTCGCGGCCAAAACGCTGAGCGCCGAAGTAGTTGGGCACGCCGTGTGACGCAATGGCCCGGAGATTCGCCTCGATGGCGTCGCGGTCGCCGGTCACGTCACGCAGCACGATGCGGAAGCGGTTGCCTTGCAGATCACCGGGGCGCAGCTTCTTGACGTGGCGGCTCTGACTCAGCACCTTGAATTCCGGGTGCTGAAGCAAGGTCAGGTCAGGCGTCTCGCCTTTGGGCAGATGGATGCTGAACCACTGGCGGGTGATGGCATGGCGGTCCTTGAGGCCGGCATAGCCCACGTCTCTTTCCTGCACGCGGGCGGCCTCGGCCAGTTGCTGGGCGACAAAGGCGGTGTTGGCACCATTCTTCTCGATGTCCAGCCAGATGTGCTCGCCCTCGCCGGCGGGCAGCTGCAGCGGCAGTTCGGTCACGATGAAATCCTCGTTGAGAAGTTTCAGGGTGGCGCTGGCGCCGCTGGCCGGATAAGCGTTGGGCCACTGCGGCAAGGTCATGTACTGAGCGTCGGTCATGGGCAGTCTGACGGCACGAGCTGTAAATAGATAGGGCCCGCCTGTCTGGCGGACCCGGGGCGGTCCAGGCAGGGATTGTCTCCCCTACTCGTGCGCGTCAACACCGCCGTCCCGGCCAACGAGCGCGCCTTCAGTTCGGCCCGTCGGTTCCGGTTCCCGTCCCGGCGTGCGCCGCGCTCCCCAGGCGCGTGACTGAGGCGCGCGCCTTGTGCTGCGCGAAGCGCCACGTGTCGCGGCCTTCGCGCTTGGCCTCGTACAGCGCCAGGTCCGCCGACTTGTAGAGGGCGTCCTGCGTCGTGCCGTCGGACGGGAACAGCGCCGCGCCGATGCTGGGGCTGATGCGCATCTCGTGGCCCTGGTGCGGCACGGGCGCGTCGAAGGCCTCGCAGATGCGCTGGCAGACGATGTCGACGGCGCTCGGAACGCCGGTGTCGGCCAGCAGGATCGCGAACTCGTCGCCGCCCAGGCGCGCCACCACGTCGGCCTTGCGCGCGACCTCCCGCAGGCGACGCGCGGTCTCCACCAGCAGCGCGTCGCCGGCGTCGTGGCCCAGCGTGTCGTTGACCTGCTTGAAGTGGTCGAGGTCGATCAGCAGCAACGCGAAGCCCGAGTCCTGGCGTTCGGCGGCGGCGATCATCTGGCGGCAGTAGTCGCCGAACATGCGCCGGTTCGGCAGCGAGGTGAGCGCGTCGCTGTAGGCCAGTTCCTCCAGCTGGTGCTGCAGCTTGGTGAGTTCCTGCGTACGCTGCTCGACGAGGCGCGCCAGCTCCTTGCTGCGCTGCTGCACGTAGCGCACGCGCACGGCCGCCACCGCGGCGATCACCAGCAGCACCGCGAGGATCTTGAGCAGGTCGAACCACCACGCCTGGTACCAGGCCGGCAGGATGTCGACGTCGACCTCCAGCGGATGCTCCGTCCACGCGCCGTCGCGGCTGGCCGCCTTCATGTGCAGCACGTAGCGGCCCGGCGACAGATTGGTGTAGCCGGCGGAGCGGTGCGTGGTGTCGACCTCGCGCCAGGTCTTGTCGTAGCCCTCGAGCCAGTACGCGTAGCGGTTGCGTTCGGGCGCCGTGAAGTCCAGCAGCGAGAACTCCACCGAGAAGCCGCTCGCCTCCGGCGGCACGGTCAGCCGCTTGCGGCCGTTGGCGTCGGCGAGCGCGACCGGCTTGCCGCCCATCTCGACGTCGGTGACCACCAGCGGCGCCGAATAGACGCGGTGCGTGAGGCGCTCGGGCCGGATGACGGTCAGCCCGCCCAGGCCGCCGAAGAACAGCTCGCCGGTGGGGCCGACGGCGCCGGAGTTGACCCAGTACGTGGAGATGGCCGCGCCGTCGGCCGGATGCAGCACGCGCAGCGCGTACGTGGACGGGTCGACCACGGCGATGCCGTCGTCGGTGCTGATCCAGACGCGGCCGATCGCGTCCATCAGCATCGTGTCGATGTTCTCGCTGGTCAGGCCCTCGGCCTTGCCGATGTGGTGGAACACCGCGTGGCCGTTCGCGTCGGTCTTCTCCAGGATCTGCACGCCCGCGTTGTTGCCCACCCAGAGCCGACCCTGGCGGTCGGTCAGCAGCGTGTTGATGACGGCCGGCGACAGGCTCGTCGGATCGTTGGCCACCGGCATGATGCGCCGCACCGGCTGGCCCGCGCGCAGCAGGTTCAGGCCGTTGTTCGTCGCGATCCACATCGCGCCGTCGGGGCCGCGGCCGATGGCGGTGACCTCGGGATCGCTGAGCGCGCTGGCGGGCACGGGCTGGCGCATCGCGTGCGTGGGCGAGCGCAGGTCCATCTGCCAGACGCCGTCGCCCTTGCCGCCCACCCACAGCGTCGTGCCGTCGACTTCCAGCGCGGTGACGGCCTTGACGGCGCCGCGCTCGGGCATGGCGATGGTCTCTATCCTGCGCGAACCGGCCGCGAGCTTGAACAGGCCGTCGCGCGAGGCCATCCAGCGCGTGCCGTCGGGCGTGTGCACCAGCGCCGTGACGTTGCTGATCGCCGGCGGATGCGCCGTGTCGTCCTCGCTGCCGCCCAGCTGCGCGGCCATCTTCTGCTCGATCGGGTCGATCACCTCGATGCCGGCCTTCTGGCCCAGCGTCACGACGCCGCGCGCGTCGACGTCCACCGAGAACACGTACGGGTCGGTCCAGGCGGAACCGTCGGACGAGAACAGCGACAGGATCGCGTCCTGCTGCGGACGCGTGCGGCTCAGCCCGGTCGTGGAGGCCACCCACATCTGGCCGCCGCGGTCGCGGTGCAGGCCCCAGATCCAGTTCGCCTGCAGGTTGGTCGGCACGCTGCGGTCGCGGATCACGCGGCGCGCGATCAGCGAGGTGGTGTCGGCGATCAGCAGGCCGCGCGTCGACGTGCCGATCCAGATCTCGCCGTTGCCGTTCTCCTCGAACGACGTGGCGCTGTCGGTCAGGAGGCCCGGGTCGGACGCGCCGGCCGGCTGCAGGGGCGACACGCGGCCCGTGGCCGGGTCGAGCACCAGCACGCCGTGCAGGTTGGTGCCGATCCAGATCTGGCCGTGGGCGTCCTCGTACAGCGAATCGACCGCCACCGCGCCGGCGTCGGCGTTGCGGGGCAGCTCGATGCGCCTGCCGGGGCGGCCATCGGGGAAGCGCTCGACCAGGCCGGACGCGGTGCCGACCCAGACAGCGCCGTCGTGGCCCTGCAGCACGGCCGTGATGGAGGCCTCGGGCAGCGGATCGACCTTGCCGCCATACGGCCACGCGTCCTCGACCTTGCCGGAGGCGCGCACATGCATCAGGCCCGTGGTGCTTGCGGCCCACATGCCGCCTTCGGCGTCGGGCGACAGCTGGACCGCGGTCGAGCCGCCGAAGCGCGTGAACCCGTTGATGGCGGCGTCGAAACGGGCGACGCCGCCGCCGTCCATGCCGACCCAGATGCGGCCGTGCGTGTCGCTGGCGATGGTGCGCACGTAGCTCACCGGCAGGCCGTGCGGGTCGTCCGGCTGCGCCGGATAGACCTTGAAGCGGTAGCCGTCCCAGCGGGCGACGCCGTCCTGCGTGCTGGCCCAGAGGTAGCCCTGGGCGTCCTCGGCGACGCCGGTGGCGATGGCGTGCGGCAGGCCGTCGTGCTGGCCCAGGTGCTCGAAGACCGTGTTGGCCAGGCGCCCCCAGCCGATGCTGGCGGCCGCGGCCGAGGCCGCGGCGGACGCGGCGAGCGTGGGACTCGGCGCCGGATTCGCCGGGACGCCCAGCGCGAGCACGGCCAGCATGCCGGCGAAGGCGGCGCGGGCGCCGGTGCGCACGCGCGCCAGCGCGCACGCCTGACCGGCTTCGACCTGGACGCTCGCCCTCCGACTCACTGTCTCGCGCTCCTGGTGCCGTCATGCGGCACGGTTCCCAACGATGCCCGACCGTACGGGACGACAGCCTGGCGACGCCCGCCGCGGATGGACCGCAGGCACCGTCAGGCTCATCCAGCATTGTCGGCGCGCCCGCGAGACTATGAAGGACTTTGATCACGACAGGGCGGAAATCCCCCGCACTCGTGCAGACCCCGCGTGACGAATGAACGCTTGTCCAGGTGCGCTCGCCGCGCCGGCCGGGCAAGTCCCGGCCCCGCGGGACGGGATTCCCGACCGGTAAAATCGGCGCATGAACCGCCCCGTCCGCTCGCAATACGAAGACTTCATGCGCCTGGTGCGCGACCAGGGCCGCTTCAAGGCCGACCGCACCGGCACCGGCACCACCAGCCTGTTCGGCCACCAGATGCGGTTCGACCTGTCCGAGGGCTTCCCGCTGGTGACCACGAAGAAGGTGCACCTGAAATCCATCATCCTCGAGCTGCTGTGGTTCCTGCGCGGCGACTCCAACGTGAAATGGCTGCAGGAGCGCGGCTGCACGATCTGGGACGAATGGGCGCGCGAGGACGGCGACCTGGGCCCGGTCTACGGCGTGCAGTGGCGCTCGTGGCCGACGCCCGAAGGCGGCCACATCGACCAGATCGCCGAGGTCGTCCAGCAGCTCAGGACGAATCCGGACTCGCGCCGCATCATCGTCAGCGCGTGGAACGTGGCCGAGCTGTCGAAGATGGCGCTGATGCCCTGCCACGCGTTCTTCCAGTTCTACGTCGCCCCGCCCGAGACCGAGGGCGGCCGCGGCAGGCTGAGCTGCCAGCTCTACCAGCGCAGCGCGGACATCTTCCTGGGCGTGCCGTTCAACATCGCCAGCTACGCGCTGCTCACGCACATGCTGGCGCAGCAGTGCGACCTCGACGTCGGCGACTTCGTCTGGACCGGCGGCGACTGCCACCTGTACGCCAACCACAAGGAGCAGGTCGACGCGCAGCTCGCGCGCACGCCCTTCCCCTACCCGACGCTGCACATCAAGCGCCGGCCCGCCTCCATCCTCGACTACGACTACGACGACTTCGAGGTGCGGGACTACCAGCACCATCCGGCCATCAAGGCGCCGGTGGCGGTATGAAGGTCGCGCTGATCGCCGCGGTGGCACGCAATGGCGTCATCGGCCATGACAACGCGCTGCTGTGGAAGCTGCCGGAGGACATGGCGTTCTTCAAGCGCACCACCATGGGCAACCCGGTGATCATGGGCCGCAAGACCTGGGACTCGATCCCGGCGCGCTTCCGGCCGCTGCCGGGGCGCGCCAACATCGTCCTCACGCGCCAGCCAGGTTGGGCGGCCGATGGCGCGCTCGTCGCGCACGACTTCGAACAGGCCCTCGAGATGGCGCTGGAGTCGGTCTCGTCCAACCCGCACGGCCTGCGGGCGTTCGTGATCGGCGGCGCCGAGCTCTACGCGCACGCCCTGCCGCACGCCGACGAGCTGGTGCTGACGGAGATCGACCGGGACTTCGACGGCGACGCGCGCTTTCCCGAGTGGCCGCGCAACCACTTCGTGGAGACGGGCCGCGAGCGCCACCACGCCGGCGCGCCCAACGACTTCGATTTCGCGTTCGTGAGCTACCGGCGCACGCACGCCGCGCGCTGACCGCGATGGGTCGACGCGTCATCGTCTTCGATCTCGATGGCACGCTCAGCGATCCGCTGCCGGGCTTCGCGAACTCGATCAACCACGCGCTGCACCAGCAAGGCCTGCCCCAGCGCGCACCTGCCGACCTGGCGCGCTTCATCGGGCCGCCGCTGGACGACACGATGATCGAGCTGAGCGGCGGCGCCGACGCGGACGTGCGCACGCGCCTGATCGCCGACTACCGCCAGCGCTACGGCGAGTCCGGCTTCGCGCAGAACACGCTGTACGACGGCATCCCCGAGGCGCTGCTCGCGCTGCGCGGCGACGGCGCCAGTCTCGGCGTGTGCACCTCCAAGCGCGTCGACTTCGCCGAGGCCATCCTGCGCCACTTCGGCCTGCGCGACCTGTTCGACTTCGTCAGCGGCGGCGAGATCGGCGTGCACAAGTGGCAGCAGCTGCAGGCCCTGCGCGAGGGCGGCGCGGTCGACGGCGACTCGGTGATGGTGGGCGACCGCGCGGTCGACATCACGTCCGCGCACCGCAACGGCCTGCACGCATGCGGCGTGCTGTGGGGCTTCGGCTCGCGCGACGAGCTGCAGTCGGAGTCCCCGCGCCACCTCGCCGAGGCGCCGGCCGACCTGCGCCACGTGCTGGATCAGGCTCGCGCAGGCATCATCCGCAACCCCAGGTGATCGCCGACGGCGCGACCGACGCCGTGCTCCTGGAGATCGTCAAGGAATCCCGACACCCCGCGGCGATCAAGTCAGCCCGGCCCTGGGCGAAGATTCCGGCACTGCTTATGGCCGACGATCTTCCGATTCCCGTGCAGAGGAGTGCCTCCGAGGAGCCGCGCACCGATCCGTGCGTGAAGGACTGGACCTGCGCGCATTGCGGACGCCGCCTGCTCCTGCGCATGCGGATGCGGCGGCCGGGCGGCTGCGGCTACTGCGGTGCGCTCGCCCTCGCGCCGTCGCCCAGCCGGCCGCGCTGAAGGCGGCTGCCGGAACGGCGGCCGTCCGGTTCCGAAAATCCAGGCGCATGCGACGCCGCAGCGCCGCTGCGCAGATAGCTGTCATCAAACTGAATTGCGACGATACAAGGGAAATGCAATCGCCCTCAGGCCCAAGTTTCCGGCCGCATGGTCGAAATCTGGAGCGAAAGCGGAGATTGAAATGGCCTTGCGTCTGGATTCCCTCAAACTCGCCCGGCGGCTCGCCCTGGGCTTTTGCGCGTTGCTGGCGCTCGTGATCTGCATCGC
>Ga0068861_100002543_pt1 | contig 11920 bp, 10 predicted proteins | sample KBSSwiS42_FD_66593 | JGI IMG/M metagenome (GOLD analysis project Ga0068861, IMG submission 66593) | Switchgrass rhizosphere microbial communities from Kellogg Biological Station, Michigan, USA - KBS Switchgrass S4-2 | ecosystem: Host-associated > Plants > Roots > Rhizosphere > Soil ...
GGACAAGGCGCGTTCGCGCGCTAGCTCAACAGTCCTGGAATCCCGGATTGGGGCCCGAGCAACCGGTCTGTCTCCTGCTTGACCACCGCGTAACACTCGCAGGACAGGCGCTCGAGATGGGGCCGGTCGAGCACGGTGATCTTGCCGCGTGAGTAGCGGATGACGCCCAGCTTCTGCAGCTTGCCGGCCGCTTCGGTCACGCCTTCGCGCCGCACACCGAGCATGTTCGCAATGAGCTCCTGCGTCATGTTGAGATGATTCGAATTCAACCGATCGAGCGAGAGCAACAGCCAACGGCAAAGTTGCTGGTCGAGCGTGTGATGGCGGTTGCACACCGCCGTCTGCGCCATTTGCGTGAGCAACGATTGTGTATAGCGCAGGAGCACATGCAGCATGCTTCCATGCCGGTTGAACTCCTCTTTGAGCCGTTTGCCCGTGAGCCGGTAGGCATGGCCCGCGCTCTGCACGAGCGCGCGGCTCGGTGTCGTTTCCCCTCCCATGAACAACGACACTCCAACGGCTCCCTCGTTGCCCACCACGGCGATCTCGGCAGACGCCCCGTCGCGCATCACGTAGAGCAGCGAGACGATTGAATCGGTTGGGAAATAGATGTGCCGTAACGCGGCGCCCGACTCGTACAGCACCATGCCGAGCGGCATGGGCACGAGTTTCAGGTGCGGAAACAGGCGCTCACGCTCCAGCGGCGGCAGCGCCCCGAGGATGTGGTTGTCCAGCGGTTTGGGGGGAGCGTTCATTCGTGAGGCAGTGTAGGCGCATCTCTATGGGGTGTGTGCGGTATCGCTCATTGGGGCTCGGCCTGCGCTGTTAGGTGCGCTGGCGCACGGAGGCGCTGCCCGCGCCGAGGTAGGCTTCCGCTGAGGGTCGTCACCTGGGAGCTGTCAGCGATGTCGCACTCGCACGTGTCAATCACCGACTCCGCCGGCCGAGTTGCGCCACCTTGTGGCGAGCGCACGACGCGTGACGCCGATGGCCTGCGCGCCGACGATATTGCTGTCATTTGTCACGAGTTGCGCAATTCACTCGCGGTAGTGCGCGGCGCCGCACGGCTGCTGCGATCACCCGCGATGAATGGCGGCCTGAACACCGCCCAATCACTGATCGAGCGGTACACCGAACAGATGAGCCGGCACATCGACGACCTGCTCCTGCCGTTTCGTCGCAATGGCCACGGCTACGGACTACAAATGTCGCATATCGACCTGCGCACGATCGCCCGCTACGCCGTCGATGCCATCGGACCTGAAATCGCGCGCCGCGGACATCGCCTGACCGTCACGCTGCCCGGGCAGCCGACTTGGGCGCGTGCGGATGGCTCGCGCCTCGAGCAGGCGCTCTCGAACCTGCTGATCAACGCTGCCAAGTACACGCCTGACGGTGGCGACATCACGCTCACGATGGAACGTGACAATGAGCGGGTGTGCATACGCGTCTGCGACTCGGGCATCGGGATCGAGACTGCGATGCTCGCGCGGGTATTTGGCATGTTCGTTCAGGTCAGGAGCGGGCCGTCGGTCGATAACGGCAGCGGCATCGGCCTCGCGGTCGTGCAGGACATCGTCGAATCGCACGGCGGCACCGTGAAAGCCACGAGCCCGGGGCTCGGCCTGGGCAGCGAGTTCACCGTGGTCCTGCCCATGCGGAGCGGTTGAGCGGGCCGCCAAGCATGCGGGGTATGTTCGTTCGCGCACCGACACGCTGAGGCCGGGAGCGCATGCTCCGGCCTCTGGTGGATTGCGGTTTCCTGCTCTCCATCGTCATCAGTAGAGAAAGCCCATGAATTCCCCATCCCCGTCAGCGCGCGTCTCGCGACGTCGCCTGCGAATCGCCGTGCCGGCATTACTCCTGTTCACTGCCGCCTGGGCCAACCCCCCCATTCCAACCGCGAGCCTGCAGGCCGCCCAGCAGTCGATCGCCAACGCCGAGCACGTCGAAGCGGGCACGCATGCCGCAGCGGAGCTCAGCGAAGCACGGGCAAAAATCTCCGCTGCGCAAAGTGCGGTGACTCAGAAAAAGATGATCGAAGCCGGATGGCTCGCCGATGAAGCGCGTGCGGAAGCCGAACTCGCCGTGGCAAGAACCAGCCTGGCCAAGGCCAACGCAGTGAATGCCGACATGGAACACAGCAACGCCACACTCATCGACGAGATGCAGCGCAAGACAGGAGACAGCCGATGAACATCCACTCCACAATGATGAGTCGATCCCTCATCGCCGCCGCGGTGACCGCGGCACTCCTCGCCGGATGCGCCTCGGCGCCCACGAAGCCCGCGGGTTCCGAGGAAGTGCGTGCCAAGCTCACTGCATTGCAGGGTGATGCGGCCCTTGCCACGAAGGCGCCGGTGGCCACCAAGGACGCGGAACTAGCCGTGACCCAGGCGGAGATCATCCAGCCCGACCTCGCGCTGGCGGCGCACCGGGTGTACATCGCCGATCGAAAGGTGGACACGGCAATAGCCGAGGCCAAGACCAAGGCTGCGGAGGACCAACGTGCCATGCTCAGTGAGCAAGGTGAAAAGGCGCGCCTCGATGCGCGCACGCACGAGGCGGATCTTGCAAAGTCCGATGCCATGACGGCGCGGGCCGAGAGTGCGGAGCAGCAAGTTGCCGCGACCCAGGCTCGCAGCGATGCAGCCGCAGCGCAGCTCGCCGCCAACGTCTCCGAGCAGCAGGCATCCGAACTGCAACGGCAGCTCGAGGCCCTGCAGGCCAGGCCCACGGATCGCGGCCTGGTGCTCACGCTGGGCGACACGTTGTTTGCCACGGGAAAATCGGAGATCAAGTCAGGCGCGACTGCCAACCTCGACCGTCTCGGCGATTTCCTCACCGAGTACCCGAATCGAACCGCGTCGATCGAAGGCTTCACGGACAGCATGGGAAGTGAAGACTCCAACCAGGCACTCTCGGAGCGGCGCGCGGACTCGGTGAAACGGTATCTCATCGGGCGCGGCGTGCAGTCACAGCGTCTCAGCAGCTCCGGTCGCGGCGAGAACGCGCCGGTCGCGGACAACGAGACCACCGCCGGGCGCCAGCAGAACCGCCGCGTCGAAGTCGTCATCAGCAAGGCTGAAGGCTCCCAGGGCGCCGGCCGGTGAAAACAGCTAGTTAGATTGGAATCCGATACGGCGCAAAGGTGGCAGCAAGACCGCACGCGCCGATATCCAGGGTACGCCAGCGCACAGAGAGTCGACGGAAGTAAGTGTAGCCTGACTTTGTGCTACACGAATTCCTAACGGCTAACAGGGCGGATCTGATCTTTCGCTGCCACCACAAGGTTTCCAAGCGGGTTGCCCCGAAGGCAGGCGCAGCGAGTCTCGATCACGGAATCCCGCAATTCCTCGACCAGCTCATCAAGACCTTGCAGATCGAGCAGAGCTCGGATCCCGTGCGGAGCCTGAGAATCTCCGGGCCCTCGGGCGGCGGCCCTGCCGCCTCCGAGATCGCGGTCACTGCCGCATTGCATGGACGCGAATTGTCGGAACGCGGTTTCACCGTCGACCAGGTCGTTCACGATTACGGAGATCTTTGCCAGGCCATCACGGACCTGGCGGCCGAACGTAACGTGCCCATCGCGATCGACGAATTCCGCACTCTCAACCGCTGCCTCGACAACGGCATCGCCGATGCCGTGACCGAATATGTTTTCCAGCGCGACTCCTGCCTCGAAAACAAGAACGTCAGCGCCCTGAACGAACAGCTCGGATTCCTGGCGCACGAACTGCGCAACATGCTTCACACGGCGACGCTGGCGACCATGGCCATCAAGGCAGGAAATGTGGGTATCTCCGGCGCCACCGGCGCCCTGCTCGACCGGTCATTGATCGGCATGCGCACGCTCATCGATCGATCCCTCGCCGGCGTGCGACTGACAGCCGGGATGCCATCGCGTGCCCAGCTGATCTCCCTGGCGGATTTCGTTGCCGACGTGCGAGTCTCGGCCTCGCTCGAAGCGCAGACCCGCGGGTGCCAATTTACGGTTGGCGAAGTCGACCGCGAACTTGCGCTGGATGGCGACCGGGAAATCCTGCTGTCCGCGGTCGGAAATGTGCTGCAGAACGCATTCAAGTTCACGCACCTGAATACCGAAGTCAGGTTGTCCGCCTACGCCGCTGCGGATCGCATCCGGATCGACATCGAGGATCACTGCGGAGGACTGCCTCCCGGAGCGGCTGAAGAGATGTTCCTGCCGTTCAAGCAGAGCGGCGCGGACAGGTCGGGCCTGGGGCTCGGATTGGCCATCTGTCAGCGCGGCGTGGAAGCCAACGGTGGCTTTGTGCGCGTACGCGACATCCCGAACTCAGGCTGCGTCTTCACGATAGACCTGCCGAGGCACTTGCTGCCGCGGCCGACCTAGACGCGTCAAAACCTCCAGGTGACCGAGGCGACGAACGCGTCACGGGTTCCGATGAACCCGTCGTATTCCATGTTCCAGGAGAACTGCTTGTTGAGGTCCCAGTTGAAACCGAACAGCAGGTTCCACGCGTCCTTGTTCTTCTGCTGCACGGTGTAGTCGAAAGTGATCTCTTCGCCCCCGATGGGGACACGGTAGGTCCCCGAAATCTCCAGCTTCGACTCTAGATAGTTGCCTCCCGCGAACAAGGCGAAGTTGCCCAGGTCGCCCAGCACAAAATTGCGTCCGAAGCGCGGCGTCACCGTGATGATGGGCCCGCCTTCCGCCAGCGTGGGACCCAGGTCGACCCTCGAATAATTGAATGGGATGGTGACGAACCAGCCCTTCCAGCCACCGGCAAGTACACCCCCGACGCCCCAGTTGGTCCCGCTGGGGTTGGTGTGAATGGGCAGCAGGATGTTCTGGCCCTGCAGGCTGTCGCACAAGTTCGGCCGGACGATGCCGGTGCACGAGATGCCCATGTGTTCGAGCATGCCGTCGCCGTCGATGAGGATGTCGAGGGCCGCATCGCCTTTGAACGGGCCGTAGGTGGCATAGACGTTCATGAAGGGAAACAACCAGGCATCCACCTTGGCATTCGCGCTGTCGGTCGTGGTGAGCGTCCTGTCGAAGGTCACGAATCCGAACGGCGCCTTGTCCCGGCCATTGATGCCGACCTCCAACCCCGTGATCGTTTGCTCCTGCTCATTCACCGCGTAGATGAGCCCGGCGCCATACGGCAAAGGCAGGTTGTAGCCCTTGTCGATGACCTTCTGTGCGAGGAATGGCAACTTGTAGTTCCACACGCGTGGAGCGTCCTCGCCCTGTTTGTTCTCGCTCCTGAATCCGGTGCTCGGAACGCTGACATCGGACACGCCGGCATCCGTCAGGTCGATGTTCACGGAAAAACTCAGCATGCCTGCGGTGGCGGTAACCCCGGCCCCGCTCTCGGAGACATCCAGCAACTTGTATCCGTCGCCGGAAAAGGAATGCGCCTTGGCTCCGGCGTCCCCCACGCCAGCCTTGGCGCCGAAGCCGAACTTGCGGACGCCACGACGGAATATTTCGAGTGCCTCGCGGGTTTCGAGGATTGCGAGAATCCGTTCGGTGCCGGCGCCCAGGGCGACCCCCACGTCGACGCGTGTGGCATTCATGAATGTGCGGCTGTTGCTGGCGTTGTCGACCAGGACGCCAATGCCGTTGGCGCCACCGACGATGACCTTGCCACCCGAGATTCGCGCCGTGAAATAGCCGGCGGCGGCGGCGAGTTCCTGCTCCAGGCCGGGATTCTCCTTCACGAACAAGGCCTTGGTTTCCTCGCTCGATTTCAGGATTTCGTCGCGGACCGCGGCCCGTTGATCCACCGGAACGGTCTTGCAGCCGGCGGACAGCGCCAGCAGCGTCACGATGACCACCAGAGTCGCGAACCTGAGCATCGGGAGATCCTTGGCTGGGCTGGCAGGGCGCCTACCCGACCATACGACTTCGCGAGGAGCGCGACGAGCGTCCCGGGGGCCGATTGACGCGAGCCGAGATGTCGTGCGCCGACCGCAACGCCGAAGTCAGCTGGCGCTGGGTGATTCCGGATAACGACGCGGCAGGATGATCCGGAACGTCGTGCCTTCGCCCTCGGACGACTCGAGCTCGAGGCTCGCATCGAGCATTTCACACAGCCGTTTCACGATGGACAATCCGATGCCTTCGCCGGCGGGCGCGTAACTGCGGGCGGCCGTCGTTTGAGACGCCAGAGTGGGCGCGGAGTCGGACTGCGGATCGGCACGGTTCGGTTGAACGTTGCGCTGTTCCACTTCGTGCGCCTCGTCCGTGGCTCGTTTCAGAACGCGCTCCAGAGGCGATGCGGAACCATGCTTGAAACCAGGCCCGGTGTCCTGGATGCACAGGGCCCATTGTGGGCGCCGCTCGTCCTCGCGCGCTTCCCAGGTCACCTTCACGCCGCCGCGCTCCGTCACCTTGATGGCATTGAGCACCAGGTTTTGCACGATGCGCTGCAGCTTCCCCGGGTCGCCGTCGACCATGAGAGGCGTGGTGCCCTTGGCAACCAGGAACAGATTCTTCTCCGCGGCGAGTGGCCGGGTCGAATCGCAGTACTCCTTCAGCAACGTCGCCACGTCGAAGTGCTCGATCTGCCGGCGCTCGTGGCCCGCTTCCAGCCGCGCGTGGTCCATGAGGTCGCCGAGAAGTTTGTTCAGCGATTTCACGCCGATTCTCAGCATCTCCGAGAATCGCTCACGATATTGTTCCGGCACGCCCTCGCGCGTCAGCACCGCGGAGGCGCTGGCGATGGCGTGTGCACGCCCGCGCAGATCGTGTGCTGCCTCGCGCCAGGCCTCGGCCCTGTCCTGTTCGAGTTTTTGCAGCTGCGCCAGCGCGGACTCCAGCTCGTGCACGCGGGTGGCGGCTTCGCGTTGCTGCAAGTGGGCGTAGCGCGCGGCGCTGGTGCTCATGCCCTCGCTGCACAGTCGCACCAGCTCGCGACGAGCGGTCTGCATCGCGGCGGGTTCGATGCCGGGATGCGATGCCTCGAAACTTTCCAGCTCGTTCAGCAGGCAGAGGTGCAAGTGACCCCACTCGCACATCGTTTCCGGCTGGTTATAACCTTGCTGCCACCGGTGCAGCCCATGTTCGGCCGCCGACTCCTGTTGCTCTTCACGCGCTTTTGCCCGTTCGCTCGCGCGTTCAGCGGCGAGCCGCAACGCGAAGGCGTCCAGCACGGCGGGGATGTGGTCGACAAATTGGGCGCGTGACGTGGTGGACGCGGTAGTGAGCTCGGGATCCGCATCGACGGCACGCCGCCAGGCATCGAGGATGGCGTCGCGCCGCTCTGCCAGGTGGGCGGCAATCTGCTTCAGCGTGCCGGATGGCGTTTCAGGGCGATGCATGACGGATCCTTCGGCGCCGCAAGAGGCAGCTCGCGCCGGTTGCGAAATGGTATTTGTCGGAGTGTATGCCGTCGCGCCGTCCGGTGATCGTAGGACGGCGCCGACACCCATGCCGGCGGCGGACGCCGCAGCGGCGTACCGGAAAGCTACGGGCGATTCGACAGCCACCTTCTGATGATTTCGCTGTACGTGCGGCTGGATTCGATGCAAAAACCGTTGCCCAGCGTGAGCACGTAGTCGCCCTGCCCGCCCGACTCGATCTGCTTGACGTGGCGGACATTGACGACGACCGACCGATGGATGCGGACAAATGTTTCAGGATCGAGCCGTTCCAGCATGGATTGAAGGGTGACATGCACCAGGTGCCGGGAAGTGGCGGTATGCAGCTGCACGTAATTCTCGGCGGCCTGGATCCAGAGCACATCGGCCAGATCCACGAATCTCGTCTTGCCGGCGGAACGCACGGCGATACGCGTAAGTGTTTTCGGAAGTGAAGCAAGGGACTGGAGCAACGACAGGATGTGCTCACTGTTGTCGCCGCGCCGCCGCGGATTCGCGCGTGTGCGTTGCAGTGCTTCCGCGAAGCGCTCTTCGGAGACCGGCTTGAGAAGATAGTCGAGTGCATTGATCTCGAATGCCTGGATGGCAAACTGATCGTGCGCCGTGACGAAGATCACGTCCGGCATCACGTCGGCGCCGACCTGCCGCACCACCTCGAACCCGTTCATCTCCGGCATCTGCACATCGAGAAAGACCACGTCCGGCCGCTTGCCCAAGATGAGTGATACCGCCTCGTGACCATTTTTCGCTTCGAAGATGGTGATTGCATCGGGCTCGCGCTCGAGCAAGGTCCTCAGGCTCGCGCGCGCCAATGGCTCGTCGTCCACGATCAGGGCGCTCCATTGAGCCCGCTTCCCGGCGGATTTCATCGTTGAACGCTGTCCATCGACACCGACAGGTCCGCGGCGACGGCGAGGCGGCGATAAGGCACGATCACTTCGACCGCCGCGCAGCCGTCGATGCACTCCATCCGCAACTCCGCCTCCGGTCCATACAGCTGATTCAGCCGCGCCCTGAGGTTTGTCAGGCCGATGCCCCATCCGGGCGGCGGGCCGGTGCGGGCCGTCCCGCCGGTGTTCTTCACGGTGATGCGCAGCCGGCTTCCCACGCGCGAGGCCCGGACGTCGATGGCGCCGCGGGCAACGCTGCAACCGATGCCGTGCCGCACGGCGTTCTCCGCGACCGGCTGCAGCGCCATGTGCGGAACGGCTGCATCCAGCAAGTCCGGATCCGCTTTGACGTGGACCACCAGGCGATCGGAGAAGCGCATCTGCTCGATGGATAGATAGAGTCGGAGGTAGTTCAGCTCACGCTCCAGCGTGACTTCCTGCGCGTCCATATCATCGAGAACGGCGCGCAGCAGATCGCTGAAGCGCGACAAGGCACGCTCCGCCTGCTGCACCTCCCCTGTCCGCACCATACCCATGATGGCGTTCAGGGTGTTGAACAGGAAATGCGGCTGAAGTTGCATCTTCAATGCGCCCAATTGCGCTCTGGTGACCTGCTCCCGAAGTTCCGCCGCATTCAACTCCAGGCGCAACGCGGCCTCGGCACGCTCCTGAAACTTTTCGTAGTACCGGACTGCCGTGTGAATAATCAGGATGAACCAGTATGTGATCAATGCCTGGTGAAAAGCGAAGATCATCAGCACGGCGAACGCGTGGCTCGTGTCTCGGGCCCATTGGTAATCCGGGCCCCATCCCTCGCTCAGGTGTGAATACACCACGGCTTCCAGGCCGCTTCTGGCGACGCCGAAACACAGGCTGAAAAGGATGTGAACGGCGATTCGCCGCACCCAGACGCGCTTCTCCAGCGCAAACACCGTGCCGAGCCACAGGATGACCAGCGTGAGAGCGGCGGATAACACGACACGCATCGTCCAGAAGCCAGCCTCTCTCCAGAGGGCGGGGTCGTCCACGAAGAGTCTGCGAGCGACGTCCTGCCCGAGGAACATCAAGCCGACGAAGGTCCAGAACGCGAGCCAGATGGCGAACGTCCGCAGGGCTTGCAGGCTCCTTGCACGATGTCGCACGGTTGTCGAGTCGAAGGGGAGGAAGGCCTCCTGCGCGAACGTGTTCACGTATCGATCCTACCCCGCGGGAACTCGTCGCACCAGTTGTAGCGAGACGACTCGGACGTCCAGCGCCTGGTAGATAGGAGGCCGCAAGTGCCTCCCGGGCGGGACGCCGAATTTCATCCTTCGAAAGGTGGATTTCATCCCGTGAAGATGTCTTTTCATCCAATCGCTGTTGCTCGATCGCCAGGCGCTGACAAGAATCCCGCCCGGTCGCGACCATCCAGGAGAGCCTCGTGAAAAAGACGACAAAGTCATTCCTTCAGTTGCACGCGCTGTTGTTAGTCGCAGTTTTCCTGCTACCGGGCTGCATACCCGACAGCACGCCCGAGGCCTTCACCTTCGCCAGTCAGTCAAAGGTGTCTCCCGACACCCTGATCGAATCGGAAGCTGTGACCATCTCGGGGATCAACATTCCGGCGACGCTTTCCATTACCGGGGGTGAGTATTCGATCGACGGCCGTGGTTACCGTGCCAATCCTGGCGCCATCAAACCCGGTCAGAAGATCCGGATCAGGGTCCGTTCCTCGGCCGAGTCTTCGGGCGAGGCGACGGCAACGCTGACGATCGGCGGGGTCTCCGGCACCTTCTCGGTCAAGACCGTCAATTTCACCGGTCGCGTCGAAGCGGAAGCCGCGAGTCCGATTGGTGGCGCAAGCACGGTGGCCGACTCTGCGGCTTCGAAGGGCAAGACAGTCTTCGCCGGATCCGCCGGTCTTGGCATATCGACCGACGATTCCGTGGATGCCAAAGCACTGATCCTGGCCTATCGGACTGATACAGCCGGGACCCTGGAGGCGAAAGTGAACGGCGCCTCCGCAGGCCAGTTCACCTTACGGCCGACGGCGGGCGCGTATGCCACCGCCAGCGTCGTGGTCTCCGTACATGCCGGGGACGTCATCGCGATCGCGAACCCGTCGACTGCGGGCGCTTCGGAAACCTATCTCGACTACGTACAGTTTGCCGACAGCCCTTTCAAATGGGTGTCGACGGTGGCCAACGCCGCCGACCCGTGGGCCAGCGACGGCGTGGCGGTCGCCGCCAACGGCGACATCTATGTTTCGAACTACAAAACCATCAACCGCGTCACGCCCGACGGCCAGGTATCGGTCTTCGCCACTGGCTTCGGCTCCGTCAACGGCTTCAACTTCGATTCAAAGGGCAACATCTTCGTGGCGGACTACGAGGGCAACGCGGTGCGCAAGGTCACGCCGGACGGCGTCGTGACCACGTTCGCCTCCGGGCTGAACGGGCCCGGGGGAACCTGGGTCGACAAGGACGACAACCTGCTGGTAAGCCAGTATGGCTCCGGCAACTTCTTCGCCATGGGCGCGGCGGTTTTGAAGATCACCCCGGACGGCACGGTCTCCACGTACGCCTCGGGCGCGCCACTGCAGGACGTGGTCACCATCCTGACCGACGAAAACAACAACGTGTATGCCGGCAACTGGGCCAGTGGCACCCTCTTCAACATCACCAACGGCAACGTGTCGCAGCTCGCGGTGGTGGGCGGCGCCTCGAACCAAGTCTGCTACAGCCGTGGCTACATCTACGTGCCGAGCCCCACCATCTCGCAGGTGCGCCGCGTCAGCCTCGACGGCACGGTCGACACCTTCTCCGGCACCGACACCCGGCAGATCATCGACGGGCCCCTCGCCACCGCCGACTTCTTCCGGCCGAACTCCTGCACCATCTCCAAGGACGGCACCATCATGTACGTGATGGAGCGTGAACATGGAATCCTGCGCAGGATCGACGCCGGGCTGCCTTGACAACTTCAAGTAGATAGAGAGCCCCCGGTGGGATACCACCGGGGGCTTTTCGTTGTCTCGGCCGACGGCCAGACCACCAAGTCGGCTGCGTTCGGGTAGTTGCGGCGGCGCCGTCAGGATCGTAGCCTCGAGAGGTGGCCATATCCGGGAGACGCCAATGTTGAAGCCTTGTGGGCTGATCAGTGCATTGATCGTGGTCGCTCTTGCCGGCGAGGCCTTCGCCCAACAACCGCCACCGCCGCCGCGCGATTACTACGTGGGAAACCCCGTTGGCCTGCCGGTGGCACCACCCGCGCCCGCGACAGGCACAGGGACCCCGGCGAGCGCCTTTGCACCGGCGTCGAAGAACGTGCGCATGTTTGGCGCGCTCTATTCCGTCGAGAGTTGCGTCTATGACCCGAGCCGCGGCGTGATCGTGGCGCCGTCGCGCGGCGTCGGCCAGGCGGTGCGCGCGAATGACGCCTGGATCGCATTCGTCAATCATGACGGCAGCGTGCACACGCCGCGCTGGATCGGAATTCAAAATGCCGGCGCTGAACGTGACACCCTGACGCCGCCGCTCGTCCTGAACGAGCCGTTCGGCAGCTTCCTTAATAAAGGAGTGCTCTACCTCGCCGATCGCGATGGCGGCACGCCGGATATGGCAAAGCCCGGCGAGAACACGCCCAGCGTTGCCGTAGTGCGCACGTTCGACATGGCGACCGGA
>Ga0068861_100002545_pt1 | contig 11917 bp, 12 predicted proteins | sample KBSSwiS42_FD_66593 | JGI IMG/M metagenome (GOLD analysis project Ga0068861, IMG submission 66593) | Switchgrass rhizosphere microbial communities from Kellogg Biological Station, Michigan, USA - KBS Switchgrass S4-2 | ecosystem: Host-associated > Plants > Roots > Rhizosphere > Soil ...
ACGACGCCAATGGCAATGTGGTGACGCGCGGTGGGCAGACGATCAGTTGGGATCCGTACAACTATCCGACGCTGTTCAATGCGGCGGGTGAAACGATTGCGCTGTACTACAACGCGAATCACGAGCGGTGGAAGCAGGTGCAAACGACCGCGGCGGTCCAAGTCACTACGATTTACGCAGGCAAGCTGTTCGAGAAGGTAACGATCGGCAGTGCGGATGAGTATCGGCACTACATCTACGCGAATGGGAATGCCGTTGCAGTGCTCAGTCGTGCTAGCGGCGGCGGTGCAACGACACGATATCTACTTCGCGATCATCAAGGCAGCGTTGCGAAGATCACGGACGGAGCCGGTGCGACGGTGGTGAGCGAGAGCTTCACGCCGTTCGGTGAGCGGCGGAATCCCGCGACTTGGTCGGGCGTGCCGGTGAATGGAGAGTTGGCGGCGACCGTAAATGTGACGCAGCAGGGTTGGACTTGGCGTGAACGCATTGCAGGTCATAGATGGATTTAACGAGGGTGGAATAGGTGGTGGTGGGATTGCATTGCTTGATTCCGGTGTAACATTTACTCTCGGTTACTTTGGTGGTTTGCCTGGTGCGGGGGTGGCCGTGGCCTGTAATGCTGCCGGTGGTTCACGTGGTTTATATAACGCCGGTGTTATGGGCGGGCAGTTGGAAATGCTAAATTCACTGATGATGCGATGTGCAATGGGAATGTAAGAGAATGCTGAGATCGGGCGGCGATAGTTTTCTGACGCGAATGTTCCTGCGTGACTGTGCCTATGTCATGCGAATTCATCGCGGCAGTAACACGGAGTTCGTTTGGTACCTTGGTACGGTGGCTACGGGTCTGGCACTTTCATGTTTTGCTTTGTGCTTGTTCTTTCTAGTCGCGGTGGTGTTCCGAGCTCATATACCGGAGGAGTTCAATCCGCTGACGGCTTCGAGGAACGCTCGCGCCATTGAGGTGATCGCAGTTCCGCTTTTGGTTTTGGTCTGGATTGATTATCGCTTTCGCGAATATAAACACGACCTGTCGTCGGCGCGGCGATATATGTCAGGCCTGGATACAGTGAAGCGCTTCATTACGTGGTTGGTCGCGATGGGGAGCCTTGGCGGGATGGGCTGGTTCATTTTCATTGGTTTGGATGCGGTAAAAGATCGAGCTATTCCCTGAAAAGAAAGCGGCGGCCTTGCGCAGACTTCAAATTCTATCCCGGGACATCCTTAGAAATATTGAGGCAGACATCGGTCGGTACGTTCAAGTCTGCACTTCGGGTAGCGAATAATGGTCACATGTCTGCTGGCGGCTCTTGTGCTGCTGCGAACACGAATCGGCATCAACAGCGACGCCGGAATGCGAGAAAAGAGGATCCTGGGACCCCCATCGAATCTGACCTGTGGCAAATTCGGATCCCCCGTCCATTGTTGGATCAAGCTCGAAGATGCTTTTTCGATTGCTTGAGGTGCTCGTGAGGGCCAGATCGACCTGAGCCCACGGCCCCCACGCGACAGGTATCCGTTTGCTATCTTCGCAGGGCGAGGTGCAAGCGCAGGCGACCTTCGTCGCAGGGCGCGGCGCGAGCGCAGGCGTTCTCCGTAGGACACCCATCGATCTCGATCTTTCAACGTCCAAGGCGTGCGTTGACGCGCATGTGGATTGCAAGTGGTGTGTGCTCGGAGCGCGCGTTGAGGCGCGCAGATCTCACTTCGGCGTTCAGTCGATGAATCGATGGGCGTCCTGGCTGATACAAGCGGTGGCGGTGCAACGACGCAATATTTACTTCGCGATCGTCTCGGTAGCGTCGCCAAGATCGCGGATGCTACCGGAGCAGCAGTCAGGAGGAGGTCATGGGACATCCATTGGCGGTCCCTCCGGGGACACCCATCGAATCTGGCCAGCGGCAGTTCGGCTCCTCCGTCTATAGACTTCAAGGACATCCACCGCAAATTCTGTCCGGGGACATCCTTAGAAATCTTGAGGTGCTCGTGAGGGCCAGTCTGGCCGCCCGTTTGCATGGCTAGGCGCCATTCTCCCGGATCGATGTGCAGTCGGGCGAAGATCGCAGGAAGCTTTGCATCGATGCTGCCGCGTTTCCCCTGGCGGCGGCTTCTGCCGGACCAGTCCATCAGTTCGATATAGTCCGAGAGGCGACATGGAATGACCGGACCGATCTTGGGTGGTGTGTCGCGGAATGCCAGTAAGGGCAGGATTAAGCCCCGTTGCTGACACGTGGTGCAGTCCTTCAGGAGGGGGTAGCAGCGATGGTGGTGGCGGAGGCGGCGCAAGCGGTGGTGGCGGCAACAATCTAATCAACCAATCGATCCTTTACCGCGTACCCTGCGTTGGGTGCGTGGGACCTGGCGCTTACTACGCTTACAACGACGGAACCATTGTCTTTTCTCCGTTCGCTACACCTACATCAGTGAGCGCTCCCATAGTCGGTCTGAGTGACTTTACGACGAGTAACTTCTCCGGTAGCGGAGGGGTTTCGGAGAGCATAGCTGGTGGGGCGCAGATACTCGACACTCTCGCCGCCCCGTGGGTGGATGGCATGGTTTGAAGGGCGCCGTCAAATGCACATGGGAATGTGACATGCCGGGCAACGGAAGTTTGGAAGCTACCCTTGCTGGGCTGCCGATAGTACCGATCGTTCGTGTCGAAGGTGCTGCTGCGGGATCTCTGGCCGCGGTCAGGGCGACGTATCTACAGAGCGTTGATGATCTTGTGGGGTTTGGGCAGAGTATTAGGGCTGCTGGAACGTCTACTGGAAAAGCGGCACGTCTCTTAGTTCCACTGCGTAATCAATTGAAGCTAGATCTTCGTGCTCAAGGTTCGTGGTTCGCTGCGCGTGCGGCGGATGTTCGGAACATAGTTCGCTATGGAAACAGGGCCCGGCCGACTGCTGATCAGCTATACGAGAGATATGGTACTTGGGAACGAGTGCTGGAATCGCTAGGGCGCACCAATGCAACTGTCGATGGGATGCTGGGAGTGGGTCGGTGAAAATAATCCTTAACTACTGGAACAGAAATTGGCAGTCGATCGCTTTTGATCCAGCGCGTGGTGAAGGACGTGTTCGTTGGTTGTCGCGAAAGCCGAAGCATTGTCCCGGATGGGCGGTAAATCACGAGAGCCAATGGTACGCAGTTTGGCTACACGGCGATGATCTCGTCTTTCAGTCAGGAGCCAATCGATGGCGGATGGATGATGCGCTTCAGTGCCGAAACATCCGCCACGACACGAACCGGATCTTCACTGTCGAACGGAGCAGTGTAATCGTCCTCTGGGTGATTTATGAAGCACCACTCGATCAAGATGATCCGACTACTGACGCACTCGATTTCGAGACCGCTGATTTCTTCTATTGGGCTGCACGAGTCTGTCGTGACCCGGAGCTTAGAGCGAGCTTGAAGAGCGCATGGCGCAAGGCTAATGAAGCGGCGTGAACCTTGATGTTCATCCCGACCGCACGTCACGCCGCTTGCCGCTCCGTCCGGGGCTCCCTCCGGGGGGACACCATCGAATCTGACCTGCGGCAAATTCGGATCCTCCCTCCATAGGATTTCAAGGACACCCATTGATTTCGAGCTGGAACGGCTATAGCGCGTTGGCCCACGTCGGACCGCAAATGGTTTGCACGTTGGGATGGTTGTGTTGAGGCTCGCAGATCGCGAACGTCGACAATCAGTCGATGGGTGTCCGGACGAGAAATGCGTTTACAAGGAGGATTCACTAGAGGTGTAGCTCGTGAGTTTACAATCCGACCAACGTCGTCGACGTCGACATGATCCCGCAGCTGATGATCAAGCGCGTGGATGTGGTGACGGGCGGTGTCTCGGCCGTGTATGGCTCGGACGCCATCAGCGGCGTCGTCAACTTCATGACCAACCCCGACTTCAATGGCGTGAAGACGGAGACGAAGTACGGCATTTCCGAGGAGAGCGACGGTGAGCAATACTCCGTCGGTATCGCAGCAGGAACGAGCCTCGGCTCGCGGGCGCACATCGAGGCCAGCTACGAGTTCCACGACGATGACGGGATTCCCTATCGTTCTGCGCGGCCCAACAATCATCTGTGCGGCATGCTCGGGAATGGCACGACCATTCCGTATTTCAAGTCGTGCGGTGTACGGCGCTTCGACGCAACCTTCGGCGGCCTGATCCGCAGCGGTGCGCTCGCTAATAATCAGTTCCTCGCCAACGGCACGCTGGCAGCGTTCAATCCCGGCGCGGCTCAGTCCGTGACGGGTCTGTCCAATATCGCGATCGGCGGCGATGGCGCTTATCTGGATGCGTCGCTCAAGGCCGGATTGCGCAGCCATCAGCTGTTCACGCGCTTGGACTACGACTTCACCGACGACTGCACGGCTATGTCAAGGCCGCCGGCAACAAGAAGAAAAATACTTATTACGCCAACTGGCTGAACATCGGCACCGCGGCGACGATCAGGCGCGACAACGCCTTTCTGCCGGCGACCGTTCGCAACCAGATCCCGGTCGCCCAGACGACGTTCACGTTCGGTAAATTCGTCAACGGCGATACGCGTCTGAATCCGGTGGTCGATGAGACGCAGCTCTTCGTCATGACTGGCCTTGCAGGCAAGCTCGGCAAGTACGATTGGAACCTGGGCTACGTCCATGGCGATGCCAAGCTGGACGACGAACTCAACAACAACGTCAACAACTATCGTCTTTCGGCCGCGTTGGATGCGGTGACCGACTCGTCGGGCAACGTCGTCTGTCGCGCAACGCTGACCAATCCAGGACAGTTTCCGGGATGCGTGCCGATCAATGTATTCGGCTTAGGGTCGGAAAGTACCCAGGCCCTCGACTACGTACTCGCCACCAACAGATACGTTGCCAAGACCAAGCAGGACGAAGCGTCCGCGAGCATCGGCGGTGCCTTGTTCGACACTTGGGTACGACGAGCGTCTCTATCGGCCGATCGGGTCGTAGGAGTGTGTGTCCTCGCGCCTGGCGACCAGTCCCATGCCGCGTCTCCCGGAGAAACAGATCGTGCATCAGACCAAGAATGACCTGCTGATTGTCGCCGCATTTCTTTGCCTGCCGGCATTGGCCGCAGCCGAGGCTTACGACGCGCCCAGACAGGTCTGCCCGAGGCCGTGCAGAGCCACATCGACCTGGCCTATCTCATCCTCAAGGGCGACGTCAGCGAAGGCAATCTGCCGAGCACGCTCTATCTCGTCGATGACAAGACCTTTGCGAGTCCGATTCCGGCCGCGCGCAAACTGCCTTCCCAGCCGGCGGTCAAGGCGTTCGACCAGTTCTACTATCTTGGGATCAACACGGTGTCGGCGTGGGCGCTCGACACGAGCGAAGGCATCATCCTCTTCGGTACGCTGAACAATACCGACGAGGCCACGCAGTACATCGAAGGCGGACTGCGCCGGGTCGGGCTCGACCCCGCGAAGATAAAATACATCGTGATCACGCACGGTCACGGCGACCACACGGGATTGAATACGGTCAAGGAGCCGTCCAAGGGCGGCGGAAAAATCCTGCGGGGTTCGCTGGAGAAGTTCGCCAAGGTGAGCGTTGCCGCCGGCGCCGACGTTGTGGTCTCGAGCCATCCGTTCCTGGACGATGCCTGGGTGAAGGCCAAACTCGTCAACGAGGGCAAAGCGGGCAAGACGAGCCCCTGGGTTGCAGACAAGGATGCCGTGCTCAGGTATTACGCCGCAACGATCGAGGCCGTGTACGCGATCGAGGCCTACGACCGATCCAAGGGGGAGCAACACTAGAGCTTGTCTCCGGATACGGCGCAACCGGATTGCCGATTTGAAGAAAGTCTTGGCCGAAGAATAGACGGGGGGTCCATGTCTGCAAGTAAACGCATTCGCTCTGCAGCGATCGCAGTCGCTATCAACTTCGGTCCGGCCCATTTCGTGGTGGACGAGGCGAGTTATCCCCTGAACACGTACGAAGCAACGGCTTCCCGCTTCAAGCGAGGTTGCGCCGAGCAGGGCTTTCTCGACAACGCGCTGCAGATGATCGATCAGGTCAGCAAATGAGAATCCGTGGTGGCGCGTTACGCGCCGTATTTCTGGTTGGTGTTCTGGGACTCATCGCTGCTACAGACCGGACGGGGGCGGCAGGCGGGAAGTCGCAAGACTCTACGACCAGCGCCAGCAAGCCCCTCTCCATCCAGTCGCTTACCCCTGGGAGTCGCCGCTGAACAAGCCTACCAGGCAGCTGAAAAGCACGATGCCAAGGCGATCGCCGCTGTCGGAGAACGCCTGGACGACATCTGCAGTGCCTGCCACAAGCACTATGGCTACGAGTAGCTCTATGCGCTGCCGCTACGTATCGGCCGGAATCGTCAGCACGTGCCACACTCGGTCCAGCTCCAGGCTGAGCGCTTCCTGGACGTATGCGTGCAGCACCAGTCGATCCAGCTCCGGCAGCTTCTCGAAACGCACTCCGTAGAAATCGATCTGGGAATGAGCGGGATCCGTGCGGCCGTACAGATTCAGCACGGTGGCATCCAGGCTCAACTCTCTCGGACCCGTCGCCAGTTTGAAGGACGGGTTGAGAAGCAGCGATTGACCTTGTTGCAGCGGAGTATTGCTCTTGGCTGCGATGCGGGCACCGCCGACGCTCAGGTCCGTGATCACTCTCGGTATCTCACCCGTGCGTGCCGTCCATAGCGACGTCAGCATACGCGGCCAAGCACGCACGCTGCGCCGGTCGATGTCTGTCAGGTGCGCTACCGAAAAGAATCGGAAGGGAACTTCTGCAACCTGCACGACCGTGGCGTGAAAGCGTACGGCGGCAGTTGCGTAGAGAGCACGAAAGGTCCACGTCTCGCCATCGCACACATGCGCGGCAACGCCCTCGAGGGTGACGGGTCCGCTCAGGATCAGGCCGCGTCCATCCTCCGACACGCCGATGACGCGTGTCTGCAGCGCCTGATTTTCCCGTTCCATGCGGAAACCGACTTGCGCGCGAGCCGCGGTATGAAGGTAGTCGGACTGCAAGTCTGCGAGAGGACCGCTGTGAGGCTGTGAATGAGTGCCGCCAGCTGTCGCGGCTTCGCCGGCTTCGTCGCCAGCATGAGTGCCCGATCGTATCAGCCCCTCGCGCACGAATTCGTTCGGGACAATGCGACCCGCCGCAAGCAGCAGTTTGCGATCGTTGGCATAGATGGAAAAAGGAAGCGGTCGGCCTACGACGATTGCCTTGCGGTCATCCGGCGTCAGCAGGCGCATGAATGCTTCCCCGTTGTTAATCGTGAAGCGGCAACGACGAGCGGCCCAGCACGTCCCGCAACTGCTGCCGATCGAATGGTTTGCGAATCGTGGCAGACGCACCCATGAGGACGGCGATCTTGAAGACGTCCATCCGCTGTTTGCTGTCGCCGGCACTCATCGCGATGATCTTGGCGGCAGGATAATCCCGCCGCAGATCCCGAATCGTTTCGAATCCCTCCTTGCCGAGCATGAAGATGTCGCACAGGACGATGGCATCGGTCGCTTTACTATAGATTGCTATCGCCTCGGCGCCGTCGGACGCTTCCAGCACTTCATATCCCAAGTCGGCGAGCATGGCGCGAGTCGCCTCGCGAAAAATGGCATCGTCATCGACCAATAAAACCCTGGGCATGATGTACGTCCTGGCAAGCGTCAGTGCCGTCAACGATTATGCCTCTCGACGGCATGAAACGCGAAAGTGTGAGGAGTGAAGGGACTGGCGCAAGTGTCGTCAGGCCGCTTCGAACCTGGCGCTGTCTCGTACACCACATGGGATTCATGCACGGTTGTTTTCAGTCGACGGGTTTCGCGGCAGGGACCATCACTTTGACTTTCTCCGCCAGAATGTGCGCACCGAGATTGTGAAGCCGCTGCAGAAAACTTTCCGACACTTCGAAACCGCGCGGCACGAGCAACGTGCCCAGGTGGGTTCGCACATCATGGGTGATGATCATCCCCGGCTGGACCATCCGCAGCGGTAGCTCCCTGATCTCATCAACGCTTGCTGTTGCGCCGACGAGCGCTGCGAATTTCTCGGTAAGCGAGGCGCCGTAGCGCGAGGTTTTTTTGCGCACGGTCTGCATAGCCACGTCAACACTGTGACCCTGGGTGGTGAGGCTGTCGAAGTCCAGCACGAGAGACAACATGCGTGCAGCCGTACCGATGGTGCCTTCACCCAACTTCAGCAATTGTTCCTCCGACGTCGTCAGCGCGGTGAGGATCTGTAGTACGGGCTCCAGGCGCGGAATGTGGCCCAGGAGTTTGTTGGCTACGAGCGGCACGCCCGCAGCCAGGGTCTTCTCGTCCTCGTTCAACCGCTCGCCGTAGTACAGCTTCTCGACCAACTCGACCGGCAGGGATAGATAGCCCAGTTGCGAGAGCATCGTAGCGGCCTCCAGTTGCCAGAAGCCGGTGCAGTCCGTGGCATCTGCGAAGCGCATCACCAGGCGTTTGAGACGGCTCGCACGGCCGAAGGCGACGGGATTCGTCATGGCGAGCACGTCCACCAGTGCCTGGATGCATCCGACGAGCGTTTCCTGCATCAGCAGACGCTCGGCAGTCATCAGGCGATGCTGTATCGCGGCGGCCTCCACCGCTGCTATGAGTTGGTCGGGCGGGCAGGGCTTCGTCAGGAACCGGAAGATCTGACCTTCGTTGATCGCGGATACCGCTGCGTCCCGGCCCGGCTCGCCTGTCAGCAGCATCCGCGTAGCATCCGGATAGGTACGCATGACGCGCTTCAGGAAGGTGGCGCCATCCATCCCCGGCATGCGCATGTCGGAAATGACGACCGCGACATCTCTAAGTTCCTTCAGCTTCTGCAGCCCCTCGTCCCCGCTGAGCGCGGTATGCACTTGATAGTCCCTGCGCAGATGCAACGCGATGCCCTCCACGATGCGGGATTCGTCGTCGACGCAGAGAATCTTCATTCGGGCCCGAGGCGCATTCATGCGTGTAAATCTCCGAGAGCAACGGCAGCACGCCTATGCGCTTCCTGCCAGTCGAACGGTGCATTGATCGCACGCAGGTATTCCGCACCGGCGATCGGGGCTGCATTCAGAACGGGATCGCATCCATCGTCGTCGGTCGAGACGAGGCTCTGTGCGATGACCAATGCACCCAACACATCGAGTTCCATCTGGGGGACTTCACTCGCTCGATACTGCAGTGCCACGGCCTCGATCACTACGGATGGGAGTCCCCACAAGCCGAGCAGGTAGGCTCCCACTTCTGCATGGGAGGCGCCGATCAGCTCGTATTCGATTTCGAACAGCGGGATTCCACGCTCGTGCGAGAGTTGCTCGGCCCGTTCCAATTCACCCGAGCACTCCTGCAGCAGGATCCAATACCCGATGTTGTGCAACAGGCCAGCCAACATCGCATCGTCCGATATCGAGGTTCCTGCGGTCAGTGCACGAGTCACGGCCGCCACGCTGTGCGCACGCGCCTGGAGAGCCTCTGGATGGAGTGATGGGATGCGGGCAATGTTGCTGCTCCAGTTCGAAAACAGTTCGACCGACAGCGCGATGTTGGCGATCGTCGTGAAGCCGAGATGCGCCACGGCGGCGTTTATTTTCTTGACGATACGGGCGCGGCGAAAAAAGGCGGAGTTGACGACTTGCAGCACCTTGGCGGTCAAAGCCGTGTCGGAGGCGATGACAGCGGCGACGCTGTCGACCGAAGCATCCGGCTGGGCAATCAAGTCGCGAAGCTGACGGTAGGTCCGGGGTAGGGCAGGCAAGTGACGCACTCGTCCGACGATGCTGCGCAGGGCGGGCTGACGCAGCACGTCGTGCAAGTGCAGACAGCGGCTGATGACACTTTCCAGCTGGCTCGCATCGCAAGGCTTGCTGAGGTATTGGTGCGCTACCGGCAGTGCACGCGTCGATTGGTCTTCTGCTCCGTAGCCCGACAAGACGATTCGTATGCATTCCGGCCAACGGTCGCGCACGACCTCGAGCAGTTGCACTCCATCCATCGTAGGCATGCGCAGGTCGCTCACGACCACGTCGACAGGCCGGTGTTCGATCTCGGTGACGGCCCGGGAGGCGCTTTCCACGAAGACCATCTCCCACTGCCGGCGCAGGCCATGCAGTCGCAAACGGAGTCCATCGAGGACCGCCGCGTCGTCATCTACGAATAGCACGCGCTTCATGATAGCGTCTGCTGCACTGGCTGCCCCGACGCAGTGCTGTCAGCAGTGGCCATCGCGCGGGCCAACGGAAGTTTCAACGTAAAGCAGCTACCTGCACCCGGTGCGCTGGTCACAGAGATTTGCCCGCCGTGCTTTTCGACAACGATCGAATGCGCGATCGCAAGCCCCTGGCCGGTGCCGCGGCCGACCTCCTTGGTCGTAAAGAACGGGTCGAAGATCCTGTTGACGTTTTCCGCGTCGATGCCGCAACCATTGTCGGCGATGGCAATCTCGATCGACGAGTCTCTCAGCCGGGTGCTGATGTCGATCCTGCCGGTGCTCGTAGTCTTGCCGGCGTCTTGAATGGCGTGAGCAGCATTGACGATGAGATTGAGGAAGACCTGGTTGAGTTCGCCTATATTGCAGTCGATGGCCGGCAGTTCGGCAAAGTCCGTTGCGATCTGTGCAAGGTACTTGTACTCGTTGCGAGCGATGGCGAGAGTCGTGGACAACGCATGGTTCAGGTCCGCCGGCGCGTGCTCCATGGCATCGGGATGGGCAAATTCCATCATCGCGCGAATGATCGCAGCGACTCGCTCCGTTCCTTCCAGCGTGCGTTCGAACGCACGCGGCACTTCCGCTTTCATGAAGTGGTACTCCATCTCCGTTTCGATCGCCTCGATGGCGGCGATGCGTCGTTCGAGCGGCTCGGCAAGGTTCGACAGGGCCGCGCGGCACGAACTGCAAAGACGTTCGAGTTCGCTGAACGACGCCCGTAGAAAGTGCACGCTGTCGCTTACATATTGAATGGGCGTGTTGATCTCGTGAGCGAGACCGGTTGCCAGTCGGCCCACGGCTTCGAGCTTTTGTGCCAGGCGCAGTTCGATGCTCATGCGCTCCCTCTCGCGCAACTCTGTCAGTAGCTGCTCCTGTAGTTCCTCTCGTCTGCGCTCGGCCTCGCGGCGTGCAGTGATATCGGCGCCGACGGTAACGAAGTGAGTAAATCGCCCCTCGCTATCCAGCAGGGGCGTAGTTACAAATCCCGCCCAGAACGTGCTGCCATCACGACGCACCACCTCGGCTTCGGCGCGAATGCTTTCGCCGCGTTCCATCGTCTTCTGAAATTGCAGCCGGCCGAATTCCGCCGTCTGCTCCCGGAAAACCAACGTGCGTACACTGCGCCCGAGCAGCTCATGGGGCTCATAGCCGTGCGCATTGGCGCAGGCGCGGTTGATATAGACGATAGGGCGCAGTGTCGGCTCGGCATCGACGATCATGAAGTGGCTCATTCCGGCGTCTAGCGCTGCATCACGCAAGGCGAGTTCGTTAGTCAGTAATTCACGTTCCGAACGGGCAGTCAGCACGTCGGCGCGCAGAGCGGAGACCTGTTGTTGCAGCGCAGTCGTTACATCGTCTTCTAGGGGCTGCGAAGCGTCGATCATCGAGGCCCCTCCTTGTGCGAGTCGCGGCGGGGACGGCGGATTCCAGCATTCGATCAACAGGCTTGCGGTCGGCGGTGCAAAGGTCTATGCGTAGATTCCGCGCGGGAGTGCGCTTGGCGTCGACTCGTGCCGGAATAGAGCGTGACCGCAGGCAGAGCACGAAGGACGCTATGAGAAAGAGGGCTGGCACATCCGCAAAAGCGGCAGCACCTTCGAGCCGGCGACCGCCCTCACCGGACTTTCGACTTTGCGGCGACCTCTTTATACTGCGCGTCCTCCGCCAGTCCTGGCGGAGTCACTCTCCCAAGAGCCCGAGTGGCGGAACTGGTAGACGCAGCAGACTCAAAA
>Ga0068861_100002550_pt1 | contig 11910 bp, 10 predicted proteins | sample KBSSwiS42_FD_66593 | JGI IMG/M metagenome (GOLD analysis project Ga0068861, IMG submission 66593) | Switchgrass rhizosphere microbial communities from Kellogg Biological Station, Michigan, USA - KBS Switchgrass S4-2 | ecosystem: Host-associated > Plants > Roots > Rhizosphere > Soil ...
ATCTCCGTGGTCGCGGGCGACGCCGATTTCACGCGAGATCTTGGGCCGCTCGGCTTTCAGCCGGGCCAGCTCTTCCTTCACTTTTGCCGCCCCCCGGGGCGTCATGGGGACTCTTTCCGCCATGCGGACTACCCTTACCGTCAGCGCGCGGGATTGGCAAAGGGTTGCGCGAGTCGGCTCGAGCGACTACCACCGCCACATGAGGCCGAAGGGCTGGATCGGATTGTGCTTCCTGGCGCTCGCAGCGCAGGCCTGTGCGCCTGCGCCCAAGCCCAGCAAGACCGCTGAGCAATACCAGGAGGAGGCGCGGGTCGCCTACGAGGAGGCCGTGGACGCCTACCTCGACCAGGACTGGGAGGTGGCGACGCGCTTGCTGGACCGGGTGCGCAAGGACTTTAGCTACACGCGCTATGCCCGGCTGGCAGAGCTGCGGCTGGCGGATGCGTCCTTCCGCCAGGAGAAGTACGCGGAAGCGACGGCCGCCTACAAGAGCTTTGCCAAGGACTATCCGAGCGATCCCGAGGTCCCCTACGCGCGCTACCGCGTGGTGCGCGCGCAGTTTCTGCAGTCCGGCTCCAGCGTGTTTCAGCCGCCGCTCGAGGAGCGCGATCTGGCGAGCGTGCGGGGCGCCTACAGCTCGCTGCAAGCCTTCCTGGCGGACTACCCCAACTATCCGCGGCGCGTGGAGCTCGACTACATGTTGCTCGTGGTGACGGGGGTGCTCGCCCGTCACGAGCTGTACGTGGCGCGCTTCTACCTGAAGCGCGATCAGTACCCGCCGGCCATCGAACGCGTGCGCTACGCGCTCGACCGCTACAAGGGCTCGGGGCTGGAGCCCGAGGCGGTGACGCTGATGGGCGAGACGTACTTGAAGATGAAGGATCAGGCCCAAGCGGTCGCCGCTTTCGAGCGCGTGCTGCGCGAGTACCCGGACAGCCCCTTTGCGGTCCCGGCTCGGCAGTTTCTGGCGCGGCTCGAGACGCAACCCCCGGCAGGGCAGCCGCAGTGAGCGACGCTGCCGACGCCCCGCCGGAGGCCGTCTCGCCGCCCATCACGCCACCCTCCACGGTGCTGGTGGTCGACGACGAAAAGAACATTCGCCGCACCCTGAGCATGGTGCTCTCGGGGGTCGGCTATCGCGTGCTCGAGGCCGGCAGCGCGGAGGAGGCGCTGGAGAGCTTCAAGAATCCACTGCACCCCATCGATCTGGCGATCCTGGACCTGAAGCTGCCGGGACGCAGCGGGCTGGATCTGCTGGAAGCCGTCAAGGCGGACGACGCCACTCGCGACATCCCGGTGGTGGTGATCAGCGGGCACGCGAGCGTGCAGGACGCGGTGCTGGCGATCAAGTTCGGCGCGAGCGACTTCTTCGAAAAGCCACTGAATCGCGACCGCATCGTGGTCAGTGTCGAGAACAGCATTCGCGGCGCGCGGCTGCGGCGTACCGTCGAGCTGATGCGGCTCGAGCTCGAGCGGCGCTATCAGATGGTCGGTACGAGTGAGCCGTTGCAGCGGTTGTTTCGCGACATCGATCGGGTGGCGCCGACCAAGGCCAACGTGCTCATCACCGGCGAGAGCGGCACCGGCAAGGAGCTGGTGAGCCGCGCGCTGCACCGGCTCAGCCCGCGCCGCGACGGGCCCTTCGTCAAGGTCAACTGCGCGGCCATGCCGCGCGACTTGATCGAGAGCGAGCTGTTCGGCCACGAGCGCGGAGCGTTCACCGGAGCCCATGGCGCAAAGCGCGGCCTGTTCGAACAAGCTCACGGCGGCACGCTGTTTCTGGACGAAATCGGCGACATGGATCTGAGCGCGCAGGCGAAGGTGCTGCGTGTGCTGCAGAATGGCGAGCTCTCGCGCGTCGGCTCCGAGCACGTGATGCACGTCGACGTGCGCACCTTGGCCGCCACCAACAAGGACCTGGGGCGCGAGGTCGCCGCCCAGCGCTTCCGCGAGGACCTGTTCTTTCGGCTGGAGGTCTTTCCGATCCACGTGCCGGCGCTGCGCGAGCGACCGCTGGATATCCCGCTCCTGGCCGAGGCCTTCGTGGATTCGTTCTGCAAGGAGAACGGCCTGCGCACCAAGCGCATCGATCCGGTCTTTTTTCAGGCCCTGCAGCAGCGCAGCTGGCCGGGCAACGTGCGCGAGCTGAAAAACGTGGTGGAGCGCGCCGCAATCTTGTCGAGCGACGTGATCAGCATCGCCGACTTGCCGGAGGATCCCCATCTCAGTCCGTTTGACGACGACCCGCGCCCGGCAGGCAATGCCGTGGCCGCCGTGCCGCTGCCGGTGCTGGCAGGGCCAGGTGAAAAGCTCTCGCTGCGCGAGTACCGGGACGCAGCCGAACGCGCCTACATCCTGCAGACGCTGGACGATACCGACTGGAACATCTCGCGCGCAGCCGTCACGTTGAGCGTAGAGCGCACCAACTTGCACAAGAAGATTCGCGCTTACGGCATCAAGCGAGGGGACCCGTGACGCGGCGCCGTGTCCTGCTCGGACGTGTCCTGCTCGGACGTGTTGCGCTCGGCGGGGCCGGAGCGTCCGGGCGATGATGGGAGGAGTGCCGCTCGGGACGCTGGAGCGGGCTGGCGCCGCGCCGGCCGTGCTGGCCTTGCATGGCTTCGGCGCTACGCCGGAGGAAGTGATCCTGGTGATGGATCTGGCACGCGAGCTGGGCCTGCGGGCCCTCGCGCCGCTCTTGCCCGGGCATGGGCTGAGCGTGCACGCGCTGGCTCAGACGCGCTGGAGCGACTGGCGCCGGGGTGCCGATCGCGCGCTCGACGAGCTGCTGAGCCGCGGCGGCCCAGCGATTGTGGTGGGCTCTTCGATGGGCTCGCTGCTGGGGCTCGAGCTCGCGCTCGATCGCCCGGGCGACGTGCTCGCGCTCGGCGTGCTCGGCTCTCCCATTCGCCTGCGCTGGCCCTTCCCCAGCCTGGGCCTACAGCTCGTCTCCCGGCTCGGCGTGCCGGATTTTGCTCTGCCGAAGGCCGGCGTCGACATCCGCGATGCGGTGCTGAAGCGGAGCCAGGTGACGTACGAGGCGCAGCCCGCCTACGCCGGCAACGAGCTGCGCCTGGCGGGGCGCCGCATCGAGGCGCGGCTCGGGGAGATTCGCTGCCCCGCCTTCGTCGCTCACGGCCGGCACGACCACGTGTGCCCGGTGAGCAATGCGCGGCGCGTCTACGCTGGGCTCGGGACACCGCCCTGGGAGAAAGAGCTGCTGATCTTGCCGCGCTCCTATCACATCATCACGCGCGACATCGAGCGCGGGCAATTGCGCATGCACCTGTACCGCTTCCTGTGCCGGGTGCTGCCGCTCGCAGGGCGCTCCGCGTCCAGCGCCCGCGCTCACACCCCCGTCGAGCCGTATCCGCCCCCTGCCCTGCCCGTCTCCGAGAGGCTCAGCGCCAGCTCGAACTGAGCCGCGGCGACGGGAGCAATGACCAGCTGGGCAATCCGTTCGAGCGGAGCTATCTGCACGGCAGCTGCGCCATGATTGATGAGCACGATGCCGAGCTCACCTCGATAGTCGGAGTCGATGGTACCGGGGGAATTGAGCACCGTGATGCCGTGGCGCAGCGCCAGCCCCGAGCGCGGGCGCACCTGCCCTTCGTAGCCGAGCGGGATCTCGAGGCACAAGCCAGCCGGAACCAGCCGGCGCTCACCCGGTTCCAGGCGCACCGCTTCGGGCAACGCCGCGCACAGATCCAAGCCGGCAGAGCCCGGCGTCTGATAGCTGGGCAGCGGAACCTCGACGGCACCCACGCGCTGGACGCGCACTCGCACTTGCATCACTCCGGCGTGATACAGCGTCGCGTGCCCGATTTGACATTCCGATCGACGCGAACTGGCGTGCAGCAGGACGGGCCCGGCGGCCGCCCACGGTGTGCGTCGAGGTGGGTAGCCGCAGGCGGTAGCGCGCGCTTTCGCGGCAGGATTACAATTAATTTGCGCTTTCGAGCGGGGTTTGAAACCCTCCCTGCATGCTCCACCGGTGCCGAGCGGCGACCACAGGGGGATGTGGTGGAGAGGCCTCGCTGCTGCTGTGGCTGCCGGAGCGTTAGATTGGGTGGTCTGCGCGTCGGGGGATCTGAGCTCGACGCGGTGTCGGGAACCACCTCTTGTGATATCGAGGAGCGGTGAGTCGTAATCTGCAACAAAGCCTGCAGCGGCTGTATGGACTGCTCCACCGCGGCAGGCAATTCGGTCTCGAACGCATGCAGGCCGCGTGTGCCGACTTCGGCCACCCGGAGCGCTCGTTTCGAGCGATTCACGTCGCCGGTACCAACGGCAAGGGCAGCGTGTGTGCGTTCACCGCCTCCATGCTGCGGGCGCAGGGCAAGCGCGTGGGCCTGTTCACGTCGCCGCACCTGAATCGTTTCGCGGAACGCATCCAGGTGGACGGCGCGCCGATCAGCGACGAGGCGCTGGCGCGTCTGATCGAAGAGGTGATGGACCGCGCTCCCGATCTCACGTTCTTCGAGACGGCGACCTTGATGGCGTTCCTCGCCTTCCGGGAAGCCAAGGTCGAGTGGGGGGTGCTGGAAGTGGGCATGGGGGGCCGGCTGGACGCGACCAACGTCATCCCACCGCCGGTGGTGGCCGCGATCACCCGGGTTTCGTTCGACCACATGGACGTGCTCGGCAACACGCTCAGCGAGATCGCGCACGAGAAGGCCGGGATCATCAAGGCGGGCTCCAAGGTGATCGTGGGACGCCTGCACCCCGACGCGATGGCAGAAGTGGAGCGCCGTTGCAGCGAGGTGGGCGCAGAGCTCTTGCCGCTCGGGGATGCCGAGCCCTATCAGGGCGCTCAGCTCGCCTATCCACGCATCGCCATGTACGGCACCAACCTGGCGGTCTCCACGACCATCGCGCGGGCGCTCGGCATCAGTCCCGACGCGATGGCGATGGGCGTCGAGACCGCAGTCTGGCCGGGGCGCAACGAGCTCTTGCATCGCAGCGGCCAGGAGCTGACGCTGCTCGACTGTGCGCACAATCCCGACGCGGCCGTCTGCCTGTCGCACATCATCGACTCGAGCCTGGCGGGCGGCGCGGGCACGCGCTCGGACGTGGCGCTGGTGTTCGGCGCGCTCCAGAACAAGAACTGGAAGAGCATGCTCGATCGGCTGGAGCACAGCGCGGCGCATCGCTTCTACGTGGCTCCCCAGGTGAGCCGCGCGGTGGACCCGGCGGAGATGGTCAAGCACTACCCGGGGCGCATCTTCAGCGATGTGGGTCGCGCCATCGAGGCCGCGCGTGCCAAGGTGGGCCCCCAGGGCCTCGTGGTGGTCACCGGCTCCTGTTTCCTGGTCGGGGCGGCACGGGCGGTGCTCCTGAACCTCGACACGGATCCCCCAGCAGATTCATGAACGGAAAAACCCGGCGCGCAGCTTCCCCGAAGGAGCCGGCCTCTTTTCCGAAAGAGTCCCTCCCCCCTCCCCCTGCCGTTCGCAAGCTGTTTGGCACGGATGGCATCCGTGGCCTCGCCAACAGCGAACCCATGACCCCGGAGCTGGCCTTGCGCCTCGGGCGAGCCATCGCCTGGGTGGCGGGCGGCGAGGGCAGGTCCGCTCCGCGCATCGTGATCGGCAAGGATACGCGGCTGAGCGGCTACATGCTGGAGACAGCCCTTGCCTCCGGGATCTGCGCCATGGGGGGCACTGTGTTGCTCTCCGGCCCCATTCCCACGCCGGCAGTGGCGAACTTGACGCACAGCATGCGCGCCGACGCGGGCGTCGTGATCAGCGCCAGCCACAACCCGTTTCAGGACAACGGCATCAAGCTGTTCGGCCCGGATGGTTTCAAGCTGCCGGATCCGCAAGAGGCCGCCATCGAGGCACTGCTCACCGACGACAGGCTCGATCGCAACCGCAGCACTGGCGCCCAGGTGGGCCGCGCGGAGCGCATCGGCGACGCCGCTGGCCGCTACATCGTGTACGCCAAGAACACCTTCCCGAAGGAGCTCACGCTCCGGGGTCTGCGCATCGTGGTGGATGCCGCTCACGGTGCCGCGTACAAGACCGCGCCGGCGGTGTTCTCGGAGCTGGGCGCCACGGTCTTCAGCCTCGGCTGCAAGCCGAACGGCACCAACATCAATAAAGAATGCGGCGCGCTGCATCCCGAGCACATGGCGAAAGAAGTGGTGCGTCGCAAGGCGCACCTGGGCGTTGCCCTCGACGGCGATGCCGACCGCTTGATCATCGTGGACGAAGCCGGCGAAGTGGTGGATGGCGACGCGGTGATGGCGCTGTGCGCCACGCGCCTGCTGCAGGCCAAACGCCTGCCGAAGCGCACGCTGGTCGCCACGGTGATGAGCAATATGGGCCTCGAGCTCGCGATCAGCGAGGCGGGTGGTCGGCTCAGCCGTACCCCGGTGGGCGACCGCTATGTGGTGGAAGAGATGCGCCGGCTCGGCTGCAATTTTGGCGGCGAGCAGTCCGGGCACTTGATCTTTTTCGAGCACAGCACGACGGGCGACGGTGCCGTGGCGGCCCTGCAGGTGCTGGCCATCATGGTGCGCGAAGAGCGACCGCTGAGCGAGCTCAAGCAGGTGATGACGCGCATGCCGCAGGTGCTCGAGAGCGTGCAGCTCGTGGCGCGCAAGCCGCTCGCGGACATGCCCAAACTGAACAAGGAAATCTCGCGCGCGGAGCGTTCGCTCGGCAAACGCGGGCGGGTGCTGGTGCGCTGGAGCGGCACCGAGGCCAAGCTGCGCGTGATGGTCGAGGGCCCCGACCACGACCAGATCTCGCTGATGGTATCGAGCATGACCGAAGCAGCGCGGCTCGACACGCAGGCCGTTTCCTGACGAAATCATGGTGGAGACGGCGCAGGGCGGCGGGGCAGAGGGTGTACCGGAGGGGTTGCTCGACGCACTGAGCCCGGCCGAGCTCGCCGGGCAGCTCCTGGTGGTTGGCTTCGACGGCACCGAGCTGCCCACAGAGCTGTGCGCGCTGCTGCGCGCGGGTGAGCGCGCGGGCGTGATCCTGTTTCGGCGCAACCTGACGCCGGAGCTGGCGGGGCTGCAACAGCTGCAGCGGATGTGCGGCGAGATGGGCGCGCTCACTCCGGCGGAGCTGCCGCCGCTCATCAGCATCGATGAGGAGGGCGGTCGCGTCGCGCGCCTGCAGCCACCGGCGTTGCGCTTGCCGCCGATGCGCCGCATTGCCGGCCTCGGCGATCGGGCCCTCCTCGAGCGCGTCGGAGCGGTGGTTGGGGCCGAGCTCGCCTGTCTGGGCCTGACCATGAATTTTGCGCCGGTGGTCGACGTGGACACGAATCCCGCCAACCCCGTGATCGGCGATCGAGCGTTTTCGCGCGACCCCGTCGAGGTGAGCGAGTGCGCCGCGGCCTATCTGCGCGGCCTGCGCGCGGGCGGCGTGCAGAGCTGCTTGAAGCACTTCCCGGGTCACGGCGACACGCTGCTCGACAGCCACCTGGCGCTGCCGACCGTGGCGCACGCGCGCGAGCGCCTGGAAGCGGTCGAGCTCTTGCCCTTCCGGCGCCTGGCGCCGCTCGCGGACAGCATGATGACGGCGCACGTCGTGTACCCGGCGCTCGATCCCGGCTGCGCGGCGACGCTCAGCCCGCGCATCGCGGGCGACCTGCTGCGGCGCGAGCTCGGCTTTGAGGGCGTGCTGTTTTCGGACGACCTGGAGATGCAGGCCCTCGCCGGGCACGCCGCGCCCGAGGAGTCGGCGCCGATTGCGCTGCTGGCGGGCTGCGACCTGTTGCTCGTGTGTAGTCGCGCCGAGGCTGCGGGGCGCGTTCACCTGGCGCTGCGCACGCGCATCCAGCGAGACCCGGCGTTTCGAGCGCGCTGCCTCGAGGCGGCGCGGCGTTCGCTCGCGCTGCGGCGGCGCTGTCGGCCGCGACCGGGGACGCCGGCGGCGCTCGAGGCACTGTTGCGAGGTGAGGTGGCGAGCCTCCAAGCGGAGCTCGCCGAGCGGTTGGGGTTGCCTGCGCTGACAGCGAGTTGAGCGCACGGGATTGCGCGTTGCTGGGCGGGGTCAGACTCTCGGCGCGCGGCTGAACGCGAAATAGTCCGCAACCGACTTTGGCGTTTGGCCGATCGCTACGCCATGACGCTTGCGCGCGTGTTCCAGGCCGTGGGGCTGGTTTGCTGTCTGGGGGCGGTGGCGTGCGGACCGGCGATCTTGGAGTTGCCTCCGGATCTGAACATCGCCGACGTCGATCTGCCGGGCCCGGAAGGCGATCGGGTCTTGCAGCGCATCGAACGCCTGGTCGAGGTGGATCTCGCGGAGCAGCGATTGCTCGAAGATCGGCTCAACCCGCTCGCTCCGAACACGACCTTTCCAGAGCGCGTCGAACGCTTGCTCGACAACGCGGCCGACGGCATGTTCGTGGCTCGCGAGCGGGCCATTACCGGAAACCTGACGGAAGAGCATCTGGACCAGATGGTCATGTCGTTCACCGACGTGTTGGCGTTCGATGCAGCGAAACGTGACCCTCGCGCGCCGCGCTTCGTGCGCAGCCCGGAGCTGCAAGCGCGCCGGCGCGAGCTCGATGCCAAGCTCGCGGAAATCCGCGCCCGGCGGGCCCAGGGTTTGCCCGACGAACCAGCACGCGCCGACGCGGGGCTGAGGCGCGAATGGCGGCAGCCCCCACCCCTTCAGAGAGCCATCCAGCCCGTAGTGCCCCAAGGGCGCGACGACCTCGACTGCATCTTCGAAGACTGATGATTCGATGTTGATAGCGTCGCTGGTTGCGCTCGCTTCAACAACTAGCGCAGCGCGGGGGTGGTGCTGCCCGGAATGCCGTAGTGAATGTGCAGCCGCGGATCTAGCAAAGAGAATAGCTCGGTTTCTTCGTCACGTGAGTAGATGAGCGAGGTCGTGAGCAGATCGCTCGCGCCGTCGCCGTCCAGGTCCCCGGCGAAGCTGATCCGCGTCAAATGTCGATCGGTTTCGAGCAGCGTTCCGTCCGGGTTCTGTTGCACGACGCTCTGGGCGGGGAATACGACGTCGCCGCCGAAGCGTTGCTGCGAACCGGCGACGAAGGCAACGCTGCTCTTGAAGTAGGGTGCAGCGTCATCGACGACGGAGTAGTCGACGCGCGAGAGCAGGTCGGCGTCGCCATCGCCATCTCGGTCGCCGGCAAACTCGACCATCGGCTCGCTGTCGAGGTCGTCGTTGAGCACCACGGCGTCTTGCGAGACGTCGACACCCGTATCAAACAGGCCGGGTCTTCCGAAGAACAAGAGCACGCCGGACGACAGCGTGACGAGATCGGTAATGCCGTCGCCATCGACGTCGTTGTTGCCCAGGGTGATCGGGCTCGGCGTCCAGGTCATACCCAGGTCGGCGAGCTCCATGGTGCTGCTCAGGATGTCGATGTCGCCCGCACGGCGTGCGCTGCCCCCTGGGATCCAAAAGCAGGCCGCAGTGGCGGCCTGGAGCGGGTCCGACGTTTGCACGATGAGATCCGTCCGGCCATCGGCATTGATGTCCCCGACCGCGTTGGGCACCATGTCTCGAGGCGCCACGAAGCGTGCGCCGGCAGAGCTCCAGGCGCTGCCGCTGACCAGCCGCTGCTTGTCACCATAGAACAGGTACATGGTGTTCTCCGGGTTGCCGTTGATCTTCGTGTCGCCGCTGACTTCGTCCTGGCTGTACTCGAGCCCAGTGGGTACATCGCCGATCACGAAGTCGTCGAAGCCGTCCCCGTCGAAGTCGGCGAGGGCCGCGATATGATCCGAATAGCGGTCTCTCCCGCAGGCGCCGGAGGGGTCGGCCGGCACCGTCGCCCGCGGATTGGGCAAGTACACGCTGACCTCGTCGAAGCGATGCACGCCACTCAGCCGCTCGGGGCCGCCGTACACGAGGTACACACCCTCGCCCTGCATCGTGGGCGTGCAGCGGCCGGTGCCGACCAACATGTCCGCGTAACCATCGCCATCGACGTCGCCCGCCGGCAAGATCGTCTCCACCATGCCGCGCGTGAAGAACTCCGGAAGCAGCAAGCGCGCGCCGCTTTCTTGCAGGGCGAAGGCCTCGTCCGCGTCTCTCGGCCGCGGTCCTCCGTAGCGGACGTGCACGAATTCCCGGGACGTAGCCACATCGTAGCCCTGGCTGGCGAAATCCTGAGAGCCGTCTCCGTCGAGGTCGCCCACGCCCGAGACCAGGCGGCTGAATTGGACAAAGCCGAGATCGGTGTCCGAAGCGATCGTGACATCCGGCGGCGGCAGGAAGGGCGCGAGGGTGAAGTCCACCTTCGGCTTGGGCATCGGCGTCTCCGTAGCCATCGACGTAGCCGCCGCAGCGGTCTGCTCGCTGACTGGCGGCGCACTCTCGACGGCCAGATCCTGAGTCGAGAGATCACCGAGCGAGTAGTCCTTCGAGCAGCCGAGACTGGCCGTGCCAGCGGCGAAGAGCAGTGCCGATAGGCCGAAGCGGATCGTTCGAGTCGTGTGTTGCATCCTGAATTACCTCCGCTCACCGATGTGAACGTCGCTCGGGTTCGATCCATCCAGCGCTCGCCGCAGGTGCTCGGCGTAGCGCGCCGAGCCAGGGCGGGCGAGCAGCTCCTGTGCGCGCGCCCGGGCGCGCTCGTGCTGGCCCTCGGCCAGCGCCAGATCCACCGCCAAGAGCTCGCTCTCGAGCCGCAGCTCCCCCTCGGGAAAGCGCTGCCCGTAACGCTCGAGCTCGCGCGCGGCCCCCGGCGCATCTCCGGCGTTCAGCGCGCTGCGGATCGCGTCGAGAGTGCGCACCTCCTCGGCCAGCGCTCCTTGCTGCGGCGCGCGCCGTGCGCCCCGCGCGGTCGCTGACGGCCGCTGCGCACGCAGCGGCGTGAGGGTCGGCGCGGGCTGCGCGCCTGACGCCGGCATGGCGGGACCAATGACTGGACTAGTGAAAGGTGTCGCGGAGGGCGCCTCGCTCTGTGGTTGCAGCTCGCTCGAGGGCAGAGACCCCGCACCTGCCGCAACAGTGCGTGGCAGCGCAGATGCCGCGCCAGGAGCAAGCGCCGAGCTCGCCGCCTCCGATGAGGGCCGCTGACCCCAGAGCCACAAGCCGGCGACGCCCCCCAAGAGCACCAGGCCGACCAACGGCTTGGGCCCGAAGCGTTCGAGCCGCAGGCGCGGGCTCCCATTGGGAGCGGCCCTCGAAGCGGGCGCAGCGACCTCCGGAGAGTCCACCAGCACGGCGCCGAGCCTGCTCGCCATATGGGCGGCTGCCGCGCTCGGCGCACCGTCTTGGCCTGCAGAGGCGAGCAGCCTGCGCTCGGCGTCGCTGCCCGCTTCGGCGAGCCGCCGCGGGCAGACACTGGGCGAAAGCCGCGTGAGCGGGCCTTTCATCGGGGCCCCCGAGCAGAGGCTGGGGGCGCCACAGGCGTGCTCTGTAGCCGCACCACCGCGCGCGAGAACTGTGCTCGCGCTCGGCCGAGCCGAGAGGCGACAGTACCGCTCGGCACTGCCAGGAGCTCGGCGATCTCGCGCACGCTGAAGCCTTCGAGCTCGTACAGTACGAACACGTTGCGCTGCGCGTCGGACAGGCCGCCGAGCGCCGCCTCCAGCTGCAGGCGAGCGCGCTTCTCGATCAAGAGCTGCTCCGCATCGGGCAGCGTCGTGGCACGCTGTTCGAGCAGCTCGCTCTCTGGCACCTCATGCCGCACGCAAGCTCGCTGTCGGTAGTTAGAGCTCACGCGCACCACCGTGCTGATCAGAAAGCGCCGCTCTTGCCCCTCGCTGATGTCGGCGCGACGCCGGCTCGCCGTGATGAACGCTTCCTGGACCACGTCGTCCACACTGTGGCCGGGCACACCCAAGCGCAGCGCGATCCGCCACAGGGTGTCGAAATGGTCACGGAACCAGGCCCTCGGCAACCGGCCCCCGGGAGCAGCGGGCATATCCTGGGGGCGTGTGGTGGCGTCGGGTGCCGAGCCCTGGTT
>Ga0068861_100002555_pt1 | contig 11896 bp, 13 predicted proteins | sample KBSSwiS42_FD_66593 | JGI IMG/M metagenome (GOLD analysis project Ga0068861, IMG submission 66593) | Switchgrass rhizosphere microbial communities from Kellogg Biological Station, Michigan, USA - KBS Switchgrass S4-2 | ecosystem: Host-associated > Plants > Roots > Rhizosphere > Soil ...
GCGGTGAAGTCGACGTGGCCGGGCGTGTCGATGATGTTGATCCGGTGATCGCGCCAGAAGCAGGTGGTCGCGGCCGACGTGATCGTGATGCCGCGCTCCTGCTCCTGCTCCATCCAGTCCATCACGGCGGTGCCCTCATGGACCTCACCGATCTTGTAGGTGATCCCGGTGTAGAAGAGGATCCGCTCGGTGGTCGTGGTCTTGCCGGCATCGATGTGCGCCATGATGCCGATGTTGCGAGTCTTGGCTAAGGGTGATTGCCTGGGCATTGCTGTAATTCCAGAAACGACTGACTTACCAGCGGTAGTGCGCGAACGCCTTGTTGGCTTCCGCCATGCGGTGCGTGTCCTCGCGCTTCTTCACCGCGCCGCCGCGCAGGTTGGCGGCGTCGAGCAGCTCGTTGGCGAGCTTTTCCTGCATCGTCTTGCCGTCGCCGCGCGCGGTGGCGTAGCCCACCAGCCAGCGGATGCTGAGCGAGAGCCGGCGGTTCGGGTTGACCTCGACCGGCACCTGATAGTTCGAGCCGCCGACGCGACGCGACTTCACCTCGAGGCTCGGCTTGACGTTGTCGATCGCCTTCTTGAAGACCTTCAGCGGATCGTCCGCGGTCTTCTCCTTGATGATGTCGAAGCTCTTGTAGAGGATCCGCTCCGCGGTGCTGCGCTTGCCGTCGCTCATCACGCAGTTGATGAACTTGGTGACCAGCGCGCTCTGGTACATCGGATCCGGGGCGATGTCGCGCTTGGCGATAACTCGTCGTCTTGGCATCTCTATATCCCTGACATTGCGGAATGCGGATTGCGGATTGCGGAATCCTCAATGACCCAATCAATCCGCAATCCGCAATCCGCAATCCGCATTACGCCTTCTTTGGTCTCTTGGCGCCGTACTTGGACCGTCCCTGCATCCGGCCCTGGACGCCGACCGCGTCGAGCGTCCCGCGCACGACGTGATAGCGGACGCCCGGCAGATCCTTGACGCGGCCGCCGCGGATCAGCACCAGTGAGTGCTCCTGCAGGTTATGGCCGACGCCGGGAATGTAGGTCGTCACCTCGATGCCGTTGGTCAGCCGGACGCGCGCCACCTTGCGCAGCGCCGAGTTCGGCTTCTTGGGCGTCTGGGTGAAGACGCGGACGCAGACGCCGCGCTTCTGCGGGCTGTCCTGCAGCGCCGGGCTCTTGGTCTTGGTGACGATCTTCTTGCGGCCGGCGCGTACGAGCTGGCTGATAGTCGGCATTTTTCATCTCGGAATGCGGATTGCGGATGGCGGATTGGCGCCGATTGGGGATCGATCCGATCGCTCGCGCAATCGGCCAATCAATCCGCAATCCGCAATCCGCGATCCGCAATGTCGCGATCGCAACTGCTTCAGGCCTAGAAGCCTTGCGGCTTGGCGCCTGAAAACCCTATAGCCCTCACAAGTTAATTGGTCGCGACGGACAGCTCGTCCCCGGCCGGTGGTCGCAGCGGGGATGCCATGCCAAGCGGCGGCGCTAGATAGGGTGTCCTAGCGCCGTCAGAACCTGACGAATATAGCACGCACCTTCTCGGCGGTGCAACACGCCGGGGGGATCGGGCCGTCGATGGGGGCCGAGCAAGCTCGGCCCCCACAGGTGCCACTGAATAAAAGACGTGTATGGTCGAGCTTCTTCGTGCTCGTCTGTGGGGCCGAGCTTGCTCGGCCCCCATCAACTTCTCGGGTTATTTCGTCCCGCCGGCCGCCGCCGGCCGCTGCGGACCGGTCGGCGCCGCGCCGGCGACTGCCGGCGCCGTGGCCGGCTGAGCCGGCTGGGCCGGATCGAAGCCGAACTTCTTGAGCGCCGTGGCGATGGTCGCCTTGTCGACCGCCTTGGCGTATGCCTCTTCCGGCGTGACCAGCTTCTTGTTCACCAGGTCCATCAGCGCGTCGTTCAGCGTCACCATCCCGACCGCGCGGCCGACCTGCATCATCGACTGGATCTGGAAGGTCTTTCCTTCGCGGATGAGGTTGCTGACGGCCGGCGTCACGATCAGCACCTCGAGCGCGGCGACGCGCCCGCCGCCGATCTTCCGGCAGAGGGTCTGCGAGATCACGCCGCGCAGCGACTCGGACAGCATCACCCGGATTTGCGCCTGCCGATCCGAAGGGAACTGATCGATCACGCGGTCGACGGTCGACGCCGCGGTCGTCGTGTGCAGCGTCCCGAACACGAGGTGCCCGGTCTCGGCCGTCTCGATCGCGATCGCGATCGTCTCGAGGTCGCGCATCTCGCCGACCAGCAGGATGTCCGGGTCCTCGCGCAGCGCCGCGCGCAGCGCGTGCTTGAAGCTCGAGGTGTGGGTGTGCACCTCGCGCTGGTTGATCACGCACTGCTGGTTCTCGTGCACGAACTCGATCGGATCTTCAATCGTGATGATGTGATCCTGGCGGGTCTTGTTGATGTGATCGACCATCGCGCAGAGCGTCGTCGACTTGCCCGATCCGGTCGGACCGGTCACCAGCACCAGCCCCTTGTTCAACTTGCAGAGGCCGAGAATCGCCTGCGACAGCCCGAGCTGCTCGGCGGTGAGGATGTTCGAGGGAATGACGCGGAACACCGCGCCCGGGCCCTTGCGGTCCATGAAGCGGTTGGCGCGGAAGCGCGCCAGGCCCGGGATCTCGTAGGCGAAGTCGGTGTCGTGCTTCTCCTCGAACTCCTTCCGATTCTTCTCCGGCGTGATCGGATCGAGCAGGTGCCCCATCATCGCGGCGTCGAGCACCGGCGCGGCCGGATCGAGCGGCTGCATGTGGCCGTCCTTGCGGATCATCGGCGGCAGGCCGACCGTGAGGTGAAGATCGGATGCCTTCTGCTGGCACATCAGCTTGAAGAGGCCGTCGATGTAAGCGGTCGCAGCGCGTCCCGCGGTCACTGGCTCGGTCATGATGCTTGGCTCGTCTCCCGGAGCTCTACGATATGGGCGGTGTTGACGATGACGGTGCCGTCCACCGTTTCGATGTAGCGAAACGCTTCCGGAATCCTCGCGTAGTCGCTCAGACGATCACGGCCGGTCGGTCGATACACGCGCACGCGCCCCTCCACGAATCGCCCGTTTGAGAGGAGCACGCGCACTTCACGTTCGGTTGCGACGGCGTATCCCGGATCGAGCTGCGCCTCGATCGTGTCTTCGAGCAGCGTCACCACGACCACCTGCGACCGGTTGTAGAGCGCGGTGTGCGCGCTGATCTCGCCCGGCAGCTCGAACGGGAAGAACCCGATTTCGGCATTCAGCAGATCGGCCACCCGTTCGGGGCCGGGATGCACCGCGTGCGATCCCGACAGGAAGAAACAGCCCCGCACCGTCGCACCCGTGGTCAGCGTCAGCGCCGCCAGCGCGCGGCGCTTCTCGATTCGAAACTGGGACACGTCACAGCGAATATCGGCCTCATCCGGCGTGGACGATATATAGTCAGCTGATGCGGACCGGCGCGCGGTGCACACATTGGCCCGCTTTTGACACGTGCCGGGCGGGAGCTGCGTATGGGATACACGCCAACTGAAAAGATCTGGTTCAACGGCAAGCTGGTCGCGTGGGACGACGCGAGAGTGCACGTGCTGGCACACGGGCTTCAGTACGGCACCGGCGTGTTCGAGGGGATGAAGTCGTATCCCACGGCCGATGGGCCGGCCATCTTCCGCCTCGACGCCCATCTCGAGCGCTTCTACAAGTCGGCCGAGCTCTACGATCTGACGATCCCGTACCCGATGCAGGCGCTCACCGATGCGAGCCTCGAGGTGATCCGCGTCAACCAGCTCGAGGCCGCCTACATGCGCCCGGTCGCCTTCTTCGACGCCGGCACGCTCAGCGTGTGGACGAAGGAATGCCCGGTCACCGTGGCGATCGCTGCCGTGCCGACGGCGAAGTATTTGGCGAACGCGGATGCCGGCGTGAAAGTGACCGTCTCGCCGGTGCGGAAGTTCGACAACAGCGCGATGCCGGCGTGGGCGAAAGCGTGCGGCCAGTACATCAACTCGGCGCGCGCGGTGAACGAGGCGCAGCGGCGCGGCTTCGACGAAGCGCTGCTGCTCAACTCGAAGGGGATGGTCGCCGAAGGCTCGGGCGAGAATCTCTTCGTCGTCAGGAACGGCGCGATTCAAACCAACGACAAGGATGCGAGCATCCTGATGGGCGTCACCCGCTCGTCGGTGCTGGAGATCGCGCGCGATCTCGGCATCCAGTCGCGGGTTGCCGACATCTCGGTCGACGACTTGAAGACCGCCGACGAGCTGTTCTTCTCGGGCACCGCCGTCGAAGTGACCGCCATCCGCGAAGTCGACGGCCACGTCGTCGGCGACGGCAAGCCGGGCCCGGTGACGCGCCGCATTCAGGAGACGTTCAACCAGGCGGTGCGCGGCGAGCTGCCGCAGTACCGGCGCTGGCTCACGTTCGTCCGCCAGGAGGTGCGCGCGTGATGCGGATGACAGGCGTGGTGCTCGTGATGCTGGCGAGCGCCGGCGGATCGGCGGGCGCGCAGACGCCGGCCCCCGCCGGGCAGCCGGCGCCGCCGCCGATGACCAACCTGCAGATCATCCCGAAGGACACGCCGCGCCCGCAGGTGCTGCAGCAGATGCAGAACATTGCCGCCGCGCTCGGCGTGCAGTGCAACTACTGCCACGTCATCGAAGGACGCGGCGGCCGCATCGACATGGCGTCCGACGAGAAGCCGACGAAGAAGGCGGCGCGCGGCATGATGCTGCTGACGCGCGACATCAACGGCCGGCTGCCGGAGGCGATCGCCAAGGCGCCGGAGGCGACGACCAGGGTGGGCTGCGCGACCTGCCATCGCGGCGTGCCGATCCCGAAGCAGATCACCGACGTCGTCACCGACGCGGCGGCCAGCGGCGGCGCCGCCGGCGGCCTGGCGAAGTACCGCGAGCTGCGCGAGAAGTTCTACGGCGGCCAGAGCTACGACTTCAGCGAGAACGGCCTGATTGCGACGGCGCAGCGCGCGCTCGCCGCCGGCAAGCCCGAGGACGCCCTCACCTACCTGCAGGCCAACGTCGAGTACTACCCGAAGTCGGCGCGCAGCTACGTGCTGATGTCGCAGGCGCACATGGCGAAGCAGGACAAGGCAGGCGCGATGAAGGACCTCGAGAAGGCGATCGAAATCGACCCGAACAACGCTCAGGCGAAAGCGCAGCTCGAGACGCTCCGGAAGTAGGGAGCAGGACTAGGGATTAGGGATTAGGGATTAGGGATTAGTCGGCAAACGGATCAAGAGGGAGCAAGAGTCATGCGTCGCCTGATCTTCACCATTCCATTACTCGCGCTCTTGGCTGCCACGGCGTTCGCACAGGCGCCGAAGCCGGCCGCCAGGAAAGAGCTCGTCGAATTCGAGATGATGACCTGGCCGGAAGTGAAGGCGGCGCTTGCCGCCGGCAAGACCACGGCGCTGTTCTACACCGGCGGCACCGAACAGCGCGGGCCGCAGAACGTCAACGGCGGCCACACGCTGATGGGGCGCGAGATCGTGCGGACGATCGCGCTGCGCCTCGGCAACGCCATCGCGATGCCGGTGCTGCCCTACACGCCCAACAACGCCAGCGCCGATCTCCCCGGCACCATCGGCCTGACGCCGGAGATCCTCGCCGCCATCCTCGAGCGCGTCAGCGAGCAGGCGATCGCCACGGGGTTCAAGAACGTCGTCATCATGGGCGACCATGGCGGCGGACAGCCGCAGACCTACGCGACGGTCGCGAAGAAACTCGACGAGAAGTACGCGCCGCAGGGCAAGCACGTCTTCTTCTGCGACGAGGTCTACGCCAAGGCGCAGGGCGACTTCGACAAGTGGCTGCAGGAGAAGGGCTACCCGTCGAGCTCGCACGCCGGCATTCCCGACACCTCGACGATGCTGTATCTCGGCGGCGACAAGGGCTGGGTGCGCAAGGAACTGATCGCCACGGCTGAAGGCGATCCGGTGCCGCCGCCAGGCGCGCGCGGCCAGGGACGCGGGCAGGCCGATCCGAACGGGCCGCCGCGCAAGAACAATGGCATCACCGGCGACGCACGCAAGTCGACCGCCGCGCTCGGCAAGATGGCCTTCGACATCAAGATCGATTACGCGGTGAAGCAGATCCAGGGCTTCCTCGCGAACCAGACCAAGACGACCGCGCCGCAATAGCCGCGCGGGCAACGTGCACCTGCTGATTCTGGGCGGCACGCCGGAGGCTCGCCGGCGCGCCGCTCACGCCCGTCGTCCGGCCGGGCACACGCCTCTCGTTCTCGACGCTGTCAGTCTGCCGTTCGTGCGCGCGCGCGATATCCCGCTCCCATCGGGTCCGCGCGTGATCCTCGTCCACGACATCGAGCGTGCGTTTCCGGCCGCGCAAATAAACGGCATCCGGCTGGTGCTCACCCAGTCGACGTACCTGCTCCAAACCTGGCTCGATCGCCTCGAGCACGACGATCTGGTCGTCGTCACCGCCGATGAAGCGGCGCTCGAGGCAAACGCGCCGGAGGCGTTGCGGCATCGTGGACCGTGGCGGGAATTCCAATTGCAGCATCTCGATGGCTCGCCGCAGGTCATAACCATAACGAACACCGAGGAGGCAGCCAGCCCCCAGTCCCCAGCCCCTGCGGCGACGGCCGCGCTGCTCGCGACCGGATTTGCGCAGGCTGCCGCCTCCGAGCGGGCACTCCGATGCCGTGAGGCAGTGGCGATCGATCCGGCATCGGCCGTCGCCCGCCTTGCCCTCGCCAGCGCCTGCCGCGAAATCAACGACGCGCCCGCCGCGCGCGACGCGCTCGATCGCGCGCTCGCGCTCTCGCCCGACTTCGAAGCGGCGCATTACGAAAGCGCGAAGTTGTGGCTCGCGTGGGACGATTTGCCGCGCGCGCGCGATGGGTTCCGGCGCGCCGCCGAGTTGATGCCGCGCTTTGCCGCGGCGTTCAGCAACCTGGGCGCGACGCTGGGCGAGCTCGATGATCCGGCGTCGGCGCTCGACGCCTTCGAGCACGCGCTCGCCGGTGATCCCGACAGCCACACGCTCCTGAACAACATCGGCGTCGTCAGCCGCGAGACCGGGCAGCTGGCGCGATCCGAGGCGGCGCTGCGGCGGGTCGTCGAGCTCGCGCCCGAGTTCGTGTTCGGCCACTACAACCTTGGGCATACGCTGTTCCTCGCCGGCCGCTACGACGACGCGCTCCGCGCCTACGAAGCGGGCTACCGTCTCGACCCCCAGAAGAACCGGCGGCAGGCGTGCCGGATGGCGCTGGCGCGCCTCGCCTGCGGCGACAGCGCCGGGGCCGAGCGGGATCTGTGGGCGGCAGCCGGCGCCGCGCCGCCGGAGGAGCGGGAGGATCTGCTCCTCGAAGCCTACGAGGTGGCGCACGCCTGGCTGGCGCAGCACCCCGAACGCGACAGCGCCGCGAGCCGGGCGTTTGTCGAGCGGGTGGGCGCCGAAATAATCAAATCCTAGTAAGCTTGAGGCAATGGACACGCCGGACCCCGCCGCGACCGGCCGAGGCGTCGGCCCTTCGTTCCTCGGCCACCTCCTGCGCGATCGCAGCCTGCGGCTCGCCATCGGCCTGGCCGTGGCCGTCACGATCCCGGTGGCGGTGTTGTTCTATTTCCAGTTCCGATCGATCCGCGATCTCGGGCGCTCCTCCGCGGTGGTGCTGCGTCAGCTCAGCCAGGAGAGCGCCGAGGGCATCACCGGCGAGATCGAGGACGCGCTCAAGAAGCCGTACATCAACGTGCTGCTGCGCACGCCGCAGCAGCAGTCCGACACCCTCAACCTGGCGTTGATGGAGACGACCTTCGAGCAGGCGCTGGCGACGATCCCGTTCATCACCCGCTTCTACGTCTGGTCGGACGTCGCCGCCGAGCACCGCGGCGAGCTGCTCGGATACGACCGCGAGAACGAGGGGTTCCACTCCAACCTGCCCGAGGCCGCGCTGGTGCTGCGGCACTTCCGCGAGCTGGCGCCGCAGAAGCGCGCGATCAGCGTCTTCGAGGCGACGCTCGACGGACGCAAGACCTACTTCCAGGCGCAGCTGCGGTTCGTGTTCCCGGCGCGCGACAAGCTCACCAGCTTCGCCGCCTTCCGCGTCGATGCCGAGAAGCTGCGCAACGAGTTCTTCCCGGCGCTGGTCGCCGAGAAGCTGAAGAGCGTCGAGGGGCCGACCGGCTTCCCGCCGCTCGAAGTCACGCTGATCGACGATGCGGACAAGGTGGTATTCCCGCCGAACGGGACCATCCCCGCGGTGTTCGTCGACGAGCGCACCTTCCCGCTGGTCTTCTTCGATCCCGAGCTGGTGGCGCTGTCGGCGCCCGAAGGACGCAAGCTCGAACGGTGGCGGGTGCGCACCAGCTACGGCAACCAGACGATCCCGGCGATCGTCGACTCGCGGGCGCGGCCGCAGCAGGCGCTGATGGCGATGCTCGCGGCAGTGATGGGGCTGAGCGTCTTCTTCGTCGCCCGCGCCGCCGCGCGCGAGGTGCGCGTCGCCGAGCTGAAGTCGAACTTCGTGTCGAGCGTCTCGCACGACCTGAAGACGCCGCTGGCGCTGATTCAGCTGTTCGCCGAGACGCTCGAGCTGGGCCGGCTCCGCAACACCGACCGGGCGCAGGAGTACTACCGCATCATCAACAGCGAGGCGCGCAAGCTGACGCGGCTGATCAACAACCTGCTCGACTTCTCGAAGATCGAGGCGGGGCTGCGTAAGTACACCCGCAAGCCGGTCAACCTCACCGAGCTGACGCGCGGCGTCCTCGACTCGCTCGACAGCCAGTTCCGCCACAACCAGTTCACGGTGACCTCGCATCTCGACGGCGATGTGCCGGTGTTGATCGATCCCGAGGCGGCGGTGCAGGCGCTCGAGAACCTGATCTCGAACGCGATGAAGTATTCGCCCGAGCACCGCGAGATCATCGTCTCGGTCGACCGGGCCGACGGCTACGGCGTGGTCCGGGTGGCCGACCGCGGCATCGGCGTCGCGCCGCGGCTTCAGCGTAAGATCTTCCGCAAGTTCTATCGCGTCCAGCACGATGCCGGGTCGGGCCCCCAGGGGACCGGCCTCGGCCTCGCGATTGTCGACCACGTGATGCGCGGCCACGACGGCTTCGTGCGGGTGGAGAGCAACCCGGGACGCGGCAGCACCTTCACGCTTCATTTCCCGCTCTACGCAGGAGAGGTCCGCGGTGACGAAACGCATCCTGGTGATCGAGGACGAGCCCCAGATGTTGCTCGGTCTGCGTGACAACCTCGAGCTCGAAGGCTATGAGGTGGTCACGGCGTCGGACGGCGAGGACGGCCTGGCCAAGGCGATCTCGACCGCGCCCGACCTGGTGATTCTCGACATCACCCTGCCGCGGAAGAACGGCTTCGAGGTGTGCCGCGAGCTGCGCGCCCGCGCCAACCCGACGCCGGTGGTGATGCTGACGGCGCGGTCGCAGGAAACCGAGAAGGTGCTCGGCCTCGAGCTCGGCGCCGACGACTACGTCACCAAGCCGTTCAGCATCAGCGAGCTGCTGGCGCGGGTGCGCGCCGTGATGCGCCGCTCCGGCTCGCGGCCGTCGGGCCTGGAAACCTGCCGCATCGGCGACATCGAGATCGACTTCCGGACGCACCAGGCGCACCGCGCCGGCCAGCGGATCGACTTCACCGCGCGCGAGTTCGACCTCCTGCGGTATCTGGTCGCGCACACCGGCCAGGTGGTCACCCGCGAGCAGATCCTCAACCAGGTCTGGGGCTACGAGGAGTCGCCGACCACGCGCACCATCGACAACTTCGTGGCGAAGCTGCGGCAAAAGATCGAGAAAGCGCCGCACGAACCCGAGCACATCCTCACCGTGCACGGCGCCGGATACAAATTCGTGGGATAAAAGACAAAGTATTACCCGGCCCCGCCAACCCGCCCGCGTACCATTGAACGCAATGAACGAAGAGATTCTGAAGAGGCTCGAGAAGCGTCTGGACCGCCGCAGCTTCCTCCGCGGGTCGTCGCTTGCGACCGCCGCCCTGCTCGGCGTCGCCGCGGCATCGCCGCTGATCGCGTTCGCGCAGGAGCCGCAGAGAACCGACAAGAAAACCGACGAGCCGAAGAAAGACGAGCCGAAGGACAAGGAGAAGGACTCGAACGAGTCCGAGGATTCGACCCGGACGACCAAGGTCGACGCCGACGGCAACGAGTACCGCGAGTGCCCGCAGTGCGGCTCGAACATGTACCGCCAGGGCCGCACCTGGACCTGCGAGAACTGCGGCTACAGCTACATCGAGTAGGGACTAGGGACTAGGGACTAGGGGCTAGGGACTAGCGCAAGCATTCCCTGCTCCTTACTGCTCCCTTTCCCCTACTCTTCTAGCATCCAGCCCCCAGCCCCCAGCCCCGAGTCCCCAGCCCCAAGTCGCTTCAGGGAAACTTGAACACGACGCCGGCGGAGAACTCCGCCTGCCAGGCGACGTTCACGTGGAGCGCGATCAGGCAGGCGCCCGGCGTGCACGCGAACGCGTTGCCGCTGGCATCGACGAAGGTGGCAATCACGCGGCTGTCGAGCCTCAGGCCGACGTGGGACGACGGAAACAGCTTCACGCCGCCGCCGACGCTCAGGGCGAACCTGACTTCGGTGTCGAAATCGGCCGCGTAGCGGGTCAGCCCGAACGTGCTGGTCAAGAACGGGCGGACCGGGCCGTCGATGAATTCCTGCAGCGCGCCGCCATGCCACTGGTCGACGGAGATTCGACGGCGCGCCAGCACGCCGGACGGCACGAGCGGGACGAAAACATCCGACTCCTGGCGGCTCACCAGCCCTTCGATCTGAAAGCCGCTCCAGAGCGGGAAGTCGAGAACGACGCCGAGCGCAGGCGCGCCATCCTCATCCAGCGAATGTCCCGCCGCGAGCTCGAACAGGTCGCCGCCGAACCGGTAGCCGCCGAACGGCGCGACCTCCACACCCTGGGCGGAAGCGGGCGCCGACCACGCGAGCAACGCGATCACGATCGTCGTGCCGGCAAGTCGTCCTCGCGCACTCGGCACGCGTCACACCTCGCCGCAACCTGGGAGCGCAACTGCTCGAGGCCGATTCTTGCGCCTGGGGATCGGGGAGGCTATGCGGTATCGGCAACCGGGCGTGGAGCCCGGCGCACGGCGGGGGGAGCGCGATGCGCGGCGTGTGCCGCGCCCTACTTGGATTCGAGCGCGCTCAGATCGTAGGAGGCGCTTTCGATCTGCAGCGCCTTCAGCTTGGTCCCTTCCGGCACGCGGAAGGGAAACGTGCAGGAGAACTCCGGCACCTTGCCGACGTCGACGAACGTCGCCGCGGTGTTGAACTTCTTGTCGGCCGCGTCGGTGACCGTCGGCCGCTTCATCGGCGCCGCCTGAAACGACGGCGCGACCTTGAAGGCGACGGTGACCAGGGCGAACTGCTCGCCCGGGCGGGTGATCGCCGTCACCGTGTTCGACCCCGGCGGGCAATCGCGCAGCGACGCGGTCGCTGCGCGTTCCACCTTGGTGACCGAGACATCGAGTCCGGGCAGCGGCTGCTTGCCGCCCTGAGCCGACAGCGCGATGGCACCGAACGATGCCGCCGCGATTGCGAGTGCACCCGTCTTCGTCATTCAGCCAGCCCCAGCTCCCGTCTCGATGCCGTTCTCTAGAGCGGGGAGTCCGGCCGCGCCAGCGTCCGCCACATGTGCGCGCTCGGGCTGTTGTCGAAGCCGAGCCCTTCCTTCGGCTGCTTGAAGTGGCGGCCGACGATGTCCTCGAACGGGTCGAACGAGACCTTGGCGTTCGGATCGAACGCGTAGAGATCGTTCACCGTCACGAGGCGCGGCTCCATGTACCACTTGTGGTTCTTGAGCATCTTGTAGGTCTGCTCGATGTAGGCCGGCGGCGTGTAGTCGTGGCCGAAGATCCGGTAGTACTGATCCGGATACTC
>Ga0068861_100002556_pt1 | contig 11896 bp, 10 predicted proteins | sample KBSSwiS42_FD_66593 | JGI IMG/M metagenome (GOLD analysis project Ga0068861, IMG submission 66593) | Switchgrass rhizosphere microbial communities from Kellogg Biological Station, Michigan, USA - KBS Switchgrass S4-2 | ecosystem: Host-associated > Plants > Roots > Rhizosphere > Soil ...
GTGGCGCTTCGGCGCCGAGGCGCTCGACGGACGAGCTATGGCCGACAGCTTGCTCATCAGCGGGCAGCCATGTCCTTCGTGTGGAAGCTCGCGACAACCGACAGGGACGTGTCGGGGCAGTACTTCATCCCCGATGCGGCCCTGTCTAGCTTCCGCCCCGAAACCACTCTTTCCGCGTCGCGCCAGTGGCGCGACCGCTTGCCCGCGCTCGAAGGCGCGCGCGTCACGATGCGCGAGTTGCGCGCCGAGGACGCGATGGCGCTCTTTACCGCGGTCTCCCATCCCGAGGTGACGCGCTTCATCTCGCCGCCGCCGGCGACGGTCGAAGGCTTCGAACAGTTCATCGCCTGGGCGCAGCGCCAGCGCGCGGGCGGCCAGGGCGTCGCCTACGCGATCGTGCCGCGCGGATCGGACGCGGCCATCGGCCTCTTCCAGATGCGCGCGCTGCAGCAGGGCTTCGCCAATGCCGAGTGGGGCTTCCTCATTGCGACCGAGTTCTGGGGCTCGGGGATGTTCGTCGACAGCGCGCGGCTGATGCTGGAGTTCGCATTCGGCGTGATCGGCGTCCGCCGCCTCGAGGCGCGCGCCGCCAGCGGCAACGGACGCGGCAACGCCGCGCTGCGGAAGCTCGGCGCCGTTCGCGAGGGGATGCTGCGCAAGTCGTTCCTCCGCAACGGCGAGGTGCTCGATCAGTCGATGTGGACCCTGCTCGCCGACGAGTGGGGCGCCGCGCGCCAGCCGGCCGAATCACTCGTAATCCACTAGTCGCAGCCAAAATCAGAGTCGCGGACGTCTGCCCCTCGCCGCAGGACGGTAGACTTTCGACTAGCGACTTTCGACTTTGACTTCCGCATGGACCTTGGCGACTTCGATTTCGATCTTCCCCCTGAGCTCATCGCGCAGGAGCCGGCCGCCGAGCGTGGCGGGTCGCGGCTGCTGGTCGTCGACCGCGCGAGCGGCGAGCTCACGCACACGCGCGTCGCGGCGCTGCCCGAGATCCTCCGGCGCGGCGATCTCCTCGTCGTCAACAACACGCGGGTGTTTCCGGCGCGGCTGCTTGGGCGCCGGGTGCCGAGCGGCGGGGCGGTCGAGTGCCTGCTCGTCCGCCCGGTGTCGCAGACCGTGCCGCAGACGGTGTCGCAGACCGTCTCGGAGACGGGGTCGGAGACGGTCTGCGACACCGTCTGCGGCACCGGGCAGGTGTGGGAGGCGCTGGTGCACCCGGGGCAGAAATTGAAGCCGGGGGCGAGGGTGGTGTTTGAAGGAATTCACACGCTGCACGGCGAGATCCTCGAACGGCGATTTTTCGGCAGGCGGCTGGTCCGGCTGTGGACCGAGGATGGCAGCAGCGTCGACGCCGCGGTGGACGCGATCGGTCACATGCCGCTGCCTCCCTACATCAAGCGCGACGACCGGCCCGACGACCGCGATCGCTACCAGACGATCTTCGCGCAGGCACGCGGCTCGATTGCCGCGCCGACCGCCGGCCTGCACTTCACCCCCGCGTTGACCGCGGCGCTGGCCGCGCGCGGCGTCGAGACTGCCGCGATCACGCTGCACGTCGGCTACGGCACCTTCCAGCCGGTGCGCGTCGAGCGCGTCGAGGACCACCGCATGGAATCCGAGCGCTACGAAATCAGCGAGGCGGCCGCCGCCGCCATCGGCCGCGCGCGCGCCGAGGGGCGGCGTGTCATCGCCGTCGGCACGACGACGACGAGGACGCTCGAGGCGGTGGCGCACGATCATGACGGCGCGGTCGTCGCCGGATCGGGAGAGACCGATCTCTTCATCTACCCCGGCTTCACCTTCCGCGTCATCTCGGGGCTGATGACGAACTTCCACCTGCCGCAGTCGTCGCTGCTGATGCTGGTGTCGGCCTTTGCCGGCCGCGAGCTGGTGCGACGCGCGTATGATGCGGCGATCGCCGAACGCTACCGCTTCTACAGCTACGGCGACTCGATGCTGCTACTCTGAGAGTTCGCGAAGTCGGGGAATTGGTGAGTCGGTGATTTCACGTCAGCCACTCACGAACGCCTTCCGACTCTCGAACTGCACGGATCACCGATGCCGTTTCGCTACGAAGAATTCGATCTGTCGGGCGTGGCCACCTATCCGCTCAAGTCGCGCAAGAGCAAGGCGCGCGCCGAGGACTTCGCGCGGCCGCTGCCGCGGGAAGGCCCGTCGATCCAGCCGTTCCTCGATTCGCTCCCCGACATCCTCGCGGCGGCGGACTTCAGGCACGTGGTGCACGCGATCCTCGAGGCGGAGCGCGCCGGCAGCGGGATTCTCTGGGGCCTCGGCGCGCACGTCATCAAGACCGGCCTCGGCCCGATCATCGTCGACCTCATGGAGCGTGGCTTCGTCTCCGCCATCGCCACCAACGGCGCCGCGGTCATCCACGACTTCGAGGTGGCGCTGGTCGGCGCGACCTCCGAGGACGTGGACGAGACGCTCGGTCCGGGCCGCTTCGGCATGGCGGAGGAGACGGGACGCCTCCTCAACGCGGCGATCGCCGAGGGCGTCGCCGCCGGCCAGGGCCTCGGCCAGGCGGTCGCGTCGTATCTCGCGGCCAAACAGCCGCAGTACGCGCGCGCCAGCGTCGTCGCCGCCGCGGCGCGGCTCGGCATCCCGGTGACGGTGCACGTGGCGATCGGCACCGACATCATCCACATGCACCCGGCGGCCAACGGCGCGGCGCTCGGCGAGGGGAGCCTGCGCGATTTCAAGTACTTCGTGTCGAACGTCGCCCGCCTCGAGCGCGGCGTGTACTTGAACTGCGGATCGGCAGTGGTGCTGCCGGAAGTGTTTTTGAAGGCGGTCGCACTCGCGCGCAACCGCGGCATCGCGCTCGCCGAGTTGACGACGGTGAACCTGGATTTCATCCGCCACTACCGGGCGCAGACCAACGTCGTCTCGCGCCCCACCGCCGGAACGGGCCGGGGCTACACGCTCATCGGCCACCACGAGATCATGATCCCGCTGCTGGCGGCGGCGCTGCGCTAGCGCAGCCCTTCAGGGCTGCCCTTCGACTCGCCACGAACGACTGCCGACTGGCTCCAGGACTGCGACTGCCGACTGGCTCGAGGACTGGCAACTGCCGACTGACGCAGGTGATCCAAGCCGCGAATGGAATCGAATGGAATAAGGTAAGATCAACGTTTTTCCGACCGTTGCCGGAGTAGCTCAGTTGGTGAGAGCACGCGTCTCATAAGCGCGGGGTCGACGGTTCGAATCCGTCCTCCGGCATGCCACACAGAGGTCGGGCAGGTCGCGTGAGTCGGGCCCGACCCACGCGACCCAACGGCCTCGCGAAGGCGAGGCCGACCTCCCATGTCAGTAACGGAACGGCTTCGGAAATTCGTCCGCGATCACCAGCTGTTCACCGCGGAGACGCAAGTGGTTGCCGCTGTGTCGGGCGGGTCGGACTCCGTCGCGCTCGCGCACCTGCTCCACGACCTCGATCGCACCGGCGCGGTGAAGCTCGCCGCGTTGATCCACTTCAACCATCAACTCCGCGCCGCCGCGGACGACGACGAGCGGTTCGTGGCGCGGTTGGGCGACTCGCTCGGGGTACCGGTCGCCGCGAGCCGCGCCGACGTCGCGGCCATCGCCCGCGCGGGGCGGCGCTCCGTCGAGGACGCTGGGCGCACGGCGCGCTACGCGTGGTTCGAGCGTGCGCGCGCCGAGTTCGGTGCCGACGCGGTCGCCCTCGGCCACACACGCGACGACCAGGCCGAAACATTCCTGCTGCGCCTCGTGCGCGGCGCCGGGCCGCGCGGGCTCGCCGGCATGCACCCGCGCAACGGCGCCATCATTCGCCCGCTGCTCGCGTGCCGGCGCCGCGAGCTGCGCGAGTGGCTCGCCGAGCGCGATCTCCCATTCGTCGACGACGAGACCAATGGCGACGTCGCCATTCCGCGCAACCGCGTCCGCGCCGAGCTCGTGCCGCTGCTGGAGCAGCGCTTCAACCCGTCCATTGTCGATGTGCTCGCCGACGAAGCCGATCTGGCGCGCGAGCTCGCGTCCTGGGTTGACGCGCTGGCGGGCGAGCTGGCGGCACGCCTCGTGCGTCCCCTTGAACGTCACGGAGGCGACGAGGTGCGCGAGATCGACATCGCCGCGCTGAGCGAGCTGCCGATGCCACTCCGCCGCGCGGTTTTGCACCGAACGCTCAGCGAACTCGCAGGCTCGCGGCCGATCGGCTTTGGCCATGTCGACGCGGCCATCCGTCTCACAGACGAGCTCGATGACGATCGCCGTGTAGATTTACCCGGTCAGCGTCTGGAACGCATCGGCTGGAGGCTCGTCTTAACAGGCAGGTCGGCCGATACGATCGGACGAGCGGCGGCAAGCGAACCGAACCTTTTCCGGTATCCGTTGTCTATCCCTGGAGAGGTCGCGCTGCCGCAGGCGGGCTGTGTGGTGTCGGCGGAACTGGTGGCCGGCGCCGCAGACAGCGACGCGAGTGCAACGGCGGGCAGTCGTGTCCGGCAGTCGACGCACCGCGACACGGCGCTGGTCCGCGCGGATCTCGCCGCAGGAAGTTTGGCCGTACGAAATCGACGTCCGGGCGACCGTTTCCGGCCCGTCGGGCTCGTCGGCCGGAAAAAACTTCAGGACTACTTCGTCGACCGCAAGGTGGCACGCGATCGGCGCGACCAGGTGCCGATTGTGGTCGATGAATCGGATCGAATTGTGTGGGTCGCCGGATACGAAATTGACGAGGCGTTTCGGGTAACCGACCCCGCGCAAGCCGTGCTAATCTTGAAACTTAAGTCGCTGGGAGGCTCTGCTTGAACTCGACGTTGAAGAGTCTGTTGTTCTGGGTGGCGCTCATCGTCCTGGGCGTCCTGATCTGGAATTTCTCGACCAAGTTCCAGTCGGGCTCGCCGCGTACGATGAACTTCAGCGAGTTCATGCAGCAGGCCGAGTCGGGCAGCATCGCGCGCGTCACCATCACCGGCCAGGAAATCAACGGCTTCACCAAGGGCAACGACCACTTCCAGACCTACGCCCCGGCGCAGTACGAGGGGCTGGTCAACAAGCTGATCGACCGCGGCGTCCAGGTCACCGCCAAGGAACCGACCGTCAGCCCGTGGGCGACGATCCTGTATTCCTGGGGCCCGTTCCTCCTGATCATCGGGTTCTGGGTCTTCTTCATGCGCCAGATGCAGAGCGGCGGCAACAAGGCGCTCTCGTTCGGCAAGAGCAAGGCGAAGCTGTCGTCGAGCTCGCAGAAGAAGGTCACGTTCAAGGACGTCGCGGGCGTCGACGAAGCCAAGGACGAGCTGCAGGAAATCATCGAGTTCCTCAAGGAGCCGCAGAAGTTCCAGAAGCTCGGCGGCCGCATCCCGAAGGGCGTGCTGCTCATGGGGCCTCCGGGAACCGGCAAGACGCTGCTCGCGCGCGCAGTCGCGGGCGAGGCGAACGTGCCGTTCTTCTCGATCAGCGGCTCTGACTTCGTCGAGATGTTCGTCGGCGTCGGCGCATCGCGCGTCCGCGATCTGTTCGAGCAGGGCAAGAAGAACGCGCCGTGCATCGTCTTCATCGACGAGATCGACGCCGTCGGCCGTCATCGCGGCGCCGGCCTCGGCGGCGGCCACGACGAGCGGGAGCAGACGCTCAACCAGCTGCTCGTCGAGATGGACGGCTTCGAGTCGAACGAAGGCGTGATCCTCGTCGCCGCCACCAACCGTCCCGACGTGCTCGATCCGGCGCTGCTGCGCCCCGGCCGCTTCGACCGGCGCATCGTCGTCAACCGCCCGGACGTGAAGGGGCGCGAAGGCATCCTCTCGGTCCACACGCGCAAGATCCCGATGGCCGACGACGTGGAGATTGCGGTGCTGGCGCGCGGCTCGGCCGGCTTCTCGGGCGCGGATCTCGCGAACCTGGTGAACGAAGCGGCGCTGAACGCGGCGCGCTACAACCAGAAGACGGTGCGGATGCACGACTTCGAGTTCGCGAAGGACAAGGTGCTGATGGGATCCGAGCGCCGCTCGATGATCATCAGCGACGCCGAGAAGCGGGTGACGGCCATTCACGAGGCGGGGCACGCGCTGCTCACGGTGCTGCTGCCGCATGCCGACCCGATCCACAAGGTCACGATCATCCCGCGCGGCATGGCGCTCGGCCTCACGCAGCAGCTGCCGGCGGACGAGAAGCACAACTACTCGCGCGACTACCTGAACGATCAGATCGCGATCCTGCTCGGCGGCCGCATCGCCGAGGAGATCACGATGAACAGCCTCACCACCGGCGCCGGCAACGACCTCGAGCGGTCGACCGAGCTGGCGCGCAAGATGGTCTGCGAGTGGGGCATGAGCGACGCGATGGGGCCGCTCACTTTCGGCAAGAAGGAAGAGCAGATCTTCCTCGGCCGCGAGATCGCGCAGCACCAGGATTACAGCGAGGACACGGCGCTCAAGATCGACCAGGAAGTGAAGCGCTTCGTCACCGAGAACTACCAGCGCGCGCATCACCTGCTCACCCAGAGCAAGGAGACGCTGGTGAGGATGGCCGACGCGCTGCTTGCCCGCGAGGTGCTCGACGCCGATCAGGTGCGCCGCCTCGCCGCCGGCCAGCCGCTCGACGAGCCGCAGGCCGTCGCCGCCCGCACCGTCACGGCGGACGAGGGCGAGCGGCCCAGGTCGAAAGAGCGCGCCCCGATCGTACCTGCGCTGAACAAGCCGCTGCCGCAGGAGTAATTAGAAATTACGGCGAATTAGGAATTAGGAATTCGTGTCCCTGGCCGAAAGCCTGGGATGGTCGCCAGGCGCCGTGTACGAATTCCTAATTCCTAATTCCTGTAATTCCTAATTGCGTGATCTCACCGCGCCGCTCCTACACCGTCCCTCTTCCCGGCAACGGGACGCTCGCCCTCGGCGCGAGGTGTCTCGTGATGGGGATCCTCAACATCACGCCCGACTCGTTTGCGGAGACGGCGCCTGGTCTGGACGTTGCGGCCGCGGTGGACGTGGCGCTGCAGATGGAGGCGGATGGGGCGGACCTCATCGACGTCGGCGGCGAGTCGACGCGGCCGGGCGCGGAGCCGGTGTCGGCGGCCGACGAGCTGGCGCGGGTCATCCCGGTGCTCAGCGCGCTTGCCGGCAAGGTGCGCGTGCCGATCTCCGTCGACACCTACAAGAGCGAGGTGGCGCGCGAGGCGCTCGCCGCCGGGGCGTCGATCGTCAACGACATCAGCGGACTGCGGCGCGACCCTGCGCTCGCCCGCGAGGCGGCACGGCGCGGCGCGGCGCTGGTGCTGATGCACACCCGCGGCAGCTCGGCAACGATGTATGACGAAGCGGTTTACGGTGACGTCGTCAGCGAGGTGGTCGCGGAACTGCGCGAGAGCATGCGGCTGGCCACCACCGGCGGCGTGCCGATCGACCAGCTGATCGTCGATCCCGGCCTCGGGTTTGCCAAACGCGCGATGCACAGTTATGGTGTGCTGGCGCGATTGCCGGAATTCGCCGCCGCGCTCGACCGTCCGGTGCTGGTCGGGCCGTCGCGCAAGTCGTTCATGCGCGAGGCGCTCGGCGGCCGCGCCGCCACCGAGCGCGACTGGGGCACCGCGGCGGCCGTGACCGCTGCCGTGCTCGGCGGCGCCCACATCGTGCGCGTCCACGCGGTCGCAGAGATGACACAGGTCGTGCGTGTCGCCGAGGAGATCAGAAAGCGCCATACCGATCAGCCATGACGTGGTTTACCGCCTTTCTCCGCCGCCCGCCGATCAGCTGGTGGGACCTCCTCGACATCCTCGTGGTGTCGATTCTGATCTACGAGGTCCTGAAGCTGATTCGCGGCACGCGCGCCGTGCAGATGGTGCTCGGCGCCAGCGTGCTGGTGGGGCTGCTGTACGGCTCGCGCTGGGGCCACCTCGAGACGCTGAACTGGCTGATTCGCAACCTCGGCGGCTATATCGTCTTCGGCTTCATCGTCCTCTTCCAGTCCGACATCCGCCGGATGCTCGCGCACTTCGGCCGGGCGCCGTTCTTCCGCTACTTCGCCAAGGCTGAATCGGCGGCCGAGTCGATCGAGGAGCTCGCCGTGGCGACCTCGATGCTCTCGTCGCAGCGCATCGGCGCGATCATCGCCATCGAGCGCCAGATCGGGCTGAGAAACTACATCGAGGGTGGCATCAGGCTCGATGCGGTCCTGACCTACGATCTGCTCCTCAGCATCTTCCTGCCCGAGTCGCCGCTCCACGACGGCGCGGTGATCGTCCAGGAAGATCGCGTGGCCGCCGCCGCCTGCTTCCTGCCGCTGACCGTGAATCCGAAGTTGAGCAAGCAGCTCGGCTCGCGGCATCGCGCGGCGATCGGCTTGACGGAGGAGAACGACTCGGTGGCGATTGTGGTGTCGGAGGAAACCGGCAGCGTCTCGATCGTTGTCGACGGCCAGATCGAGCGCGGCCTCACCAGCGAGGAACTCCGCGCGCGGCTGCGCGAGCTGGTCCTGCAGAAGCGCGACCGGATGCCGCCGAAGCCCGAGGTCGAGCTGACATGAACTTCCCGCGCCGCCTGGTTGCGTGGGCGTTCCGCCATTTGTGGCTGAAGGTGCTGTCGGTCGGCCTGGCGCTGCTGTTGTGGATGGTCGTCGCCGGCGAAGAGATGGTCGAGCGGGGGCTGCGCGTGCCGCTCGAGCTGCTTCAGGTGCCGTCGGGAATCGAGCTGCTCGGCGACGTCCCGACCACGGTCGACGTGCGCGTGCGCGGCGCCTCCGGAACCCTCAGCCGCGTCGGGCAGGGCGACGTCGTCGCGGTGCTCGATCTGCGCACGGCCAAATCGGGGCGCCGGTTGTTCCCGATCGGCCCCGATCAGGTGCGCGTGCCGTACGGCGTGCAGGTCGTGCAGGTGATGCCGTCGGCGGTTGCGCTGGCGTTCGAGGCGTCCGCGTCGCGGCAGGTTCCGGTCGTGCCCTCGGTCGACGGTCGTCCCGCAGCCGGATACGTCGTCGGCCCCATGACGGCGGAGCCGCCGTCGGTGGAAGTGATCGGACCGGAGTCGATGGTGAAGCGCGTGGCCGAGGTGCTGACCGAGCCGGTCACCGTGACCGGCGCGAAGGAAGCGGTGCGGGAGACGGTGAGCCTCGGCGTGCTCGATCCCTCGCTGCGCCTGAAATCGGCGCGCGCGCTGGTCACCGTTCAGGTCGTGCCGGCGCCGCTCGAGCGCACGCTGCGCAACCGGCCGGTTCACCTGCGCAACGTCGCCTCGACGCTCGAGGCGCAGGCGGTGCCGTCGCAGGTCGATCTCGCCATCCGCGGCAACCGTGACGCGCTCAACCGCGTTGGCAGCGACGACGTGGTGGCGTATGTTGATCTGGCGGGGCTGGGCCCCGGGCAGTATTCGCTGACCGTGCACGCCGATGCCCCGCCGGACGCGGGGGTCACTCGCGTCGAGCCCGCGTCGGTGCAGGTGCGAATCACCAGTGGCAAACATTGATACGACAGGAACGCCGGACACCGCGCGCGCGCGCGTGCCGCGGCTCTTCGGCACCGATGGCGTCCGCGGTACGGCCGGCGAGTACCCGCTCGATCCGCCGACGGTGCGCCGGCTCGGCGCGGCGCTGGTGCGCGCGCAGCGCGCCGGCCGCGCCGGCGCGCCGCTGCGGTTTCTCGTCGGGCGCGATACGCGCGAGTCGGGCGAGTGGATCGAAGCGGAGCTGGCGCACGGCGCGTCGGGGGAGGGCGCAACGGTCACCAGCGCCGGGGTCGTGCCGACACCGGCAGTCGCCTATCTGACTCGCACCATCGGCTACGACGCCGGCGTGGTAATCTCCGCGTCCCACAATCCGTTCGAGGACAACGGCATCAAGGTGTTCTCGGGCAAGGGCGAAAAGTTCACCGAGACGATCGAGCGCGAGGTCGAGGCGATTATCGCCGACGCCGCCTGGGAGGCGCGCGGCGGGACGCCGGCCGCGGTGCCGCGCGAGGATCTCGTCGCCGCCTACCTCGATCATCTCCGCGCGGTCTTTCCCGAAGCGCCGAAGCTGGGACGCTTCAGGCTCGCCATCGACTGCGCCAACGGCGCGACGGCGCCGGTGGCGCCGGAGCTGTTTCGCAGCCTCGGGCTCGACACCGTGGTCGTCGGCAACGAGCCGGACGGCCGCAACATCAACCTGAAATGCGGATCGACGCATCCCGAGCTGCTCGCGCGCACGGTGGTCGACGAGGGATGCCGGATGGGCGTGGCGTTCGACGGCGACGGCGACCGCGCGATCTTCGTCGACGATCGCGGCCAGGTGGTCGACGGCGATGCGGTGCTGCTGATGTGCGGCCGCCAGCTGCAGTCGGAGGGACGCCTGCGCGGCAACGCGATTGTCGCCACGGTGATGAGCAACATCGGCCTCGAGCTGGCGCTGAAGCCGCTCGGCATCGAGCTGGTGCGCACCTCGGTCGGCGACAAGTACGTGATGGAAGAGATGCTGACGCGCGGCCTGTCGCTCGGCGGCGAGCAGTCGGGGCACATCATCTTCTCGGAGTATCTGTTCACCGGCGACGGCCTGTGCACGGCGCTGAACGTGCTGCGGACGCTCGCGCTCACCGGCCGCTCGCTGGCCGGCCTCGCCGGCGATCTCACCACCTTTCCGCAGGTTCTCCTCAACGTCCGCGTGCGCGAGAAGGCGGACCTGAACAGCGTGCCCGAGGTGGCGGCGGCGATCGCCGGCGTCGAGGCGCGCGTCGCCGGGCACGGGCGTTTGCTCGTCCGCTACTCCGGCACCGAGCCGCTCCTGCGCGTGATGCTCGAAGGCAAGAACCAGGACGAAATCCGCACGTGGGCGCAGGAGATCGTCGACGTGGTGAAGCGCCATCTCGGCTGACGCGCCTCGCCCTCGTATGGCCCGGTTATCCGTCAACGTCAACAAGGTCGCGACGCTGAGGAACTCGCGCGGCGGCCACTCGCCGGACGTCCTCGACGCGGTGCGCGTCTGCGTCGAGGCGGGGGCGCCCGGGATCACCGTTCATCCACGCGCCGATCGGCGGCACATCACGCCGGAGGACGTGCGCGCGATCGCGACCTACCTCCGGGCCAACGCGTCGGGCGTGGAGTACAACATCGAAGGCGATCCGCGACCCGAGCTGCTCGCGCTGGTCGACGAAGTCCGTCCCGATCAGGTGACGCTGGTGCCGGTCGTCCCCGGCGAGATCACCAGCCAGGCCGGCTGGCAGCCGGGCCCGGCGACCGAGAGCCTGCCGTCGGTGATTGCCCGGTGCCACGACCGCAAGATCCGCGTCAGCCTGTTCGTCGACGCCGTCGGCGATCCGATCCGCTGGGCGGCGTCGGTTGGCGCCGATCGCGTCGAGCTCTACACCGAGCCGTTCGCGCGCGCGTTCGACCGCGGTCCCGACCTCGGGCGTCGCGCCTTCGCTCCCTACGCCGACGCCGCCCGCCTTGCGCACTCGCTCGGCCTCGGCGTCAACGCCGGCCACGACCTCGATCTCAGCAACCTCACGATCTTCCGCGACCTGCCGCACCTCGACGAAGTCTCGATCGGCCACGCCATCATGTCGCGCGCGCTCTTCGTCGGCCTTTCCACCGTGGTTCGCGAGTACCTCGAGGTGCTCGCGGGGTAGAGCGCCGCTGGACTATGATCGGCGACGGTCCGGCTGAAGCCGGACACGACGATTCACAGAGGCTATGAAATCCGACGCCATCGCGTTCGGCATTGCGGGCATCCTGTTCGGGCTGATTGCCGGCTGGATCATCGGCTCGCAGCAGGGGGGTCCGCGCGCGCCGGCTGCTCCCGTGGCGACCGCCGCGCCGCAGGGCGCCGGCGCGCCGGCGACGCGCGCCGCAGTGCTCGACGAGACCCAGGTCAACGCGCTGAAGGCGGTGGCCGAGCGCGAGAAGACCAACGCCACCCCGCGCGTTCAGCTCGGCAACCTCTACTTCGA
>Ga0068861_100002559_pt1 | contig 11891 bp, 12 predicted proteins | sample KBSSwiS42_FD_66593 | JGI IMG/M metagenome (GOLD analysis project Ga0068861, IMG submission 66593) | Switchgrass rhizosphere microbial communities from Kellogg Biological Station, Michigan, USA - KBS Switchgrass S4-2 | ecosystem: Host-associated > Plants > Roots > Rhizosphere > Soil ...
AATGATCGAACGCGCCGGCTCGGGTTGCACGATGGTGGCGAGCGGCGGCAGTTCCTCGTCGAGATTGCCCCAGCCATCGTCGACGAGTTCGGCACGCCTCGCCTCGAAGCGTCCGGCCGGATTGGACACGGCGCCTCTGCCGGTACGAATTCCTTTGCGGGTGGGAGCATCCATGGGGAGATGCTACTGTATATCCACACAGTGAGGGAAGAGTTCGCCTTACGGCGTCGCTTTCACCGCCGCCTCGTCCTTCATTACCGAATCGTTTCGCTGTGCGATGGGCTCGGGAAACGTCTGGATGTGGCGCAGTTGCGGGAACAGCTTCGTCCACAGGCCGGTGACGACCAGCGTGGCGGTACCGCCGATGACGACCGCCCGCACCGCGCCCCACCATTTCGCCGTCACGCCGGACTCGAATTCACCGAGTTCGTTCGACGCGCCGATGAACACCGAACTCACTGCGCTGACCCGGCCACGCAGAAAATCCGGTGTCTCCAGCTGCACCAGCAGATGCCGGATATAGACACTCACCATGTCCGCCGCGCCGAGAATGGCGAGTGCGGCCATCGACACGAAGGCATTGTCACTCATCCCGAAGACGATGGTAGCGACGCCGAAAACCGCGACGCCGCCAAACATCCATGCACCCACGTGACTGCGCATCGGATTGGAGGCCAGCACGAACCCGCAAATGGCGGCGCCGACTCCCGGAGCCGCTCGCAGCAGTCCGAGCTGCACTGGCCCCGAATGCAGGATGTCGCGTGCGAACATCGGCAACAGCGCCACGGCGCCGCCGAACAGCACTGCAAACAGATCTAGAGAAATCGCGCCGAGCACCACAGGCCGGCTCCCCACGAATCGCAGTCCGGACAGCAATGTGTTCCAGTTGACCGGCTCCGCGGCGCGTAGTTTTTTCGGCTCCGGCCCGACCCGAAACATGAGTACCACGGAAGCGACGGCCAGCACGCACACGATGCCGTAAACGAAGGCGGGGCCGCCTGCGTAGAGCAATCCTCCGAGCGCCGGTCCAACGATGGTCGCGATCTGAAAGATCGAAGAGTTCAGCGCGACGGCACGCGTGAAGGCTTCCGGTGGGACGAGGTTGGGCAGGAGTGCCTGGCCGCTCGGCATCGAGAACGCGCGAGCACAACCGAACAGCACCATGGCGGCGAACACCGGCCAGGCGACGGTGATGCCCTTGAGAGTGAAGCCCAGGAGCAATCCCGCACAGATCACTTCGACCGCATAACACAGCGCCACGATGCGACGTCGATCGTAGCGGTCGGCCACTTGCCCGGCGGGCAGGATCAGCAATACGAACGGCAGGAACTGCGACAGGCCGATCAGGCCGAGGTCGAGCGGATCGTGCGTAATGTCGTAGATCTGCCAGCCCACGGCGACTGTCTGGATCTGCGTCGCCAGGACGGCGAACACTCGGGCGGCGAGAAACCGGACTAGACCAGGCAGACGCAGCACATCGGCGGCGCGTCGAGAAGAATCGGACATCGGGAGCGACGGATCGATAGCCGGAAATGTCGCAGCATACCGGAGCTGCGGAGCCGGCGTGTGAGCAAGAATTCAGGTTGGCGGCGGAGCGGCAGCTTTGGGAGCAGCGGAAGGAAAGCGCACGCGCACTGTCGTGCCTGCATTGGATTCGATCTGCATTTCGCCATGGAGCTGGCGCACGAACGCATCGATGAGCGATCGGCCCAGGCCACTGGATTCGGCAGCAGCCGGCGCCGACGGATCGAAGCCTATGCCGTCGTCGCGCACCGAGACCACCATCGTCGTCGGCGATTCGCGTTGTACTTCGACAGCGATGAGGCCCCTGTTACGCGCCGGGAACGCATGCTTGTAAGCATTGGTGATGCATTCGGTGACCAGCAGTCCGAGCGGCACGGCCACTTCGGGACCGATTCGTTCGTCCACTGCCTGCACGGTGAGTTCGATGTGTCGACCGGCAGCCAAGCCGCCGCGACGTAGCTCGACACAGAGGTCTTCCAGGAACCAGCGCAGGTCGACTTCCTGCAAGGTCTCCGATTCATACAAGCGGCGATGCAAGGTCGCGAGTGCATTGATGCGGCCACGGGCTTCCGCGAAAGCAGCCTCGGCACGCGGATCCTTGATGCGGCGTGCATGCAAGTTGAGCAGGCTCATGACGAGCTGCAGGTTGTTCTTTACGCGATGATGGACTTCCCGCACCAACGCTTCTTTCTGCGAGAGCGATTCGCGCAACTCCACTTCACGCGCAGAAATCAGGTCGGCCATGCGTCCGAAAGTTTCGCCGAGGCTGCGAATCTCAGCGGGCGCTGCCGAAATTCGTTCGGGCCTGACACTGTGGCGGCCCGACGCGTAGGCGGACGTGATCCGTTCGAGATAGGTAATCCAACGCACCACCAGGTGTTCGATGCCGAACCAGACCACGGCGATGGCCAGCACCCACATCAGGATGGGCGTGACCACTCCCCATGCCATCTGCAACGCCAGCGGACCGATCGCCGTGAGCACCGGCGTGCCCATGATGACGAATACGCGGCCGCCGAGCAGCGGACTCATCGCGTATAACCGCCACGTCCCATCGCGTCCGCGTGTCGTGAACGTCTGGGTTCGCGACAACAGATATTCATCGATCAACGCATCCGGCGGCAGGCCCGAAGCGACACCTTTCTGGCTCGCATCCGCAGTGATCAGATCGCCTTTGCCATCGAGCAGGGCGAGCGCCGTATCGTCGGAAGGCGCCGCGCGTTGATAGCGACGCGTCAGCCAATCCAGGCCGATGAACAGCGCCACGGATCCCTGGATGACGCCTTGCTCGTCGAGCAACGGCACGGCGGTCACCATGCCCCATGCCGACAGCCACCGGCTGAAAATGAGATCGCTGACGACGAAGGCATCGCCGCTCATGATTTCGTGGAACCATGCACGATCGTCTACTTTCACTACGCCCGGCGTCGCGGACGAGGTGCAGACCATCACGCCGGCGTTATCGATGATGGCAGCGCCCGCGTATTGATCGAGGCCACCGATGGCGCGCTGTAGAGCACGCCGGCAAGCCGGCGCCTGATGATTACGGATATCGGGCTGGGCAGCGAGGCTGGTCAGGATTTCGCGCGAAGCGGAAATCATGTTCTCTTCTTCGTTCGCTGCGAGTTGCGCAGCCTGCGCCAGGTTCTGCTCGAGAATGCGCATGCTGCTGCGATAGCTGGATACCGCCTGCAACACAGCAAGCACGCCCGGAGCAAGCATCGCAATGCCGACGATGAGCACCAGCCGCGGCCGCAATCCGGCATTGCGGCCCCACCAGCGACGCGGAGCAGGAGCAGGCTTGGAATGTTTCATGCGGGGACCGACACGACAAGCCTGCGCCCGTCAGGTGGCCCCGGACGATCTCTGCGAGGATGACTGAGTACCGCTCTGGCTCGTACTTTCGAGCATCGAGAGCGGCCCGTTGATGTGTGCGGCGTCTTCACCCAACAGATCGACGAGCCTGTCACGCGCGCGGGCAATGCGGCTCTTGATCGTGCCGACGGCAACCTGGCACACATCGGCTGCTTCCTCGTACGACAAGCCAGTAGCACACACCAGGATGAGCGCTTCACGCTGATCCGAAGGCAATTCAAGCAATGCATGACTGAGATCGCGCAAATGCAGTTTTGCGTCGTGATCGGGCGCCACGGCGACCTGGGCCGCGCACACACCGTCGGGATCCTCGACTTCGAATTTGCGGTGGCGCAACTCGGAGTAATAGCAATTGCGCAGGATGGTGAACAGCCAGGCCTTGAGATTGCTGCCCGATTGAAACTGTTCGCGATTGGTCCACGCCTTGAGCACGGTATCCTGCACCAGGTCGTCGGCTCGTGCCGGATCGCCGCACAGGGATCGTCCAAAGGCACGCAGCGCAGGCAACAGCGCAGTCACTTGATCGAGAAAACGGTCCTCAGCCATATGCTGCGGCCCCTTCAGGGACCACGCTCCTTGTCTTCGAGCTGTTTCAGCAGGGCCTTGAATTCGTCCGGTACGGGTTCATCCATGACGTCCGTGAACATGCGGCGCAGCCGGCCGCTGAGCCAGTCCGGCACCTGTTCCGCTGTCGCGGCTTCCGGGGCCTCGGGCACCGGATCTGACTTGATTTTCTCGGTCATGTTAGGTCGTCATTCAGATCGACAGCCGCAAGGCGCATCCCTGATAGGCTGAGGTTGGTCCAGGCAAACGCGGCTACCTTTGAAAAAGTTCCATGCGCGGCGGAACCTTTGTTGTAACTCATCCATACTAATACGCCTGTCGACGGGCGGTCCCCACGCGCATTCATCATTTTATGGAGCTCCTATGGCCCTTGCCCACGCAATCGCCGAACACCTGCCCTATCTGCGCCGCTACGCCCGCGCCCTGAGCGGATCACAGTCCAGCGGCGACGCATATGTACGCGCTTGCCTGGAAGCGATCATCGCAGATACGTCGGTCCTGAGCGCCGGCCAGCCACCTCGCGTCGGCCTGTATCGCGTATTCCACCGGATCTGGGGATCCACCGATACCGAATCGCGTCCGCTCGCCGGATCGCATACCGATGCCACCGGCGTCGAAAGGCGGCTCGAACAGCTCACGCCGGCGCACAGACAGGCACTACTGCTGACCGCGATGGAAGGATTCAACGTCAGCGAAACGGCGCACATCCTGAACGTGCCCGAATCGCAGGTGAAGGACATGGTAAGCCAGGCGGTGCGGGAAATTTCCAGCCAACCGAGCACCAAGGTGCTCATCATCGAAGACGAGCCCATCATTTCCCTCGACCTGCAGAGCATCGTGCGCGAGATGGGACACACTGTGGCGGCGATTGCCACTACTCGCGATGAAGCTGTGCGTGCCGCACGCAGCACCGAACCTGGATTGGTCCTGGCGGATATCAAACTCGCCGACGGCAGCTCGGGCATCGATGCGGTTCGCCAGATCCTGAGCGAACTCGAAGTGCCCATCGTCTTCATCACGGCCTATCCGGAGCGACTGCTGACGGGCGAACGCCCCGAACCCACCTTCCTGGTCACCAAGCCTTTCGTGCCGGAGACGGTGCGTGTCGCCGTCAGCCAGGCATTGCTGTTCGCCTGATATCCTTGCCGCCAGTGACGTTGAGTTGACAAGTCCACCGGTGGAATCACGCGACATCGCACCAGCCAGTACATTTCAAGCAATAAAAAAAGGGAGCCGCCGGCTCCCTTTTTTTTCACTCTCTTGCCTGTCTATTGTCAGACGGGCGGCCTGCCGCGCATTGCGCCGCTGACCAGTGCCACCAGCGTCAGCACCAGGAACACGAAGAACAGGATCTTGGCAATACCGGCGGCGGCGCCGGCGATGCTGGTGAAACCCAGCACGGCGGCGATGATCGCCACGACGAAGAAAGTCAAAGCCCAGGACAACATGGTTACCTCCAGTGGAGCAGTCGAAGAACGAGTAAAACCCAGCATCGAACCTATCAATCGGCCCTACGGATCGGGCTCTTGAGAATCGGAAAGACTGATCCGTTACCTGGTTTCGCGCCGGGCCCACTCGTTTGGGACAGTGCTACTTGCATTTGCGACGGACTCAACGTGCTAACGCGGCACGCTCGAGCTAGTTCCCGCGACTCTGCCGTCAGCGTGTCTGACTCCGCGCTTTTTCATCGACGGCGATTCGCGTCAGCCCGCGCTTTCCCGTAGTCCAAGGAACTTCGCGCGTCGGTGGACGTTTTACCGACCGATGCGCCAACGCGTAGGCAGATCCTGCGAGCAGGCCACTGTAGCCGGCCGCTCGAACCGCCCTCGAATAGTTCAAGCGGGGGCAACACATAGGTTTTTCTAGGTTTTTCAAAAATTGGTTGGGAGGATTCGATGACTACGCAACGCAACGATCGCTGGAAGACACTGGGCATGGCGGCCCTCGTCTGCGCCTTTACTCTCGGACTCGCGGCCTGCGAAAAGAAAGGTCCGCTGGAACAGGCCGGTGAAGAAGTCGATGAAGCGGTCGACACCATGAAGCACGGCGGCAAGGAATCCACGGCAACGAAGCTCGACGATGCAGCAGACGAAGTGCGCGAAGGCGCCAGCGATGCTGCCGACAAGCTGAAGAAAGATTGAGATGACAGGCGGCACGCCCCATCGACCGAATCAGCGATAGACGATCGATGAGGGCGATATGAAGAAACCGACCATGGGGTGGCGCGTGTTGCGGGTATGCCAGTCGAGCACGACGGTTCTTACCGTTGACTCATCTACGACATAACCGTGGCACGCGCCTTTTCATTCCACTCCCTCATCCTGTTGTGTGCAGCCCTCGCGGCGGCGGGCTGCGCCACTTCGAAATTAGAGAATCAGCAGCCGGCGACGGCGACTCCCCCTATCCTTTCAGCGAAGGGCCCGCTGGGTGAACAGGCTGCGGAACGGCTGCTCGACAGCCGCCTGGGCGGGCAGGATGACGATCCGCACCTGCACGAACTCATCGAGTCGTTCCGGCAGGCTGCAGCGGCGCCGCTGGTTGCAGGTAACCGCTGCACGCTGCTGATCGACGGTCCACAGACCATAACGGCCATGCGCAAAGCCTTGGAAGGCGCACAGCACAACGTCAATCTCGAGACGTATATATTCGACGACGACGAGGTGGGGCGTGCATTCCGCGACCTGTTGCTCGAACGCAAGCGCGCCGGCGTCACCGTTCGCGTGCTGTACGACGCGGTCGGCAGCCTCACCACTCCAGCCGCTTTCTTCGACGACATGCGCAGCCAGGGCATCGACGTACGCGAATTCCGTTCGCTCAATCCGCTGCGGGAACCGTTGATCTGGAAACAGAACAATCGCGATCACCGCAAGCTGCTGGTCGTCGACGGACGCATCGCCTTCACTGGAGGCATCAACATCAGCAGCGCTTACGAAAGCGCTTCGAACACGCGCCCGGGGCCGGAGCAAGGCATCGACCAGGCCTGGCGCGACACGCACCTGATGATCGAAGGACCGGTGGCCGCGCAATTCCAGTCTTTGTTCTTCTCCAGTTGGACTGCCGCCGACGGACAAATCGATGCCACGGCGACGGACGACTTCCCGACGCTGGCTGCGGTCGGCCGCGAACTGGTCGCCGCCGTCGCCACCGATACCAGGAAGCCAGCGATCTACACGACTTACCTCAGTGCGATCCAGCGCTCGACCCAGCGGGTATGGCTGACGAACGCGTACTTCGCACCGAATCGCAAATTGCGCAAGGCGATGATCGCCGCCGTGAAACGCGGCGTGGACGTGCGGCTCATCGTGCCAGGGTTCACCGACTCCAGCCTGATTCTCTATGCGTCGCGTGCGAATTTCGGCGAGCTGCTGGCAGGCGGCGTGCGCATCTACGAACAACGATACGCATTGCTGCACGCGAAGACAGCGGTGATCGACGGCGCATTGTCCACTGTAGGCTCTTCGAACCTCGACATGCGCAGCTTCCTGCACAACAACGAAGTGAATGCCGTCGTGGTCGGCACGGACTTCGGCAGCCGCATGGAGCAGGTGTTCCAGAAGGACCTGGCCAACTCCACCGAGCTGCACCTCGACACCTGGCGGCGCCGATCGCTGCTGGAGAAACTGAAGGAAGTGGGCAGCAGCTGGTTCAGCTACTGGTTGTAGTTTCCCGCGCCGGCGCGACTCAGGGCAGCGCGGCAGCGATCAGCTCCGCCACTTCGGCGGGCCGCTCGTAATGCATCATGTGTCCGGCGCCTGCGATAGTTTCGAAGCGGATGCTTTTGAACAGCGCCGACAGCCGCTCCCGCGACGCGAGCCTCTTGAAAAAATCCGACTGGTCGCCTGCCACCATCGTCACCGGCGCCGTGACCTGTTGCCAGCAGGCTTCGGCCTGCTCGAGTTGATAGAGCACCGGATTGACCCGCTTGTGCCGTGGATCGGCGCGCAGCTCGATACGGCCATCGTCACGGGCCTGGCCCCAGGATTGCGCCACGAATTCGATCCGATCGGGCGGTGTCCGCGGATTGCGGCGGCCGAGAATTTTGACGAAATGAGCGAAGTCGTCGTACACGGCAAAGCGGGTGTCGTCGTCCCTGAGTTCATCCAGCCATTCGCGATAGCGGCCTGGCGCCGCCGACGGCTGAGTGGCGGTCATGCCGAAACCCTCCAGGCTGACGAGACGGCGGATGCGCTCCGGCCGCACGCCCGCATATAACAGCGCGACATTGCCACCCATGCTGTGGCCCACCAGGTCGACGGGCTGGTCCGGCGACAGGCTGGCGAGGATGGCATCGAGGTCGGCGAGGTAATCCGGAAACCAGTAGCCATCCCGCGGCCAGGCAGTCCGGCCGAACCCTCGCGCGTCGTAGGCAATGAAGGTCCTATCGCGCGGGAGCCGGTCGACGACGAACTGGTAGGTCTCGCCGCAATCGCCCCAGCCATGGAGCAGGAACACCGGACGAGGATCGTCCCCGTCCCAACGATAGAACTGGAAGTCCAGTCCGCGAAAATTCAGCACCTGGCGCCGGGCGGGTCGCTCGACGAGATAGGTCATGGGAAGGCGATGACCAGGCAACGGCCCGACCGGCCGGTGGACTGCCGTCCGCCCTGAGGCAGACGGCAATCCTTCAGCGACACCACTTCTGGTTACGCCGCGATCAGTCGGGCAAGCGCGGAATGTGAGCTTCCACCGGCTCCGCAGTTCCAGCCTCTTCGGTCGTCGCTGGCGCTACTACCGGCTCTTCGACAACCGCCGGCTTCTTGGCGCGCGGGGTCTTCTTCGCCTTCGGAGCGGACGTCTTCGCGCTCACCTTGCGGCTGGCCTTCTTCGCAACCTTCTTCTTGGCGGCTTTCTTGACGGCCTTCCTGGCGACCTTTTTCGCCGATTTCTTTTTCGCGACCTTCTTGGCCTTGGCTGCTACCTTCTTGCCCGCCTTCTTCGCTGCCTTCTTCGTTCCCTTCTTCTTTCTAGTCGCCATTGTTCACCTCGGTTAGTCCCATGAATTGAGTTTCCAATCGAAACCCGTCGTGCGCCCGTCGTTCATCATTATCACGCGCGCGCGGCGCTGATGCATCATAAGAATATGGGAAACGCAACGCAGGTGGATGACATCGTTCGACGGGCGCATGCATTGGGCCCGCGCGAACGCGCCGAATTCGTTCGGCAGGCCTGTGGAATGGACGTGACGTTGCTTTCGCAAGTGCTGGTCGTGCTCGGCAACCAGGCGCAACAACCCGAGTTCTGGGATGAAGTGCCCGACGATTCCGGTCCGCTGGAGCTGCAGACCACCATGGAGGGCCAGCGGCTCGGGCCTTACCGGATCCTGCGCAAGCTAGGTTCGGGCGGCATGGGCGATGTGTATCTCGCCGAACGGGCGGACGAGGAATACCAGCAGCAGGTGGCCATCAAGCTGGTCCGTTCCGGGGTATTTTCGGCGCAGGTTCACAGCCGCCTGCGACAGGAGCGGCAGATCCTTGCACGACTGCAGCATCCGAACATCGCGCGGTTGATGGACGGCGGCCGGACCGCCGACGGGACGCCTTACATCGTCATGGAGTACATCGAAGGCGAGCCCATCGACTCGTATTGCGACCAGCGCAAGCTCGGCCTCGCGGCCCGAGTGCAATTGGTCCGCACTGTCTGCGGCGCCGTCCACTACGCGCACCAGAACCTGATCGTGCATCGCGACCTGAAGCCCAACAACATCCTGATCACCCGGGATGGCGTCCCGAAGCTGCTCGACTTCGGCATCGCCAAGTTGCTCGACACGCGCCAGTCGTTGCACACGCTGGCAGTGACGCACCTGGATTACCGCGTTATGACGCCGGCCCATGCCAGCCCGGAACAGGTGCGGGGCGACATCATCACCACGGCCAGCGACATCTATGTCCTGGGTGTGCTGTTGTACGAACTGTTGAGCGGGCGCAGGCCGTTCCAACTGGTCGGCAGCCGCGTCACGGACATGGAACGGATCATTTGCGAACAGGACCCGGTGCCGCCGAGTGTCATGGTGTCGCGCACCGCCGCCGAGTCGCCCGAATTGCTGACGGATATCGCCACCTGCCGTGGCACGACCGGCCCTCGGCTGCAGAAGGAGCTGAGCGGCGACCTGGACAACGTCGTGATGATGGCGATGCGCAAGGACGCGGGCCGCCGTTACGCGTCCGCGGAACAGCTGGCTGCCGACCTGGACCGCCACTACAGCGGGCAGACAGTCGTGGCTGCGGGCGATAGCTGGTCTTATCGCACGCGGAAATTCGTCCGCCGTCACTCGGTTGCTGTCGGCGCGGCAGCAGCAGTCGCGCTGGCATTGGCCGCCTTCAGCACGGTGACCTGGGTGCAGGCCCGGCGCATTGCGAAGGAGAGGGACATCGCCGCGAGTGAGCGCCAACGCGCCGAGCAGGTGTCGTCGTTCCTGGTCGAGCTGTTCCAGCTGTCCGATCCTTCCAAGAGCCGCGGCACACAAGTCACCGCGCGCGAACTGCTCGACCTGGGCGCCCGCCGCATCAGCAATGGCCTCGCCAATCAGCCCCTGACGCGAGCGACGCTGATGGGCACCATCGGCGGCGTCTACAGCAGCCTGGGCCTGTATGGCGATGCCGTGGCCCTGCAGCGCGAATCGTTGGCGTCACTACAGAAACTGCGCGGACCGCGCCATCCGGAAGTAGTGGCGGCGATGAGCGCACTCGGTGGAACGCTGCGGGAACAGGGACAGTACGCCGAAGCCCAACAGACGCTGACGGAAGCGCTCGAGATGCAGCGCAGCCTGTCCGGCAACTCGGCGCTGGAGCTGGCGCCGATCCTGCTCGAACTCGGCCGCCTGTCCGAATACCGCGGCGAACTCACCCAGGCGCGCGACTACTACGAACGCAGCATCGAGCTGTATGGCAAGCATGGCCTCGGACGGAAATCGGAAATGGCGTCGGCGCTGAACGATCTCGCCGGCCTGCTGCTGCAGAAGGGTGACTACCCTGGCGCGGCGAAGCTCTACCGCTCCGCCCTCGACATAGACAGGAGTGCGCTCGGAGCCGATCACCCGCAGGTCGCCATGCACATCCAGAGCCTGGCGCTGACCCTGCAACGGCAAGGCTTATTGCAGGAAGCCGAGCCGCTCTATGCGGAATCGCTGGCACTGATCCAACGCATCTTCGGCGCACAGCACCCGAACACGCTCGATGCGATGGCCAACTACGGAACGTTCCTGCGGCGCAGCGGCCAACTCGACCGCGCCGAAAGCGTATTCCGCGACGTCTTGCAGCGGGATATTGCCGCCCGCGGCGCCGGCCACGTGTTCGTCGGTCACGACCACGTCAATCTCGGCACGCTGCTCGTCGATACCGATCGCGCGCCGGATGCTGTCAACGAGTTCCTTGCAGCACTCGGCATCTATACGCAGACCCTGCCCGAGGAACACGCGTTCGTTGCAGTGGCGCTATCGGGCCTCGGCCGCGCACAGATGCAACTTGGCAGGCTCGACGAAGCAGAGAAGACATTGCGACGGGCGACGGCGATGGGCAGCAAACTGCTGGCGCCGGACAGTCAGCCCATCATGCAGGCGAAGCAGGCGTTGGCGAAGCTGGAAGAAAGGAAGGAGAAGGAATAGGCGGCTCCCCGATCAAGTCCCGCCCAGGAACAGCTTGTAAGCCGGATTCGCGGTCTCGTCGACATACGTGAATTTCAGTTCCCGCACGTGCAGGTCGAAATCGATGCTCTCGGCCGGCGGCACCTGCACCCCGACAAGGACGCGGCCGTAATCCGATCCATGATTGCGGTAATGGAACAGCGTGATGTTCCATTGCGTGCCGACGGCGTGGAGGAACTTCAGCAGCGCTCCGGGCCGCTCGGGAAACTCGAACCGGAACAGCCGTTCATTCTTGATGCCGCCCGCGTGTCCGCCGATCATGTAGCGCACATGCAGCTTGGCCATTTCG
>Ga0068861_100002570_pt1 | contig 11869 bp, 12 predicted proteins | sample KBSSwiS42_FD_66593 | JGI IMG/M metagenome (GOLD analysis project Ga0068861, IMG submission 66593) | Switchgrass rhizosphere microbial communities from Kellogg Biological Station, Michigan, USA - KBS Switchgrass S4-2 | ecosystem: Host-associated > Plants > Roots > Rhizosphere > Soil ...
GGTTCTCGAAATGCCAGTAGCCGCTGCCCTTCGTCACCCCGAGCGCTCGGGCGAGCGACTCGATCGCCACCGCGCGCAGCCCGCCCTCGGCCAGAGCCTGCAGCGCTGCGCTGCGCCACTGCTCGACACTCAGTGTTGGAACGCGCTTTTCAGGCGCCGAGCGCGACGGCACCTGCCTCCCGTTCGGCGAGCTGCTTCAGCGTCAGAAACTGCTTGCGCATCATGATCAGGTCGCCCCAGGGCAAAGTACGTCGCATCACCCGCCCGAGAGACGAGCGACGGTGGCGCACGACCAGCTTGCCGAGGAGCCGTGTCGCGCTGCCCCGCTCCTGGACGGCGTAGGTGCCGGCGATGTCGCCGAACCAACGCTTCGCTTCGGCGTCAGCCAGGCGCAGTGTCAAATGGCGATCGCGCTCGAAGCTCGCGAGCTCGAAAATCCCCATCACGGGCTGTCCTACCCGAAGCTCCTCCAGCCCGGCAGTGAGCTGCCGCGGACTGTGGCGGCCCCAGTTGTCGATCCAATCGTAGCTATAGGGCGCGACGCGCAGCTGACACAGCCAGCGAAACACGCGCGCTGCCGGCGCTTGCACGGTGAGCGCACGAAACAGCCGCTCGTCGGGCGGAACCAGTAGCGCATCGCACGGAAACGCGGCCGCCAGCTCCTCTGGTTCGGCGCCCCAGTTGTTCGGTATGGATACGGGTCGGCCCGACAACGAGCCGCGCCCGGGGCGCTCCAGCAGCGCATACACGAGCCGCGCGTGAGCGCTCATCGCGCGCAGCGTGACGTCCGGCGGCAGCCCTCGAGCAAGCGCGATCCCGAGCCGATCGAGCAGCGCCTCGATCGCCCAATCGTGGAGCGGCCGCACCATGAGCGGCCAGCGCCAGCGCAGTGATCCGTGCAGCGTGCCCTGCAGTCGGTGCTGCACCCGCGTGCCCTCGCCCTCGGGTTCCACCAAGAAACCGTGCGAGCCGCGAAAGCTGCGCGACAGCACCTCGGCTTCCCAGCTCGTCCCGTCCCAGCGCCGTGCCCGAAAGCGAATCTGCGCGTGCCCGAAGTCGAACAGTGCGCCACCACCGGGCTCCGCTGCGCGCTGGGTCGGGCGCCGCCACGAGGCGAACCTATCACGGGGAAACACATCGTCTTCGCCCCCGCTCCAGGCTCGCTCGAGCCACCCGCACACGTGCCGTGGCGGCGCCGGGAAGAAGCGTTCGTGCACGTTCTCGATGCGCATCGTCTGCCTCCGTTGACCATACGGTACCGTATGGTGTGAGCCGGGTCAAGCGGCGCGTCGGAGAGCCCAACACTCCGGCATCTTCGTGCAGGCCCTGCTCGCTCCGTCAGCGCCGGCGCCAGGAACGCAACCGCTCGAGACCCGGAGCAGCAGCTCGTGTCGGCTGCCCAATGTCTGGCCGGAGGTTCAGACGTGGGAGACGTGGGCGTGGACGTTGACCTTGACGTTGACCTTGACTTTGACCTGGTCGTGGACCTTGACGGCGACGACGACGTGGACCTGGACGCCCCCGCGTTGACGATTGAAGCTTGGCCTTCCTAGCAACCGTCGCGGCGGCGAGCCGAACAGGGCTGCGTGCTGAGCTTCCAGCGACTCGATGTTTATCAACGTGCTATCGAGCTCCTCGCGCTCGTCGGTGACACCGCATGCGAACTACCGAAGGGGCATGCTGAGCGGAGCGACCAACTCGTGCGCGCGGCCGAGTCCGTGGTGCGCAACATCGCGGAGGGAGCCGGTCGGTGGTCGGAAGCCGACAGCCCCAAGCATTACGAGATCGCCCGCGGCGAAGCGATTGAATATGCGGCTTCGCTCGACGTCATGAAGCTGCGAAAAGCTGTCGCTCCGGAGCGGTACACGTACGGGATCCGGCTCCTCGAAAGCGTGGTCGCGATGCTGACGAAGATGCTCTGACCGTCAACGTGGGCCGTCCCCGTCCAGGTCGTCGTCGCCGTCAAGGTTCACGTTCACGACCACGTCAAGGTCAAGGTCAAGGTCAAGGCCAACGTCGAGGCCAACGTCGAGGCCAACGTCGAGGCCACGACTTGGGCCGATACGACCACCGGAACGGGTGATCGGTCGCGAGGTACCAGACGACATAGCGGTCGATCTGGGCGGCGAGGTCATCGGTCGATGTGAAGGAGCCGCGTGAGAGGACGCAGGGCAGAGCGACGCGAAACACAGAAGGGCTGGGGTAAGCGGGCTCTGCGCCGCGCCGTGCGGCACCAAGCCCGCGCAGAGCCGGTGCGCTGGGGCTCGGCACCGAGCGTCCCGCCGAGTCGCCAGGAGGGCCCTCCTGGCGTCGCCGGTCGGCGCGCCGTGACGAGCCCTGCCGCGAGCCTGCGCTGCGCCCGCGCCGTCGAGCTGCCCAGGCCCGCACGTCAGTGGGCCCGATTTTATACATTGTATTTTGGAAGTCAAAGATCCAAAATGCAAGGCATGTGGCGACGGCTCGCTGGCCCCCGTCTGGAGGCGCTGGCGCAAAGCTTTCCTGCCGTCTTGGTGCTCGGCGCTCGACAGGTAGGCAAGACGACCCTGGTTCGGACGACGTTTCGGGCTTTGCCCTATGTGGACCTGGAGGAGCCTCGGACGCGCGCCTTGTTCCGGGATGACCCTGGCTTTCAGATCGAGGCGCGCGCTCGACCTGCCTTGATCCTGGATGAAGCACAATACGTCCCTGATGTGTTTTCGGCTTTGCGGGGCATCATCGACGCCAACCGGCGCAGCAACGGGCGTTTCATTCTGCTCGGTTCAGCCCAGCCATCGCTCGTTCGCGGCGTTTCCGAGTCGCTGGCAGGGCGTGTGGGCATGCTCGACCTGGATCCGCTGACGGCTCGGGAAGTCGCCCGCGGCAGAGAGCGTCGTTCCTGGCAGGACCTATGGCTGCGCGGAGGATTTCCGGACGCTCTGCGCGGAGACTTTCGAGAGTGGTGGGAAGCGTATTTGAGGACCTACGTGGAGAGAGATCTGCCTGCGCTGGGAGTGGGGGCGGACGCCATCCTGCTGCGTCGTCTGCTCACGATGCTGGCCCACCAGCAAGGCGGGATTCTCAACGCATCCCGGCTCGGCGCCTCGCTCGGTGTCTCTCACCATACCGTGCGACGCTACCTGGACGTGCTCGAGCAGACCTATGTCCTGAGGAGGCTCCCGCCCTACTTTCGCAACGTTGGCAAGCGACTCGTGAAGGCTCCCAAGGTCTACTTGCGGGATTCTGGGCTGCTCCACCACCTGCTCAACATCACGACCCGCGCGGACCTCGATGCGCACCCCATTTGTGGTGCTAGCTGGGAGAGCTTCGTGCTGGAGGAGCTGCTTCGTCGCGAGCGGCTGGTGCGTCCGCAAACGCAATTTTTCTTCTGGCGGACGGCCGCCGGCGCGGAGGTTGACCTGGTCCTGGAGCGAGGTAGCGAACGAGTCGCCATCGAGATCAAGCTCGCGCGAGGCGATAGACCTCAGGCCGTTCGCGCGCTCGAAGCCGCCATGGCAGACATCGGAGCCCAGCGTGGAGTTGTCGTCGACCAGGGCTCGGCTGCGGAGCCGCTGCGCCCCGGCATCGAACGGCGCGGCTTCTCGGCGTCACTCGAGTGGCTGCCCTGACGCCAGCAGCGCGCGGCTCAGAAGCCACCCAGCCGCAGCAGCTGCCGGCGCTGGGCCCAGGCCCAGATCAGCACCACCGCGCCCAGAGTCAGCGTGAGCGCGTTGATGATCAGCTCCACGACCAGCCCGCTCGTGTTGCCATCGGAGGCGGTGTAGATGCCGTTCTCGAGGTCGAAGAGCACGTCGAGCGCGCCCAGGTAGATGCTGATCGCTCCGGACGCGACGCACCAGAAGAAGCTCACCGCGCGCCGCCTCCACAGGGCCCAGGTCGCGCTGCCGCCGGCCACCACCATCCAGGCATCGGCGAGCGGAAACGAATTCTCGAAGGCGTAGTACTCCGTCGTGTGCGCCGAAGCCAAGATGTCGCGATCGACGCCGAACCACACGACCCAGTAAGCGATCGTGGCCAGCACGCCGAAGATCAGGATTGCGATCACCCAGCCAGTCCCCGCGGGGCGTTCGACTTTCGTTGCCGTGCTCATGCGCTCCTCTTGCCCGACTCTCCGCTGCCCGAGCGTAGCGACTTCAGACACTGCAGCAAGAACGCCAGCATGCCGACGAACAGGATGCGCAGATCGGTGCCGAGGGGCGCGCGCCGCCGAGCGGCCGTCATCCTTGGACCTGCCCGAACAGCTCCGGATCCAGCCAACGGGTCTCGTCCCCTTGCACGAGCAAGACGGATTCGAACTTCGCGCCCATCTGCCCAGAGCCGAGGTGAGGTTCCACCGCGTACAGGCCGCTCGGGGCGCCGGGCGCGGTCGCGTTCAGGAACGGGTAGCGAGCGCCGCTCAGGTGGTGCAGGACGATGCCCATGCCGTACGTCAGCAGCAACGGCAACTGAAAACCCGAGCCGATGCGCGGCGCCGACGAGAAAGCATTGGGAAAGCCTTCGAACGTGTGTCCGAGCACCGCCGCCGGGTAGCGGGTGTGGATCACGTCCAGGTCGCGTCTGGTGATTTCGTCCGCCACTCGCCCGCACAGGTCGCCGCCATCCACGGCTTGCCGGGCGTGCAGCAATAGACCGCTCTTGATCTCGGCGAGCGCCCGTAGCAGCTCGGAGTGTCGGGCCGCGCCCGGCTGGCTCGCGGCGTCGCTGCTCGAGCCAAACCCCGAGTAGGCAAAGTCTGCGGGATGGCCGTCGACGATCGGCGCCACGTCCAGGATGAACGCTTCGCCCTCTGCCAGGCGACGCTCACTGGGCAGAGCGCTCGTCTCCCAGATCCGGAAACGATCGAAGCGCGTGCGCTCACCCCACCAGGCATAGGCCGTGTGCAGCCAGTGCCGCACCTTGGCCTTGGCTAGCTCGTGCTCGATGCGGTCGACGACGGCACGTTCGCTGTCTCCCGGTCTGACCGTCGCGGCGACCGTCAGGATGGCCTCGCGGGCGACGCGTTGCGCGCGGGCAACGCCGGCGATGTATTCGGATCTCATCGCGCGCCCCCGCGCGCTGCGTTGGCCGTGCCGCCTGGGCGGTTCAATGCGGCGGTGACCCGACGTATCGCGGCGCGCGGACTGATGCGCAGCAGTTGCACGCCGAGCCAGTTCAGAAACCCGTGCACCACCACGGCCCGGCCGCGCTGCATGGCGAGGTAGGCTGCGGCGGCGACATCGCTGGCAGCCGCGGCCGAGAGCTGAAAGAGCCGAGACTCCTCGATGCCCGCCCGCGCCGCAAACTCCGTTCGAGTGGGACCCGGGCAACTGAGCGTGACGCTCACCCCGGTGTTTCGCAGCTCGAAGTGCAACGCTTCGCTGAAGCTGTTCACGAAGGCCTTCGACGCGTAGTAGCAGGCGAGAAAGGGGCCGGGTTGAAAGCCCGCCGTGGAGCCAATGTTCAGGATTCGGCCGTGTCCACGGGCCAGCATCTGCGGCAAGACCGCGTGGGTCAGCCGTACGAGGGCCGCAATGTTGAGCTCGATGAGCTCGATCTGACGCCCTGGCTCCTGCTCCGCGAACAGCCCTGCGACTCCAGCGCCCGCATTGTTGACCAGAAATTCGATCTCCACCCCCAGGTCTTTCACCTGCTGCAGCAGCAGCGCGATCGCCCCCGGCTGGCTCAGGTCACAGCAGAGGGCGTGCGCCCGGACGCGGGGAAACCGTGAGCTGAGCTCGCCTTTCAGCTCTTCGAGCCGGTCGCGCCGACGAGCGACCAGCAGCACGTCGTGCCCGTCTGCCGCGAAGCAGCGGGCCAGCTCCCTTCCCAGTCCGGCGGAAGCGCCAGTAATCAGAGCCGTTGCCACCCCGAGAGGCTAGCACTGGCAACGCTGGAAAGTCAGCCTGTAGCGGCAGCCAGGCCTCAGACCCCCGCGGAAATCAGCCCACCGCTCGCGTACACGGCCACGCTCAACACCTCTCGCAACTGTTCGTAGAGCAGCGGATTGTGCGCGCCCCAGGCGAAACCAGCGAGCCCCAGCGCCTGCTGGTTGAAGTCGAGCGGCATGAGCACCACTGCCGCGAGGTGAGCCAGCGTTTGATCCAGCCCGAGCGAGTCGACAGGCAACGACAGCGACTTGCCGTTGCCGAAGTCGGGCGCTACGCGCGCCACCAGCTCGAGCTGCTTGCCCCGGCGCGAGCCGCTCGAGAAGCGGCTGATGGCACACGCGGAAACACCGAGCGGGGGCAGGTGCTCGGAGAGCACGCGCGTGAGCGAGCCTACGTCGCGCGAGCCGACGGCCTCGAGGCAGGTCCTGGAGATGTTGCGCAGGTGATTGGCGGCCGCCTGATCGCGCTCGCGATAGGCGGCGAGCGCGACCTGCGTCAAGATCAGTCGCGTCTCCTGGAACATGTCTTCGATGCGCGGGCGCGCTTCCGGGTGCCCGGAGGAGATGCCGAGCACCTGCAGGCGCAGCACCGTGAGCACGTCGTTACAGGGGTCGACGCTGCCGCCGACAGCGACGGCGCGCCGGGCCACGCTCTCCATCGCATAGAGAAAGGCGCCGTCGCTGTGCTGCAGGTCGCTCGATAGCGCGCCCAGGACCTTGTCTTCCCAGCCGCTCTGGTTGCCCAGGCGACCCGCAGCGGCGCGCGCCATCTCGGCCTTGAGCGTGGTCTGCCGCCCCAGGAACGCCAGCGCCACCGAACGGGCTGCGCGCCCGCCGCTCGCTTCTACGCCGCGCGAATCATTCTGGTACGGGGTCCGACAGCCGCAAGAGCTGCGCAGTACCTCGCGAGAATCCAGCCGCTGCGAGCTCGCCGGCGTGCCCCGCTCCAGCATCTCCACCAGCTCGCGCCCCGCTGTGTAGCCCTGTAGCTCCACGCACTGGTTGACCGTGGTCAGCGGTGGGTTGGCGGCGCGAGCGTTGGGCGCATCGTCGAAGCCGACGATCGACAGCTGCTCCGGCACTGTCACTCCGCGCCGCGTCAGCGCTTCGAGCGCGCCGAGCGCGACGTCGTCATTGACGCACACGATGGCATCCACGTCCGCCGCCGCACGCAGCCCGCGCTCGCCGAACAGCGCAGCAATGGCGGCGTGGCCGTCCTCGCGCCCGAAGCTCGGGCATACGAACTCGAGCTGGGGGTCGGCAATCAGGCCGTGATCAGCCAGCGCCTTGAGGTAGGCCGCGTGCCGCTGCTCGGCTTCCAGGCTCTGCGGCGGTCCGCGAAAACAAGCGACCTTGCGCCGGCCGTGCTGTTCGATCAGGTGTTTGACCGTTGCGTAGGTGCCGACGCCGTTGTCCACGTACACGCTCGGCCGACCCGAGATGTCGAGCCCGATGCAAATCAGCGGCAGCTTGCCGAAGCGCTCGAGCCAGCTCTGAAAGCTGGCCACCCCCGTCAGATTGCTGAGGCTGCCGGCCAGCACCAGGATGCCATCGACCGAGGCCTCCGGAATCAAGTCATAGACGAGGTTCCGCTGCAGTGAGCTCGACAGTTGCCCGCCCGCCGCGATCAGCGTGTTGACGTTGGAGGCGCGGGTGGCTCGGAGCACCCCCGACAGCACTTCGATCTGGTAGTCCGATCCGATATTGTCGATCAAGACCACAATCCGTCGCTGCGTCATGCACTCTGCGCCTCCTGCGCAGCCTCTTCTTTCTCTTTCTCAACGGGTCCTGGATGGTCTGAGTTAATGCTCAGCCTACAGCTCCCCACGTCACCCCTCCGTGCACCGCGTCGAAGCGGGGCAAAGCCCCACACTTCTCGCTCCACTCCGCTGCAACGGTGGCCGGCGCAGCGATCGCGATCAAGCTCCTCTCGATCATCGCCGCCAATTGGGACACGATCCGCAGCCTTGGCTCCCGCGGATTGCCCGTGGCCTGGTGCCGCCACTTACTCGATCGGACACGCCGGGACGGGCTCGGCGGATTGTGTGGGCGGCTCGATCGGCAAGCTCTCACCGGCGTCCTGCGCGGCATCCAGCAACAGCCGCCGGAACGGTGCGATCCGGGTGGCGATGGTTCTACCCTCTGGGTCGCCGCACTCGTCCCCCGTGCCGAAAGCGATCACGCCGATGGCGGCACCGGTCTCTGCGGAGAGCACGCCACCGCCCGGTTCATAGTTGCAGACTTGTTTGCTGAGCAGCAGCGAACGCGGAGGCGCGCTGGCATCGCCAGCCTGGTCTGTGATGGCTTCGATCTCGCCCAGGCGCTCGAGAGGCACGCGGAGCGATGGCCCAAACGCGCTCAGAGTGATCGATTCGCCCACGCGGCTCGTTTCCTCCAGTCGCACAGCGCGCGGCGTGACGTCGAGCGGCTCCTCCAGGACCAGAGCAGCCAGGGTATCCCAGCAGCGCGATCCGGCGTGTGGGAACCACACGCGCCGAACGCTGGAGGACGCTACGAGTTGCCCGTCGCGCAGTAGCTGCACCGTGAAGCTCGAGGGTTCGAGCGAAGCGCCCAGCCAGGCAGCGAAGCTACCGTCTTCGGTGGGCCCCCAGCCCGCCGCCGACGCGCAGCTGCCTGTGTAGTCCACGTCGCCCGTATAGCCGGGTATGCCGTCGAAACTGGGCCGCCCGAGCGGCATGTCCAGATCACTGAGGTCGAGCTCCGCAGGCAGGACGAGGCACAGAACGTTGCTGAGCACCAGCCGAGGAGTGAGCGCGATGCCGCTGCAGTCCAGCTCGCCCGCCTCCCGCAAGCTGCCGTGGACCAGCACTGCCGAGTCGTTTGGTGGGCGTTCCACGCGCGGCATGGCACAGAGCGCGGCGACATCGTTCGCGCCGGGATCCGTCGCCACGCAGCTGACGAGCAAGAGCGCCGCCGGCAGCCAGTGCGCCGAGCGGGTGCACAGGCAGAGCCGTTCAGTTTCCGGCGCCACGCAGCACCTCCGCGCCGCAGCCCACGGCTGGATCGGTCAAGATATTCCCCTGCAACGTCATCGCGTCGCTGGCGCGGTCATAGCTGGCTATGTTTGCCAGCGCTCCCGCTGCGTCCCAGCAATAGGCGTGAATCGGTCCGGCTCGAAAGTGCTCCGGGTTGAAGCGGGCGGGACCCGTGGTGCCGGTGGTATCGAACGGAACACCGTCCGCGAGATGGGCGATTGCCGTGTCGAGACCGGCACTGCCCGGCCCCACGAGCACCGGTTCGGCGGTTGCGTCGGTAATCCGGGCTAGCCCCGCTTCGACCTCGCTGAGCGCGAGGCTCACCCGAGCGCGCGGAGCAGCGGCCAGAGCATAGGCGAGATAGAAGAATGCATCGTACGCTCCTGGCTCCGCGGCGAAGCCGCTGCCGAGATTCGGGTAGGCGGCTGCGAACCGCTGCGCAAGGGGCACAGTGATGCTGACGTCCGGGGGCAGATCAGCGCTCAGGCCGGTCGCTCGCGCTCGAAAGCCGGGGTTGCTCAGGGCCAGCTCGCGCAAAATGGGCTCATTCGCGTTGCGCGGACCGAGCACGTAGCGCGGCTGCCACGCTGACGTCGGGCTGGCCGCCTCTTCCAGCGTGAGCAGCACGCCGGCGCGCGGCTCCCGGTCTCCAGTGCTGAAAGCGCCACCCGTAAACAGCACGACGACGTCCGGCGCGTACGCCGCGAGCTCGCGCAATTGCTGCGCTCGCTTCTCCGCGGAGTCATCGGACAATGCGAAGATCTCGAGATGGTCCTCGCCCATCAACGCGTTCGCATCCTTGCCGTCGAGCGTCAGCGACGCTCTCACGGCTTGGGCGAGCGAATCGTCTTCGCGCGCCGGGCCGACCAGGAACGCCACGTGCCAGCCACTGCCGTCCTGCTTGCTCGCACGAGCGCTCTGCAGCGCCTGACGGATCAGCGCGGGGTATGCCTCTACCACCGTAGAGCTGGGAGCTCCGAGCGACCAGAGCGGGCCTGCTCCCTGGTCGGCGGGGCTCAGCTCGGAGCCGCCGGGGCTGAGGTACAGGGCATGGCCCTGCGTCTGAGGCAGCGCCAGCGCAGCGGCGAGCGCACGTTGCTCGAGATTGGCGAGCACCGCGCGCACGCCCAATCTCTCGAGATGCAGCAGTGCACCCTCGACGCTGTCGGGGGTGTCATCGCACAGCACGAGCAAGAGCGGTCGGCTCGCGGCGCCGGGGCTCGCCAGCCCGCCAGCTTGCTCGATCTCGTCCAGGGCCAAGAGCAATGTGAGCCAGGTCGACGACTTGACACTGGGAGCGAACGCACCCACCAGCAGCATGTCACTGGCGGTCCAGTCGCCCATGCTCGCGTCCGTGTACAGCGAGCTCGCGCGACATTCGCCGTCCTCGGCGCTGAGCTCGACACACTGCGCGCCCGGCACCGGGCAGATCGGAAATCGCGGGTCGAGCTCCGAGCACTGGCGATTGTTGAGACAACCCTCGACGCAGCGCTGCGCCGCACAGTGTCGCACGGGGCCCTGCAGCGTCTCGCAATCGGAGTCTGTGCTGCACTGTTCGATGTCGAAGTCGGACACCGCCGTGCAAGCGGTCAGCGCCGCTGCGACTGCCAGCACGCACGCCGCGAGCTGCACGACGGCCTTGCCTCCAGGGCACGCTGAGATGCTGGCTCGCTCGCGCTCGCTCACAGGCCGGCGTCCGGTGAACATGTCGACAGGTCGCTCGAAGCCTCCGCTCGGATGTCCGGCTCCGCCGTGCTCCAGAGGTGAGCCTCGAGCGCGCCGCGTTCCTCCTTCGCGAGGCGGAATGCGGCCGCAAAGGGGGTCACGTACAGGTCGATCAATCGCGCTATGTCCGACCGCGCGAGCGCCGCCTGCGGGACACCGATGGCTGCCGTATTCGCCGGCCCAAACACGAGAATTCCCCCTTTCAGCGGTCCGGCAACGAGCGGACAACCCGCCAGCGCAATGCTGTAGTTGACCAGATAGTCCCACCAGGCGTCCGTCTGTCTCTCATCCAGCGCGGGCGTAAGGCCAGCCGTGCGGCAGTCTCCACGACGAGCGGCGTCGTAGCTGGTCGCGATCGAGTACATTGTTTGCAAGCGCTGTTGCCCCGTCACCCCGACTCGCTGACAGTATTGCCAGGGATACTCCGCGTACTGCGCTCGGTCTGGGCTCGCCGGTGACGCCGGTTCCGGCGCGGGTTTCGTTGGCGCGAGGGGTGCCTGCGTTTGTGTCGGATCGCCACTCTCGGGCTGCTGCGTTGGCTCCACGTCCGTGGCATCTGACGAGCTGCATGCCAGCGCCACCGAGCTGACGAGCAAGCCAACCCGAGCGACCTGTACGCAACGAAACGTCGTCACTCGAGCGGACATTGGCCGGTGGCAGCGAAAGAATAGTAGGGGCAGTCGGAGCAGGGGCTCCCTCGCCCCGGTCCCCCATCGTAGATGCAGGGGCAGCGCGGTTTCAAAGAGGCCTCTCCGCCCTCCTCCTCACCACCGAACAAGCCCTCGGTCTGTGCCGTGCCGGAGCCACGAGTCCGTACCTTCAGGGAGGGCAAGACGGGACATAGCCCAGGCCGGGGAGCATAGAGCTCTATGAAGGCTCGCCACTCCAGCACGCTCGGAAAGGCCGGCGCTGCTACCTTCCAGCCAAAGAAGGCGTCGTGCTTTGGAGTCTCGATGCGCTCGACGGAAATGGAGTACGCCGTTCCCGGGCAAGCCCCATCCGCACAGACTTGCGTCGCTGCAGCGTAGCCGCGCTTGAACGCCTCCAGCGTCTTGGCATCGCCAGTGACGCGGGCGAGGGCCTTCCGGAATCGCTCTGACTTCTCCCCCTCCGGCGTGGCGAGGTCCGGGTTGGGCGACAGCGATTGTTCGCTCGGAACATAGATCGCCGGATCGACGCGGCCGAACGCCTGCATGGCTTGCAAGCCCAGGTCCGCCAGTGCCTCTTGAGCGTGCGCGTACTCCAGGCAGTCGGGCGACAGGACGTCGGGCGGTATGGGCGTTAC
>Ga0068861_100002575_pt1 | contig 11863 bp, 10 predicted proteins | sample KBSSwiS42_FD_66593 | JGI IMG/M metagenome (GOLD analysis project Ga0068861, IMG submission 66593) | Switchgrass rhizosphere microbial communities from Kellogg Biological Station, Michigan, USA - KBS Switchgrass S4-2 | ecosystem: Host-associated > Plants > Roots > Rhizosphere > Soil ...
CGCGTTGGCGGCGCTGACGGAGAGGGCGATCGAATCGATGCGCCTGAATCTGCACGCGCCGCCAGCGGTAATATTGACCGGCGGCGCCTGTCGTCGTCTGGAGCCGTTGCTTACCTCGCCCTATCGGGTGGTTCCGGACCTGGTATTGCGGGGGTTGGCGATGCTGACGGCTGCGCGGTCCAGTATGATCGGGATCCTGCTGAAGTAGCCCAGGACCTGAAGCGTATGCGGAGCCATTTCATCGAAGGGTTGGGCGTGGCAATACTATCTGCTGCTCTCGTCGTCAGTGTGGCTGCCAACGCAGCCGACGTCGCTGCCGGAAGAGCCGCGGCACATGCCAAATGCGTGGCGTGTCATGAAGCGGATGACTGGAGCGGTGAAAGCGCGGCGTCGTTACAGAGCATCATCAGCGACATCGTCGCCGGCAAAGTGAAACACAAGCAGAAGATCGAGCTGTCACCCGCCGAGATAGACAACATCGCTGCGTACTGGGCCCTCGGAAAGAAATAGGAAATAGAAAGGAAGAGAGAGCCCATGCGTACGTTGTGCCTGTTCCTGTTGCTCGCGAATGCGCTGTTCTTCGGCTGGGCGCAGCTCATCGACGTGCAGGCAACGGATCTGCAACGCCACCCGGCGTCGGTCAATCCACCGGCGCGAATCATGCTTGCAAGAGAAGCGGCTGCCAGCGGCGGCGCCGAGTCGCTGGCAGCAGAGGCTTGGGCATCGGCGTCGAGCAGCGGCTCGACTGCGTCCACACCGGCGCCTGCACCAGCACCCAAGAGTCGATCGGGCGGCTCGCCCGTCAGCTGCACCAGCGTCGGCCCTTTCGCCGAATCGTCTGAAGCAGGCACCGCCGAAGCCGCGTTACGCAAAGCAGGCTTCCAGTCGCGTCAGCGAATGGTCCAGGGTGAAATGTGGGTCGGCTATTGGGTCAGCGTCCAGGGCCTGCCTTCCCGCGAGGCCGCCAGCGCCGCATTGAAACAGCTCGCCGACAAAGGCATGAACGACGTGTATGTCCTTCCCGGAACCGATTCGGGTAGCGTGCTCTCGCTCGGCGTCTTCTCCGACCACCAACGCGCCCAACGCCGTGCTGACGACGCTCGCTCCATCGGCCTCAACGCCCGTATCGACGATCGCAAACGCACCGGCGCCGTGTATTGGATCGATGTCGACCAGCCCGAGCCGGTCCAACCCGTAGACACGAGTATTTTTCAGACGGAGCCGGGGAAGATCAATCGGTTGGAACTGAGGGCTTGTCCAGGCGGGGAGTAAGTTCGGGAGACTGCCCCAGTCTCCATCCAGCTGTTCCGAAATGCAGAGTGGACGATGAGAACGAATCGCTCGTTGGGGTACACAGACTGCGATTAGACATCCGGAAGGGAGTTCAGATGCTCAGAATCTTTGTTGCCGTAGTCTGCGCCATCCTTGCCTGCCCCACAGCGGTCCATGCCGCGGATCCCTCGCCGCCGCTGGGCCGTCTGCCAGGCACCGTCACACCCACTGCCTATCGCCTGCAGCTCACCATAGATCCGAGCGGGAAGGACTTCAGCGGGCATACGGAAATCGATGCCGAACTGACCCAGCCTGCGCGGACTGTATTTCTGCATGGAAACGAACTCAAGGTCAGCAAGGCGCAGGTGATTGCCTCGGGCTCATCGACGGCGATCCGTTATACGCAAGTAGACGACTCGGGCGTTGCCCGTCTCGATCTCCCGCGAGAACTTCCAGCGGGCAAGGTGACATTGAGCTTCGACTATACCGCTGCGTTTCGCACGGGCGCCGAAGGATTGTTTCACGCGGAAGTCGCCGGCGATTGGTATGCGTGGACGCAGATGGAGCCCATCGATGCACGGCGCATGTTTCCAGGCTTCGATGAGCCTGGCTTCAAGACGCCGTTCACCGTGACCGTCACGGCGCCGCAAAACCTGAAGGTTTTCGCCAATGCCCCTGAAGCGAACGCGGCGCCAGCGGGCGCCATGATCGTTCATCGATTCGCGCCGACGGCGCCGCTGCCGACCTATCTGGTCGCAGTCGGTGTCGGTCCTTTCGATGTGGTGGAGTCGGTCGCGCCGCCCAATGCAGTTCGCAAGCAGCCGCTGCCGATGCGTGTGATTGCAACCAAGGGACAGCTGCCTCGCATGCAGCTATCGGCAGTGGAGGGGCCGAAGCTGCTCGCATTGCTGGAGCAATACCTGGGCATTGCCTATCCATTCCCCAAGCTGGATCTGCTGGCGACGCCGCTGCTGGGCGGTGCGATGGAGAATGCCGGGCTCATCATCTATGACGACACGCTGTTGCTGCTGGACCCGAACCCGCCGTTCCGGCAGCTGCGCAGTTTTGCGGAAGTCCATGCACACGAGATGGCGCATCAATGGTTCGGCGACCTGGTCACGCCGAGCTGGTGGACCGACATCTGGTTGAACGAGAGCTTTGCCGAATGGATGGGGAAGAAGATCAGCAACCAGTGGTGTCCCGATCTAGGCATCGCTGCGAGTGAACTCACCGATGCCTTCAGTGCAATGGACACCGATTCGCTCGCACGGGGCCGCCCGATCCGGCAGGAGATCACCGAAAACCGCCAGATCGCTGGAGCCTTCGACGGCATCACCTACAAAAAAGGCGCGCAGGTGCTGTCTATGTTCGAGAGCTATCTCGGGCCCGATAAATTCGCGCAAGGCGTCAAGCTGCACCTGAGCCGGTATCGCTTCGGCAATGCCAGTGCGGACGATTTCTTCCGCTCGCTCGGCGAGGCGGCCAACGACGCGAAGATCGTTCCGTCGATGCGCACTTTCACCGACCAGACAGGTGTCCCGATGGTGGCGCTCACGGAGCACGCGAATGAAGTGACGCTGTCGCAATCGCGATATCGTCCCCTCGGCGTCGATGCGCTCGCGAAGCAGAGCTGGAACATACCATTCTGCATGGCACGAGACGGCAATACGCAATGCATGCTGTTCGACACTGCGACGACGAAAGCCAGTGTCAAAGGAGACACTGCGTTGATGCCGAACGCCGGAGGATCCGGCTACTACCGCTTCCGTCTCGACGATGCAGGCTGGGACCGATTGATCGCCACCGCCGGCAAGCTGCCCGGCCGCGAAGCCCTGGCATTGGGTGACAGCGTCTGGTCCGACTTCATCGCGGGCAGCGGAAAATTCGACCGCGTAGTCGCGGCTGCGCGTGCCATGAGCGTCAATCCGGAGCGCCTCGCCGTCATCGACTTGGGCTATCGATTGAAAGGCCTCGCAGACACTGCGTTCACTGCCGATCAGCGGGCTGGCTATCAGCGGCTGATGCAATCTATCTACGGCGCCCGTCTCGCAGCTGTCGGTCTCGACCTGCGCCCCGGCGCTCACGCGAAAGAACCGGCATCCACGCAGGCATTGCGACAATCGCTGGTGCCGCTGGTGGCATTGGAAGGCCGCGACCCATCCGTCCGCAAGCAGCTTCTCGCCGCCGCGGAAGCATCGCTCAGCGGCAATACTCAAGCGATCGATCCTGCTTTCCGCATCAGTGCACTCGTCGTCGCCGTGCAGGAGCGAGGAGCGCCGTTCATGAAACAGCTCGCCGCAACGCTGGTGAAGTCGACCGATCCTCTGTTCCGATCTGATGCTGCTTTGGCATTGGGCTCCGCGGACACTCCTGTCCTCGCCACAACCACAGTGGATCTCGCACTCGCGCCCGGCGTGCAATCGCTCGAGACCATGCGGATGCTCCTCACACTCTCCGAGCAGCCCGGCTCGCGCGACACCGTCGTGAACTTCGCGGACAAACACTTCCGACGCCTGATGGATACCTTCCCCGGTTTCGCCCGCCCCGAAGCCATCGGCCTGCTGGAAGGTTACTGCGACAGCGACTCGATCCAGAAAGTGGACGCCTTGGTCAAACCGAAACTCAAGGAGCTGGGCGGCGGTGAACTGCGGCTGGAGCAGACGAAGGATCGGATCAGGCAATGCGTCGCGTTGAAGCAGGCCAAAGGGGCGGAGGTCAGTGCGGTACTGGGGCGGTGACCTGGTCTGGAGGCTATCGCCGACTCGTACGGCGGGGTGGCCTGCCGAGGTACCATCACGCGGGATCAGAGGGTACAATCCCGCCCTCCTCAAGCCGTGCCGGCTTAGCACAGTTGGTAGTGCACCTGATTTGTAATCAGGGGGTCGCGAGTTCGAATCTTGCAGCCGGCACCATTTTTCGTCCGCAAAAGCAATCGTTTACCGTGCTGATCCGCAGGAGCTGCGGACGGTTCGGAACGCTATCTCGCGTGTCGCGTCATGCCACTTCGCGTGGCACACGCCGGGATCCTATATACAGCTCAAAAAGCAGCAGCTTGCAGGGGATGCTGCCGTTCATTAGAGAGATAGTACGCTTGGGTTTGAGGCCAATCGCCTTATACGGCGACGCGGCGGCGGCCAGGATGGCGGCCTGCCAGCCGCTGAACTTCTGCTTCAGGGTGTCGCCCACTTCTTCATACAGCTGCACGATGTCGCCCTCGCTGCTGCCAATGCGTTCGCCATAGGGCAGGTTGGTCACGAGGATGCCGGTGGTCGCGGGCGGCTCAGCATCCTGGAAGCGGCCCGTGTTGAAAGTCATGTACCTCTCGACGCGTGCATCCAGCGCACTCTTTTTCGCCATCGCCACATAGGTTGCGTTGATGTCCGAGGCGACGACTGGCGCAGTCGGGGCATCCAACTTCTCGGCACGCACGCGGTCCTGGGTGATGCGCCACAGGTCACGATCGAAATCTTTGAGCCACTCGAAATGAAACTCGCCTTTCTTGCGATGGATCTGTGGCGCTTTGTGGACCGCTATCATTGCAGCCTCGATGGCAATCGTACCGCTGCCGCACATCGGATCCATGAATGCCTGGCTGCCGTCGTAACCCGCCATGGTGAGGATCGCCGCGGAGAGCGTTTCCTTCAGCGGCGCCGGATGGCCCTGCTCGCGATAACCGCGCTTGTGCAATGACTTGCCCGAGGTGTCGAAGCTCAACATACAACGGCCGTGCCTCAGATGCGCCACCACGACCACCGTTGGCTCACTTCGATCGACGACCGGCGCGACCCCCTGGGCACGCTCGAAGACCTCGCGGATACTCTCGCGCACCTGGGTAATGATTTGCTTCGGTGCCATCCCGCCCTTGTCCGCATCGTCACCCTGGCTTTCGACCATGAAGCCATGACGCGCGTCGAACAGCTCATCCCAGCGAATGCGCCGGACTTGTGAGCGAAGCATCTCTGGCGACTTGGCCGGCACTTCCTTGATGACCCTCAGGATGCGGCTCGCCGTCCGCAGCTTCAGGTGCAGCTCATAAAAAAGAGCGTCGCTTGCCTCGAAGGCTACAGCACGGTATCCGGGAGCGATGCTACGCGCACCCAGGGCTTCGAGTTCGAGAACCAGGGCCGGTTTGGTTTCTTCGGGACAGGTGGCGATCAGTTGCATTCGAGGTCGATGTCGGGCCGGATTACTCTGGAAGACGAGGCTTCCATGTTGCTGGGGTGCCCTTCATTCTAGTTTTTCATCGCGCTTGGCGCGACCCCGAAGGATGAAAGGGCTCGGGGCTTGGGGTTCGGGCCAGAGGGGGTGGAGCTTCTTTCATTCTAGTGGATCGGCGATCGGCCTGCGGAGTCGTCGAGCGTCGCGGTGCGATCTGACCGACATTCGCCGCTTGTCTACTGCTAGTTCTCCTACTGATGCGAGAACCGAGTAGTCCGTCTTTTTCGAGAGCGGTATCAGATCAAGCCGAAACTAGTTCACGTCGAGGGGATGGTCGGGACGGCGAGATTCGAACTCGCGATCCCCTGCTCCGCCGCGTGCCATGGGCCTGTTCGCCGTATTGACGATGCCTTTCGGTATCGTGATGCCGCTCCTGGCCGGAGCGTTCTATGACCTGTCAGGTTCCTATCGCCAGGTGTTTCTGATCCACGCCGGGATCTTTGCGATTATCGGAGCTGTCTTTTTCTTCTTCTCCCGCATCGAAGTCGGCCGAGCGGCTACGGCTGTTCCCGCGATGGCCCCGAGCCCCTGAGTGGATCGTACGATGTGCTACGCCCTTATTAGCTGGATGGGGCTACTGATCTGATCGCCGCTCCTGCGCTCGCGCACGCTGAATCTGCCCGCTTCGACATCGCCTCACAACCGCTACCGGCCGCTCTTCAAGCATTCGCCGTGCAAGCCCACATGCAGCTTCTCTATGAGCATTTGGCAGTGGCCGGCGCCATGAGCAACGCTGTGTGGCTATCTCGCGTCGATTATCTAGTCTAATTATCATGGTTTTTTACTTAACTTAGTGATAAATAAGTAATTTTACTCAGTTTATCTAGTCTATAATCTAGTCGAATATCTAGTCGTTACAAGTGCCCGATCCTGCTACCCTGCGAGGATGGCATCCCCCGATCGCACTGACCTCATTCTCCGTCGCCTGAACACGGGGACGGCATCCTCACCCGAACTCGAAGCAGCGGTCGGTCTTTCCCAGTCGACGGTTTCTCGCCAGCTGCGGCAGCTGATAGCTGCACGCGAGATCCTGCGAATCGGTTCAACGCGCGGAGCGAGGTACGGCTCCTTACGATCGATCGAAGGAATAGGCGGTCAATGGCCTGTTCATCGGGTGGATCCACGGGGGCGTGTTCGGATACTCGGAACGCTTCATGCTCTCGCTGCCAATCAGTACTACTTCGAGCCAGCCGCTGGCTCATTCGCATGGGGAGGGGTGAGTTCGGGACTGCCTTACTTCCTTCAAGACCAGAGACCGGCTGGCTTCCTCGGCCGAGCGGTGCCTCGGCGCTATCCGGAACTCAACCTGCCTCAGCGAGTGAGCGATTGGAGCGACGATCACTATTTGCGATACCTGGTTCAGCGTGGCTCCGACGTAGTAGGAGATCTGATCGTCGGCAAGCCCGCGCTGAATGAATATCTCGCAACGGCGGCTCAGCGCGTGCCTCTGCAGCCGGGCGATCGGGAGCGAGACTATCCGCGGCTCGCCAACGAAGTCATGGAAGGAGGGCTCCCCGGTTCCTCAGCGCACGGCGAGCATCCAAAATTTGCGACTCTCATTGCAGAGTCGTCCGCGATCAGACACGTCCTGGTCAAGTTCTCGCCGACGACGGATACGCCTGCGGGTCAGCGCTGGTCGGATCTACTGGTGGCCGAGCATCTCGCGCATGAAATCCTTCGAGATGCCGGAGTCTCGGCGGCGCAATCGCGTATCGATCACTTCGCCAAGCGGGCCTTTCTCGAGGTAACGCGCTTTGATCGGGAAGGTCGCAACGGTCGCATCGGAGTGACTTCACTGTTCGCGATCGACAATGCGCAATACGGCGTCCTCGATAATTGGGCAGCCGCTGCCGAGCGCCTGCATGGCGATCGGCGCATCGATGCAAATACGCTCGATACCGTTCGTCTACTGTCCGCGTTCGGTGCACTGATCGCCAACACGGATCGGCATTTCGGCAATCTCGCGTTCTTCGACCACTACGACGGCAACTTCTCGTTAGCCCCGGTATACGACATGCTGCCGATGCTCTTCGCACCAGAGCATAGCCAGATCGTTGCGCGTAAGTTTACGCCCGAGCCTCCAAGTGCCGACACTCTGCGAGTCTACGGACGTGCTCGCGAGCTTGCGGAGACGTATTGGCAGAGGTTGGCGGAGGATCAGAGAATTAGCAGTGGGTTCCGCGCGACGAGTGCTGCTTGCAGGCAAACGCTGCTTGGCCTCGCTATCTAGCCCACGGAAACCGCAGCGTCGGCTGATTGACATACCGCTCCGTCGGCAAGACCAGGCGTCCACCGGCGCCTGGTGAATCCTCGTTGTCACCGCTGCCGTGCTGTCGACTCTTGCTCTGCTGTCGATTCAGCGTCTCGCCAGTGCGCATGCGGTCGACGAATATCTGCAGGCCAAATGCCTTGGCCTACCGGCTGGAATTCATGGAGTCGCGGGTCGCCAGCGAACTAGCGTGAGTCTGTCGTCCACCGCCGACATGAGTTCCTGAATCCAATTCGCTCGATTGCGAGAACATCAGGCAGGCCCAAGTCGCCCTCGCAGCGTGGCCGGTGGACCTTCTCAATGCGACGACAGCCGAGGAATAGGAACGTAAGAATGCACGCGGCAAAATGGATCTACGCAGGCCTCCTGGCGCTCCCAATGGCAGCCGCGGCTGATGGTTTCAGCTACCGCTATGCCGACGTGGCCCACTTTCCGAAAGCTGAGATCGACGCTGACAGTCTCGACGTGGATGGCGATGGAATCCAGCTGCGCGGCTCGCTGCCTGTCTACCAGAATATTTTCGCGCTGGCCGAGTACCAGGAACTCGACCTGGATAACGGCGTCGATGCGACGCGCTTCATGGTAGGCGCGGGCGCCCATTGGGCATTGAACAGCAATCTGGATGTCATCGTTCGCGGTGGCATCGTGAGCTACGAAGTGGATTTCGGCCGCTTCGATGACGACGACACCGGCTTGTTCGTAGGCGCACGATTGCGGACGACGGTCGCACCGAAGATCGAGGTGGAAGGGGGCTTCGAGCACCTGCACGTCGAAGTCGCGGGACTCGACAATGACACCTATCTCGTCGGCGAAGGCCGCTACAACTTCACGCCGCAATGGTCGGCCGGCCTGATCATCACCCTTGGCAGCGACACCAGCGTATTCGGCGCGCAGGGACGATTCAGCTTCTGACCCACGGATAGCGTGAAGGAGGCGAAGTCAGCGACTCCGCCTCCGGCATCGATGGTTTCCGTCTCAGCCCTCGCGCTGCATTCGTGCACGCCGTGCGATTTCAGCTTCCGATGGCTGCGGCAGCTCGAACGATCCGACCTCGATCGCGCCCGCACGTTCATAGACACTCATGATCACTCCGCTGGTCGACACCGAGTTGGCAGTGAGCTTCAAGGCGCCCGCCATGGTGCCCTGGCCGAAGAATCGCTTGCCCCGACCGAGGACGAGCGGGAAAGTCAGCAGCCGAAACTCGTCGATCAGATCGTGCGCGAGCAGGGCCTGTAACAGGCCGCTGCTGCCTTGTGTCAGCAGGATGGGTCCGTCTTGTTGCTTCAAGCGGGCGATCTCAGCTGCAACGTTGCCGCGTAACGCGACTGTATTCTCCCAGGTGAACGCTTCCGTGGAAGACGTGGCAACGTATTTAGTCGCGGCGCTGAAGAGATCGGAGATCGGATCGCCTTTGGCGAAGGGCCAGTGAGCGGCGAAGATCTCGTAGGTCTTGCGGCCGAGCAGCAGGTCGAAGGGCTTGGCAAACATGTCGCCCATGAACTGCTCCATCGACTCGTTCCAGTACTTGACGGTCCACCCGCCATGAGTGAAGCCGCCCGTGGGGTCTTCAGGCGGCCCGCCCGGTGCTTGCATGATCCCATCCAGGCTTACGAAGGCGGCGGCGACGATCTTTCTCATGTCAGTGTGCCCCTGTGTTGGTTGCACCAAGGACGGATCGACACAGGCCGATCCGACAACCGACGGCAAAATTATCGTTTTCAGGTCGGAACCTTGATGGCCAGGGTAGGCGGGCAACGTCAAGAATCCTTGCCTCGTCGGCGAGCCGGCGGCGAGGAGCTTCAGTCATGCGGCGCGATCGGCCGCAATGAGTTGCAGCGAAGTCAGTCTTTCAGCAGTTGGAGCCCTTCGCGATCGATCACTTCGATCGAATAGCACAGGCTGGCAACGGCAATCCCGATCGCAATCAGAGCGATGTAAAGCATGGTTCGGTCCTCAGGAGTTGGGCGAGGGGAAGATCTTTCGCACAATGATGATGGGAGCGCCAGTGGACATTGGATCAAAGGATATGACGGGAGCGGAAGCAAGTACCCGACGTGGCAGCGGAGGTTCGCTGACACTGCCGATGCTGCTGGAAAATAGTTGCAGTTTCGTGAGGTCTCCCCCCGGATCGAATGAATGAGGATTGGATCGATGAGGAGCGGCCCGATGACGACACCGGCGACCGCGGCGGTAGGGGGGATTACGGAGTCCGCCGTCCGAACAGGAGCGGCGTCACGGTAGCGACCTGTCGTGTCGCGAGGCTGGTAGGAATGGGTGTCGGTGCGTCGTCTGCACTGTACCGGTAGTGTGGCTTTCTCGGACAGCACGAGTGCGTATAGCAATCCGTACACGACCGTCATCGCCGAGGCGGCCACCACGCCACGTCGCGTGCTCGCCAGGGCTCCGGCAATGTAGATGCTTATCAACGCTACCAGCGCGGCAGCCGCGATGAGATAGGCAAACAGAAATGCCAGGTGCTCGGACAAGGCGATCAGCAGCAGGTAGAACATGCTCAGCGCCAGCCCAACGAGGAGATATTGCAGTGGATGCACGCGAGCCCGGCTGAGCTGCTCCCATGCGAAGAATGTCAAGAAGGTCAGACCGATGAACAGCAGCGCGAACTATGGCGAGCCTTCCAAATAACGCACTTGTCCTCCACATCCCCGTGCTCCGTGCACCCCCTTATGGAGATGCCGCTGAACCCGGGCAGTGCGTTCTCCAGCGCTGGAATCACGTCACTCAGGATCCCGCGGGTACACGCGTCGACGACTACGCTGCGTCCCTCGCCGTAGACGAATTCGAACCAGGCGAGGAAGCCGATCGCTGCGTGACGGTGATACTGGATCTCTGCGATTTCCTGGAACGGAATCGCGATGCTGATGTCCGGAGTTTCCACGAACAGCTTGCCCTGGTGCGTCCACGCGAAGAAGAGCATGAGTCGTTTCTTCAGCGTGACCGGCACCCGCATTCCTGCATGGACGCATCTACGCATCGCAGCCTTCACGCTGAGCGAGAGCGTCGCGATCGCAAAGATGGATGCCGTTGCCAGGCCCAGCGCGATCACCAGTGTCCGCAGCTCGTCACTCATCGCTCATCTGCAAAGAGCGTAACGCTGTCGAACGAGTTCCGGCGGGAGCGACCATGCAGTCCTTGCTTGGAGGGGCAACGATTGTCGGCCCGTTGTAACGGGTGGGTGCTTCCATGCGGAGGGACTGGCTCACACTTCGGAAGAGGGTCGCTGCCACGGAACCGGCGGTCGGCCGATGGAGCCGACTCCCAGCGCCTTCGCCGGCCACGACAATACGGATTCGAGGGGAACGCTCGATGACCTGGTCCCAGACCTACCTCGCAGCGGATCATCGTCCCCACCTCCGACTCAGCCGACGCCCCAGGCGGTTCGTCTCGCGTGGACACCTTGGGTCATTCTCACCGTGCTGGTTTTCCTGTGGGGATCGCCGTCGACCAAGTCGCTGCTGGATGGCATTTTCCGGCTGTCGATTCATTTCACCGGCCTGGACAATGCCATCCAGCGCGTACCGCCGGTCGTGGCGTCGCCCGCATTGGAGCCCGCTGGCCCTTCACACTGCTGGTGCCCTGACGGCGTCAATTCTCTTGGTCGCTGCCTCGATCTGCACCGGCACCGACTTGTACGCCGGCGTGAAGCTTTGCTTGTCGAACGATTCGAGTGCGATCAGGCCATTCGCTTCCGGGAAGTAGGCAGCGCACGAACCGAGCGCGATCGAATACGCGACAGCGACGAAATCTTGCAGCGAGCGATGCCTGCCGATCACCCGAATCGCGTCGCCGGTTTCCAGTCCGCGGTCCTGCATGTCTTTCGGGTTCATGAACACCACGTCGCGCCGGCCGTGAACGCCGCGATAGCGATCGTTCATGCCATAGATCGTGGTGTTGTATTGGTCGTGCGACCGCACCGTGGTGAGCATCAATGGGAAGTCCGACGGGTTCGCTACGGATTGCAACGACGCGAGCTGGAACTGTGCACGCTTGGTTGGCGTCAGCCAGCGGCGTTGTGCAGCGGCGTTTTCCAAATGAAAGCCACCGGGTGTACGCAATCGTTCGTTGAAGCCGTCGAATCCCGGGATC
>Ga0068861_100002579_pt1 | contig 11856 bp, 10 predicted proteins | sample KBSSwiS42_FD_66593 | JGI IMG/M metagenome (GOLD analysis project Ga0068861, IMG submission 66593) | Switchgrass rhizosphere microbial communities from Kellogg Biological Station, Michigan, USA - KBS Switchgrass S4-2 | ecosystem: Host-associated > Plants > Roots > Rhizosphere > Soil ...
GAAGGAAATGAAATACGACCCGGTGCTGACTGCCGAGGACAAGCCCGGGATTCACCTGAACCAGGACCTGATGGAGAAAATGCGTCCGCAGATGACCAAGTACTACTACGATCCGAAGAAGTACAAAACGTACCTGGAGCAGCTGGGGATCGTTTATCCCAACCTGCCAAAGTAGCCGGCACGCCTGACTCTTTGCAGTGCAGGAGATGTCGCGCCTGCACTAAGTCGGAGCGGTTTTGTCGCGCCGAGGCTCGTCCGTGCGGCAACACTTGGCCAGCGGCGCATGTCTTCCACGCTTGCGTCGCTGGCACAGCACGTGCTGTCATGCATCCATTCGATCCAATAGCGGATCGATGGGCAAAGCCGCCATCGCCAGGAGAAATCTGTCTCCTGGTGATGGCGGCTTTTTCTTTTTTTGCGGCGTCTGCAACCGACACACATTAAAGACCACCGCAGCAATCCGAGGCACTGAGAACAATGTCCTACCTGGCCCCTTCCGAATTCGTCACCAAGATGGTCGATGCCGGTGAAGCGAAAGTATTCATGTCGACCCGAGATACGCTGGTCAGGGCGTACATGGCCGGTGCCATCCTGGCATTGGCCGCGGTGTTCGCCGTCGTCGTTTCCCAGCAAACCGGCTATCCCATCATCGGGGCGATCCTGTTCCCCGTCGGCTTCTGCATGCTTTACCTGCTGGGCTTCGACCTGCTGACGGGCGTGTTCGTCTTGTCGCCCCTGGCCCTGATCGACAAACGCCCCGGCGTCACGCTCTCGGGTGTGCTCAGGAACTGGGGCCTGGTGTTCATCGGCAACTTTCTCGGGGCCCTGACGGTCGCCGTCATGATGGCGATCGTCTTCACGTTCGGGTTCTCAACCGAACCCAATGCCGTCGGCAAGGTCATCGCGAGCATTGGCGAATCGCGTACGGTCGGTTACAAATCTCACGGGATGCCGGGAATGCTTACGCTCTTTATCCGGGGCGTGCTGTGCAACTGGATGGTGTCGACGGGCGTGGTGGGAGCAATGATCTCCACTTCGGTCAGCGGCAAAGTGATTGCGATGTGGATGCCCATCATGCTCTTCTTCGGCATGACCTTCGAACATTCGGTCGTCAACATGTTCCTGTTCCCGTCGGCTTTGATCATGGGCGGCAACTTTTCGATAATGGATTACATCGTGTGGAACGAGATTCCAACGGTGGTGGGCAATCTGCTCGGTGGGCTTGCGTTCACCGGAATGACACTCTATTCGACGCATCTGAAGACAGCGCCGCGGCGATCCTTCAAGTAATACGCCGCAGTTGCTCACGGCCCCGGTCGCGACGATCGGGGCCGTTCCAGTCGCCGGGCGATTCTAGTAACCGGAAGGGCCATGCCTCGTCAGTTGAAAATCTCTCTGGGGCAGCATTCCGACAAAGGCCGCAAGGAAGTCAACCAGGATTCTCACGGCGCCTGCATCCCGCATGATCCGCTGCTGAGTGCGAAAGGCATCGCAGTTGTTCTCGCAGATGGCGTGAGCAGCAGTAATGTCAGCCAGATAGCCAGCCAGGCTGCGGTCACGGGCTTTCTCGAAGACTACTACTGCACTTCACCTGCCTGGTCGGTGCGGAAATCCGCGCAGCGGGTCCTGACGGCACTCAACTCCTGGCTTCATTCGCAAACTCGTCAGAGCCAGTACCGATACGACCGGGACCGCGGTTACGTATGCACCGTGTCCGCGCTGGTGATCAAGTCCACCACTGCCCATCTTTTTCACATCGGTGACGCACGGATCTATCGGCTGCGGAACCAGGGACTGGAACAGCTGACTGAAGATCATCGGCTCTGGGTCTCGCCCGACAAAAGCTATCTCGGCCGCGCACTCGGCGTGAATCCACAGGTCGAGATCGACTACCAGGCACTCACAGTAGATAAAGGAGATATTTTCTTCATTGCTACGGATGGCGTGTACGAGTTCGTGAGCACCGGCTTCATCGTCGACTCTATCGCACGCAATGACACTGACCTCGACTCAGCTGCACGCATCGTCGTGGCTGAAGCGCATGAGCAGGGAAGCCCGGACAATCTCACGGTACAGATCGTTCGGGTCGATGACTTGCCCGAGCAGGATGTCGGTGAGATTCAACAGCAGTTGACCGAGCTGCCGCTACCGCCGGAACTCGCACCCCGAATGCTTTTCGATGGCTACACCATCGTCCGGGAGATTCATTTCAGCAGTCGCAGCCACGTGTATCTCGCCACGGATGGCGATACAGCCGCGCCAGTCGTTATCAAAACCCCATCGACGGATCTGCAAAACGACGCTGCTTATCTCGAGCGGTTTCTGACGGAGGACTGGATCGCCCGCCGCATCGATAGCGCGCATGTCGTGAAAGCCGGCGAACAGACGCGCAAGCGCAACTTTCTGTATACGGTTACTGAGTTCATCGATGGGCAGACACTGACTCAATGGATGATCGACAACCCGCGTCCCAAGCTCGAAGCAGTGCGCGTCATCGTGGAACAGATTGCCAGGGGCTTGATGGCGTTTCACCGACTGGAGATGCTGCACCAGGATCTGCGGCCCGACAACGTCATGATCGATCGTATCGGGACCGTGAAGATCGTGGACTTCGGCTCGACGCGGGTCGCTGGCATCATGGATAGATCTGCGAGTGTCGGCACCGATCTGCTCGGTACTGCTCAATACACGGCGCCAGAATATTTCCTCGGTGAGGCAGGAACGACACGGTCCGACCTGTTCTCGCTCGGAGTCATCGCTTATCAGATGTTGTCCGGCAGACTGCCGTACGGCGCAGAAGTTGCCCGATCGCGAACTCGAGCTGCGCAACGGCGACTGATTTATCGCTCAGTACTCGATGATCATCGCGAAATTCCGGCCTGGTTCGATGAGGTGCTGCGCAAGGCAACGCACCCGGACCCTGCGAGGCGCTACGGCGAATTGTCAGAATTCGTCTACGATTTGCGGCACCCCAACCAGGCTTACCTGAACAAAGCCCGTCCGCCGCTGCTAGAACGCAATCCGGTGGGCTTCTGGCGGACTCTCGCCTTGATCCTGATGGTCATCGTTGCAGTCTTGTTGAGCCGGTGATGCAGGGGACCAGGACCGAAATAGAAACTCGTTCGACCTGCGTTCCCCCGTGAGCAAACTCTTCAGTTCAGTTGAACACCTTCGTCACGACTTCCGACAGCGCGCTCTCCGCGCCGCTGGAGGTGAACGCTTTCACCGCGAAGTAGTAGGTACCCGACGGGAAGTTGTCCATCGTCCAGGAACTGGCGGTTGCGTTGTCGATGCGGACGGTCTGGTCGAGGGCGCCCTGCGAGGTGCCGTAGACGACGGTGAAGCCGGCCAGGTCCTGCACGTCGCTGTTGTCGGTGTTCTTGGTCGGGGCGGCCCAGCTCAGCGTGGCTGAATTGACGGCAGCCTTGGTGACAGTAATCGCGAAGGCAGGCATCGCCGTGCCGGCTGCGCCGTCGCTGACGCTGATGACGATATTGGCGAAGGTGCCGGCGTTCGCCGTCGCCGGTGTGCCCGAGAGCTGGCCGGTCACGGTGTTGAACGTCGCCCACACCGGCTTGTTCTGGATCTGGAAGCTCAGCTGGTCACCGTCGGCATCGCTGGCGGCGGGCTTGAAAGAGTAGGTCTGGTTCGTCTGCAGCGAGGATGCCGCGGTGCCGCTGATCTGCGGCGCTGCGTTGGTCTTGGCCGGTGTCGTCGCTGAGCCCGGCGAAGAGCTGGAAGATGCGGCCGGAGTCGTGACCACGTTCGACCCGCCCGAGGTGCTGGGCGGAGTAGTGACGACAGTGGAGCCGCTCGAAGTTCCTGGCGCAGCAGAGACCGAAGCGCTCGATGAAGTCGGCGTCGTCGATGTAGCAGAAGCAGAACTTGAGTCCGTTGCGCCGCTACCGCCACCACCGCAGCCGACCAGGGCGGCAACGCAAGCGACCAGCGAGAGAGAGGCAAGCAGCGGGCGAGTAGTGCGGAACATCGTGCGTCATCCTTAGCTGCCGCAGTGGCAGCGATTCCTGTTGATCCCAGGCAATGGACGCACGGTGTCCTCTCCGCGGCAGAGCGGAGCGGCTAACCGAACGGAACACTCATGTGGAGTACTCCGGCAACCCCGCTATCTTCATTTCGAAGACCGGAGGCTTTGCGTCCCCGCCTCGCGGCGGGTTTGCCAATGTCGAAGCACTTTGAGCTCGTCTCGCTCGACCGGCGGTGCCGATCGACCCGAAACAGCGCCTCGCGCTTCAGTGAATGCAGTTAACTATGTTCAACGGCAGCGGGCAACTTCAAAGAAGTGAAATAAGGCATGGATTGTGTGACGCAGCCGGCAGAAAGCGGCCGGCCAGAAAGGGTCTTAGGCGCCGCCTCAGCGTCGGTCTCATGCCCCTGCAACCTTGGGGATTGCCGCCCGGGGAGTTGTGCCGAGTGCTGTAGTCCGAAATGCGGTTCGTTTTAGCAGCCATGACAGCATGATGGCGTATCGGCTCGCCTGCGCGATGTCCGATGTGTTCAAAGCGATCGCATCGGTCGCCGGCACGGACAACACCAAGCAGTGCGAACCCGCGAAGCCGATATCGATCCTGCATCTGCATGCGAAGAACGATCCGCGACTGCATTTCGACGGCGGCGCGGGATTCGATTCGCGTGCGCAGTCGCTGGTCACGGATTTCATTTCCGTCGGCGCCGCCGTGTCCAAATGGACGAAGCTGGATGGTTGCGCGGCCGCTCCGAAACGCGTGCTCGACCAGCCGGACGTGTACTGCGATGTCTACGCAAGCTGTAAGAGTAACGTGCACGTCGAAGTTTGCGTCACTGCCACCGGCGGTCACCCGCTGAAAGCCCGGTCGCGCCGGACAGTGACGATCTTCCTAGGCGGGCGGGAGCGACTGCAATAAGATCGCGACCAGCGAATATCGATGGTCACGAGAGCAAGAGATGTCGGAAAGCAGCCCGCCGCGCGCCCAGAATGCCAACGGTTGTCCGTGCGGCAATGAGAAGAGCTATGAGGAATGTTGCGGCCTGTTACATAAGGGCGAGCCTGCCGGCAGCGCGGAAGCCCTGATGCGGTCCCGTTACACCGCATTCTGTCTGAACCTGCCCGACTACATCGAAAGCACCTGGCATCCGTCGACGCGGCCCAAGGACCTCGCCGCGGAGGCCGCTGCGTCTCCCAAACCGCGCTGGGTCGGACTGCGTGTCCGACGGACCGATGTGATCGATGACGACCACGCCGTCGTGGAATTCACGGCTCGCTACCAGCTCCGCGGCCGCATGTTCACGTTGCACGAGATCAGCCGTTTCCTGAGGGAAGAGGGGAAGTGGTTCTACCTGGATGGGAAGTTTCCACGGCGCTGAAGCCCGTCGAGCGCTCGATCCGGGACAGCAGGTCGAGCTGGCGTTGCTGGATTTCGAGCAGGTCCTTCCAGGCGTGTTCGCGCAGCAAATCGAGCTTCTCGTGCAGCGCCAGGATTTCCAGCTCCGATTTCAGGTTCACTTCGTAGTCGAGCCGCGCATGCAGCCGGTCCTTGGTGGACTGGCGGTTCTGGCTCATCATGATGATCGGCGCCTGCATCGCGGCCACGCAGGACAACACCAGGTTCAGCAGGATGAACGGATAGGGATCGAAGTGGTTGCTGCCCTGGACGTTGTAGAACATCCAGCCGAGCAGCAGTGCGCCGAACAGCATCAGGAACGTCCAGCTGCCGCCGAAGGCCGCGATTCGATCCGCGGCGCGTTCGCCCAGGGTCGCCGTTTCCTGTTCCTCATCCGGATTGCGGGAGACCGGTTTGTGCTGCAGGAATTTGGTCCAGATGCGCTGTTCCAGCCAGCGCGACGATCCCGGTGCTGCCGTCGTCTCTTGCGTCGACCAGGCGGCGCCGACGACGCGGGCGGATTTCAACGTCACGCGAACCGCGACATGAATCGTCACCAGTGCGCCGATCGCTCCGACCAGGGCTGTGGCGATGTGGGTCACTCCCATCTCCGGCTCGGTGAGGCCTGACAGCGTAAACAACGCTCCGCTGAGCAAGCCGCCGATGGCGCCCAGCGCCAGGTCGATGACCAGGCCGACGTTGGGTCCGTGGATGACGAAACGCGCGATCCAGCCTGCCAGCAGGCCGGTCAGGAGCCATTGCCATACGTGCATGGAAATCCCTCGTTGCAAGAGCGATGAATGTCGAGTGCCTGAAACGGCGCGATGCTACCTCACCGAGTGTGCATGCTGGAGTCGGTGAAGAAAACCTCATCGGTCGTGGGGCGTCGTTCGTCCTGCTGGCTTTCGGCGAACGCCGCCGTTTATGCTCCGCGCGGGTTTTTCAAGGAAGCACACATGCGACGCGGCGCCGTAGTCATCCTGCTCAGTCTCTTCATCGCAGCCGTGGGGCCCCTGTGTCACGCGAATGGGGCTCACCCGAATGGGGCCGACACAGCGCAGGATCGCTGGTGGGCTCACGTCAAATATCTCGCCGACGATAGCCTCGAAGGCCGCGAGACTGGCAGCGTGGGACACCGCAAAGCGGCCGATTACGTGGCAGAGCAATTCGCCAAGGCCGGCCTCGAGCCTGCCGGGGATGCGGGCAGTTACCTGCAAGCCGTCGTCTTCGATTCGCGTCGCATCGTCGAAGAACACTCCAGGCTGGCGCTGGAGCGCGATGGCAAACTCGAACCGCTGACATTGGGCGACGACGCGACGATCGGCATGCGGGTGCCGCCTGCGCCTCGAGTGCATGCGCCGCTCGTGTTCGTTGGCTATGGCTTGACGGTTCCTGAATCGGGCCACGACGACCTCGCGGGACTGGACCTGCAAGGCAAGGTCGCCGTGTTCTTCAGCGGCGGTCCGGAGAACATTCCCGGCCCCTTGCTCGCTCACTATCAGACGGCTGGCGAACGCTGGGCGGTGCTCAGGCGGGCCGGTGCCATCGGGACCATGACGATTCAGAATCCGCGTGGCCAGGACATCCCTTGGGAACGTTCGAAACTCGCGCGATTGTTGCCAGCGATGACCCTTGCCGACCCGGCGATGAACGAAACCTCCGGCCAGCAGATCGCCATCACGGTGAATCCCGAACGTGCTGCCACGCTGTTCGAAGGCAGCGGCCATAGTTACGCCGATCTCCTGGCCGCAGCGACTGCCCGGCGCCCGCTCGAGCGCTTCGCACTGGCGAAGAACGTGGATGCCGAAGTGGCCTTCGAGTGGAAGACGGTGACTTCGCAGAACATCGTCGGCTTGCGTCCGGGAACGGATGCCAAGCTCAAGGCCGAGTATGTCGTGGTCTGCGCGCACATCGACCATCTCGGTATCGGCGAGCCCATCGACGGCGATCGTATCTATAACGGCGCGATGGACAACGCTTCCGGCATCGCGACCATGATCGAGACCGCCGCGGCGCTCCAGAAATCCAAAGCCAGGCTCAAGCGGTCGGTGTTGTTCGTCGCGGTCACCGCCGAGGAGAAAGGCCTGCTGGGGTCGAGATATTTTGCGACCAAGCCTACGGTGCCTGCGCAGGCCATCGTCGCCGATCTCAATACCGACATGTTCCAGCCGCACTTTCCTTTGAAGAGCCTGATCGTGCAGGGACTCGACGAATCCGATCTCGGCGACGACCTGCGCAAACTCGCCGGTCCGCTGGGAATCGGCGTGCTCGCCGATCCGGAGCCGGAGCGCAACTCATTCGTTCGCAGCGACCAGTACAGCTTCATCCGCCGGGGCATTCCGTCGTTGTCGCTGAAGGTCGGATTCACCAAGGATTCGCCCGAACACGAGATCATCAAGAAGTGGCGCAAGGAGCGCTATCACGCGCCCTCCGACGACCTGAGCCAGCCGGTCGACCTGCAGGCAGCCGTCGACTTCACTCGTGTCTACGGCAAAGTCGTCACGGAAGTCGCGAACCGCGCGCAGCGGCCGAAGTGGAAGGATGCGAGCTTCTTCAAGAGGTTTGCGGAGTAGCGCAGCGCTTGGGGCGGAAGTGTCGTCAAGGCGGGCACCTAAATCCTAGTGCAGTAGGATTTTAGGCTGTGGCCGGCCAGGAATACCCAATAAATCCTACTAACCTAGGATTATTCCCCGGCGACTATTGCTGTCGCGCCTGTCCATAGTTCTTGGTCTCGCCCGTTCTTCCGTTGGTTATCTTGAACGATCCGTCCGGGTTGGCGTCCAGCTTGATCCAATGCGCGGTGCTTTCGTCCAGGTTCGCGATCTGCCTGGGTGCGAAGTTGCTATCGCCCGCGGCGTCCGAGCGATGCAGTTGCCAGACGTCTTCCAGGCCTGGCACTCGATGCAGCAATTCGTAGGTCGGCAGTGCACCGCCTTTCTTCAGGCCGTTGTTCATGATCGCAACTCGCGGTCTGAAGGCAGTGAAGGTCGCAAGCTCGGCTGCGTCCTTCCCGCCGTGATGAGCGACGAGATAGACATCGACCGGGCCGATGAGATCGGCCGGGCACACCAGGTTGAACATCGGTTCCGCGGTCAGGTCGCCGACATCGAGGAAGCGGAACTTGCCGAACTGCACGACGATGCCAGTGGAACGCGGATTCTCACCCGCATCGTTCGGCGGACGGGCGAAGGAACTGCAGGCGGCGTTTTTCCCAGCCGCCGTAGCGAGCGGCTTGGAAATGGTTGCCGCAGCCGAGCTGACGACTGTCGCTTCAATCTCGTTCAGGGGCAGGCGATCGCCGGGCTTGGGTTCGAGGTGCTGGCCTTTGCTGCGCACGGCAGTATAGGCACCGAACATTTCCGCCATGCCGGAAGCGTTCTTTTCAGCATCGGCCACGGTGCCGTGATCGATGAACGTGCCGATGGGCATGAGCTGCGCGAGTTGAGGCACGCCGCCGACATGATCGCTGTGGAAATGCGTGATCATCAGATAGTCGATCTTCTTGATGCCCGCGTCGCGAGCAGCAGCGACGATGCGCTTCGCGTCACGTGCGTCGTTGTCGGGAAAGCCCGTGTCGATCAACAACGATTGGCCGCCGGGAGTCACCAGCAGCGTCGCCTGACCGCCCTCGACATCGATGAAATAGATGCCGAGCGTCGTAGTCGTTGCGCTTTGAACCGAGCCCGCTGCGAGCGCGCCCCAGGCCAGTATCGATGCCATAGCGAGTTTCATGGGGGTACTCCTGGTCGGCAGGCGATGTGATTCAGACGCTGCCGATAATCGTACCCCTCGCGCCGAGGTTTTGCTGCCTCAGAGCAGCGGCGGCCCGCCATTCGGCGATTTGAGTGTCCCGCTGTCGATGGCCTGCACCAGTCGCTGCATGGCCTGCTCGCGCATTTCCGGGTCGAGCGTGCCGAGCTTCTGGTGGAAGCTGTTGCGTTCCTGTTCACCCCATTGCCCGCTGCTGATGATTTCCGAGGCTGCCAGCAACGCTTCCTGTTGCTGCTTTGGAGGCGCGGCGGTGGTGGGTGCTGCGATTGCCGGTTTCGATGTCGAGGCATTGCCGCTCACTCCGGCCAAGGCCGCGGTCAGTGCCGTTCCCAGCTCCTCCCTCAGCATTGCCCGCATCTGCGAGGAATCGAGCGTTGCCGTGGTGGCTTTGGTTTGCTGTGGCTGCACTGGCGGCGTGATGCCGCCAGTGCGCACTTCGGTTACGTTGGCGATGGCCGGGGCCACCGTCCTGGAGTCCAACATCACGTACCGGTCGATGCCTGCGCCGAAGACGACGCCGCATGCGAGCGACACGGTGATCAGGATCGATTTGGACATGACGTGGACTCCAGGATTGCTACGGTCGGATTACAGGTTGGACGAGTCCTGGGACGAATTGAGGCCCTGGCAGTGGTGAGCGCTGTCGCCGTAGAAGTAGATCCAGCTCGACTCGTTGAGGGCAGCGACCAGCTGCACCCAGGTCTCCGGCGGGCTGTAGACATAGCAGTAGTAGCTGGCGCCGTTCGCAGCGGTTGCCGAGCACGAGATGTAGTTGTTCGTGACGGTGTTACCGATGGTGCTCACGTACGCGCCCAGGTAGCAGCTGATGCGCTCGGTGCTGCCGGAATTGTTACGGGCATCGTGGAAGGCGCCGGAGGCGTTGGCGGTGCCGACGGACACGGTGTTGTTGCTGTTCGCACCGGCGAATACGGTGGACTGGATCAGCAGGCCGGCGGTCAGGGCGGCAACGGTGAAAAGCTTGTTCATGATCTATCTCCTCGGTCGATTGTGTGTCGGTTTTCGATGCGTAGGCAGCGCTGCTGCCTTGGGACACAGGTTCGCCGATGGCCGCTGGAGGGACCATGGCCGAGGGATGACATGAGTCTGACTTGTTTCTGAAGCGCTGCGACCTTGGGGGCTGAGCGGCGCGCTCGCGAGGACAGTGCAGCTATAAAAAAAGGGACATCCTGTTGCGAGGATGTCCCTTCGATACGGCCGGGAGCGGATGCGATCCGCTCCCTTGGGCCTTGGCCGCGGGCGATCAGGCCTTGGCGGCTGCCTTGGCCTTCGCTACATCCGCAATGACCGCATCGGCGACCATGCGAGGCACTGGATCGTAGTGCGAGAACTCCATCGTGTACGAAGCACGACCGCTGGTCATGCCGCGCAGATGGCCGATGTAACCGAACATTTCCGACAGCGGCACGGTGGCCACGACGGCGATGTTGGTGCCGCGTTCCAGCTGGTCCTGGATCGTGCCGCGGCGGCGATTGATGTCGCCGATGACGTCGCCGAGGTAGTCGCCCGGCGTCACCGTTTCGACCTTCATCACCGGTTCGAGCAGGATGGGCGAGGCTTTCTTGATGGCTTCGCGGAACGCTGCCTTGGCGGCGATTTCGAACGTCAGTGCGTTCGAGTCGACGTCATGATAGCTGCCGTCCGTGAGCGTCGCGCGGAAGTCCACAGTCGGGAAGCCGGCGAGCACGCCATCTTCCTTCTGCATCTTCAGGCCCTTTTCCACGGCCGGGACGTATTCCTTCGGCACCGAACCGCCGACCGTCTTGTCGACGAACTCGAAGCCCGCACCGCGCTCCAGCGGCTCGAACGTGATCCACACTTCCGCGAACTGGCCCGAACCGCCGGTCTGCTTCTTGTGGACGTACTGTTCGTCGATTTTCTTGGTGAAGGTTTCGCGATAGGCCACCTGCGGCTGGCCCATGATGCCTTCGACGCCGAACTCGGTACGCATGCGGTCGAGCGTGACTTCGAGATGCAGTTCGCCCATGCCGCGCAGGATGGTTTGTCCCGTTTCGCGGTCGGTCTCGAGATGCAGCGAAGGATCGGCGCGGACCATCTTGCCGAGCGCCGTGCCGAACTTTTCCTGGTCGGCTTTGTTCTTCGACTTCACGGACACGCTGATGACGGGATCGGGGAAGCGCATGCGCTCCAGGATCACCTGGTTCGCGGAATCGCAGAGCGTATCGCCGGTTTCGGTTTCCTGCATCGAGACCAGCGCAATGATGTCGCCGGCGCGGGCTTCTTCGATCGGGTTCGCTTCCTTCGCAAACATTTCGACCATGCGGCCGATTTTTTCGCGCTTGCCGCGAGTGGTGTTCATCACCGAGGCGCCTTTGGCCAGCACGCCGGAATAGACACGCACGAACGTCAGTGCGCCGTAAGCGTCGTTGATCACCTTGAATGCCAGGGCCGAGAACGGTTCATCGTCCGAGCACTTGCGCTCGCCGTTCGGGTTACCGTCGGCATCCACTGTCTTGATTGCTTCCACGTCGGTCGGAGCCGGGAGATAGTCGACGACTGCGTCGAGCACCTGCTGCACGCCCTTGTTCTTGTACGAGGAGCCGCACAGGACCGGATTGAACGATGAAGTGATCGTTCCCTTGCGCAGGCAGGCACGGAGCACTGCAGCCGAGGGCACCGTGCCGTCGGTGAGAAAAGCTTCCATCGCGGCGTCGTCCTGTTCGAGACA
>Ga0068861_100002581_pt1 | contig 11853 bp, 10 predicted proteins | sample KBSSwiS42_FD_66593 | JGI IMG/M metagenome (GOLD analysis project Ga0068861, IMG submission 66593) | Switchgrass rhizosphere microbial communities from Kellogg Biological Station, Michigan, USA - KBS Switchgrass S4-2 | ecosystem: Host-associated > Plants > Roots > Rhizosphere > Soil ...
GGCTCGACCGCGTCGATCTCGGCCATGATCCGCTCGATCGAGAGCAGCTCGGTGTCGGTGATCAGCGACTTCCCGAGCCGGCTCATGCGCGTCGAGGTGGACTCCATCGAGAGCATGATCCGCCCCTTGAGGTTCTCCTTGGCCCGCTGTAGCTCCTCGGGCCGAACATTCCCGGCAGCGATCTCGCCGATCTGCTCGCTGACGATCTCGAAGCAGGCGGCGAGGTTGTCCTCGCGCGTCCCGACATAGATCCCCACCTGGCCGGTGTCGGTGTACTGGGCGGCGAAGCTGTAGACGGCGTAGGCCATCCCCCGCTTCTCGCGGATCTCCTGAAACAGGCGCGACGAGGCCGAGCCCCCGAGGATCCCGTCGAGGAGCGACGCGGCGAAGCGGCGCTTGTCGGAGCGGGCGATCCCCGGCGCGGCCACGCAGACGTGGTACTGCTCGGTGTCCTTGCGCTGGAAGCGGAGGCTGGGCGCCGGCGCCTTGACGAGCGGTGGCCGCACGCGCGGGCCGGTGCGGGCGGCGGCGACCGCCTTCCGCTGCGCGCGCAGCAGCAGGCGCTCGAACTCCTCGTGCTTGAGGTTGCCCGCCGCCGCCACGACGACGTTGCCAGGCACGTACATCGAGCGGTGGTAGCTCGAGACCGTGCGGCGCGAGACGCTCGAGATCACCTCGGCCCGGCCGATCACGGGCCGGCCGAGCGGATGCGAACCGAAGGTCGCCTCGGAGATCAGGTCGTGCACGAGCTCCTGCGGCTGGTCCTCGTACATCGCGATCTCCTCGAGCACCACCTCGCGTTCGGCGTCCATCTCGGCGAAGGCGGGAGCGAAGATCATCTCCCCCATCACGTCGAGGGCCGTCTCCAGGCGCTCGTCGGGCACGCGTGCGTAGACGACGGTGTGCTCGCGCGAGGTGGCCGCGTTGAGCTCTCCGCCGAGGGTGTCGAAGATCTCGGCGATCTCCTGGGCCGTGTAGGACGCCGTTCCCTTGAACAGCAGGTGCTCGATGAAGTGCGAGAGGCCCGCCTTGGCATGGGTCTCGTCGCGAGAGCCCGCGCCGATCCAGAACCCGATCGCGACCGAGCGCACATGCACGAGGCGCTCGGAGATGACGCGCTCTCCCGTGTCGAGCTCAGTGAGCACGTACTTCTGCTGCACGGGCGGATCGTACTCGGGCGGCTAGGCTCACCGGATGGACGAGCCGTATCCGGAGCTCGACTTCGAGCGAAGCGTCGAGGAGGCGATCGCGTCGTTGCCCGACGACCTGCGCGGCGCGATGTCCAATCTCGAACTCGTGATCGAGGACGAGCCTCCACCCGGCATGCCCTTGCTCGGCCTCTACCAGGGCGTGCCGCTCACGCGGCGCTCGAGCTGGTACGGGGCGGTGCCACCCGACAAGATCTCGATCTACCGCGGGCCGCTCGAGCGCCACTTCGGGCACGATCCCGCCCTTCTTCACCAGCAGATCCGGCGGGTCGTCCTACACGAGATCGCGCACCACTTCGGCATCAGCGACGAGCGTCTGCACGAGCTGGACCGCTACTAGGGCTAGGGCTTGAGGGCGCGGTCGATCGCGGCGGAGACCGTGGCGACCTCGGGCAGCGTTTCCGGTGACACGGGCGCGTAGGTGCCACCGCTCTTGCCGATGTAGATGGCCGGCGTGCCGCCGACGCGGTCGCTCTTGGCCTGCGAGTCGTACTGCTTCGCAGTGCTCGCCACCCCGCTCGAGTTGCTCGTGTCGACCAGCTGCTGCACGTTCACGCCCGGAATGCTCTTCGCCGCGGAGGCCACGATCTCGTCGTTGAGCCAGCCCCCGTTCTCGGGTCCCTGGTTGGCGTAGAGGAGCTGGGCGAAGTCGAACAAACGGTTCTGATGCCCCGCCGCGATGGTGGCGTCCCGGCCACGGAGGGAGTCCGGGCCGATGAAGGCGATCGGCCGTGCAACGACCTTTAGCTTGCCGGTCCGGACGTAGCGCTCGACGATCGGCGGCATCACCTCGGTCTCGAAGGCCCGGCAGATCGGACACTGGAGGTCGATGTACTCGACCATCGTCACCGGCGCGGAGGGCTTGCCGAGCACGTTGCCGCGCTGGGGGATGCCCTTGAAGAGCGCGGTGCTCGCGGCCGCGTCCGGCAGAGCGCTCACCGTCGTCGGGTTCGCAGACGACGAGCCGCCGCCGCTGAAGGCGAACACCAGGCCGATCGCGACCGCAATGCCGGCAATACCGGCCGCCGCGTACAGCAGCACCTTCGTCGAGGCCTGTCGGCCGCCGCCCGTGCTGCGGACCGGCGGTCGCGCCATCTGGGCCTGTCGCTGCCGCCGTGCTTGTTTGCCGCTCGTCATCTCTCTGGAACGGTAGCCGTAGGCGAGGGCGCAGCGGCCAGCAACAGGAAGGCGAAACAGAGAGCGAAACCGGTCAGGGCCAAGCCCGGGATCGTCACGTAGCCGAACTCCTCGATCCACTTGGTCGCACAGCCCCCCGGCGCCGAGATCAGGCACGCCTGAGTCTGCTTGACGACGCCGTTCTCCACCAGCAGGTGGTAGACCGAGACGCCCGCCCCCACCAGGGGCAGCGGCAGCAGGTAGCGGGCCACGCGCCGGTCGTTGGCAAGTGCCGCGAGCAGGGTCACGATCGAGAGTGGATACATGCAGATCCGCTGGAACCAGCACAGCTCGCAGGGGACGAAGCCCGCGATCTCGGAGAAGAAGAGGCTGCCGCCGGTCGCAATCGCGGAAACGAGGAAGACGATCCAGAGCTCGTAGCCCTCGACCGCCCGGCGGAGCCACTCCCCCGGGCCGCGAATCCCCGCGACCCACCCGATCCCGACCAGCAGCAAGAGGGCCGCGAGCACCTGGCCCGCGACCCCCAGCGCTGCAAGGGTGACGATGACGTCGTGCGTCAAGCGCGGAGGCGGTCGCTTGCGACGCCGACCGCTTTGCGGCTACCGGTCGCGACCGCCGCCTCTGCCACGGCCGCCGCCTCCGCGACCGCCGCGCCCACGCTCGCCGTCGCGGCGCGGAGGACGATCCTCCTGCGGCCGCGGCGGAGCATCCTTCGCCCGCTCGATCAGCTCTTCGGGCTGGACGAGGTTGCCGTTCTCGTGCTTGGCGACGAGCTTGAGCCCGATCCGGCCACGCTCCTTGTCCACCTCCTGGACGACGACGTCGAGCACGTCGCCGCGCCCGATCACGTCCTCGATGTGGCCGACCCGGCCGGGGCCGACGTTGGAGACGTGGAGCAGGCCGTCGGTGCCCTTCTTCAGCTCCACGAACGCGCCGAATTGCGTCGTCTTGACGACCTTGCCGGTGTAGGTGTCGCCGACCTCGGGCTCCTTGGTGAGCGACTCGATCGCCGCGATCGCGGCGTCGGCCTTCTCGCCCTCGGTGGCGTAGATGAGGATCGTGCCGTCCTCCTCGATGTCGATCTGGACCTCGTAGTCGGCCTCGAGGGAGCGGATCGTCTCGCCGCCCTTGCCGATCACCATGCCGATCTTCTCGGGGTCGATCTTGACCGAGGAGATGCGCGGCGCGTGGGAGGCGAGCTGCTCGCGGCTCTCCGGGAGCACCTCGGCCATCTTGTCGAGGATGAAGGTGCGGGCCTGCTTCGCCTGCTCCAGGGCGTTGCTCATGATCTCCTGCGTCACGCCGGTGATCTTGATGTCCATCTGGAGCGCGGTGATCCCTTCACGCGAGCCGGCGACCTTGAAGTCCATGTCACCGAGGTGGTCCTCGGCGCCCTGGATGTCGGTCAGGATCACGTAGTCGTCGCCCTCCTTGACGAGGCCCATCGCGATCCCGCCCACGGGCGCCTTGATCGGCACGCCCGCGTCCTGGAGCGCGAGGGTCGAGCCGCAGACCGAGCCCATCGACGACGAGCCGTTCGACTCGAGCGTCTCGGAGACGATCCGGATCGTGTACGGGAAGTCCTCAGCGGGCGGGATCATCGGCTCAAGCGCCCGCTGTGCGAGCGCGCCGTGGCCGATGTCACGCCGCTTCGGGCCGCGCATGAACCCCGTCTCCCCGACCGAGTAAGGCGGGAAGTTGTAGTGGTGCATGAAGCGGCGATCCTTCTCCAACGAGAGGTCGTCGATCCGCTGGCCCTCCTTGGCGGTGCCGAGGGTCAGGACCGACAGGATCTGCGTCTGGCCGCGGGTGAAGAGCCCGGAGCCGTGCGCGCGCGGCGCAACGCCGACCTCACACGTGATCGGGCGAATCTCCTCCGGCTCACGGCCGTCCGGACGGCGCTTGTCGACCGCGATCTTGCGGCGGACGAGCTCCTTGTAGATCGCCTCGGCGGCCTTCTTGACGTACTGGCGCGTGACCGAGTCCTTCTGGACGGGTGTGTCCTCGTCACTTGCCGGCGCTCCGACCGGGAAGGGCAGGTTGACCTCCTCCTCGATCCGCGCGAACAGCAGGCTGCGCTTGGCCGACTTGAGCTCCTTCGAGTCCTGCTCGGCCTCGGTCAAGCCGCGCAGGTCGTCCTCGAACTGCTCGCGGATCGGGCCGATGACCGCGTCGAGCCGCAGGCGGTCGAGGATCAGCGTGAGGCTCGAGCGCACCTGGATCTTCCGCCTGATGTCGTCTTCGCCCGACTCCATCGAGATTGCCGGGGCGGCCTCGGCGACGATCTCCTCGACAGCGGCGCTTGCCTCGCGCAGGCCTTCGGAGGCGATCCTCTCCTGGATCTTGGAGCCGTGCTGCTGCTCGAGCTCCTCGGTCAGCTCCATGTCGAGCCACTTCTCCTTGCCGACCTGGCGGCGGAGATCCTCTTGGGCCTCGCAGATCTTCACGATCTCGCGGTGCGCGAGCTCGAAGGCCTCGAGCATCCTCGCCTCGGGCACCTCTGAGGCGCCGGCCTCGATCATCGTCAACGCGTCCGTGCTGCCGACGACCACCAGGTCGAGCGTGCACTCCTCGCTATCCAGGGTGGGCAGCGGCGGGTTGACGACGAGCTCGCCGTCGACCTGACCGATGCGCACGGCCCCGACCGGCCCGAAGAACGGCAGCGGCGAGACCATCAGCGCAGCCGAGGCTCCGTTGATGCAGAGGATGTCGTGGGCGGTGATGAGGTCCGCGGACAGCGTCGTGCAGACGACGTGTACCTCGTTCTTGTAGCCCTTCGGCCAGAGCGGCCGGATCGGGCGGTCGATCATCCGTGCGGTCAGGGTAGCCCGCTCGCTAGCCCTGCCTTCGCGCTTGAAGAAGCCGCCGGGGATCTTCCCGGCCGCGTACATGCGCTCCTCGACGTCGACCGTGAGCGGAAAGAAGTCTGCGCCCTCGCGGGCCTCCATCCTCCCCGTCGCAGCCGCGAGCACCACCGTGTCGCCGGCGCGGACGACGACGGAGCCGTCGGCCTGCTTGGCGATCTTGCCCGATTCGAAAGTCAGCTCCTGGTCGCCGACGGTGACCGACACCGTTGCGACGCGGGGCTCTGTAGTTGTTGCCATGTGGGTTTCCTCCACGTTCCGTGGAGAGTGGAGGTTTGAGCCAGGCCCACGGCCCCTAGAGTCACGAGGCCTCGCTCAAACTTCCACCCTCCGGCTTGGGTTGGGTTCGTTGGTCGGCCTACCTCCTCAGGCCGAGCTCCTGGATGAGGGCACGGTAGCCCTCGAGATTCCGCTTCTGCAGGTACTGCAGGAGCCGCCGGCGGCGGCCGACGAGCTTGAGCAGGCCGCGGCGCGAGTAGTGGTCCTTCGGGTGCGTCCGCAGGTGCTCGGTCAGCTCGTTGATGCGGGCCGTCAGCAGCGCGATCTGCACTTCGGCCGACCCGGTGTCGCCTTCGGCGCGGCCGTGCTTGCCGACGATCTCCAGCTTCGCTTCCTTGGTCAGAGTCACGTATCCCTCCTTCTACAACGACTCCGCAATCCAAGCCCGCCGCGAGGAAGCACACGCGAACGGCCGAGATTGCGGTCTCGCGGAAGGGTAGCAACCACACGGCATCGCCCCCGGCCAAATGAGGAAAACCGGGGGCGATGGGTGCGGCGGAGGAACTACGAGGTGCGGACGCGCGTGGACTGCCGGGCGTGGCGGCCGCCCGCTACCAGCCCGCCGGTGAGCAGCACGAGCCCGAAGGCCGCGGCCGCGCCGATGCCGAAGGCTCCCCAGGAGAACCCGTTCGTGGCAACGGTGGTGACGCGGTTGGAGCTCGCCGTGCTCCACTTGCCGAGGCCGTAGCGCTTGTTCAGGCCCTCGCTGCGGGCCATCAACGCGTGGTACTCGGGCGGGGTCATCCCCTTGGGCACGTTCTTCCACTCGCCGAGGCGGTACTTCTCGTTCAGAGCCTCGCTCCGGAGGACGAGGGCCCGGTACTCGGCCTTCGTCATCCCGGAAGGCTTCGAGGTCGACGCCAGCGCGCTTCCCGTGAACGCCGCCAGGGCGACGAGCGCCGCGAGGACTACCGCGATCCTGTGTGTGGTGCTCGAGGTCATTTCTCCTCCTTGTCTCGGCGGCCGCCCTGTGCGGCCTTTGCAGACCAGACCACGAGGCGCTAAAACAAGCCTTTCCGGGACCTAAAGGGCTCCTAAAGGAGGGCGGCACGGGCATCGAGTTTCGGATCCTCGGCTCGCTCGAGGCCGTCGAGGACGGGCGCCAGGTCCCACTCGGGGGCTCGAAGCAGCGCGGCCTGCTCGCGCTTCTGCTCCTGCACGCGAATCAGGTTGTCTCCCGCGACCGCTTGATCGACGAGCTCTGGGACGGTTCGCCTCCCGAGACCGCCTCAACCGCGCTCCAGGTGCACGTTTCCGGTCTGCGGAAGGCGCTCGGCCGCGAGGCGATCGCAACGCAGGCGCCGGGCTACAAGGCGGTCGTCCTGCCGGGGGCGCTCGACCTCGAGCTCTTCGAGGCGCTGGTCGCCAGGGCACGGGGCGACGACGCCGAGCGATCCGCCGAGCTGTTGCGGGAGGCGCTCGACCTCTGGCGCGGGCCGGCGCTCGCCGACCTGGACGACTCGATCGGCCGTACCGAGCGGGCGCAACTCGAGGAGCAGCGGGCCGCTGCGGTCGAGCAGCGCATCGACGCCGAGCTCGAGCTGGGCCGCCACGCGGAGCTGCTACCCAAGCTGGAGACCCTCGTGCGGGAGGATCCCCTCCGCGAGCGCCGGCGGGCACAGCTGATGCTTGCGCTCTACCGCTCGGGCCGGCAAGCCGAGGCGCTCGAGGCCTACCGCAGCGGCCGCAAGCTGCTTGCCGACGAACTCGGCCTCGAGCCGGGCGAGGAGCTCCGGCGCCTGGAGAAGGCGATCCTGGAGCAGGACGCGGCGCTTGCGGCACCGGCAGCGCCGGCGTCGAGGCCCGCGGAGGTCGAGCGCGAGCCTCGTTCGCGTCGACCGTGGGCGCTCGCGGTCGCCCTCGGCGCGCTCCTCCTCGTCGCCGCGGTCGCGGCCGGAATCGTCCTCGCGGTGCGCGACTCGGCCACGGTCGTCGTGCGGCCCGACTCCGTCGCCGCCGTGGACGACCACAGCGGCAACGTGGTCGCCGACGTCCCGATCGGCGGTCGGCCGGTTGCGATCGCCCTCGGTGCCGGGTCGGTGTGGGTGGTCGACGCCGACCACAGCACCCTGTCCCGAATCGACGAGGAGACGAAGGAGCGCCTGCCGATCGGCGGTCTCGGCTCCGACCTCAGCGACGTCGCCTACGGGTTCGGCTCGGTCTGGGTCGCGGGCGGCAACGACGGCACGCTCGTGCGGCTCGACCCGCAGCACAACGGAGCCGAGCAGGTCGATCTCGGCGGGTCACGCGCCTCGCCGCAGCCGGTGTTCTCGGTGCGCGTGGGCGCAGGGGCGGTTTGGGTGACGCAGGGAAACGATGTGGTGCGCATCGACCCGGCCGAGAACAGGGTCACAGGCCGCCGTGCCGTGGACCAGCCCCAGGGGATCGCGTCGGGTCTCGACTCTCTCTGGGTGACCACGCTCGATGAGCGCGTCCTGCGCATCGACGCGCGGACGATGAAACTGGTTTACGCGCAGGACGTCTCGCACGTCTGTTACTTCCCGCTGGTCGCCGAGGGGTCGCTGTGGGTCGTCGCCACGCCGAGCCTCTCGAGCAACGTCCCCGAGGTGTGGCGACTCGATCCGGGAACGCTGACGCAGGAGGCCTCCTTCCCGCTTCCGAAACGCTTCCCCTACCAGCTCACCGGGGGCAGCGGCGCCGTCTGGTCGGTCGATCCGGACGACGGCACGCTCTGGCGGTTCGACGCCGACACGAACCGCGTCCTCCAGTTTGCGAGGCTCGCCCACCACCCAGTCTCGCTCGCCGTCGGCGACGGCACGATCTGGGTCGGAACGCAGGCCGAGCCGCCGAGCTAGCTCGCCGGACGCGGGACGACGATCGTGCCGTTCGCTATCTTCTTGCGAATAGCCGCGACCCGGCGGAGAAACGGCGACGGCACCTTCTCGCTGATGCGCCCGAGCTCGACGCCACCGCCTCGCACGTCGTAGACGGTCGTCGCTCCGGGGGCGAGCCGGCCGCTTACGAACCTGCGCACGGTGTCGAAAACGCCGCGGTCGAAGCGGTCGACGGCGCTGGTGAGGATGTGCGGCCCGAGAAACGACTGGTCGATGTCGACGCCGACGCCCCAGACGCCTTTCTCGCGCGCCGCGCGGAGTGCGCCGAGCCCGCAGGACCCGGCGACGTTGAAGACGACGCTCGAGCCCGCCGCGATCTGTCCGAGGGCCACCCGCCGGCACTTGGACGGGTTCGCGAAGTCGTCAGAGTAGTCCACGCGTACCGCGACCCCCGGCACCGCCTTCCTGGCGCCGGCGCGAAAACCCACGATCCAGCGAGTCACGCCGTAGAAGCGGAACCCGCCGACTGCGCTGACCATCGGCCGCCCTCCCTTCCGCGCGGCCATCAACGCGGACAGGTAGCCGGCCAGGTAGCCGGCTTGCTCGGAGCGGAAGACGATGCGGTGCACGTTGGGCCGGCGCCGTTTGGGCGGTTGGCCAGGCTGAGCGTCCACGACGACGAACTGGACGTGTGGAAATTGCCGGGAGATGGAGTCGACCGGACCGCTGTCGAAGAGCGGGGCCACGACGAGGTCGTAGTCCTGCCGAGCGAATGCGGTCAGGACGCTTCCCGGGCCCTGCGTCGGGCTGATGTAGAGCACCCGACCCCGGATCGGCAACCGCTGCGCACGCTTGAAGCCGACGAGCGCCAGCCCGTCGAGTGTGCGTGGCGTCGGCCCGCTACCGGGGTACGCCACGAACCCGACGCGCGGCTCGACCGACCGCGAGGCCAGTCCGCCCGTGGCGAGAAGAGCCGCAGCCACCGGCACCGCAACGATCAGCAGCGCCCACTTCATTCGCCGCGACGTTAAGCAGCGGTAAGGATTCCGTCAATGCAGGCGGCAATCGCAGCGGGCCACCCGGCCACCGTCGAGGCCGGGCTCGAGATCCTGGCCGACGGCGGGTCGGCCGCCGACGCGGCGGTCGCGGCCTGCCTGGCCTCGTGCGTCGCCGAGACCGTGATGACCGGGATCATGGGCGGCGGGCACGCGATCGTCTACGACGCTGCGAGCGGCACGGCGCGCAACCTCGACTGCTTCGTCGCCGTGCCGGGCCTCGACGCGGCTCCCCGTGAGGTCGAGCTGCTGGAGCTCGACGTCCCGTTCGGACTGGAGCTCGTGCACTACGCGGTCGGGATCGCATCCTGCGGCGTCCCCGGCGTCATGGCCGGCCTCGAGGCGCTCCACCGCGACCACGGACGACTCCCCTGGCAGCGCCTCGTCGAGCCCGCGCTGCGCCTGGCGCGCGAGGGAACCGCGTTCCCGGAAGCCCACGCGGCGTGCCTGGCGATGCTCGCCGCCGTGATGACGATGAACGAGGGCGAGCGGATCTATTCGCCGGGCGGGCAGCTCCTCCGCACCGGCGAACGGCTGGAGCAGCCGGGGCTCGTCCGCGCAATCGAGCTCCTCGCAGACGAGGGCCCTCGCAGCGTCTACGAGGGCTCGCTTGCACTTGCCCTCCTCGAGCTGATGGAGGAGCGCGGCGGCCTCGTCACCCAGGCCGACCTCGACGCCTATGAAGCCCGCTGGACCGAGCCGGTCGAGATCGGGTACGCAGGTACGCGCGTCCTCACCCGGTCCGGGCTGGCTCCGTTCGGCGAGGTCCTTGCGCGCCTTCCGCGCCTGCGCGGGATCTCCCCCGGCGAGCGCGCCCGCATCCTCGCCCAGACGCTCGAAGGCACCGGCCCGGACGGGCATACGACGAATCTCGTCACGACCGATCACGAGGGGAACGGGTGCGTCATCACGACCAGCCTGGGGCTCGGATCGGGCGACTTCCTCCCCGGCTTGGACGTGCATCTGAACAGCATGCTCGGCGAAACCGACCTGATTCGCGGCGCGCTCGTCCCGGGCGAGCGCATGGCGAGCATGATGGTTCCGACCCTGGCGCTCGACGACGAGGGCCTGGCGTTCGCCGCCGGCGCCGCGGGCGGGACGCGCCTGCGCGGAGCGCTCGTCCAGGTCGCGACCGGCATCCTCGACGAGGGCCTCGATCCGAAGGAGGCCGTCACCCGGCCCAGGCTGCACCCGGCGGGCGGTCGAGTTCAGCTAGAGGCCGGTTTCCCGGAAGACGTGCCTTCCGCGCTCGAGGCCGCCGGTTTCGAGGTCCGCCTCTGGCCGACGCGCCACCACTACTTCGGCGGCGTGAGTGTGGTTACGCGGACCAGCGCCGCGGGGGATCCGCGGCGGAGCGGCGCCTCGGCGAGCCTGCCCCGACGCTGAACGGCAGCCAGCCGAGGTAGCCGCACTCCGGACAGCCCGGGTTGGTCGCGGCCGTTCCGCCGCCGGCCGGCTTCGCGTACACGCTCCCGCACTCGAGGCAGCTCACCGACTCGAGCACCCTCAGCCCGCGTTCCAGTGCCGTCGTTCTTGCGCCCACGTCTCAACAGACGCCGCAAACTGCGCAAACTTGCGCTTAGCTGTTCTTCTCGTTCGGCCGCTCGGGTGCCTTGGCCACGATCCAGCCGACGTAGCCGCAATTCGGGCAGCCGCGGCCTTCGAGATCCCGTTCCGGCTGGCTGTAGACGGTGCCGCAGTCCAGGCAGCGCAGGACGACGGTCTCCTGGAAGGGCTTCGGTCGCTCCATGTCCCCATAGATGCGCCCCGACCCGTGAACCGACGGTCAGACCGGCGGCTCGGCGGCCCGCGTCTCCTCCACGTCCTTCGCGATCTGCGCGACGAGCGCCTCTTCGCTGTCGAACGCGCGCTCGTCCCGGAGGCGCCGCCAGAGCTGGAGCACGAGGCGCCGGCCGTACAGATCTCCCTCGAAGTCGAGCAGGAACGCTTCGATCCGCCGCTCCTCCCCGCCGTAGTGCGGGTTGGTGCCGATCGAGATCGCGGCGCGGCCCTCCTCGGCGGCGCCCGCATAGATCCCGAATGCCGGCACGAGCAGGAGCGGGTCGGGCCGCAGGTTCGCGGTCGGGAACCCGAGGGTGCCGCCGCGTGCGTCACCCGCAACCACCGTGCCTTCCACCTCCGCCGGCCGGCCGAGCAGACCGGCGGCCCGCCCCACCTCGCCCGCGCGCAGCAGCTCGCGGATCCGGCTGGACGAGACCCCCTCGACGAGCGGGACGGCACGCACGTCGAAGCCGAGGCTGCCGAGCAGGGCGAGATCGCCCGAGCGCGACCGGCCGAAGCGGAAGTTCGCCCCGGCGACGACCACCTCGGCGCCGATCGGTCGCAGCACCGCCTCGACGAACTCCTCGGGCTCGAGGCGCGCCAGGTCCAGGTCGAACTCGACCACGAGGGTCTCCTCGATGCCTGCCTGCTCCAAGAGCTCGAGCCGCCGCTCGAGCGTCGTGAGCAGCTCGACCTCGTAGCCGAGCGCGACACGCGGGTGCGGGTCGAAGGT
>Ga0068861_100002589_pt1 | contig 11835 bp, 10 predicted proteins | sample KBSSwiS42_FD_66593 | JGI IMG/M metagenome (GOLD analysis project Ga0068861, IMG submission 66593) | Switchgrass rhizosphere microbial communities from Kellogg Biological Station, Michigan, USA - KBS Switchgrass S4-2 | ecosystem: Host-associated > Plants > Roots > Rhizosphere > Soil ...
CCCAATCCAGAAGTTGAAGTCCCAGCCCTTGCTGGTCGTGGCGAAGTCCGTGTACTTCGTCCAGTCGAAGTGCATCGGGTAGCCGAGGAAGAAGAGCTGCAGCCCGAAGCCCCACGAGGCGCGGCCGTCCTGCAGGCGCCAGCCCGTGACCGGCGTGCCGTAGATCGGGTCCTCGACGTAGGAGAAGCCCGGGTCCGAGGTGGAGAACTTCCAGCAGTTCGCCTGCGACACGCCCTCGGCGCCGCACTCCTGGCCGTTGAAGCGCGCGCCGCCGATGCCGAAGTAGACCGTGCCGCGCAGCGGGCCCAGGATGCCGATCGGCGTCGCGGCCAGGTGGATGAGCGGCAGCCGCAGCTCGGCGTTCGCGAAGAAGCCGCGGTTGCCGGCGATGCTCAGGTACGGGAAGCCGCGCAGCTCCATGTTGCCGCCGAAGTAGAAGTAGTCGGGGTTGTCGCCGGTCGAGTAGAAGCCGCGGCCGCGCAGCGCGAGCAGCGCCGTGGTGCCGCCGAGCCGGAAGTACTTGCGCAGGTCCGCGTCGACCGTAGTTCGCTGCAGGAAGCTGCCGACCGGGGGCGCGGCCGTCACTCCGACCGAGAACGTGCTCCCGGCGAGCGGCCCGAACTCGGCGAAGCGCGTCGTCTCCTGCACCAGGCGCAGCGAGACCGGCGCCTGCCAGCCGTTGTTGACGAAGCAGGGCAGCCCCGCGATCGCCGCGTCCTGGCAGATCAGCTGCTGGACGTCCTGGTCTCCGTACTGCTCCTCGACCTTGGCGACGCCGACGCCGAACTCGAGACGGCGGAAGGTGTCGAGCGGGTACTCGGCGAAGACCTGTCCGCCCGTGAAGCGCTGCGTCGCGATCGCGAGGTCGCGCGGGTCCTGGCCGTAGTAGCCCGGGTAGTACGAGTAGTACGGATAGAAGAAGTAGGTCTGGTCGTAGAAGTTGATCCCGTAGTGCAGGCGGCTCGCGAGGTTCGTGTAGCGGCCGTCGTAGATCCGGTAGGACGACACCGACAGCACCGTGAAGGTGAAGAGCTGGTCGCCCAGCACGTCGGTGAGCGCGATCGAGGTGCCGCCGTAGAAGTTGCCGCTCGAGGTCACGCCGACGTTGATCGGCGGCCGGCCCTCGAGGTACAGGCCCTCGAAGATCTTCTTGCGCCTCTTGTTCTCGGGCACGACCTCGTGCGGCACGTCGGGCTGGAAGTCGACGAGGCCCTCGGCCGCCGCCTGCACCTCCTGGTCGACCTCCTTGATCGGATCGGCCGTGTCCTTCGTGTGCAGCTTCCACTCGCCCTTGTAGTAGGTGATGAAGGCCAGGCGGTCGCCGCGCGGCGTCTTGAGCGGCGCCGGAGCCATCGTGCCGCCGAAGACGTCGGTGTACTGCTGGATCGCGCCCGTGCGCAGGTCGAGGCTGCGCAGGTTCGGGATGTCGTCGTCCTCGTCCGAGGCGTAGAAGAGGCGGTGGCCGTCGCTCGAGAAGATCGGCGCCGTGTCGTCGAAGGGGCCGAACGTGAGCTGGGTCTTGTGCGAGGGGTCGCTGAGCGGGAACGCGTAGAGCTTGTTGTTGCCGCTCACGCGGCGCTCGTAGACCACCAGCTTGCCGTCCGGCGAGATCTGCGGGTCGTTGTCGGCGTAGTCGTCCTTGGTCAGGTTCGAGACGGCGCCCGACTCCAGGTCGAGCGAGTAGATGTCCGACACGCCGTCCTTGAGCGCCGCGAACAGCACGGTCTTGCCGTCCGCGAGCAGGCACGGAGCCTGCGTCTCGTCGAGCGGCACGTGGACCTTCTTCTTCACCTTGCCGTCGAGCGCCGAGATCAGGAAGAAGCTGCGGCCCTTGCCGGTGCGGCCGAAGAAGCCGACGTTGTCGCCGCTCGGGTCGAAGGCGAGCGAGCGACCGGAGACGAACTCGCTGTTGAAGCCGAGCCCCTCCCAGTCCTTGTCGAAGCCGCTCGTGAGGTTCTGGATCACGTTGCCGTCCTTCGTGGAGATCAGCACCACGTCGGCCTCGCCGTCGGAGCGGTTCGCGGTGACGACCGCGGCGATCTCGCCCGAGGGGCTCGGGGAGAAAGCGTAGGCCTGCGTGAAGTTGGTCTTCTCGGGGTTCGGCGAGAGGTCGCGGCCGAAGTCGTCGGGCCGCTGGCGGTCGCGGAACGGCTTGAAGCGCTCCTTCAGCCACTTGTCGAAGGCGGCGTCGAACTCCTCGGGCGTCGTGCGGAAGGCCTGCTTGTAGAGCTCCTCGGGCCCGCCGCCCAAGAGGCCCTTGCGCAGCGTGTAGAGGAACTGGCGGATGCCCTCCTTGCCGTAGCGCGACTCCATGAACTCGAAGCAGGCGTGGCCCATGTTGTAGACGAGGCGCCCGGAGAGCGGCTCGAACTCGACGCGCGACAGCCGCGGCACCTTGTCGGTGAGCGCCGCGTCGCGGATCATCATCAGGTCGAGCGGCTCCCACATGCCGCGGAAGTAGTCGGCGAGCCCCTCGTCCACCCACAGCGGCAGCGCCTGCTGCGAGATGCCGAAGCCGAGCCCGCGCGGGATCAGGTCGAAGGCGAAGGCGTGGGTCAGCTCGTGCGTGATCAGGCCCTGCAGCTGGTCGGGGGGCTCGTCGATCGGGATCACCATCCGGTTGAGCAGCGGCTCGGTGAAGGCGGCGACGCCCTCGGGCACGAACGCCGGGAACAGGTTCGTCTGCTCGAACTCGGAGTGGGTCTTGTAGAAGATGACCGGGATCGCCTTCGGCATCTCGTGCTTGAGGCCGGTCGAGACCTTGAGGTACGCGCTCTCGAGGTAGGCGGTGAGCCGCGCCAGGTGCTGCTCGAACTCGGGGTAGTAGTAGACCTCGAAGTGCGCGCTCTTGTAGATGCGCCACGCGAAGTTGTCGTACTTGACCTTGTTCTTGCCGTAGTAGGGGACGTACTGCGCCGAGGCTGGCACGGCCGCGAGCGCGAAAGCCAGGACCGGCAGCAGCAGCGGGCGGAGTCGTCGCATTTTGGAGAAGATCCTCTAGCGGAGCAGCACCCGCGTCCCGCGGATCCTCTGCGGGGTCAGCACCCCGAGGAAGTTCGGCAGCAGGCGGTCCATCAGCTCGAAGTAGGACGAAAGCGGCGAGATGCGCTGGTCCTCCGCGTAGAGCACCTCCTCGGAGAAGCGCTCCTTGTGGAGGAGCTCGCCGGTCTTGGAGTCGATGAAGTAGAAGTCGGCCGAGAGCACGTAGCCCTTGCGCTCCATGAAGCGGCTGCTGCGCACGAGCGAAGGCTGGCCTTGCGCGCTGCGCACCACGCGCTCGTCGGGCTGGAAGCCGGAGCGGTTCTGGCTCTCGAAGTCGAGCTTGCCCGCGACGATCAGCGGCTGCTGGTACTCCTCGCCCATCTTGCGCCAGAACTCGGGATCCTGGAGCAGGCGGTCGGCCTCGAGCCGGAACTTCTCCTTCTCGTCGCGCGAGTAGCTGCCGCCCTCGCCGATCTTCTCGAGCGCCGTCTCGAGCGCCGTCTGCAATGGCGGGCGGTCGGGCTCGAGCACCTGCAGCTGCGTGTTCGAGCGCAGCTGGTTCTGCAGCAGGCGCGACGTCTCCGCGGACAGGTCGACGTCCGAGTCCTCGAGGTCCGTGACGAAGCCCGCGATCAGGATGCGCCGGAAGCTCGAGACGTCCAGCTTCGACTGCAGCGGCGTGTCGACCGGGACCTCGATCATCGAGGAGCAACCCGAGGCGGCGAGCGCCGCGGCGAGCACGAGCGTGCGGCGAGCCGTCATGGAGTCGGCCTCTTCTTCTTGAGCTTGCGGTTGCGCTTGTCGTCGGCCTCGCGGAAGAGGTCGTAGTTCTGCTGGATGTAGGTGTCGTTCGGCTTGAGCTCGAGCGCCTTCTCGTAGGCCTGACGGGCGCCGGCGAAGTCGCCCATCTGCTCGAGCGCCACGGCGAGGTCGTTGAGCGCTGCGGCGTTCTGCGGATCGGCCTTGGCGGCCCGCTCGAAGCGGAAGCGCGCCTCCTGCCACAGCCCCTTCTGGGCGACCTTGAGGCCGAAGTCGATCTGACGGTCGGCCTTCTCCTCCGCCGCGAGCGTCGCGGCGGACGCGAGGAGCGCGCCGGACACAAGGACGAGGAGCGGCACCGACGTCCGCATTGTGTGGCCTCCTGTGGGGTGAAGCCTTTGCTCTGGATCCTATCCGTGCGCCGACGCCGAGCGCAAGGACGCAACGGCCGCTATTACCTTCCTCCACGCCTTTTCACGAACCCGCGAGCCGCGCTTTGTGGCGCGCGGACCTCCACTGACCCGTGCCCGAACGAAAATCGCGCCCTCTCCCGGAAAGCCGAGGCGCTCCTTGGACTCGACGCTGGATCTGCTCACGCTGGGCTTCGTCCCGGGACTCTCGCCGCGCGCCGCGTCGTTGCTGCTGGCGCGCGGGCCGCTCGCCCCGACGCTCGCCCATCCCGAAGACCACGCGGACCTGCTCGGAGCCGCGGGCGTGACGTCGCTGCGCGGCGGCAGTGTCCGGCGCGAGGCCGAGGTCGAGCTCGAGAGCGCGCGCCGGCTCGGCGTCGACGTCGTCGGGCGCGACGAACACCGCTATCCGAAGTGGCTGCGGCGAACGCACACACCGCCGCTGGCGCTGTGGGTCCGTGGCACGCTGGTGCCCGACGAGGGGGAGTCGGCGGTCGCGATCGTGGGCTCGCGCGCGGCGAGCCCGCTCGGGCTCGGGTTCGCCGAACGCCTCGCCGGCGAGCTCGCGTCGGCCGGAGTCGTCGTCGTCTCCGGCCTGGCGCGAGGCATCGACGCGGCGGCGCACCGCGGCGCGCTCGCCGCCTCGGGCCGCACCGTGGCCGTCCTCGGCTCGGGGCTCGACCGGCTCTATCCGCTCGAGAACGGCTACCTGGCCGACCGCATCGGCGAGACCGGAGCGCTCGTCAGCGAGTTCCCGCTCGGCACCCGCCCCTGGAAATCCAATTTCCCGCGCCGCAACCGCGTCATCGCCGGCTGGGCGCGGGCCGTCGTCGTGGTCGAGGCCGGCGAGCGCAGCGGCGCGCTCTCGACCGCGCGGGCGGCGGCCGACGAGGGCCGCGACGTGATGGCGGTTCCCGGCCACCCGTTCGAGCCACAGGCCGAGGGCGCGAACGCGCTGCTGCGGGACGGCGCGGCGCTCGTACGCGGCTCTCGGGACGTGCTGGCCGAGCTCGGTGTCGAGGCGCCGCGCGGGCGCGAAGCGGCGCCCGAGGACGCGGTGCTCCGCGCGATGACGAAGGGCGTGCCTGCCTGCGTCGACGAGATCCAGGCGCGCTCGGGGCTCGCGCTGCCCGTCGTGCTTGCGCGGCTCAGCGCGCTCGAGCTCGAGGGCTCTGTCGCGCGGCTCTCGGGCGGTCTCTTCGCGAGGGAGGCGCCGCGGCACGGCTATACTCGGCCGTAGATGGCGGCGCGCGTGACGATCGTCGGAGGCGGCCTCGCCGGCTGCGAGGCCGCGTGGCAGCTCGCGCGCCGCGGCGTGGGCGTCGACCTCTACGAGATGCGCCCGCAGAAGCCGACGCCGGTGCACCAGACGGGAGACCTCGCCGAGCTCGTCTGCTCCAACAGCCTGCGCGGCAATGCGCTCGACCAGGCGGCGGGGCTGCTCAAGGAGGAGATGCGGCGGCTCGACTCGCTGGTCGTGCGGACCGCCGACGCCGTGAAGGTGCCGGCCGGCAGCGCGCTCGCGGTGGACCGCGGGCTGTTCGCGCGCCGGATGACCGAGGCGATCGCGGCGCTGCCCGAGGTCCGGCTCCACCGCTCTGAGGTGCTCGGGATCCCGGACGACCCGGTCACGATCGTCGCGACCGGCCCGCTCACCTCGCAGGCGCTCGCGGCCGAAGTGGCGGCGTTCGTCGGCCAGGCGCACCTGCACTTCTTCGACGCCGTGAGTCCGGTCGTCGAGGCGGACTCGATCGACTTCGACAAGGCGTTTCGCGCCTCGCGTTACGGCAAGGGCGGCGACGACTACCTGAACTGCCCGATGAGCGAGGCGGAGTACCGCGCCTTCCACCAGGCGGTGACGAGCGCCGAGTGCGCGAGCGTCCACGACTTCGAGAAGGAGCTGTTCTTCGAGGGCTGCCTGCCCGTCGAGGTGATCGCCTCGCGCGGCGTCGACACGCTGCGCTTCGGTCCGATGAAGCCGGTGGGGCTCGACGACCCCCGGACCGGGCGCCGCCCCTACGCGGTCGTGCAGCTGCGGCAGGACAACCTCGCGGCCAGCCACTGGTCGATCGTCGGCTTCCAGACGCAGCTCAAGTGGGGCGAGCAGAAGCGGGTGTTCCAGATGATCCCGGGCCTCGAGCGCGCAGAGTTCGTCCGCTACGGCATGATCCACCGCAACACCTACGTCAACTCACCGCTCACGCTCGAGCCAACGTTCGAGACGCGGCGCCGGCCGGGACTCTTCTTCGCCGGCCAGATGTCGGGCGTCGAGGGCTACGTGGAGTCGGCCGCGTCGGGCCTGCTCGCGGGGCTCGGCGCCTTCTTCCGCGCCCACGGCAAGGAGCCGGTCGCGCTGCCCGAGGACACGGCGCACGGCGCCCTCGGCCGCTACATCGCGCGGAGCGACCCGAAGCACTACCAGCCCACGAACATCGCGTTCGGCCTGCTGCCCGAGCTCGCCGAGCGCGTGCGCGACAAGGCGAAGAAGCGCCTGGCGCTCGCCGAGCGCGCGCTCGCGAGCCTCGAGCGCTTCAAGGCCGCGCTCGCGCTGGCCGCGTGAAGGCCGCGATCGCCGCCTTCGTCCGCCACCTCGAGCGCGAGCGCAACGCCTCGCCCCACACTGTGCGCGCCTACGGCGAGGACCTCGCGCAGTTCACCTGCTACCTCGAGCGCGAGCTCGGCCGCGCGCCGCGCCCGGACGACGTCGACCACCTGCTGGTGCGCGGCTTCCTGGCCGACCTGCACCAGCGCGGGCTCAGGAAGTCGTCCTCGGCGCGCAAGCTGGCGGGCCTGCGCAGCTTCTTCCGCTACCTCTGCCGCGAGGGGCGGCTCGCGGCGAACCCCGCGCGCGGCCTTTCGGCGCCGCGTCAGGAGCAGCGGATCCCCGCCGTGCTCGACGAGGCGCAGGTCGCGTCGCTGCTCGAGATGCCGGGGGACGGCGCCTCGGCGCTGCGCGGCCGCGCGATCCTGGAGCTGCTCTACGGGACCGGCATCCGCTGCGCGGAGGCCGTGGCGCTCGACGTCCACGAGCTCGACCTCGGGGCGCGCATGGTGCGCGTGCTCGGCAAGGGCCGCAAGGAGCGCGTGGTGCTCTTCGGCCGGCGCGCGCAGCAGGCGCTTCAGGCCTGGCTCGAGGAGCGGCCGCGGCTCAAGCCTCGCAGCGACGCGCTCTTCTTGAACGCGCGGGGTGGCCGGCTGAGCGGCCGCAGCGTTCGGGCGCTCGTCGCGCAGCGAGTGCGGCACGTCGCGCTCGCCCGCCGCTGCAGCCCGCACACCCTGCGCCACAGCTTCGCGACCCACCTGCTGATGCGCGGCGCCGACCTGCGGGCGATCCAGGAGCTGCTCGGCCACTCGAGCCTCAGCACCACCCAGCGCTACACCCACGTCGACACCCGGCACCTGCTGGAGGTCTACAAGAAGGCCCACCCGCGCGCCTAGCGATGGGAGACGAACGACAAGCCGTCTTGGTCCATGACTCGCTGCCGCCTCCTTCTTCAAGTCGAGGTGGCTTTGCCCCCTCGAGCACCCCCGTGCCTGTTGCCTGTTGCAAGCAAGGCACTTGAGTCCTTTGCCTTTGGTGGTGAGGCTTTTGGGGGTGGTCGGGCGTCAGAATAGATAGCGGACCGCATGGGTCGAAGCGACGAGGAGCTGGTCGAGGCGTGCCGGGCGGGGGAAGGGTCCGCCTTCGACGAGCTGGTCGCGCGCTGGGAAGACCGCATCCGGGGAGCGTCGTACCGCATCCTGGGATCGGAGGACGAGGCGCGCGACGTGGCTCAAGAGGCGTTCCTGAAGGCGTACCGGGGCCTCGCGGGGTTCAAGCGCGAGGCGCGCTTCTCCTCCTGGCTCTACCAGATCGCGACCAACCTGTGTCGCGACCGGCTGCGCCGGAGAAGGTCGCGCCCGCAGACGAGCCTCGAGGCGATCGAGGAGTCGGGGTCGTTGATCGTCGAGACGCGGCCGGGCGTGCAGGAGCGGCTGCAGGAGGAGGACCTGGCGCTGGCGGTGCGGCGAGCGATCGAGTCGCTGCCGCAGGAGCAGCGCGTGGTGGTGATCTTGAAGGAGTACCAGGAGCTGACGTTCCTCGAGATCGCGCAGGCGCTCGACGTGCCGGTCTCGACCGTGAAGACGCGGCTTTATCGCGGGCTCGACCAGCTGCGGCTGCGTCTCGAGCACCAGGGGGTGCGCGGAGCGGCGGTGGTGCCGCTCGTCGCGCGATGAGCTCAGGGGAGTCAGGGAGACGGACGACGATGCAGTGCGAAAAGGTCGGTGACGAGGCCCTTCAGGGCGACAAGCTCGACGTTGTCTACGGCGAGGCCGACGTCGCGGCGCGCGAGCGGGTGCGCGCGCACCTCGAGCTGTGCCCGGCGTGCCAGGACGAGATGACGGCGCTGCGCGGCGTGCGGCGCGATCTCGCGGCCTGGCGGCTGCCGCCGGCGCGGCCCGCGCGCGCGGCGCGCGGCTTCCTGGTGCCGCACTGGCTCGCGGCCGCGGCGCTCTTCGTGCTCGGCTTCGGCGCGGCGCTCTCTGCCTCGGGCTACGTCTCGCTGCGCCGCGCGGTCGTGGAGCAGCAGGCGCGCGCCGACGCGCTCGAGGCGCGCCAGCGCGAGGCGCAGCAGGCGCTCCAGGCCGTGCTCGGACGCGGCGCCGCCCCGGTCGGCGGCGCGTTCCTGGCGCAGGTCGACGCCCGCATCGACGAGCGGCTGCGCGCGAGCCAGACGCAGCAGAGCCAGAGCTTCGAGCGTCAGCTCGCGAGCTGGCAGGAGCAGGCCGACGTGCGGCGGCGCTCCGACATGGCGCAGGTCGCCGCCAGCCTGAGCTACCTCGACGGCCGCCACGGCCAGCAGCTCGCGCGCACGAACGAGCTGCTCGGCTACTTCCTGCAGGCCTCGGACAAGCGATGACGAGCGCGCGCGCCGCTCTCGCTCTCGGCTTCGCCGCGCTGGGGCTCGCCGCTCCGGCGCTGGCGCAGCAGCCGCGCAAGCCCGCGCCGAAGCCGGCCGCAGAGCAGGCCAGGGATCCGGTGCGCGACGGCCTCGAGACGCTCGAAGCTCGGCTCGACCGCGCCGTCGACCGCGTCAGCCTGCCGCACGCGGCCCGGCTGCTGGGCCGCGCGGAGGTGGCGCGCGGCTACCGCCTCCCCGGCTACGGGCTGGTGCTGGTGCTGACGCCGCGCGCGCTGCCGGGCGGAGAAGGCCAGATGTACTTCTTCGGCCCCCACAAGACCCGGCGCATGCGGGTCGACAAGCAGCAGAAGGGCGGATCGCAGACGGTCGTCGTGAACATCGACGACAGCGACGGGCTGGAGACCTTCGAGCGCCAGGTGCTCGTGCTGCAGCAGGAGACGGAAGCAGCGCGGCTCGCGGCGGAGCAGGAGATGGACCGCATCACGCAGGACGTGCGCGTGCGAATCGCGCCGCCCGCGCCCGCCGACGTCCCGCCGACGCCTGTCGCGGCCGGCGTTCCGCCCGCGCCGCGCGCCCTGCCGCCTTCGCCCGACGCGCCGCCCGCGCCTCTTCTGCCCGAAGCGGCGCCGCTGGCGCCGGAAGCGCCCGTGCCGCCCGCGCCTCCCGTCGCGTGGACCGCCGCGCCGCCGCCCTGGAAGTTCTGGTTCGAGGTCGGCGGGCCGGCGGAGACGCGCGCTCCCGAGACGGTGATCGCCGACGTGCGCGCGTCGCTCGTCGACACGCTGCTGGCGGCCGACGCCGCGGCGCTCGCACAGCTCGGCGCCGACGAGCGCGTCACCGTGGCGGTCGACTTCGTCGCGGGCGGGCTGTTCGTCGCGAACGCGCGCCCGAGCCGCACCCTGCTCGTGAGCTTGCGCGGCCGCGACGTGGCGGCGCGCGTGCGCGGCGCGATCAGCGCCGAGGAGCTGCGCCGGCGGGTCGAGGTGAGCGAGTACTGAGCAGCACGAAGGTCAGGACCGCGAGCGTGCCGTCGCAGGCGGCGAACAGCAGGTAGGACGCGGGGGACGCGTTCACGAAGTGGTCGACGAGGAACGCGAGCGTTCCGAGCCCCTTCGCGAACACGCCGGCCCACCAGAAGTAGCCGCGCCGCGCGTCCGGGTCCGAGGCCGCCCAGAAGTAGCCGCCGGCGAGCGTCAGCGTGAAGACGCCGTTGAGCCACGCGTTGACCAGCGGCACGGGGGGGGGCGCGCCGAAGAGGCGCGCGAGCGGCACCGCCGCGGCGAGCATCGACACGCCGAGCAGCAGGTCGTAGACGCCCGAGACGAGCGCCAGGGTCCGCAGGCTCACCGGGCTATACTAGCCCGCTCCCGCAAACGACCCTCATGCGCCACGGCCGCCGTCTCCTCGGGAACTGTCTGCTCGCCGCGGCGCTCCTCGTCGCGATCCCCGCCTGCGGCCATCGCGGCGACCCGCTGCCGCCGCTCCGGCACACCCCGCCTTCGCTCCAGGACTTCCGGCTCTCCCAGCGCGGCCGGGAGCTCGAGCTCTCGGTGCTCGCGCCGGGCTCGTCGGTGGACGGCATCGGCTACGAGAGCCTCGCGATCGAGTTCCTGTTCGTCGAAGGCGCGAAGGACATCGAGAAGGCGGGGCGCAGGCGCCAGCTGCTCGCCCGTCCGCTCGAGCGGATCGTGGACACGCTGCCGCTGCCGGCATCCGGCAGCATCGCGCGCGCGGCGGCGCGCGGCGTCTACCAGAAGGAGAAGGGCCCGCGCACGCTCACGCTGGGGCTCGTGGTCCAGCCCGAGGTGCGCGCGCCCGCCGGGCTCGAGGCCGGCCTGACCGAGAAGGGCGTCCACCTCGAGTGGACGGGCGACGTGCCGGAGCCCGTGAACGCGACGGTCCAGGCGCCTCGGATCCCGGGGTTCCCGTCCTCTCCGACGGACGCAGCGAAAGCCAGCGATCCCTCGAAACAGCCCGGTTCCGCGAAGCCACTCGACGCCGGCAAGCCGCCCGAGGTCGCCAAGCCGCCCGAGGCCGGTCAGGCGCCCGCCGGTGCCGTCCAGGGAGCGACGCCCATCGAGCCCGAGAAGCCGAAGAGCGGGTTTCTCGTCTACCGGCGCGTGGGCAGCGCGTCCTACGCCCGACCGATGCCGCCCGGTGTCCTGGAGAAGCGCGCGCTGCAGGACAAGAACGCCCCCGAGGGCGAGAAGGTTTGCTACGTCGTCCGCGCCGCGGCGTCGCTCGAGCCGCTCGTCGAGAGCGCCGCGTCGAACGAGGCCTGCGTCGACGTGCGCGACATCAGCCCGCCGGCCGCTCCGACGGGGCTCGCGGTGGTGCCCCGCGAGCGCGGCCTCGAGGTCGTCTGGACGCCCTCCGGGGACCAGGACGTCGCCGCGTACCGCGTCTATCGCGAGGGGCCGGCCGAGCCGCGCCGCCGGCTGGCCGAGGTCCCGGCCGGAGGCTCGGCGTGGACCGACGAGTCGGCGAAACCCGGCGTCGCCTACCGCTACTCGCTCACGGCGGTCGACCAGGCCGGCAACGAGAGCGCGGCGACAGCTCCGGTCGAGGCGATCCGGGAATGAGCGTCAGGCTCTCGGCTCCGGGATATCATCTCAAGGGGGCAACGGCGGCGGAGGCTGGCCGTCCCCGGAGGCAGGAATCATGAAGATCTTTCTCGACACCGCCAGCCTCGCGGAGATCCGCGAGGCCGCGACGCTCGGCGTGGTGGACGGCATCACCACCAACCCGAGCCTGCTCGCGAAGGAGAAGGGCGACCCCGA
>Ga0068861_100002601_pt1 | contig 11819 bp, 8 predicted proteins | sample KBSSwiS42_FD_66593 | JGI IMG/M metagenome (GOLD analysis project Ga0068861, IMG submission 66593) | Switchgrass rhizosphere microbial communities from Kellogg Biological Station, Michigan, USA - KBS Switchgrass S4-2 | ecosystem: Host-associated > Plants > Roots > Rhizosphere > Soil ...
CGGCGGGCGTCCCGAACGGGAAGCGGAAGAAGATCTTGCAGCCGCGCGCGAGCAGCGGATCGACATTGGCGCTGGTGTTGCAGTTCGGAAAGCTGATGTCACCGCTCGCCACCAGCGTATCGAACTCGCTCTGGTCGGAGATCAGCGTGGCCTCATACAGCATGATGGCGATGCCCCAGAACATGGACATGTTCGTCTCCATCTGCGTGAAGCCCGCCTCGTCCGGCACGAGCGCGCCGGCGACGCGCCGATAGCGGCCGCTCGCTGCCCAGTACCGGGGTGCGAACGCCTGCCGGATCAATTCGGCGTACGAGTACTCGGGCAGCAGCCCCGGGCCCCCCGGGCTCGCGAGCGCCCCGAGCACGCTGTCGCTCGGCTCCACTTGCTGGAGGGCGAGCGGGGCCAGCCGCAGCAGCTTGCGCCCGATATCGGCGAAGCCGCGACCGGCGCAGGACATCTCGACCGGGCTGGTGGGTGGACCCACCGCCTGAGAGGCAAGGCTCGCGTTCTCGAGCGAGAGCGCCCCGAGTTGCACATTGCCGGCGTCGTCGAGCACGATCAGGCGCAAGTTCGCATCTGCCTCGAGGTCGCGCTGACCAAACACGCCCACGCCGTTGAACAGATTGTTGGCGCGGCCGTCCCAGAACTGCCGCATGTTGAAAACGGCGTTGATGGTGGTCGGCGTGTTGCGCGGCTCGACCTGACGCGTCGCCAGCAGATTGCCGTCCGGCCCTGCCACGTGAAAGACCGACGCGTCCGGCGCCGAGCACTGCTCCGCGCCGTCCGCGTCGATGCCGGCAAAGGCCGCGGCAAACGCGCCCGCAGAGCTGACGGCGTCGTTGCTCTCGCTCACCAGGGGCGAGTCGTGATCGCTCTCGTCGAGCAGCCGATGCAAAGGAAAGTCAGCCGCCACCAGCGTCGTTGCCGGACCCGCCGAGGCGCCCCCCGGCAGGCTTCCTGCGGGCACGCTGCCGGTGTCGGAGCGCAGCGAGCCAAAGCCGGTGTCGCCGCCGACACGAGCCAGATCCAGGAAGCCGGGATTGAGCTGGCCCGTGACGCGGGGATCGGCACCGGCCTGAAAATGACAGCTCGCGCAAGCCTGACCGTCGCTGCCCGCCTGCTGGTCCCAGAACAATGCCTTGCCGAGGGCCAGCGCCCAATCGCGGCTCTCTACGATGCCTGCGCCCTCCGCGACCTCGGGCGGCAGCGGCGGCACGAAACGCGCGTCCAGCGCCGTGATCTGCGGCGCAGGCAACGCGACCGCGCGCTCGGGAGCAGACGGGAGCGGGCCTTGCCCTGCCAATTGCAGGCCACGTGCACGGAGCGCCGGCTGCGCAGGGCCCGGCGCCCCTTCACAGCCCGACAGGACGAAGGACAAAAGCAAGATGACTCGAGACGCGCGCTTGCGCATGATTCCTCCCAATCCGACGCCAATTCGAGCGCGTGGTCGCTCGCAGGAGTCGCCGGGGATAGAACGCTTGCCGCTGCGCTGCCAAGCGAAAACAGGGCGCCCCCGTCGCGCTCAGGCTGGCTCACCGTGCGCGCCGAATTTTGCGTCCAGCGCCGAGACCGGCGCGACGCTGGGCGGCGCTCGTCGCGTTTTACCTCAGCCGGTAGCGTTCAGCAGATCAGGAACGCAACGCTCTTTCCTCTCCTCGCCGCATGCTCGCCGCGCGGATTCATTCCGCCGCGCTGAGCGTGAGGATCTCGACGCCGTCCGACGTCACCAGCAGCGTGTGCTCGAACTGTGCCGACAGACTGCCGTCGCACGTCACCACCGTCCAGCCGTCGTCCAGCGTTTGTACCTCCGGCCCGCCGAGGTTGATCATCGGCTCGATCGTGAACACCATTCCCGGCCGCAGTCGCAGGCCCGTTCCTCTGCGGCCCTGGTGCGGAACATGCGGCTCGCTGTGCATCAAGCGCCCGATGCCGTGACCGCCAAAGTCTCTCACCACGCTGCAGCCTTCGCGCCGGGCGAGCTCTGCGATGGCTGCACCGATGTCACCCAGGCGCGCTCCGGGCCGCACCTCGGCGATGCCGACGTCCCGGCAGCGTCGCGCGACCTCGACGACATGCCGCGCCTCGGCGCAGGCGCTGCCGATGATGAACGTCTGCGACGTGTCCCCATGAAAGCCGCCGAGCTCCGTGGTCACGTCGACGTTGACGATGGCTCCTTCCTCGAGCAGACGCTCCGGGCGAGGAATGCCGTGACAGACGACCTCGTTCGGGCTCACGCACACCGCGGCGGGGAACGGCGCGTGACCGGCGTGCGGCCGGTAACCGAGCTGGCTCGGCCGACCCCCGCGGCGCTGGGTATCGGCGCGCACCCAGGCGTCGATGTCCAGGGTGCAGGTGCCGGGCGCGAGCCGGCGCGCGACGTGCTGCAGGGTCCCTGCCGCCGCTCGGCCTGCCCGGCGCAGAGCCGCGTGCTGCGTCGGGCCCCAGATGTCGATAGCCATCCCCGTACGTTGCGACGACAGGGCTCGCGCCCGCCAATACCGTTTGGGTATGGCTCGGCACGGGCCCTCCCGCTCGCTCGGGCGATGGTCAGCGCTGGCCGGATGGTGCTAGGCTCCTTCCGGTGAGCCTCGACCAGCTGAGCTACTTCGTTGCGGTGGCCGAAGAGGGCAACATCGGCCGCGCCGCTCGCCGTCTGCACATCTCCCAGCCGCCGCTGACCCGACAAATTCGCCAGCTGGAGAGTGAGCTCGGGGTCGAGCTGTTTCTCCGGACGCCGCGCGGCGTGCAGCTGCTACCGGCGGGGCACGCGCTGCTGCCCCGGGTTCGCCGGGTCCTGGCCGAAGTCGTGGCCGTCAAGGAGAGCGTGCGCGACTCTCGTGCCTGTGCGGACGAGAGGGGCGACTCGGAGCTTCCGTCCCCGGCTTCGAGGTGAGAGCGGCCGAGGTGACGACAGATCGCCTCGCCAGCACCGGCAGCGCAGAGCACGACCGCCCGCGGCAGCGCCAGCAACGGGGTGGCTAGCCCTTGCGCACGGACAGGCGCAGCACTAGCCGGATCGTCTATGGCAAAAACGATCCTCGTCTGTGGTTACGGTCCCGGCATTTCCACAGCAGTCGCCGAAAAATTCGGCCGGGAAGGTTTCTCGGTCGCGCTCGTGGCGCGCAACGCAGAACGCCTGCGCGCGGGCGTGCAGGCGCTCGAGGCCAAGGGCATTCGCGCCGCCGCCTTTCCAGCGGACGTGGCGGATCCCGCAGCGGTCCGCGCGCTCGTCGGCAGCGTGAAGGCCAAGCTCGGTCCGATCACGGTTCTACACTGGAACGCTTACGGCGGCGCTGCGGGCGATCTGCTCACGGCTCCCCTCGCCGAGCTCCACACGCTGTTCGACGTGGCGGTGATCGGTCTACTGACCGCGCTGCAGGCCTCGCTCGCTGATCTGCGCGAGCAGAAGGAAGCCGCGTTGCTCGTCACCAATGGTGGCCTGGGCCTGTTCGACGCAAAGGTCGACGCGCAGGCCGTGCAATGGGGCGCGATGGGCCTCGCTGTCGCCAACTCGGCCAAGCACAAGATCGTCGGCCTGCTCGCCGAGAAGTTGAAGCCGGACGGCATCTACGTCGGCGAAGTGATGGTCCTCGGCCTCGTCCAGGGCACTCCCTGGGATAACGGCAGCGCGACCGTGCCGGGCAGCCGCGTCGCCGACAAGTTCTGGGAGCTCTACCGCGCGCGCTCGGAAGTCAGCGCCATTGTAGCCTGAGGCGGCCAGTGTAGCCTGAGGCGGCCATTGTAGCCTGAGGCGGCCATTGTAGCCTGAGGCCAGCGTAGCCTGAGATTCCGCGCAACACGCCACGCTAGCGTGCTGCGTAAATGCGTAAAAACGCGCCCGCGGTAGTTCTTGCCCCGGTCAGTGCCGCTGCGCTGCCTCGCGCCGCACGCTGCCCGGAGGGCGGCCGATGTGGCGCTTGAAGGCGCGCGCGAAGGCGGGCTCCGAGTCATAGCCAAAGCGCTCGGCGAGCTCGCCCACGGACAGCCGTTCGCCGCGCAGGAGCTCGCTGGCGCGATGCATCTGGACCCTCGTCACGTATTGCATGGGCGCCGTGCCGGCCAGCTCGGTGAAGCGCTGCGAAAAGCGCGAGCGCGACAGGCGCGCGAGCTTGGCCAGGTCCGCGACCGACCAGGCGTGCTCCGGCTGCTGGTGGACCGCCGCGAGGGCGCGCCCGATGTGCGGATCACCGAGCGCCGCGAGCCAGCCCGAATCGCCCTTGGTGCGCTCGATCCAGCCGCGGATGGCCTGGACCACGACCACGTCCGCGAGCCGCGTCATCAGCGTTGCCGCGCCCGGCCTCGCGGCGAGCGATTCCTCCCGCATCGCCTCGAGCGCGCCCGCCACGATCGGGCTCGCTTCGCTCCGGCGCAGCACGAGCAAGTCGGGCAAGAGCCCGAGCAGGAGCGCGGCGGCGAAGCCCTCGAAGCGCACGCCGCCGCAGATCACGAGCCAGCTCCCCGAACGCCCGCCGACCTGCAACACCGAGCCCGCCTCTGACACCTGACGGGCGGGCAAGCGCTCGAGCGGCGTGCCCGTCCGGCGCTTGCTCGACGCGAACACCTGGCGCGGTGAACGCGGCACGAGCACGAGGTCCCCCGGATCGAGCCGCACCGCTTCGGGCGCTGCGCCTTGCGGCCACGCCTGCAGCCAGCACTCCCCGCGCGCGACGAAATGAAAGCTCGCGAAGTCGCGCTCGGCGATCGCGAGCGACCACGGCGCGCCGAACTGGCTGTTGCAGAAGAACGTGCCGCTGAGCCGCAGATCGAGCAGGACCGCCGAGAGCGGATCGCCCTGGCCCCAGCCGACGGACTCGCGATCGGACGAACGGCTATGCATTGTCGACAAACTAGCATGGAGAAGCCCGCGCCGCGGGCCCAGATTGCCTCCGTGACCAACCTGCTTTCACCCCAACGTCCGTTCGTCTCCCCCCTGCTCGCCGCTTGCCTCGCCTGCTCCGGCGTGCGTTCCGCGAGCGTCAACCCGCCCGTTCAATCAGCGCAGATCCACCAGTTTACCGCCAGCGAGCCGGGCCTCTCCGTCAACTGCTACGTCGTCGAGGGTGAGCGCGGCCTCGTCGCGATCGACAGCGCCCTGACCGTCTCGGATTCCCGAGCCTTGCGTGCCAAAGTCGACGCGCTCGGCAAGCCGTTGCTCGCGATCCTGCTCACGCACGGCCATCCCGATCACTACAACGGCGTGTTCTACCTGATCCAGGGCCGCTCCGTACCCGTGTACGCGACGGCGGCAGTCGCGCAGGTGATCCGCGACAATGACGCGGCCAAGCAGCAGCAATGGCAGCCCGTATTCGGGGCGGAGTGGCCGCCCGAGCGCGCGTTTGTCGATCACGAGCTCCACGACGGCGACGCGCTCGCGTTCGCGTTCGATGGACTCTCCCTCGTCGTTCACGACCTCGGTCCGGGTGAGTCCCACGCCGACGCCTACTGGGAGCTCCAGGGCCCCGAGCGCGCAGCGTTCATCGGCGACGAGGTGCTCAACGGCGAGCACGCTTACACCAACGACGGCCACACCGCCGCCTGGCTCGCCAACCTCGATCGCCTCGCGCGCGAGCTACGAGGCGTGAGCAGGTTCTATCCGGGGCACGGCCCCGCCGGCAGCGCGGCCATGCTCGACTGGGAGCAGGGCTACCTGACACGCTATCGCGCAGAGGTCGACGCCTTGCGAGCAGGAGCACAGAGCTTGTCCGACGCCGACAAACAGACGCTCGGCGTCCGGCTCAAAGCAGAGTATCCCGACGCCGGGCTCGAGTTCATGATCGCGCTGGGCGCCGACAGCGTCGCCAGCGAGCTGGCGCGCTCGGAACGGGAACAGACACCCTGAGCTGCGAGCTCATGCGACGTGATCGACCCGGCGGCATCGAAATCGCGCGCGCCAGCGAGAGCCTGTCGAGCACCTGGCTGGCGCTGTATCGCGCACCCGGGACGGCGCGGTTGACTTTGCGGTGATGCACCGAGGTGGCCCGGGGGGGGCGGAGGCGCGGTGCGGTGTTCGCTTTCGAGCGGGCAGGAGGGTTTGCGCGGCGCGGAGAAAGGTCCGGGCTCAGCTGCGCTGAGCGGTGCGAGCCGCCAAATCCGCGTTTGTGCTTGCAGGATATGAAGGCGACCGAGTGCCGATTGGACGCCGCACAGGGGCGCTGTCATCGTTTGCGGCAATGGCGCCGAGCGCGACCCCTGGATCTTTCCGCCAACAGACTAGCACATGAAGCGCATCCTCCAGATCCGCCCGCTCGTGTTCCTCACCGCCACGGCGCTCTGCGGCTGCTCCGGAACCACCGCGGACCCTGCCCCCGTGGATCGCCCGGACACGCGGCTCGTGGAGACGAGCGGCGATACGGGTGGCGAGTACCAATCGCCCGATAGCTTCTCCGTGTCCCAGTACCCTGCGAAATGCGGACCGCCCAAGGAGCCCAAAGAGGAGGTGCCGGGCCCCACCGTCAACGGCGCGCGAGCGCTGGCGCTCCAGCTGCCGAGTCAGGTATCGCTGCTCGCCCGGGGCGGCGCTGACGGCCTCGAGCTGCTCGACGTGAGCGACGCCGCCTACCCTCAGCTCGTGAGTCTTGGCGTCGTACGGGGCTCCATCTCCCAGCTCTTGCCCTCGAGCGCGGGACAGCTCTGGGTCGCCGCAAGCGAGCCTCCCGCGCTGAGCCCGACCACGTTGCCGACCGCGGAGGAGCTCAACGAGCAGATGCGCGTCATCCGGCTCGACGTGAGCGCTCCTGCGGCGCCCGTGCGCGTGGCCGAGACGCCGCTGCAGGGGGACTTCTGGCACTTCGAGGACCGCGACGGCGCTCTCTGGGTGCTGAGCGCTCGCCGTGTCCCCGAAGAGCGCGGCTGCGCGGCGGCGATCAATCCGTGCGGCCCGCCTCGATACGAGGCCTTGGAGCTGCACGGGTTCCGGCTCGACGGCAACCAGCTCGAGCCGATCGCCAGCGCAGAGCTGCCGCTGGGGCACGGCGTCTGGTGGGCCACGGATGGCGTCGCCACCCTTACCGAGGACGGGGTGTTGCACGCGCTCACGTGGGCTGGCGACGGGAGGCTTCGGCCGCGCATCGACCTGCCCCTGCCCGGCGACGCGCCAAAGAATGGTCCGCTCGAGATCGCCGGCAACGAGCTGACCTGGGTGGGCTACGGCGACGGGCACGACACGCTCTACCGCTTCGACCTCGCCGCAACCGCCCCGGCGCCTGCGCGCTTCTTCGATCTGGGAGCTCACCCGGCGGCGCCGGGCGCGTTCTCGTTGTTCTTTGACGGCAAGCTGTGGCTGAATCACAGCGATCAGCAGGCTGACGCTCAGCTCTGGGACGTGAGCGGTGCGGTGCCCGAGCGCATCCCCTTGCCGGGCGATTTCACCAAGGTCCTTCCCGTGTCGGGCGCCGTTCTCGACGCGCAGCCGGGCGCCACGGCGCTGCTCGGTTGGCAACTCGAGACTGCAAAAGGGGAGCCTTTCTTCCTGCTAGGGCTCGACACCGACGGCGCGCGCATCATCGGCGACGCGGGTGCGCCCGGGCTCATCGGCTCGGGCCTCCCTGCCCCGCGCGGCCTGCGCGGCATCGGCGCCGCGCCCGCTTGGCGCGTGGAGATGAGGGGGCCCGGGCTGCCGCTGAGCGTCGCTCCGAGCGCACCTCGGGACGAGGACGATCCGCCGGCAACCCCGGTGCTCGCCTTCGTGGGGATCCCCTCCCGCCCCGGCCCAGACAGCCCGGTGCGCGCGGAGGCCGCGCTGGTCGAGACCGATGCCCATAGCGCTGCGCCGCAGACCGGCCCGCGGCTGGAGATCCGCTTCGACGGGGGCAGCTCGAGCTTCGAGGTCCCTCCGAGCAGCCGCGAGCTGATCGCGGTGCCCAACGGCGTGCTCGTCCTCTCCGCCACCGACCAGTGCTCCGCCCCCGACTGCAGCGACCACGCGCCCGCCGTGACGCTGTTCGACACCACGGAGGAGCCGCGCCGCGTCGCTGCAATGCCGATGCCCGAACCGCAGCTGGAGGTACCCTGGGATGCGAGCCGCATGAGCGTGCGCTGGACGACGTTTAGCCACCCGCTGACGGGAGTCCAGAACGGCGCGCTGCCGTTGGACGAGCAGCACGTCGCCTTCCGCGCCGAGGTGTCGTTGAGTTGCTTCAGCCAGGTTGACTGCGACGCGCTCGGGATCGAGGCCGTGCCGGTCACTCCGAGCCTGGGCCTGCTGTTCCCAGCTCGCTGCCCGCCCCCTGACGACGCGCCCGATTGCGTCGAGCCGCCCACCCCCACGCTGATCGGCAGGAGCACGCGCCAGTACTTCTTTGCGCTGCAGCTGCGCGGCGGCACACTCAGCTGGCGCGCGCTCGGCATCAGCACGCCGGGATCCAGCGCTTCGAGCTTTGGCGGCGCGAGCATCTTCGGTACCACGCTGGCCGCCGCACGCCTCGAGCACTTTGCCCAGGTGCTGCCAACGGGATACGTACCAACGGGACAAAGCCGATTCATGCTCGAGCGCTTTCGCCTCGACGCCTCCGGTGAGCCGGAGCTGCTGCCACCGGTGAACGTGCCCGGCTACCCGGCTGCCTATCTCGGCGCGGACGGCGGTGCGGAATACTGGCTCACCGCCGAGCCGCTCTCCGGTGCGACCGGTCGAGCGCGCCTGCACCGCCTGCGCATCACGGCGGCCGGCGCAGAGAGCCAGCTGCAGCTGGACCTCGGCGGGCCCTTCGTGGGGCTCTGGACGCTGCAAGTCGGCGAAGAGTCTTTCGGGCTCAGCCTCAGTCCACCGGAAAACGCCTGCGGCGCAACGCGGCTCACGGCAGTGCGGCTCGGTGCGGACAGCAGCAGCGTCGCGCTCGAGCCGACTTCGTTCCTCGATCTGCCCTCGGATCAGTGGGCTGTAGTGGCGCTCGACGCGCCGCGCGTGCTGCTGCGGCGCGGGCCCCAGCACGTGATGATCGAGCTGGACACGGCCGGGAGGCTGTCGCTCGTCCGGCTGAAGAGCAGCGATGACGTCACGTCCCACGGCCAGCTAATCGGCACGACACTGCGCGGAGACGGCGCCCATGGCGAGCTGAAGCTGGAGTTCTGAGGCTGCGCGGCGTCCGACCGCGAGGCAGCGCGAGCGCACGCCCGATCTTCGGGCGGTGCCGGTCGCCTCACGTCGCCCCCGACGGCACATCATCGACATCAAAAACACCATGACGGCGACTCCCCTGGCGGAGCAGCCACGTCTGCGCCGGCACGACGGGCGCCTCGAGCTCGGACGATGCGCGCCACTTCGCGCGAACCTGTCGGGCTCCGAACGCGAGCTCACTCGAGCGGCGAAAGCCGTCAAACCAGGCCGCTGATGAACGAGCGTCGATGAAGCCCGGCGGAAGCGACGCAGAGGCGTGCCTGCGCGCATTGAGCAGCAGGGACGGCAAGCCGCTCAGCGCTTCCCAGGGGCTCGGTACCGAGCGGCAGTGCTGCACGCCAGGATGGCCCACTCCACTACCCGGTGCACGGCTGGTGCACCTCGCGGCTGAGAGCTCCACACTCGGACGCCGGAATGAGCGCTTCTACGCCGGTCGTGCAGGTCGTGAATAGCGCGAGGCTGGTCAGCCGGGAGCGCAGCACGTCAGGGCAGCCGCTCGCCGCGAAACTCGTGGCCCATCTGGTGCACCACCAGGATCTTGGCGACGCCGCCCTCTAGCTCGAAGCTCACGCGCGCCTTCAGCTCCTTCACCACGTACTCACCCCCGCCCTGAGAGAGCATGCGCGCACCCTTGTCGGGGTGCTGCGCAGGCCCGAGCCGCAGGCTGCTGCCATCCCAGGCGATCAGGATCGTCTGGCCGAGCTCGCGGATGGCATAGGTGCCGAGCACTGGCTTCGCTTCCGCCTCCGTCAGCGCCAGGTCCTTCAGCTCTGGCTCTGGCACACCCAGCACCACCCGCGCCAGCTGCTCGCTCAGCCCCGCAGCCATGCTGGTCTCGGTGTTGACCAGCACCGCGACGAACAGGTCGTCCGCCGGGTAGTAGGCGAGGTGGCTGGAGAAGCCGTTGATGCCGCCGCCGTGGCTGATCCGTGCATGGCCGACGAGATCATCCCGGAACAGGCCGAACCCGTACGGGCTCTTCGCGCCGCTGCTGAGTGAAGTCTCCGCGGCCATGCGCTCGAACGTCGCCGCGCTCACCACTTTGCCACTGGCCAGTGCCCGGCTCCAGCTCACCAGGTCGCCGACCGTCGAGCAGAGCCCCCCCGCCGAATACGGCAGCGTCATCGACAAGGGCGCGGCTGGCTCGAGCTTGCCCGCCACGCTGTGGTAGCCGAGCGCGGCGCGCTCATAGTCCTGGGCGTCCGGGCAGTAGCGCGTGTCGTGCAGCGCCCCGGGTAGGACGTGTTCGCGCAGGTACTCCGCGTAGCTCTGGCCCGACACTCGTTCGATCACCAGCCCGAGCAGAAAGTAACCCGAGTTGCTGTAAGAAAAGCGGCTGCCCGGATCGAACTGCAGCGGCTCCTTCGCGAAGGTGGCCACTAGCTCCTCGTGCGGCGTGGCCTGGTTCATGTGGCTCGGAAACCACTGCAGCTCGGTATAGCCGGGGATACCCGAGGTGTGCGTGAGCAAGTGCCGCAGCGTCACCGGTTTGGCAGGCGGCGGATAGTCCTTCAGGTACAGCGTCAGGGGATCATCGAGCTTCAGCTTGCCCTGCTCCTCGAGCTGCAGGACCGCGGCCGCCGTGAACTGCTTCGTGAGCGAGCCCACCCGGAAGATGCTGTCCTCGCGCACTTCTTTCTGCCGCGGCAGGTCGGCGAGGCCATAGCCGTGCGAGAGCAGCACGTCGCCGTGGGACACCACGCGCACGGCGAAGCCGGGAACGGGTGCGTCGCGATCAGCGAGCGCCGCGAGCGCCGTGGCCTCCAGCTGCCGCGCGAGCTCCGCATGTTTCGGGTCCACGTTCGCCGCCGGCGGCGCGCCGGTGCGGGGTGCGGCCGCCTCGGGTGGAGCAGCGGCCGAGCACCCCAGAGCCAGTAGCAGGAGGAAAGGGATACGCATTTCGCCCTGCTGCCTAACCCGACCACGCCGAGACGACAACGTGCCTCGGCGGCAGGTCGCTCGCGGCCTCTCCTCTCAGCACGTCATTCCGCGTAGGGCAACATCAGCTCGCCCGTCGGGTCTCCGCAGAGGGGCGCGTGCTCGCTGATCGTGCAGCGCGCGGCGGCTCGGCTGGGTCCGTAGTGGACGGGCGGACAGACCGCTTCGATGTCATGGTCCCAGCCCTGCGCCCAGGCCACGATCGTACGATCGTCGTCGAAGTAGCGAACGCTGCCGCCCAGGTAGAATTGGCCTGCGAGGAACTGCTTGCCGTCGGAGCAGCGACCTCGCTCGACGTCGCTGCAGTGTGGACGAGTACCGTCGGTTCCGAGCGGCCCGGCCCACTCGTCGAGCGTTTGTTCATAGCTGACCGTCATGGGGGCCACCAGGTCGGCAGCGCAGTCATCCGAATCGCAGCCGATCGCGAGGGTCAGGAGCAAGCTCAACCTCGCGACCGTTCCCTGCATCAGCTCGGGGCTATCATCCATGCGCAGTATGGTCTTGGGAAATCGCTGAGAGTTTGGGCCGGGCCCACGCCCTACGGCGCGGCCCACACCTCGGGGCGCTGGGCGGCAGAGCGCTGGACGGCAGAGGGGGTCATCCTGGGGTCGTCGGGTGAGGGCAGGTGGCGAGCCCTCCCAGATCCGCGAAGTCCTTCGAAAATGAGCTGGTTTGCGCCGCGATCGTCCGAGCGGATTCGAAGAGTGCGTATCCTTTGGCGCCGCTCGATTGTCTATTCGCCATGAACGACATCATGCCCCCGCCTTTG
>Ga0068861_100002604_pt1 | contig 11806 bp, 13 predicted proteins | sample KBSSwiS42_FD_66593 | JGI IMG/M metagenome (GOLD analysis project Ga0068861, IMG submission 66593) | Switchgrass rhizosphere microbial communities from Kellogg Biological Station, Michigan, USA - KBS Switchgrass S4-2 | ecosystem: Host-associated > Plants > Roots > Rhizosphere > Soil ...
TCCATCGCCTTCGTCGCCATCGGTTACTTCATGCGCCTCGAGAAGCCGTTCATCGGCTGGGCGTGCATGATCTTCTTCGGCCTCGGCATTCCCGTCGGCCTCATCATGCTGTTCTCGCCGAACTCGACCTACCTGCGCCTCGACACAGAAGGTTTCGAGATGGGCTCGTTCGTGAAGAAGACGCGCATCAAGTGGACTGACGTCGCCGGCTTCGAGCTCGCAGCCATTCGCGGCGCCAAGATGATCGCGATCATCTATGCGCCGCATTACGAAGGACAGAAGATGGGTCGCGCCGTCGCCGAGAATCTCTCCGGCATGGAAGGTGCGATACCGAACAGCTACAACGCGCCGCTCGATGAAGTGCTGAAGACGCTCAACGAATGGCAGGCGCGCTACGGCACGCGCCGGTGAGCCGCTACGCCGATCGCTTCGAGAACGGCACCAGCATCGGCACACGCTTCCGGTACTGCGCGTACTCCGGAAGCGCGGCGAGCAGATCGTTCTCTTCCAGCTGAATCGCGATCAGGATGTACGCGGTCGTCGCGATCGCGAACACCAGGTGAGTTAACGTCATCGTCGGCGTCGACCAGAACGCGAGCACAAGTCCCAAGTACAGCGGATGACGCACGATGCGATAGAGCATCGGCGTCTTGAACGGCAGCGGCTTGTACGGCTTGCCGATGAGCTGCAGCCAGATCTGGCGCAAGCCGAACAGATCGAAATGGTTGATCAGGAACGTCGACAAAAACACCAGGAACCAGCCGAACGCAAACGCGCCGAAGAGCAGGCCTCGACCGATGGCGGACCGCACGTCCCAGACACTGCCGCCGAGCGGCTCCCAGAACACGAACAGGACCGTCAGCGCGATCGACGTAAACAGAAGATAAGTGCTGCGCTCGGCTGACTTCGGCACGATGCGCGTCCACCAGCGCTTGAACGCCGGTCGCGCCATGACGCTATGTTGAATCGCGAACAGCGCGAGCACGATGAGATCGATCAGCAGCGCCAGGCCCAGTGACACACGGGGCGCGGAATCGATCGACTTCGGCACCACCAGGTTGCCGACGAAGCCGATCGCGTAGAGCAGCGTGACGAAGCCGATGGCGTAACACGCCACACCGTAAATGAAGATTAACCATCGTTTCATCATAGCCTCGCGAATCTCTGGCAGGACTGTGTCATTCATGTAATCGAAATTCGCAATCCAGACCCGACACCGCGGTCGCGCTATCTGCATGACGCGCCCGTGATCGAAATCGGGTACATGCCCGAGTACGCGCGACGCCAAGGACTCTCGGGCGAGCAGCCTTTCACCGGCCGGATCCTCGATCGCTGCAACGCGCTGCTCAGCGACGTGCTGGAAAAGCTGGTCGAATGGCGCACGCGTTACGTGCAAAGGGCAGGGAGCTAGATAGCGCTCACCCGCAGGCATAAGATCCGCCGCGAACATCTCCAACAACAAGCAGAGGTGCGGCATGTTCGCGAAGCTATCTGCGGAGTTCATCGGGACTTTCTGGCTGGTTCTGGGCGGCTGCGGCAGCGCCGTGCTCGCTGCGGCTTTTCCGGATGTCGGTATCGGTTTACTCGGCGTTTCGCTCGCTTTCGGCTTGACGGTCGTCACGGGGGCGTATGCGTTGGGGCCGATCTCCGGCGGGCACTTCAATCCTGCGGTCTCGGTCGGTTTGTGGGCGGGCGGCCGGTTTCCGGCCGGGCAGCTGTTGCCGTACATCGTTGCGCAGGTGGCAGGCGCCATCGTGGCGGCCGGTGTCTTATATGTGATTGCCAGCGGCAAGTCGGACTTCAGTCTCGCAGGCGGTTTCGCCTCGAACGGATATGGCGAGCACTCGCCGGGTCACTACTCGCTGACGGCGGCGCTGGTGAGCGAAGTCGTGATGACCTTCATGTTCCTGATCGTGATTCTCGGCGCGACTCACAAGCGGGCACCGGTTGGCTTTGCCGGGCTGGCGATCGGCTTGATGCTGACGCTGATTCATCTGATCAGCATTCCGGTGACCAACACGTCGGTGAATCCGGCGCGCAGTACCGGGCCGGCGATCTTCGTCGGCGGCTGGGCGACCGCGCAGTTGTGGCTGTTCTGGGTGGCGCCGATCGTCGGTGCTGCGCTGGCAGGTTTCGTCTATCGATCACTGCTCGAAGGCGAAACGGAACAGCATCCGCCGGTGACGGGCCGCGTGCAGGCCTGAACGAAGTCGGTGATAGCGGCCGCGCACTCGCGCGGCCGCGCTTGCAGCAGTAAGTGCGGGCCGTCGATTTCCGTGACCTTCACATTGGGTAGCAGCGACGTCAGCTCGAGGCTGCGTCGCGAGCTCACGATTCGATCGTTGGACGCGCGAAGGTAGAGCACTGGCGTCGCGATGTTCGGGAGCAACGGACGAACATCTGTCGTAGCCAGGCACGCGAGTCGAGCGCGCATGATGGCTGGCGGAACTGTGCTTACCACCGCGACAGGCGAAGGCCGCACAGCTATCGATGCGCCGTTGAAGCAGAAGTGATTCACCACCGACGGCAGCAGCGGTGTCGGGCGGAACAACCGCTTCGGCACGAATCTGGTTGCACCAAGCAGCGTTCGAAACGGACTGATCGCAAAAGTCGCGCAGAGCACGAGACAGCGAATCCTGCCGGGATGACGAGCCGCGAGTGCGATGGCGACGGGACCAGAGAACGACTCCGCAATCAGCACGCACTGATCCGGCAGTGCCTTGCCCGCTGACTCGACGTACTCATCGAACGTCAGCTCTGAGCCGTAGCGCACGACGGACGTCGGGAATTCATAGTCCAACGCATGCAGCAGCGGCGCGAAGAGCTCGCCCGTGCCGTCGAGTCCTGGCAGCAGGACTAAGTGAGGTGCGGCGTCCAAGCCAGGTGCTGTCTACTTCTTTTCGGCGCCCGAGAACGCTGCGACCAGGCCGAGTCCGATGAACAGGATGCCGCTGCCGTAGCGCTCGAATCTCAAGTAACCACGGCTGCGCTTCAGCCAGCCGCCGGCTGTGCCTGCCAGCAGCGCCCACGCGCTGTCGGTGCAGAAGCCGAGCACGGCGAAGATCACTCCAAGCAGTGTGATCTGCATCGCGACGTGCCCGCGACCCAACTCGACGAACTGCGGCAGGAACGCGAAGAAGAACAGCGCCGTCTTCGGATTGAGCAGGTTCACGACGAAGCCATCGCGAAACAGGCGCGCGTGGCTGTAGCGCGGCATCTCGCCGTTCGCGCCGCCGTTCTCGGCAGGCCCGAAGATCTTTCGCAGACCGAGCCAGATCAGATACGCCGCACCCGCGTACTTCACGATGCTGAACGCGAGTGCGGAGGAGAGGATCAGCACGGACAAACCCAGCGCTGCTGCCAACACGTGAATGAATGTCGCGACGTGAATGCCGAGCACCGAGACGAGCCCAGCCTTGCGACCCTGCGCCACGGAGCGTCCGACGATGTACAGCACTGCCGGGCCAGGGATCAGGAGCAGCACGATGGCCGCGCCGGTGAACAGCAACAGGTTCTGACCGCTCGGAATCACGATGTCCATCGCCGCACCCGCTTATTTATAAGTGAGCCAATCAAGCCGTGCCGGTGGGCCTGTGTCAAGGTGGTCTACAATCTCGCGCCATGGACTTCACCAAGCGTCTGCGTCCGGGCGTCCAGCGCGGCGAGATCACGTGCAGCATCCGCATCTGGCATTCGCCGCGCGTGAAGGTTGGCAACCGCTACGACAGCACTGGAGTAGGGCACATCGAAATCGACTCGATCGAGCAGATCGAGATGTCGGATGTCACTGCGGAGCTCGCGCGCGAGTCGGGATTCAACGGTCTCGTCGATTTGTTGAAGATCGCGAAGCACGGCAGCGGCACGAACGTGTACCTGGTGCGATTCCACTGCGTTTCTGCACCAAGAGCGAAAAAGCCGGTCCGCAAGGCGGTGAACGGCGAGACACAGCGCAAACGCATCACCAAGATCGTCGAGAGTTTCCCGGAAGGCGCAGCAAAGCCCATCGGCCAGCACCTGAGCCTTGAAGTGCGCGGCAAGCGCTTCGGCTGGTTCACGACCGACCATCACGGCGACGGCCGCGTCCAGCTCAACTGCAAGGCGTCGGTAGAGATGCACGACATGCTCGAGCGCCTCGTTCCCGCGCACTTTCACATTCCGAAGTACGTCGGCAGCAAAGGCTGGGTCGGCGTGTGGCTCGACCTGCCGAAACTGGATTGGGCCGCAGTCGGGCTGGCGCTGCGCGAAGCCTATAAGCAGGTCGCGCCGAAGAAGCTGCTCGCTCAGCTTGATTGACGGGTGGGCCGCAGCACCGGATCGGGCACAGGCACCTGGCCTTTCTGAATTATCTCCCGCGCACGACTGACGAGCGCAGTACTGAAGCCCTCCGGTAATCGCTCGTAAACTGCCTTCAGCGCTGCAAGGTCCTGCTTGCCCGCATCCGGCAATACGCACAGATAAACGAGCAGGCGCATCTCCATCCACAGCGATTGCTGGCTGCGCGCTTCCCCGATTCCGCTTTCCAGCGCACGCCGTGCTGCGGCGAAGTTCTCCCGTCCCATATCGATGCGTGCCTGCAGCAGATGGTGATACATGAAGAGAATGCGCTCGCCGAAGCGCTGACCAAGCTCGCGTGCCCGATCGAGCTGCGCCTGCGCGCCGTCCCAATCCCGCGCGAGCATCAATGCCTCGACTGCGTAGCCGAGCACTTCGGAGGCACCCGAAACCATGCCGGCACGCTGATTGAACTCGAAGCCTTCGAGGATCAACTGCAAACCTTGCTGCGGTGAGCCCAGATATGCCTCGGCCCAGCCGCTGATCCAGCGGCTCGGTCCCTGTGCCTGTCCGATCGCGTGATCGTCGACCAGCTTGCGCAGTGCCTGCGCGTGCTGCGCGACGCGGTCCGCTCGCTCCATGCGCATATCGAACATCGCCGCACACCACAACGCTATCGTGCGTCCCATCAGCTGACCGATCTCTCGAGCACGAACCAGCGCCGCATCCATCTGCGCACGCGCTTGGTCGATGTAACCCAGGTGCATGAGCGGAATCGCGAGGTTCACCGACATGACGATCAACGGATCGGCAACGAATGCAGCGGGTGGCATCTTGTCGCCGAGCGCTTTGCATAGAGTCAGCCCGCGTTCCAGATGACCGCGCGCTGCAACGAAGTTGCCGCGCATGGTGTTGATGACACCAAGCAAACAACATGCCGCGACACCGAGCACGGCGTCGTCATGCGTGCGCGACAAGGAGTCCATCCGCTCTGACACTGTCAATGAGGTCTCATAGTCAGCGCGGCTGTAATACATCCACGCCAGGCCACCGAGCACCCGCGCGCGGTCCGGAGTCAGCGGCAGGATTTCGCACAGCTCGAGTGCGCGCCGATAGGCTGTGTCGCCCTCGGTCGAGACCAGTCCGAATTGCTGCGAGCAGGCCATGGCGCGCACGGATACGAGTGCGAATTCGAGCTCCAGGCGTTCAGGCCCTTCCGGGCAACGATCCAGCAGGCTGAGTGCGCGCGATGTGAGATCGATTGCCTCCCGAGGAGCGAAGTTCCCCATAGCACCGCGCGCGCCCTCGGCGTAGTAGCGAAGTGCCGCGGCGTGCGCCAGCCCCGCCTCATGCTGAGACGCGAGCTCCGCAGCAGTGACTGTAATACCCGCGGCGCGGCCGCGTTCCAGCGCGGCTGCGACACGACGATGCATCTGCACGCGCGTCGAGACGCCTTGGCGCTGATAGAAAACGTGTCGATACAACGCATGACGAAATGCATATCGAGCGTCGAGCGTGCCGTCCGGCAGCTCCACGATCGTGACGTGCTGCAGCCAGTACTGACGTTGCGCCAGATCGTCGCACTGTTGGGTGATCGACTGCAGTTCCTGTCCCAATACCGCGCTGAGCGTGGTGGCTCGGAACTCGACGCCACAGAAGCTCGCTGCTTCGAGCAGCCGCTGTGCTTCCGGACTGAGACGCGCGATGTGCTTCTCGATCGCGCCGGCGAGGCTTTCGGGCACCGACCACGCCGTCGATTGCGACCCGGCGGCGAGATCATCGACGACGTTTGCAATGAACAACGGCAAGCCGCCGGTGTGATCGTGCAGCTTGTGAATGAACGCTTCCTGGATGCCCGCATCGGGCAGGCGCTTCTGCAGATACTCGGCGACTTCGACCTCCGAGAACGGATCGAGCACCACCTCTTCGCAGAGTCGATGCAAGCGCAGTTCCTGCCGCAGCTCCTTGAGCGGATGCGACTCCGCGATGACCTGCATGAGCCGATAGGTGCCGAGCCACATGATCCGCGCCGGGGTCGTACGTCGCGCGAAGTGATCGATCAGACGCAGCGTCGCGGTGTCGCTCCAGTGCAGATCTTCGGTCAAGACGACGAGCGGATACTGTGCAGTGAAGCGGCCCATCAGCTCTGCGATCTCGCGAACTTTGCGCTCCTGATTTGCGCCCGAGAGTTCCCGGTACAGCGTCGCGCGCTCCGCCTCGGACATCAGCCACGGCAGCTGCACGAGCCACGTCGGCGCAGCGAAACGCATCATCTCGACGAACTCTGGATGGCTGCGGCACAACGCGCCGAGCGCTTCGAGCACAGGCAGATACGGCTCGCCGGCACCGAATTGCTCGACGCACTGGCCGCGAATGACGATGACGTTTGGCAGCTCGCTGATGAATTGCTCGACGAGCGTCGTCTTGCCGACTCCTGCATCGCCCGCGATCCAGAACACCGAACGATTGCCGTTGACGACGCTGCGCCATGCGACATGCAGCTTCGCGAGCGGCGCAGTCCTGCCGATCATCGGCGGACGCGTCTCTGCGATTGTTGGCTTCACTTCAACCGCGGCGTGCGTGGCAACCACCGAAGCAAGGCGCGTCGGCACCGGCGCTCCGAGAACCACACCGATAAATCGATACCCGCGGCGCGACGCAGTCTCGATATAGCGCGGCTTCGCGGCCGGATCGGACAGCGCGGTGCGCACCTGGCTGATCGTAGTCTTGAGAACGGATTCGCTGACGTGTCGATGCCCCCAGACCGCATCGAGCAGATCCTCTTTCTTCGTCAGCTTGCCCGGCTGCTTCGCGAGCGCGCACAGCACTGCAAATGCCTTCGGCGGCAGAGCGACGGGACGGCCGCCCTTGGTGAGCAGAGCGTTTTCCTCGTCCAGCTCGAACTCATCGAATCGAAGCGGTCCGGAGGCGACTTCGCTCATGCCTTCATTATATGCACGTATACTTCGGCCGCTATGACGACCAGACGCCTGCTGCTGATCTGCGCGATCCTGTTCTCCTGCGTCGGCTGCGACCAGGTCACGAAGTCGGTCGCCAGGACCTACCTCGCCGAAGGGCACACGGTCGTGCTGGCCGGCGACACGGTCCGGCTGCAATTGGCGAAAAACTATGGGGCTTTCCTCAGCCTGGGGGATTCGATCGGCGCTACGCGCGGCATGTTGTTCTCCGGCGTGGTCGGCGCGGTGCTGGCAGCGTTGCTGGTCTACCTGTTCGTCTCGAAGCCGCAGAATCCGCTCGTCGGCGCGTCGATTGCGCTGATCGTGGGCGGTGGGGTCAGCAATCTCATCGATCGCCTGCGGTATGGCGGCTATGTCGTGGACTTCCTGAACGTCGGCATCGGGCCGCTGCGGACGGGGATCTTCAACGTCGCGGACATGGCGATCATGGCCGGCGTGATTCTGTGGGCGTTCAGCGATAAGTTTTGGAAAAAGCAGGCCGGATAAAACCTGCTTGCAACCACCGGCCGCTTCCTCGCGTTAGGGGGAGCCATGGCCGCTCAGATCGTCCGTTTTTTCAGTCTCCTCTTTGTCGGGCTCGCGCTGGCGCCGGGCCTGGCGCACGTCCTGCAGATGCCGCACAAGATGGATCTCTCCGGGGACGAGTACCTGCGAGTGCAGCAGCTCTACGCCGGTTGGGCGTGGCTCGGACTGATCGTAATGGCTGCGCTGGTCTCGACTTTCGTGCTCACGGTGCTCGTGCGTCAGCGGCTGCGGCAGTTTGCGCTCGCCTGCATTGCGCTCGGCTCGGTGTTCGTCACCCAGGTGATCTTCTGGACGTTCACGTTCCCGGTGAATCAGGAGACGAACAACTGGACGATGCTGCCGGTCAACTGGATGACGTTGCGCGAGCGCTGGGAGTACTCGCACGCGACGGCGGCGGTGTTCGATCTGATCGCATTCATTGCAGTCGTGCTGGCGGTGCTGGCAGCGATCGGTCATCCGGAGGACGAGCCGATGCGATGGAGCCGGCCGGAACCGCTGACAGGCGTAGTCGGTCGAGCGTTGGAGCGACGTCAACAGCGACGTGCGTGACAATCGCTGTCAGCTCTGCCGTCTGGCGGCACCCGGTGAAATTCCCATGAGCCTTTTGAACGCGCGACTGAACGCTGCTTCCGACTCGTAACCGAGTTTGCTCGCGAGCTGACTGAGCGGCGCGTCGGTTTCCTTGAGCCACTTCAGCGCGGTGTGCATCTTCCAGCGCAATAAATAGTGCATCGCCGGCTCGCCGACGAGCTCGGTGAATCGCGCCGCGAATGCCGAGCGTGACATGCCGACGGCAGCGGCGAGCGAAGCCACAGTCCAGTCACGCGCTGGATCGCGATGGATCAGCGCGATCGCACGGCCGATCTGCTGGTCGCGCAGTGCACGGAGCCAACCTGTCTGAGCTTGCGGATCGGTCGCGATCCACGCGCGAATGGCTTGAATCACGAGGATGTCGGCGAGCCGCGTGATCACAGTTTCGCCGCCGGCCCGCAACTCGCGCGCTTCGGCGGTGAGGAATCGCAGCGTGCTCTGCAGCCATTCGAGCTCGGGCGAGTTCCACGCGTCTACTGCGATCAGCCGCGGCAGCAGTCGTAGAAGATGGTGCGCAGACGGATCTTCGAACTTCACCGCTGCGCACAGCATCGTCGTGGGCGTGCCGCCACCACCATGACGCAGATGTTCGTAGCGATCGCTGATCAACTCGCGCGGCAGATCGAAGAGCTTTCCAGCCTTCACGTCCGGTGCGCTGCTCAAGATGTGACCGCGGCCGTGCGGCACGAGCGCGAGCGCGCCTGGCCGCAGCAGACAGGTCTCGGCGCCGGCGACTTCGAGCCGACATTCGCCGGCGGTCACGACGTGAAACATCACGCAGTCCTGCATCGGCGGCAGGTCCAGTGCCCACGGCGCCGAGAACTCCGAGAGGCAATAGAACGACCCGCTCATGCGCAGGAAGTGCAGCGCCTCGCCGAGCGGATCGGTCGATGGTTTCCAGGGTTCTGGCATGGCGAGGAGTATGCGAAGCGACGCGCACGGCGTCCACGGCCGTGGACGAAAAAGCATGAAACGTGGACTCGCGGCGATTGTTGCTCCGAGCTGGCAGATCGATAGTGGACGCAAGCCTCATCGATCAACCGAACTTCAGGAGAGAGCGAACATGACTGCGAAAACGACGCTGGTACTGGGTGGGACAGGCAAGACGGGACGCCGCATCGCCGCGCAACTCGCGGCGCGCAAGGTGCCGGTGCGGATTGGCTCGCGCTCGGCGACGCCGGCGTTCGATTGGGACAATCGCAGCTCCTGGGCGGCTGCGCTGGCGAACGTCGATGCGGTCTACATTTCCTACTATCCGGATCTCGCGGCGCCGGGTGCGACCGATGCGATTCGTGCGTTCAGCGATCTGGCGGTTCGTAGCGGCGTGCGGCGACTCGTGTTGTTGTCCGGGCGTGGTGAGCAGGAAGCGCAGCGCTGCGAAGAGATCGTCAAGCAGTCAGGCGTGCAGTGGACGGTGCTTCGCTGCAGCTGGTTCAACCAGAACTTCAGCGAGAACTATCTGCTGGAGCCGATTCTCGCAGGCGAAGTTGCGTTGCCGGCGCCGAATGTCGGCGAGCCGTTCGTCGATGCAGACGACATCGCGGATGTAGCTGTCGCGGCGCTGACTGACGACAAGCATGCCGGGAAGCTCTACGAGCTGACCGGACCGCGACTCCTGACGTTCGCGGACGCGATCGCCGAGATCGCGCGGGCATCGGGACGAGAGATCCGGTACGTGCAGGTCTCGATGGAAGACTACGTCGTGGCGCTCGAGCAGGCGCAACTGCCGCCGCAGTTCGTGGGGTTGATCAAATATCTGTTTACGGAAGTGCTCGATGGTCGCAACGCGCATCTGACGGATGGCGTGCAGCGAGCGCTGGGACGGGCGCCGAGGGATTTCACCGAGTACGCACGACGCGCAGCGGCGAGCGGTGCCTGGAAGGGATGAAATGAAAGTGCCCCCTCCCTGACAGGGAGGGGGCACGGTGGCGGCACAAGTCGAAGAGATCTAGTTCCAGTTGTTCCGCGTGCGGAAGTCGCGCGCTTCGCGCTCTGCTTCCTCGCGATTCATGCCGTAACGTTCCTGCAGTTTGCCGGCGAGGATCTCCGACTTGCCTTCCATCTCGTCGATCTCGTCGTCGGTCAACTTGCCCCATTGCTCTTTGATCTTGCCTTTCAGCTGCGTGAAATTGCCTTTCGCGATGTCTCGATTCATCTGTGTGCTCCAAGTTCAGGTGGGCAGTTACTAAACGCGCAAGGCGACGGCAAGGTTCGTTTTCTTACCAGTCGAGAACCTGCGCGTCGTGCATGCGCCCGGGGATTCCCGACAGTGCGAAAGCAATTGAGAGCAGAACTCGCAGCATCAGCACGCAGAGCAGCAGCGCGCTGCCGGCGAGAACCAGGATTGCGATGGAAGTGGTGCGGAGCATGGCGGCCTCCGGAAGAACATCTGGCGGATATTCTTCCGCGGCACGCCGCCGCCTTCTGTCACCGCGTTGACACAGCGCTCAACGCTCGCGGAGCTGGTGACTGTCCGCGGAGGTCAGGTCGAGGCCGTAGATCTTCTTCAGGTTCGCGATCTTCTCCAGCGTCGCCGGTTTGAACGGCGGCTTGTTCTCCAGCGCGTGCAGCGCCACGCCTTCCAGCAGGTCGCCGAGCGACAGGTCCAGGTACTCGGCCAGGCCCTTGAGCACTTTGAGCAGCCGTTTCTCCAGGCGCACGCCGGTCTGGATGCGCTCGATTTCGCGGAGCTGCTTGGCGGGTTTGGCGGGCATGCGGGTTCCTGGCAGTGGTAACGAGCGCGAAGCATCGCATGATTTGCATCGGTTTTCGTGTCTTGTTATGATGGTACATATGTACCAAGAAACCAAATGCCTGTCGTCAGCCCTAGTTGTTCTAGCCCTCTGGAGTCCAGCCATGTCCGCAGCGCCGCCCGCCAGCCAGGTCCGCAGTTTTCGTCTCGAAGCCCCGCTTGCCCGCGTGTTGCCGCTGTTCACGGCGGAAGGGGAGCGCAGCTGGGCACCCGGTTGGGAGCCGACGATATTGAGCGGCGACGTCGAGCGGGGTAGCGCCTTTGCTACCCGTGGCCACAGCGGCATCGAAACGACCTGGATCGTCGCCGACTACCGTCCGGCCGAAGGCCGCGTCAGCTACGCGCGGCTGGCACAGGGCTCGAACATCGGGCTGGTCGACGTCACCTGCACGGCTGCCGAAGATGGCGGGACAGTCGTGACCGTGCGCTACACGCTCACCGGCGTCAGCGAGCAAGGCAAGACATTCGTGCGCGAGTTTCTGGAGCCGCAGCACTACGCGAAGATGATCGACGAATGGCAAGTTGCAACCAGTGCGGCGCTGGCCAAGCAACCGGTATCCCACTGACAGCGGTTCGCTTAAGCTTGCCGGCGACATCAGGAGGTTCCCATGTCGCAGTACGAGCTGGCACAGCTGAACATCGCCGTGATGAAAGAGCCTTTGGATTCGCCGCGCATGGCGGATTTCGT
>Ga0068861_100002608_pt1 | contig 11802 bp, 8 predicted proteins | sample KBSSwiS42_FD_66593 | JGI IMG/M metagenome (GOLD analysis project Ga0068861, IMG submission 66593) | Switchgrass rhizosphere microbial communities from Kellogg Biological Station, Michigan, USA - KBS Switchgrass S4-2 | ecosystem: Host-associated > Plants > Roots > Rhizosphere > Soil ...
TGCTGTTGCTGCGGCTGCGGCTGCTGCTGCTGCGGGCTCCGCCAGGTGACGCTCGGGATCGGCAGGTAACCGTCGCGCAGCGATTGCTCGATGGTCACGTCGGCCCAGGTCCAGAGGCGTTCAGCCACGACGAGGAAAGGCTCGATCGAGAAGCCGCCCGCGCCCACTTCCAGCGCGCCGTCCTCGGAGAGTAGCGCGCTGTCGGGGCCGCCGTCGATTCCGACCAGCGTCCAGGTGTTCTGTTCGCCGACAAAGGCGCGCGGGAAATGGCCGCGCGGCGCTGCGCGCGCGAGCGCCTGGACGAAGCTGTTGGGCTGGGCGAGCTCGGGGGGCTCGATCGAGACGTGGGCAATGCCATAGTGGTCACCGGGTCCGGCGTGCAGGGAGAGGCGTACCCAGCGCGCCTGTTCCTCCGGCAGCCGCAGGGCGTCGCGCCCGCCGTTGCCCTGCTCGACGCGGCGCGCGGGGCGCCATTCGACGCGGTCGCTGGAGAGCTCGATGTCGTAGCGCGAGGCGAACGCGCCCTGCGCCCAGTCGATGACGAGCCCGCCGAAGTCGCGCTCGTAGCCGAGATCGAGCTCGAAACGCTGCTCCTTGCCGCGCAAAGGTTCGCTGCGCAGGACCGGCTCCGGCGGCACGGGGGGCGGCAGCGGGAGCTCCTGGAGGGTCAGATCGTCGAACGTGACCGAGCCCTGGCCTGGCTTTCCCTCGCGGTTTTTTCCCGCCTTGCCGGCCACCAGCACGAGCTCGAGCGCGGCGGAGTGGCGCAGGCTGTGGTCCTGCGCCGGGCCCCAGGCGAACTCGAGGTGGCGGCGTTTGAAGCGCAGTCGCGTCCAACCCGGCGAGAGCTCGAGCTCGGGACGACGGAACCACCAGACGTTGTCACCGCTGGCGTCGATCAGCTTCAGCTGGAAGTCGCTCGCGGAGGCGTCGCCCTGCAGGTACAGGTCGAGCTCGTAGTTTTCGGGCCAGTCGATGGCGAGCGGTCGGCGCAGGGCGGCGTGGCCGGCGCGGCCGCGAAAGTCGAAGTCGAGCTGGAGCGCTCCAGCTGTCCTGCCGCTGACGCGCTGGACGGCCGCGCGCACATCGTCGGAGGCATCGACGGCCCAGACGGCAGGGTCGTCGAAGCGCTCGAGCAGGCGAGGGCCACGGCCGGGAGCGAGCGCGGCGAGCCAGCTGGCGAGCCCTGCGGCGACGAGCACTGCGGTCCCGAGCGCGGCCCGCAGCTGGAGCGCGCGTCGCTTCACCCCTTGATGCTCCCGGCGAGCAGCCCGGCGAGGTAGTGGCGCTGCAGCGACAGGAACACGATCAGCGCCGGCAAGAGCGTGACCACCGAGCCGGCCATCATCAGCTCGCGATCTTGCACATGCTCGCGTGACAGGGAGGCGAGCGCCAGCGGCAAGGTACGCAGCTCGTCGCGTTCGAGCACGATCAGCGGCCACAGGAAGTCGTTCCAGGAGCCGAGAAAGCTGAACAGGCCGAGCGTGACCAGGATCGGCCGGAGCGCGGGCAAGACCACAGAGAAGAAGATGCGAAATTCGTTGGCGCCGTCCATGCGCGCAGCCTCGAGCAGCTCATCGGGGATGGAGAGCGCGTACTGCCGCACGAGGAAGATGCCGAACACGCCGGCCAGCGACGGCAGCAGCACTCCGGCGTAAGTGTCGACCAGGCCGAGCGCGTTCAGCAGCAAGAACAGCGGGATCAGCGCCACTTGCCCGGGAATGACCAGCGCGCCCAGCAAGGCCGCGAACAGCCGCTGGCTGCCGCGGAAGCGCAGCTTGGCGAAGGCGTAGCCGGCGCTCACGTTGAAGCACAGCGAGCCGAGCGTGCAGAGCGCCGCGAGCAGCGAGCTGTTGAACAGACTCCGACCCATGCCCGAGAGCGCGAACAGCTGGCGGTAGTTGTCGAGCGTGGCGCCGTGGGGCAAGAGCGGCGGCGGCAAATGGCTGGCCTGCCCCGGCGGCATCAGCGACACGGACAGCATCCAGAGCAACGGAAAGACGCTGGCGAGCGCACACGTGAGCAGCGCGCCGTTGACGAGCAGCATCGGCAGCAGTGCCAGTAGCGGCGACGGCGCGCGCCTCACGCCGCGCTCCAGCGCCGGGCCAGCGCCACCTGCAGCCGCGTGAGCAAGAACAAGAGGAAGAACAGCACGAAAGCGACGGCCGAGGCGGAGCCGAGGTTCCAGGATTGGAAGCCGTCTTCGTACATGAGGTAGAGCACGCTGGTGGTGCTCTGCAGCGGGCCACCCTGGGTCATCACATAGGGCTCGGCGAACAGCTGAAAGTAGCCTGCCACCGTCAACAGGCTCACGAGCAGCAGCGTGGGCGCGAGCGCAGGCAGCGTGACGAAGCGCAGCTGTTGCGCCGGCGTGGCGCCGTCGATGCGCGCGGCCTCGTACAGATCTTCCGGTATGGCCTGCAGCGCAGCCAGAAAGATCACCATGTTGTAGCCGAAGTTCTTCCAGACGGCGAACAACGCGATGGCGGGCATGGCAAAGTGCGGGTCGCCCAACCAATCGATGCGCGGCACGCCCAGCAAGCCGAGCGCGTAGTTGACGAAGCCGTAGCGGGTGTGCAGCAGGTACATCCAGATCACGGCCACGGCCACCAGCGTGGTCACGACCGGCGCGAACAGCGCGGTGCGAAACACCTTGGACCAGCGCGCCAGGCGCGAGTGCAAGAGCAGCGCCGTCGCGAGCGAGACCGCGATGGACGTCGGCACGCCGGCCACGACGAAGAAAACCGTGTTGGCGAGCGCGCGCCAGAACAGCGGTGTCTCGAGCAGGCGCACGTAGTTGCGCAAGCCGACGAAGCGCAGATTGTGGACATCGGCGAGCGTATACAGATCAAAGTCGGTCAGGCTCAGCACGAAGCCCCCGAGCACCGGCAAGAGGAAGAACACGCTGAGCGCGAGCAGCGCGGGCGTCACGAAGATCCAGCCGGCGCGCGCGGCGTTCATTCGCTGGCTCCGACGGGGGCCGCGCCCCGTTGCAGGATCCAGCGCCGCTTCTCCAGGATGCGGTCGGTGCGGCGGTCCAGCTCCACGGCGGCCGCTGCGGGCGCGAGGGCGCCGCGTGCGGCGCGTTCTTCGATCACGGTGACGGTGCTCGAGATGCGCTGCCACTCGGGCACGGCCGGGGTCGGGCGGAGCTGCTCGAGCTGTGCTCGAAACGCGGCGGCACCCCGCTCTGACGCGAGCTCGGAGCCCTCCCAGCTGCTGCGGCGTGGCGGCAGATCGCCGGTGAGGTCGTAGAAGCGGCGTTGCACGTCGGGGCGCGACAGGTACTCGATCAGCTGCCAGGCAGCGGCCTTGTGCTTCGAGCCTGCAAAGACGACCAGGCTCGCGCCCAGTGCGAGCGAGGCGCCGGGACCGTCTCGGCCGGGCAGTTGCGCGGTGCTCCAGCTGCCCTGGAGCTCCGCCGGCAGGCGGCGCGCGAGCTCGCCGAGTTGCCAGGGCCCGCTGATGAAGGAGGTAAACGAACCGCGACCAAATTCGTCCCACAGGTTGGCGATCTGCGAGCTCGCTTCGCCGTCGGTGAGGGCGACGCGAGCCAGGCTCACATAGAAGTCGAGAGCTCGCCGAAAGCCGGGGCTCTGAAAGTTGCCGTAGCGATCGCCGTCGCGCAGCAGGGGCTCCTGTTGCAGGCCGAGCGCGAGCAGGAGCTCGGGCTCGTCTAGCCGCAGGAAGAGCGCCGCGGGTTGCGGGCCCTGGCCTTTTTGCTGGCTGGCGCGCAGCTGGATGGCTCGGAGCATGGTGAGCCACTCGTCCCAGGTCCGCGGGGCGCGCTCGAAGCCAGCCGCCTGAAGCAGGTCGGTTCGGTAGAACAACAGTCGCGTATCGACGTACCAGGGCACACCGTACATGTGACCTGCGCACTCGTTGGCACCCCAGGCGCCGGGGAAGTAGTCGTCGGGCGCCAGGCCCGGCGACGCCGCCAGCTCGTCATCGAGCGGCTCGAGCGCAGCGATGGTGGCAAACTCCGGGATCCAGGTGTTGCCCAGCTGCGCCACGTCCGGCGCGCGCCGCGCGACGGCTGCGGTCAGGAACTTCTCGTGCGCGCTGCGCCAGGGCAACTGCTGCACGTGCACGTGGAGCCCGGGATGGCTGGCTTCGAACTCCGGAAGCACGGCGGAAACGACCTCCCCCTCGCGCCCCGCCACCCACATCACGAGCTCCTCGGAGTTGGTCTGCGACTGGCAGCCGAACGCCAGCCAGCAGATCCCGACAATTGAGGTGATTTTCAGCATGTCACTGCCGACGCCCACGACGCGGCATGCAGGATGCACGCCGGCTCTCGGCGGGTCGGAGAACGGCAACGGGGCTGGTCAGCGCGACGTTTCTGCAAGGCGTGGCAAATCTGTCGGGGCCGGAGTGCACCCGAGCACTGGCCTTGGTCTTGCGGCAGCTTTTAGCACAGTTGTTTTTGTTTGCAGAATGGCAAAGGCCCTGCACATGCCTGCCACACGAGCATGCCTTCATCGGCTCCGGGAATCTTGGAATCCGTCGATATTGCCAGTCTGCGCGGAGAGATCGAGCTGCTGGAGGAGCTGGGGCCGCGGCTCACGGGAACAGCGGCACACGAACGCCTGATCAGCCACGTCGCCGACCAGCTGGGCGCGGCTCGGTTGGAGGTGCGCGAGGACGTCCACAGCTTCACGCGCTGGGAGCTCGCCCGTCATCCGGGCAGCCTCGAGCTGCAGGTCGAGGGCCAGTTGCTGGAGGTCTCGTCGGCCTTTCCTTATTCCGGCACGACCGGCGCTGCGGGCGTGAGCGGGCCGCTTCGGCTCTTGCATGGGCCACTGCCGCACTGGCGCGCGGCGCGCGGCGCGATCGCGGTGGTCGCCATCCGGCAGCGCCATCTCCCGGTGAGGGGCGTCATCAACACCTGGGACGAGAGCGATGCCTGGGGCAGCCTGGCCAACCCGCTGGTTCCGGCGCTGCTGGCGGGTCTGGGGCTGCAGCGCGCACGTCGCGCAGGTGTGACAGCCGTCGTGTTCGTCTGGCAGGGCATGAGCGCGGACAATGCCCGGGGCCAGTATCTCCCCTTCACCCTGCCCTACCAGAACATCCCCGCCGTGTTCGTCGCCGGCTCTGCCGGGCAGAGCGTGCTGCGAGCGGCAGCTCGCCGTCAGCAGGCGACGCTCGCGCTCGATGCGAGGCTCGTTCCCGACGCGCGTACGCGAACGATCTGGGCGGTCGCGCCGGGCACACGACGACCCGACGAGACGCTACTGGTGGTCAGCCACAGCGACGGGACCAACAGCGTCGAAGAGAACGGACACATCGCATTGCTGGCGCTGGCGCGCGACCTGCAGGAGCGCCCCCCCGAGCGCAGCATCGTGTTCGTGCTCAGCACGGGACACCTGCGCATTCCCGCGCTCACTCGCCAAGGCCAGGCCATGACCCGCTGGTTGCGGGACCACCCACAGTGGTGGGCGGGCGGAGCTCGACAGAAGCAAGCCGTAGCCGCGCTGGCCATCGAGCACCTCGGTGCGCTGGAGTATCGAGACGACGCCACCGGCAGCGGCTCCGGTCCGACCGGCAAGCTCGAACCGGAGCTCTTGTACGCGACGACGCGGGAGCTGCAGCAGCTGGTTCGTAGCGAATGGCGTGGGGCGGACCCGGGGCGCACGCGCGTGTCCGCGCCCAGCGCGCTGATCCATTTTGGTGAGGGAGAGCCCGCCTACCGGCAGCGCATCCCCGGAATCTCTCTCTGCACTGCGCCCCAGTATTTGCTCGCCGAGCGCCAGGGAAATCTCGTGGACATCGCTGCCCTGCAGCGCCAGGTCGACAGCTTCCGCCGGCTGCTGCGCCGTCTCGACGTCCTGCCGCGCCGCCAGCTCGGCACCGTGGCGAGCTCGGGCGGCATCGCCCAAGCCCGGGCGCTCGGCACGGTGCTGCGCAGCTTCGTCGGGCAAGCGCTGCAGACGCGGCCGCGAGCATGGGGTTGACTCAGGCGGTCGTCGGCAGCTCTCGAGCGCTCCACGGCGTGCTCCACGCGATCGGCAAGAGGCCCAGGAGCGCGAAGCCTCCGCCCACGGTACAGACGCCGTTCCAGTGCGCGAGCTCCCACGCGAGCGACGCGGCCGCCGTTCCGCTGGCGCCGCCGATGAAGAAGCTGACCATGTAGATGGCGTTGATGCGATTGCGGAGCTCGGGCTGGAGCCCGAAGATGACCGTCTGGTTCGTCAGGTGGCTCCCCTGCATGCCGGCGTCGAGCAGCACGGCGGCGAGCGCCAGGGCAACGAGCGACCGAGGCGCGAGAGCCGCCACCGCGAATGCCAGCGCCAGGCTCACCAGACCGATGGCGTTGATGCGAGTCGGGCGCCAGCGTTGGCCATGGCGGCCGACGAAGCTGGCGACGGCGATGCCCACCAGGCCGAGCACCCCATACAGCCCCGCGGTGCTGGGGCCTCGACCGAGCTCGGCGAGCTGGAACGAGAGCGTGGCCCAGAAGACGCTGAAGCTCGCGAAGCCGAACGCGCCGATCAGCCCGTGCCGGACGAGCAGCGGCTGGCTCAGCAAGATGCCCGGTAGCGAGCGCACGACGCGCCCCCAGGGCAACGGCTCCGGGGGATACTGCACGGAGAGCCTCGCGCGCAGCGCCAGCGCCAGCGCGGCCATGGCCAGCGCGGCAGCCACGAACGTGCCGCGCCAGCCGATCGCCGCCGCCAGGAAACCGCTCGCGGTGCGCGAGAGCAAGATCCCGGTGAGCAGGCCGCTCATCACGGTGCCGATGGCGCGGCCGCGCTGCTCCGGCTTCGCCAGCGCCACCGCGAAGGGCACGGCCATCTGCGGCAAGCAGGAGCTGAAGCCGAGCAACGCGCTCGCGAGCAAGAGCACGGGGTAATTGGGCGCGATCGCGAGCAAGAGCGCCGAAGCGCTCGTGGCCAGAGCCGTCTGCAGCATGAGCCCGCGTCGCTCACGCCCATCGCCGAGGGGCACGAGCAGCAGCATGGCCAGCGCGTAGCCGAGCTGGCACGCCGTCAAGCACGAGCCGATCTGGCTCGCGCTGAGGGCGAGCGAGCTCGCCATCAGCGCTGCCAGCGGCTGCGCGTAGTACAGGTTCGCGACCCCGAGGCCCGCGGCCAGCGCCAGCAGGGCGATCTCTGGGTTCGCGCCGCTACGACTCGAGTCGCTAGGATTTAGCGCCACCAGCTCCGAGCAGCTCGACCACGTAGCGCTTCCAGAGCGACGCGAGCGTCAAGGACTGGTGCCCGCGTCCGCTCGGCGTCGCGGGCAGCGTGACGAAGCGGGCGTTCTTGATGCGCGGGATCTCACGCTCCAGCACGCCGAGCTCGGGGGGGTTCAGCTCGTCGTCTGAAAAATTGACGGCCAGCACCTTGGCCTTGATCTTGCCGAGTTGCCCCGCCGGATCATAGTCGTAGGCAGACTCGTACCAGTACAGATAGTCGTTGGCGTCCAGCTTCGAGAAGCCGGCGACCAGGCTGTCATAGAGCTCGCCGGCCTTGGCGCGCGTGGGCGCTTGCTCCTGCAGCTTGGCGGCGCTGTCCGTCATGATATTGAACAGGGGCAGCACGCGCGTGAAGTGCGTCGGCTGCTTGCCGTAGTTGCCTTCGTTCCAGTCCGGATCGGTCTTGATGGCCTCGATCACGATGCGCCGCCAGAGCATGTTGCGGCCGCTGATTTCCGCCGGCAAGCACGCAATCGGCAGGATGGTGTCCATCGCCTCGGGGTAGCGCTCGCCCCACATCCAGGCGTGCATACCGCCCATCGAGGTGCCGAGCACCATGCGCAGGTGCTTCACGCCCAGGCCGTCTCGCACGAGCCGGTACTGCCCCGTCACGACATCGCCGTAGCCGTAACGCGGGAACTTCGCGCGCAGACCATCGGAGGGTTTGCTGGAACCGCCGCGACCCAAGCCATCGGGCAGAATCACGTAGTACTGGTTGGCATCGAGCGGCTGCCCGGGGCCAAACAGCTCTCCGCCGAGCGAAGGGGAAAGAAAGCTCTTGCCCGTACCCGTCGTGCCGTGCAGGAGCAGCACGGCGTTGTCGATCTCGCCCTTCGAGTTTTTGTGCGGACTGCCCAGCGTGGTGTAGTGCAGCTTCACCTCCGGCAGCTTCGCGCCGCCCTCGAACGCAAAGTTCTTGACGACGTAGTCGCCTTCCTTCTGGCCTGCATAGCTCGGGGGCGTTGCTGGCGCGGCGGGCTGTGGGGAGGCCGGCGCTGTCGAGGCGGGCTGTGGCGAGGCGGCCAGTGTAGAGGCGGCCAGTGTAGAGGCGGCCAGTGGGGCAGCCGCCAGTGGAGCAGCCAAGGCTAGACCCGAGCCCAAGACCAGGCTGGCCAGCGCGGCGGTGAGAAGGCCCAAATTATGTGTCATTGCAAGCCCCTTTCGTGTCTGCGCCGGACTATGCCTCGAGCCTTGGCAGCGACGAAGTGGCAATTTGTGGCGCACTCACCGGAACCACAAAAGAGCAATCGTTTGCGCGCCAGGTCGCGAGGAACTCGACCGCTCGGACTCGAACGGATATGGTCACTGGCCTGCTGCTCCTGAGCAGACACGTGGCGGAACACCTGTGACTGGCAGCGCGTCGCTGATTCCGGAGATCGTGGCGGCGGCCTGGCGTGCGTACGGGGACTGGCGCGAGCTGCTGGGCGTCGAAGAGATCAGCGCGAACGTCTCGACGAATCGCGTCTACCGCCTGCTGCTGTCGGACCGGAAGGAGTTCATCGCCAAGGTCTCGAGCTACGGCTCCTTCGTGCACTTCCGCCAGGATCACCAGCGCATTCAGCAGTGGTCGTCCATGCTGCAGAACAGCGGCTTCCGCAATTTCCTGGCCCGGGTGGCCGAGCGCCCCATCGGCCCGAAGCGCAGCGCCCAGGCCGCGTTCGTCTTCAAGCAGGGGAGCCGCTGGGTCGCCTTCTATCACAAGGTCGACTTTTACGACTTTCTGCCCGCGCGCCTGTCGGATCTGGAGATTGCGGCCTTTGGGCGCAATCTAGCGGCCTTTCACAAGACCTCGCTGCGCGCCGCCGGCCACCTCAACCCCACCTGGAAGAGCGTCGGCTCCGACATCGCCAGCCTGTACGACACGATCGCTGACTCGGGCTGGCGGCGCGAGCGCGGCATCCCCGACGCGCAGCAGCCCATCCTCGAGCAGCATTGCGACACCTTCCTCGAGAACAGCGAGCGCCTCGGCTACCACGAGTGGCCCAAGCTGCCGATCTTGCTCGACTGGAACACCGGGAACTTCTCGGTCGGCTACGACGCCAACGGTTTCAAGTTCTACAGTCGCTGGGACTATGACTGGTTTCGCATCGAGCCGCGCCTGTTCGACTTCTATTTCGCGGCCCGCGTCGTGCGCGACAGCGGCGACCAGACCGTTTTCAGCTACACCACCGGGCCGCTCGTCGAGCCTCGCTTCATCGCCTTTTTGCGGGCGTACCACGCCGTGTACCCGCTCAGCGAGCCCGAGATCTTGTACTTGAAAGAGGCGTATCGCTTCTTCATCCTCAACTACGTCGTGCACGTGGGCGAGCACTTCTTTCGCGCGTCGATCTGGACGCGGCTCATGCAAGAGGCGCTCGACGAGTATCTGCCCAGCGTCGACCAGCTCGATCTGCGCCCGGTCGCGGCTGCTGTGCTGAATTCGCCAACCCCACAGCCGCAGACATGACGGAGCCAGAGCCGGCCGGCGCCACGCCCGCGCCGTGGGCGGCGCAAAAGCGGCTCGTGCCGTGGCTCGTGGCGGTGGCGTTCCTGATGGAGTCGCTGGACACGACGATCCTGAACACCGCCGCGCCCACCGTCGCCGAGGCGCTGCACATCGTGCCGCTCAGCATGAAAGCCGTGCTCTCGAGCTACACGCTGAGCCTCGCGATCTTCATCCCCGTCAGCGGCTGGATGGCGGATCGCTTCGGCACGCGCCACGTGTTCTCGTCCGCGATCGCGCTCTTTACTCTCGGCTCGCTCTTGTGCGGCATCGCGACCGACATTCACTTGCTGGTCGGCTGTCGCATTCTGCAGGGCATGGGCGGCGCGCTGATGGTGCCGGTCGGTCGCCTCACGATCGTGCGTACCTTCCAGCGCTCGGAGCTGGTGCGCGCGATGAGCTTCGTCGCCATTCCCGCGCTGATCGGGCCCATGCTCGGCCCGGTCGTGGGCGGCTTCATCGTCAGCTACTTCCACTGGCGCGTGATCTTCCTCGTCAACCTCCCGATCGGCCTGCTCGGCATGTTGCTCGTCTGGCGTTACCTGCCCGGCTATCGTGCCGAGCACGTCGCACCCCTGGATGTGGTCGGTTTGATCTGCTTCGGCGCCGGCACCGCGTTGCTCTCGTACGTGCTCGAGGTGTTCGGCGAGCACACGCTCGGCACGGGCGAGATACTGGCCCTGCTCGCCCTGTCCGGCGCGCTGCTCGGAGCCTACTTCCGCCACGCGCGACGCGTCCCGTACCCGCTCTTGCAGCTCGGCCTGTTTCGGATCCGCACCTTCCGCGCCGCCGTGACCGGCAGCTTCGTCACGCGCCTCGGCGCCGGCGGCCTGCCGTTTCTGCTGCCGCTGCTCTATCAGGTCGGTCTCGGCTACACACCGGTGCAGTCGGGCCTGCTCTTGATGCCCCAATCACTGGCGGCCCTGGGCATGAAGATGACCATGGGCGCGATCCTGAACCGGCTCGGATATCGCACGGTGCTGCTCTGGAACACCCTGCTGATGGGGACCACCATCGCGCTCTTCTCGATCATCGGCCCGGGCACCCCCGTGGTGCTCATCCTGCTGCTCTCGGCGTGCTTCGGCTTTCTGGCTTCGCTGCAGTACACGAGCATGAACACGCTGGCCTTCGCCGACGTCGACGCCGATGCCGCGAGCCGGGCGAGCACGATCGCCAGCACCTTGCAGCAGATGTCGCTCAGCTTCGGCGTGGCGGCAGCCTCGCTCGCGGCCGCCATCTTCATCCCTGATCGGCTGCACGCTAGCGCGCCGCAGATCAGCCATGGCATCCACTCGGCGCTGCTCGCCCTCGGCGGCCTCACGATGCTGTCCGCGCTGATTTTTCGCGAGCTCGAGCCCGCGGACGGCGAGAGCGTCAGCCAGCACACTTCGCTGCACGCGCCCGAGACGCAGCACTAGGCATGCGCATCCAGCGCGCCTTCGATGGCTCGCTCGATGCGCGCCAGATCGAGCGGCTTGACCAGGTGCTGCTCGAAGCCTGCGCGGCGCGAGCGCTCGCGGTCCTTGTCCTGTCCGTAGCCGGTGATCGCTACCAGGCGCAGGTGAGGCTGGCCGTTCCGGGACTCGCGCAGCCGCTGGGCCAGCTCGTAGCCGTCCATCACCGGCAGCCCGATGTCGAGCAGCGCAACGTCGGGCCGAAAGCTAGCGGAGACGTCCAGAGCGCTCGGGCCATCGTGCGCCACCTGCACCTGGTAACCGAGCTGCTCTAGCGCCTGCATGAGGATGACCGCGGCGTCTTCGTTGTCGTCCACCACCAGGATACGCTTGTCGCGCCCCGTCCGCGGTCGCTCCTCGATCGCTTCGACGCTCCGCGGCTCGTGCTGCGGCGCGCCGTCGGCGGCCGGCAGCTCCACGATGAACTCGCTGCCCTGGCCGATGCCCGCGCTCTCCGCGCGCACCTTGCCGCCGTGCTTCTCGACGAAGCTGCGCACGATCGTCAGGCCGAGCCCGAGCCCGCCGCGCGCTCGATCCAGCGTCTGCGGCTGCTGCACGAAGGCCTCGAAGATGCCACCGATCATGCTCGGCGCGATGCCGATGCCCTGATCTTTGACGCTGATCTGAACGCGCGCGTCCGCGCGCTCCGCGCGCACCGTGATCAGCGA
>Ga0068861_100002610_pt1 | contig 11788 bp, 8 predicted proteins | sample KBSSwiS42_FD_66593 | JGI IMG/M metagenome (GOLD analysis project Ga0068861, IMG submission 66593) | Switchgrass rhizosphere microbial communities from Kellogg Biological Station, Michigan, USA - KBS Switchgrass S4-2 | ecosystem: Host-associated > Plants > Roots > Rhizosphere > Soil ...
GCCGACAGTGTTCAACCTGCAAGATCTCGATGCCAGCATCCGCAGGCATGCGACGCTGGATGCTTTGTTCGCCGCGGAAGCGGAACGCGCGGCCCCGCCCATCATGCCGAAAGTGGTCGGCGATCAAACGGCGCCGATGTTATTGATGCCGTGGGATGCCAGCTATGAGGCTGCACCTGGAGAAGGCGTGTCCTTGCTCGGCAAGTGTCCTGACGCGTTTCGTGCGCTGCCGTCGCGGACCCCGAGGGATTAGCTACTACTCTACTTGGAGCATGATCTTGCCCTTGTGCTCGCTGCTTTCCATGAGCAGGTGCGCAGCAGCTGCCTGGTCGAAGGGGAACACGGTTTCGATCACTGGTTTGATCTTGCGCTCGGCGATCAATGGCCAGACGTGCTCGAGCAATTTCTCTTTGACCTGCCGCTTGAACTCGCTATCGCGCGTGCGCAAGGTCGATCCTGTCAAGACGAGCCGCTGCTGCATCATGCGCATCAGGTCGATCTCCGCTTTGTTGCCTCCTTGCGTGGCGATCGTCACCAGCCGGCCTTCCGTGCCCAGCGATTGCAGGTTGCGGGCGGTATAGCTGCCGCCGACCATGTCGAGAACGACGTTGACGCCCTTGCGTTGTGTCAGCGTTGCGATCTCCGCAACGAAGTCCTGCGTCTTGTAGTTGATCGCACGGGCAGCGCCGAGCTGTTCGCAGAAGCGGCATTTGTCGTCCGATCCCGCGGTGGTATAGACGACGCTTCCGAGCGCTGCGGCCAGCTGGATCGCCGACACGCCGATGCCGCTCGACCCGCCGTGAACCAGGAATGACTCGCCCCGCTGCAGCCGGCCGAAGCCGAACACGTTGCTCCACACGGTGAAATACGCTTCCGGCAGGCTGGCTGCCTGCACCATGTCGAGATTGCCCGGCACGGGCAACACCTGGCCGTCGCTCACTGCAACGTATTGCGAGTATCCGCCGCCTTGTAGCAGCGCACACACTCTTTCACCGACATTGAAATCGCGGACCCCATGGCCGATCGATGCGATGGTTCCCGCGACTTCGAGGCCTGGATTGGCCGGCGCGCCCGGGGGCGATGGATAGTAACCGCGCCGCTGTAAGACATCGGCGCGATTGACGCCCGCGGCGGCAACTTTGATCAACACTTCGCCGGCGCCGGCCACCGGCATGGGTGCATCGGCGACCTGCAGGACCTCGGCGGCGCCGGGCTGGGTGACGGCAATGATCTTCATGGGGACCCTCTAGGATTCCCATTGTCACCCCACCGGCGACGAAGCGAAAGCGTCAATTCTTCTTCACGCCCTCGCCCTTCATGCCTTCGAGGGCGCCGAGATCGATGTCGTGCACCGCGCTCTTGAGATCGTCGATGCTGTCGCCCGATCCCTTGGCCGAGACCGTGAAGCGGTCGGCGATGACGATGGTGTATTCGCCGCTGCTGCCATGCCACTCCTCGTGGATCAGGTTGCCGTTGTCCCGATAGGTCTTCTCGTAGCCGCTGTCGCTCTGCTTCTCCCCTTCCAGGCCGGCCCAGGCAGCGAGGCCGAGCAGCCCCTTGGCGGTACCGGTATCCGTGATCTGCAGCTCCACCGACTTGCCCGAATCGTTCGCAAACGTCGCGCTCGCCTCCGAAATCTGCATGCCCATGGCGTTGTTGCGTTCGGCCGAGAATCGGGTGCGGGGCAAACCGCCAAGCGATTCGGGAATGAACGGCTTGAGACGATCGGGCGGTAGCGATTCCACTACGTCGCCGCCACCCAGCGCCGCGCCCATCATGTTCTTGAACGCAGCCGCCTGCTGATCCTGGTTCCCGGACTTCTGCGCCGATTCCATCTGCTTGGTCGCCTTCTCGACGCCCTTGCTCCATTCCTGCATCTTGCCGAGCGGGCTGTCCTTGTCGAAAGTGACATCGCTGTCGTTACGCGAACTGTCGTTTCGCGAAGTCGAGAAAACCCCGCTGCTCATCGCTGCGCCCATGCCGGTGATACCACCGACCACCATGCCGACCACGAGACCGAGAACGATGGCGACGATGATGGCGACGGCCGTGTAGCCTGCCGCTTTCTGCGGCGGACACTTCATCGTGTACTGCACACCCAGGTACAACAGGTAGATGCTGTAGATGCCGCCCGCGAGCGCGATCAGCAAACCAAGGTACGGCAGGATCTGCCCGAAGCCCGCGATCCAGCTTGCCGTATAGGCATACGCCACAGTCTTGAATGCCTGTACCTGGTTCTTCTGCGCATCGAAGCTCGTCGCGAGGGCATCGACGATGAGCGCCATCACGTACAGCGTCGCCAGCGACAGCAGATAGGTAACGACCGCCCCGCTCACGCCTGCGCCGATGCCGATGCGAATCGTGCCTGCAAACGGCACGCTGATACCTATCAGGCTGGTCTTGATGAAGCTGCAGACCGCGGGAATGGCGGCGAGGATGACGACGTAGTTCTTGTAGATAGCGGCGATGGTGGCCGGTTCGTTATCGATGACCGGCCATTCGGTCTTCGGCGTCATGAGAATCGCCTTGACGCGGGCGATGATCTTGTTGAGGTCCACGATGGGGGCTCCCGATTATGTTTTGTAAGTCAAGCAGCTGGACAGGCGACCGGGATTCTACGCCGAGGACCGGGGAAGTGGGGCTGGCCCTTAAGAGCCATTCTCGAGGCCGGGCCGGGACCCTGTCCCGGGAGTCTACGCGGACGTCCTGAGAAACCGGGGTTCCACCCAGGTGTCATGCACCAGCGGCACGACCCTTCTCACTGCAATCTCCTGGGCTGCGGAGACACTACGTTCCGCGCAAACGGCCACGAGATGCAGTTCCGTCGGCTTGAATTGCCAGAAGCGCCAGCGCGCAGGGTCGTCGCCCAGTTCCGAATGGATGGCGATACCGACGGCATGCTCGTGCGCGTAGTGAAAACTGAAGCGATCGAGCGGCAGCGACAATCCCATGCCGCGTGCCTTGATGTACGACTCCTTGAACGTCCAGTACTCGAAGAACCGATCCTGCTGCCGCTGAGCCGGCACCAAAGCAAGCGCCGACACTTCTTCGGGTGCAAAGAACCGATCTGCTATCTCTATCGACACCGTGCGCGATCGAACATGTTCTACATCGACTCCCAGCGAGCATGCTCGCGTCACGCCCAACACGATCAGGCCTTGCGTGTGAGAAAGATTGAACGACAGCCCGGCCTGCTGCGGCAGGATGTTCGCGATCTCCGGCCTGCCATAGTCGTTGGTCGCGAAGCGCCAGTCCCGATGAGCAACCGGCGCATAGCGTGACAGCACCGTGCGAACCAATGCACGCGTCACCAGGTATCGATGCCGGTCGCGGGCAAAGTGGAATCTACCTTCCTGCTCCCGTTCCGGCGCGCTCATCATTGCACGATACCTGGCAAGCAACGTATCGCCGCCGATCTCGTCCTGATACGCCAGCCACAAGTGAACGTCACCGGCGGCCAGCGAGAGCAAGCCAGCAGAGTCCGCAGCAGCAAACGACTGTGAATCGGATCGTTCCATCGACACTCGCTAAGGATCGAGGGGCCTTGACGCGGGATTGCCGTACTGTCTATTCCGTATCGGGCTCGACGTCAATCCGCTGTTAGCAGGTGTGGCTGGGTTCTCAGAAACTCGCACGGAGAACAGTTAGGTCGGAATCTCCGACTCCGACTTCTTCATTCTGCCCCGTGTTCTCCGTGTTCTCCGTGCGATATTTCTTCATGACGTATCAGTGCGAGTTGCCGATAGGTTCCAGCTACCGTACTAGCAACGGCTCGACGTCACAAAGAAATATCGCACGGAGAACACGGAGAACACGGGGCAGAAAAAGAAAGGAATCCCCGTGAGAAAATCCGGTCAGCGCCTCACAGCGCCCGCAACGTCGGACGCAATCTAGCAATCACCATCACTGCGATGCACGCCGCCAGCATGGCCATGCCGATATAGCTGCTCAGCGTGGAGAAGCCGATGGTTTCAGCCGTCCGGCCCACCTGGTGCGTAATGTATTGGCCCAGGCCGAGTGTCGCCAGCCAGATGCCCATCATCAGGCTCTTCGAACGCGCGGGAGCGATGCGATGGATGGCGTTGTAGCTGGAGGGCCAGAAGATCAATTCGCCAACGGTGATCATCAGCACGCAGCCCACCGGCCATAGCAACGAAACATTGCCGGACGCGGGGTCGCGAAATCCAAATGCCATCAGCAGATGGGAGATGCCCATGAGGGCGAACGCCGCTGCGAATTGCGCCGCGAATCCAGCCGCGTGCTCGCCGCTTCCTGTCAGCCGCCGCCACAGCCGCCCCGACGCCGGAGTGAACAGCACGACGACGATGGCGTTGACGGAGAGCAGCCACGACGGCGGCACCGTAAACGTGCCGATCGTGCGATTCACGGCATGCTGCATTTCCAGTAGCCACACGCCCTGGAACTGCACCCAGCCGACGGTGATGATGACCAGGAAGGCGCATAGGATGGCTATGTCCATGGCTGCGTGCGTCAACGATTCGCCGCTGCCGCTGCCAGCGTCGACGGCTTGGATCGTAGCCGGGCGAGGTGGATTCGGCGGCCAGATCACGAAGATGGCAAACGAGATCGCCATGCCCGCCGCGGCCAGCGCGAAGCCGCTCCACCATCCAATATTTTCCGCGAGCGCACCGACGACCAATGACGCGGCCAGCGCACCGAGCATGATGGCCTGGTAGTAATAGCGAAACGCACGATCGCGTGCTGCATCGTCGCCTTCGATAAGGCTGCCCAACAGCGTCACCAGCGACGACTTGAAGAAGCCATTGCCGAGCGCCACGGCGAAAAGTCCCGCATATAACATCGTGGCAGAGCTGGGCGACGCGTGGAGTATCGCCGACGCGGCGATGGCGACATTGCCTGCAACCAGCAGGCAACTACCGATCAGCACAGCACGTCGCGTTCCCAACCACCGGTCTGCGACATAGCCGCCGACCATCGGCAGGATGAAAGCAACGGCGGCGAAAATGGAGAACAGATCGAGTGCGCGCGAATCGGTCCACCCGAAGCCGCCGCGTTCCGCTGGACCGGTCAGAAACAACACCAGGATGGCCAGGATGCCGTAGTAGGAAAAGCGCTCCCAGAACTCGAGCACGATCAGGCGCCAGGCACCGGCGGGAATGACTGGCAAAGCGGGAACTGCGGGCGGCGATGCGGTCATGAGTCTTTCAAGTCAACTGGCATATGGCAAATGGGACCTGCGCAAATCATATAGCGCAGAGCAACATACCTGTTCGAAAGCATGCAAGACGCCATAATTCTGCTGCGAGACGACCTCACTGACGCATGAGCCTTGCGCCACGGTGGCTGTATGCAACGATCCCTGCATGACGATAGAAATGGATCACCTGTTCGTATTCTCGACAGTGAAAGCGCCCGAGGCGGATGAACTCATCGCCGCCGGATTCACGGAAGGCTCGGCAAATATTCATGCCGGACAAGGCACCGCCTGCCGGCGCTTCTTTTTCGTCAACTGCATGCTCGAGTTCCTGTACGTCACCGATATCGCGATCACACGCAGCGGCATCGCCGAACCCACCGGACTGGCGGAGCGCTGGCTCAAACAGGATGCGGGCGCCGCGCCGTTCGGACTGTGCTTCCGCCCGCGGCAGGGCGACGACGAACCGGCGCCCTTCCCTTCGTGGACCTACAGTCCAAGCTATCTTCCCGACGGCACGCCCGCCTACGAGATCTCCAAGCGCTGCCGCCTCATCGCCGAACCGTTCGCGTTTTTCACGCCGAAATTCCTGCGCCAGGATCGTTATCCGCCGGATCGAGCCCAACCGCTGGTTCATCGCAACGGCGCCAAGTCGGTATCGCACGTCCACCTGGAAAGCCCGCTCGCCACGCTGCCCGACCTGCAATCGCCGTTGATGCCAGCCAACCTGCTCCTGCACCACACCAAGCGGCATCGCATGCAAGTGGAGTTCGACAACGCACGGCAAGGCCGTACCCTGGACCTCTCGACGTTGCCCCTGACCTTGGCATGGTGACCCGGGTAGCGGACTCGCGCGCGAATGTCGACCTGGCGCAATTGCAGGCGCTGGTGAACTCGAGTCCGCTGCATCGCATGTTCGAACTGACCATCGCGTCGGCGCATCGCTCGGAACAGCGAGTCAGCATGCGGATGCCGTTCACTGCAGCCGCAGCACGCGACGACAGCAGCCAGCAGTTTCATGGGGGAGCCGTAGCGAGCCTGATCGATATCGCCGGTGACTTCGCGTTGATCGCCGTCCTGGGCCACGGTGTGCCGACGATCAACTTCCGCGTGGATTTCCTGCGGACAGCGAAGTCGCCGTGGCTCATGGCGACGGCGCAAGTGCAACGAGTCGGCAAGAGCGTCGGCATCGTCGACATCAGCGTCGCCGATGCCGCAGACAACGTCGTCGCGCTCGGCCGAGGCTGTTACAGCACGCGTGCCGGCTGAGTCGGCTGGACCAACTCTTCTGTCACCAGATTGCTCGCGGAGCAAAGCTGAGACCGAATATCCCGACTCTGACCCTATTCTCTTCTCTGCTCCGCGTTCCCCGCGTTCTCCGCGCGCCATATTCTTGAAGCCCTTTCAGTCGGCACTATCGGCTGTGGTCGCTACCGCCCGAGACAGTGGCACTCACCAGTGCTGGCAACGGCCAGCGTTCGAAAGAGATATGGCGCGCGGAGAACGCGGGGAACGCGGAGCAGAAGGGAATGGGCCGGAAGCGGAAGTGCAGATAGATTCTACTTCGACACCTTTTTCAGGCGCGCTTTCAGATCGACGGGGCTCAGCCATTCGCCGCGCAGGACGACACCGTCGATCTTCCGCACGTTGCTGATATCGTCCAGAGGATTGGCGCCCAGCAATACCAGATCTGCCGGCTTGCCCGCTTCGATGGTGCCGGTGCGCTCGGTACTATCAGACACAGGGCGATTGCCAAGGTGGCTAAAATAGCGCGCCGGCACGGTCGTGGCGCTGCTCAATGCATAGAAGTTGTCCGAACTGGCGGCAGCGATCAACTCCAGTTCGCGATGCAGAGCATCGCCTGGAATCGCGCCCAACGCCGGCGTATCCGTGCCGGCCAGAATAGGCGCACCGTCCTCCATCATGAAACGCAGCAGGCGTTGCTGCACCGGCAGGCTGTCACGCATGGCCTTCAATGCATCGCTCGAGAAGAGCTTCACCGCCGAATCGTTCATGACTGCTGCACGCGTCACAGCTGGCAAATCAGCTAGCGCTGGCCGCTTCGCGAGCCTGGCGCGAGCTTCGCCATCGACCGCGAGTTCCATCAGGTTCAACGTCGGCGCGTTGTAGATTCCTGCGTCCGCAGTCGCCTGAGCCAGGCGGTGCAGATCGCCATCCGTGAGCGACTGCCACCAGGCGAAACGATTGCTCGCGCTCGACGAGCCGGGCGCCATCGCAGGATTGAAATCGTAGCCGCGGAAATGTTCGATCGAATACTGGCCAACGCTGAGCGCGCCCCAGATACCGATCGAGAACGGCACGTGGCCGACGATCTTCATGCCGGCTTCGCGTGCGGCGATCGCGAGTGCGAAATAGACATCGCGACTCAGAGCGTTGTAGACCTTGATGGTGTCGTAGCCCTGTGCCTTGAACGCCTGCACCAGGGCGCGTGCCTGGGCAGGATCGGTGATCTTGGTCGCGAACGGCCACACTGGCGGATCGCCGTCGACGATGGGCGTCGTGGTCGTCGTGCGCGGCCCGAGAACCCTGCCCGCCTCGATCTGCTTGATGAGTTCGAGATGGAACGCACTGCCGCTCATGTTCCGCACGCAAGTGACGCCCGAGCGGACATAGACGATGAGTTCGCCTTGCGTCCGCTCGATTGCCGGAGCAATCGCGTCGCCTTGCAGGGTTCGCACCGACTCATCGCCGAGATGCACGTGCATGTCGCACAGGCCGGGGATCAGGTACTTGCCGCGGCCATCGACGCTCGTTGCATCGGACGGCAGCGATCTGCCAGCGTCGAGCGAAACGATCAGGCCATCGCGCACCACGACGTTGCGGTCACGCAGGACTTCCGGCGAAGTCATGGTGATCACGTTGACGTTGCGGATTACGACGGGCTTGCCTGCTGGTTGGCCTGCATGCGCACCGAGCGCAACGGCACAACAAGCAGCAATGACGCAGAGTCTGGGGCTTGGGGCTCGGGGCTCGGGGCTCGGGTCAGAATCAGAAATGGAACGGTCTCGCTCTCTTCTGCCCCGAGCCCCGAGCCCCGAGCCCCCGTAGCCACTAACGTGACAAAGTAGAATTGAAAGCGACATTTTTAAAAACGATAGGCCGCTTCGAGGCCGATGGTGCGCGGTGTCGGCGCCGACTGTTGCGGAATGCGCAACAGCACATTGGGATCCAGCACATCGTCGCGATCGAACACGTTGTGCACGTACAGGGTCAAGTCATACGCAGCGGCGCCGAAGCCCACGGATAGATTCGTCAGCGACGTCGATCCCTGCTCGCGTCCGGGATTCGGAATGGTTGCCGTCCCGCCGGTGAGGAGATTCACGCGGATCGTGTCTTCGAACGCCATGAGCTGCGAGCTGCGATACTGATGATCGGCACGCGCGCGCAGCGAATAATCGCCTGACAGCGGCAGCGTGTACTGCACATAGCCATTCAACACCGTATTGGGTACGCCGAGAATGTCGTCGTTCACTTGAGCCGTCACACCCGGCACGGTCTTGGTCACTTTCGTGTCGGCCAACGCGGCGCTGATACCCGCTTGCAGGCTATCCGTCAGCAGCGCGTTGACTTCCAGTTCCAGGCCCCGGCTCTCCGCCTCGCCGACGTTGCCGATGAACGGAAAGCCGCAGCTCAACGACACGCTCTGCTGGATCTTGGACCAGTCGATGTAATACACCGCGCCATTGACGGTGAGGCGCCGATTCGCGAATTGGTTCTTCGAACCGATCTCGTAGTTCCACAGCGAATCCGAATCGTAGGCGGTAGGTGCAGCGCTCAAGCCCAAGCGGGCCAGATCGGCCGCACATTGCGAAGTCGGCACGGGCGTGTTGGGTCCGCCCGGACGGAAGCCCTTGCTGGCCGTCGCATACACCATGTGATCGTCGGCCACCGTGTACGACAGCGTGACTTTCGGATTGACGCCGTCTTCATCGGACTTGATCGTCACCGGAGCGATCGTGCCGCCGGCCAGCAAGCCGAAGCTCGAATTGACGGTGGTGTTCTTGTTCTTGAAGTAACGCGCACCGACGGTCAACGCCAGCCGGTCCGTGAATGCGTAGGTCGCTTCGCCGAACGCTGCGTATTCCTTGATGCTGCCGCGGCCATCGGTACCGAACACGACATCGCCGGACACCAGCGGCGCGAGCGCCGCAGGAACCAGGGCAGAAACCCCGAAGCTGTTGATGCGAGGATCGCGATTGGTGTCGGTGTCGGAGCCGTAGGCGCCGATCAGCCATTGCAGCTTCGAAGTCCTGTCGTTCGACGCCAGGCGGAATTCCTGACTCCAGGTCTCGCCCGCATTTGCCTGGACGCGGTTGCTCGGAATGTTGGCGAAAAAAGCGCCGGTGCCGGTAGGCCCGAGCAGCGAGCGCAGGTAGAACGAGTAGTCGCCGGTCAACGAGACCTCGCGCTTGAAGTAACCGGTCAACGACGTGAAGGTCGCCGGACCGAGATCGGCGTTGACGGACAGGCCGCCGACGTTGAGCTCTTCGTCCACAGGTTGCGCCAACAGGCTGGAAGTCTTGAAGCGCCCGAGATTGGCCCAGTATTGGCCGATATCGCCGTATTCACTCTTGCTGTAGTTGATGGACGCGATGATTTCCACGGCATCGCTCGGCTTGAACAGCAACGCCGCCTTGCCCAGCGTCACCTTCAGGTCGTTGATGTCGTCATCCGCCACGCGATTACCGGTAGGCAGCTGCTGCAGCGCCAGGGTCGTCGCATCGGTACGGCGATACAGGTCGGCCCAGGAACCGTCGGCAACGCGATCGATATAACCGCTTTCGAGACGATAGCCTCCGCCCACACGCAGGGCCACGCGATCTTCCACCAGCGGAATATTCAGCACCGCGTCGCCTTCGTAGCCCATGTCGCCATGCGCGACCGAATTGATACCAGCGTGCACCTTGCCGCTGAACTGGGACGCATCGGGCTTGGTCGAGACCAGCTTGATCGCGCCGCCCATCGAGCTGGCGCCGTAAAGCGTGCCTTGCGGTCCTTTGAGCACTTCGACGCGCTCCACATCGAGCAGGCGCGGCTCCGACATACCTTGCAGCAGGCCGATATTGCCGGTCATGGGTATATCGTCGATATACAAACCGACCGTCGGCTGGCCGCCGATCGGGCTGATACCGCGCAACACTACGATGGCGCGGCCCGGCAGCGTGCTGGTGAACGACACGCCTGGAATGGTGTGTGCGACGTCCTGGATATCCTGGATCTGTTGATGCGCGAGCGTGTCGGCATCGAGCGCATTCACCGCGAGGGGCGTTTGCTGGATCGTGGTGTCACGCTTGGTGGCAGTGACGATGATCTCCTCCAGCCCCGCACCCGGTCCTGCACTTTGGCCCGCACTTTGGGCATGAACGGAACCGGCGGCAGCGATGAGAGCGAATGCGACGGCGAGTTCGAGAGGCTTACGCATGAATCCTCGGAGCCTGAAGCGGACCTGTGGCGGACGACACACGACGCCGTGCACACGGTATCGCAGTCGAATCTAACAATGACACCGTTCGGCAAAGACTGACATCAGACGCGATACTTATGCAGGCGGGCGCATACCGGCAGTTGCGCTATCAGCGCTGCAGTTTAGCAGCCACCGCGAGCGCCTGCTCCGTCAAAACGCGTTTGTCTATTTTGTGGCTGCCGCCGACCGGCAACGAGTCGACGAACACGATGGCGCGTGGGTGGCTGTAGGCGGGGCCTTCGCGGAGCGTGAATTGCCGGAGTTCATCCGGTGCCACCTTGGCTCCCGGCGCCGTCACCACGAAGGCAATGGGAATCTGGCCCTTGACCTCGTCCGGCACGGCCAGCACCGCTGCCTGCATCACCGACGGATGACGTTCCAGTAATTTTTCGATCTCGCCGGGATAGACGTTTTCGCCGCCGCATACAAACATATCGTCGACGCGGCCGACGAAGTAGAGAAAACCGTTCGCGTCGCGGCGCAGGATGTCGCCTGTAGTGAACCAGCCGTCATGCAGCTTCTCCGCCGTGGCATGCGGCAAGTTCAGATAGCCTTTGAAGAGCGCTGGCGTGCGAATCTCCAACGCGCCTTCATCTGCAGTCGCACCACCGACCAGTCGCCACTCGACATCGGACAGCGGATGGCCCAGGGCCAGCGGCGGCCGCTCGATGCCTTGCGGGTGTGGACCGAACACGTACGGACCGGCTTCGGTCGACCCGTAGCTGTTGCGAATCGTCGCTTGCGGGAACATCGCCCGGACTCTTTCGACGAGCGCGTCGGTCAACGGCGCCGAACCTATCGTGATCGTGTGCGGCGACGCCAGGTCCAGCGTCTCGAGCAGGTCGCGCTCACGAGCCATCAACGCAAACATCGGCGGAATGCCGCTCAGGATGGTACAGCGATACCTGGCAACGGCCTGCAGGTACTCACGCGCGTCGAAGCGTGGCATCAGTACGTTCAGCCATTTGTTCGCCAGCGCAACCGTTGTGAAAAACAAGCCGTTCATGTGATAGGTCGGCGCTACCACCACGGTACGTTCCTGCTGCTGGCTTTGCGCATTCACATAGCGACGCAGCGCCCAGACCTGCCCATCATGCGACAGCGGCACACCCTTGGGACGGCCGGTC
>Ga0068861_100002612_pt1 | contig 11782 bp, 11 predicted proteins | sample KBSSwiS42_FD_66593 | JGI IMG/M metagenome (GOLD analysis project Ga0068861, IMG submission 66593) | Switchgrass rhizosphere microbial communities from Kellogg Biological Station, Michigan, USA - KBS Switchgrass S4-2 | ecosystem: Host-associated > Plants > Roots > Rhizosphere > Soil ...
CACAACCGGCGAGCTGCTGGCCAGGGATGTGATGTCCCGCCACTTCGTCTCCGCCGCACCGGAGGACACGCTCGGCGAGCTGGCGGAGCGGTTGGCGGAGGCCGACGCGGGCTCGGCGCTCGTGGTCGAGTTCGGGCGGCTGATCGGAATCCTGACCTCGCGCGACATTGTGCGCGCGGTCGGGGAACGAGTTCATCCCAGCGAGGCGCGAGTACGCCACTGGATGAGCGCCGAACCGGTCGCGGCCTCTCCCGGGCTCGCCGTGGAAGAGGCGGCCCGATTGATGGTGACCGGCGGGTTTCACCACCTGCCGGTCACCGAGGACGAGCGTCCGGTCGGCGTCGTCGGGCTACGGACGGTGGTCGGCTCGCTCCAACACGCGGCTCCCGGGTGGTGACGATGACGCTGCTCGTCGCCTACGGAAGCAAGCACGGATCGACCCAAGAGGTCGCCGAAGCCGTTGCCGAGCGGCTGCGCGCGGGCGGACAAGAGGTCGATCTCCGCCGCGCGGCCGATGTCGATGACCTGACGCCCTACGGCGGCGTCGTCCTCGGAGGCTCGCTGTACGTCGGGCGCTGGCACGAGGACGCGAGGCGCTTCCTTTCGAGGTACCGCAAGGAGCTGTCGGCGCGCCCGCTTGCTGTCTTCGCGCTCGGGCCGAAGACCGCGGAGCAGAAGGACCTCGCCGACGCTCGCCACCAGCTCGACAAGGCGCTGAGCAAAACCCCTGAACTCGAGCCGAGCTCAGTCGCGGTCTTCGGCGGCGTGATCGATCCGTCGAAGCTCCGCTTTCCTCTGAACAGACTGCCGGCAAGCGACGCTCGAGACTGGGACGCGATCGACGCCTGGGTGGACGAGATCGCGGCGACATGACCGTCGAGGAACGCAGGAGGCTTCAGGAGGTCGACGTGCAGGCGCTCGACGCGGCCAGGCTCGAGCCCCTGATCGGTCCGGACCGCACCGCTCGTTACGAGGCGGTCGCCGAGGCGACCGAGTCGCTAATGCGAGGCAGATCGGTGCTGAACGTCAACTCGACCGCAACCGGCGGCGGCGTTGCCGAGATGCTGCAGACACTGCTCGCCTACGGCCGCGGAGCGGGCCTCGACATCCGCTGGCTCGTGATCAGAGGCGATCCCGAGTTCTTCGAGATCACCAAGCGAATTCACAACGGTCTCTACGGCTCGCCCGGCGACGGAGGCGACCTCGGTGAAGCCGAGCGGAGGCACTACGAGCGGACTCTGCGAACGAATGCCGACGAGCTGCGCGCGCTCGTTCGGCCGTCCGACGTCGTCCTGATCCACGATCCCCAGCCGGCCGGTCTCGCCGCAGCGATTGCCACTGCCGGCGCCAAGGTCGTCTGGCGCTGCCACGTCGGCGCCGACGAGCCGAACGAGTGGACCGAGCGCTCCTGGTCGTTCCTGCGCCCGTACCTCGACGGGGTCGACGCGTTCGTGTTCTCGAGGCGGGCCTTCGCGCCTTCCTGGGCCGACGACTCGCGCCTGCACGTGATTCCCCCGTCGATCGACCCCTTCTCGGCCAAGAACGAGCCGATCTCGCAGAGGAACGTCCGCTTGATCCTCGGGTACACGGGCCTGATCGGCGGCGACGGCGCCACTCCCTCCGTGCCCTTCGCGCGCCGAGACGGCTCACCGGGCAGGATCAACCGGCGCGTCGACATCATGCAGACCGGCCCGCCGCCTCCGGTGGATGCGCCGACCGTCGTACAGGTCTCACGCTGGGACCACCAGAAGGACATGCAGGGCGTGATGGACGGGTTTGCCGAGCACGTCGATCCTTCTCTCGAGGCGCACCTGCTGCTAGCCGGCCCCGCCGTGACGGGGGTCGCTGACGATCCCGAAGCGGCCGAGGTGCTCGAGGAATGCACAGAGCGCTGGCGTGCTCTCCCCCACGCGGCGCGCAGCCGCATCCACCTGGCCTGCACGCCGATGGCCGACCCGGACGAGGCGGCGGCGATCGTAAACGCGCTGCAGCGAAACGCGGCGGTGGTGGTCCAGAAGAGTATTGCCGAGGGCTTCGGCCTGACCGTGGCGGAGGCGATGTGGAAGGCGCGGCCGATCGTGGCCAGCGCGGTAGGCGGGATCGGCGACCAGATCATGAGCGGAGCGCACGGCCTGCTCGTGAGCGATCCGCGGGATCTCGCGTCCTTCGGTACGGCGGTGGAGACGCTTCTCCGCGACCGAACGGAGGCAGCCCGCCTTGGAGCGAACGCCCGGGCCCGCGCAAACGCGGAGTTTCTCGGCGACCGTCACCTCGAGCAGTACGGCCGTCTTCTCGCTCAGCTCGGCTGACGCCTTCGGGAAACCCGCAAATAGGGCGGGGCGTTCCCGCAGCAAGCATGCGGCTGCGCCCGATGGCACGAAGCGCCGCTCGACCGAGACTTCGAGAAATGGTCGAGGCATACGCAAGAGCCCCGGCGCGACGGAAGGAGAAAGTCATGAGGAAGGCATTCGAGATCGGAGGAGTGGTCGCAGCCGCCGTCCTGATCGCGTTCGGAATCGCCGCGATCTTCATGGGCTTCAACGGCCGCTCGACGGTGACCGACAGCTTGAAGCAGGAGAAGATCGTCGGCACGCCCGACATGACGCCGGCGGCCATCAAGACCGAGGCGGCGAAGGCGGGCCTACCGAGCAACATCAGCTTCCCGACGATGGCGGTCGCCGGGCAGAAGATCGACACCGGGGCGAAGGCGCACGCGTTCGCCGGCTACATGCGCATCCACGCGCTGGAGGCGTCGGGTGGCCTGACCTACGCCGAGATGGGCCGCTTCATGGCGAAGCCCGGAACGCCGGCGAAGCTCACGGACGGCAACGGCGGGACGAGCGTCGAGCAGTACGCGCTCGTCGACCCGAAGACCAAGCAGCCCGTCGACAACGGCGCCCGCAACGTCTGGGTGACGGAGACGGCGCTCACGACCGCGCTGAACGCCAGCTACATGGCCGACCGACTCTCGCTCTTTGGAGTGGTGGTCGGGATCGCGCTGCTACTGAGCGGCATCGGTTTCGGGATCCTCGCCATCGGCGGCGCCCTCCGGAATCCGGCAACGGCGCTGACCTTCCGGCGCAAGCCGGAGCCTGCGACCGGACGAACCACCGCACACGCATAGACGGACTTCTCCGTCGCAACGACGGGCCGCCGCAAGGCGGCCCGTCGGCCGTTCTCAGGACGATTCGAGCAGGCCCTCGGAGAGGGCGTAGCGCACCAGTTCGGCGCGGCTGGAGAGCCGCAGCTTCTGCATGATGTGGGCACGGTGCGTCTCGGCCGTCCGGACCGAGATGTACAGCTCCTTCGCGATCTCCTGGTTCGTATGCCCGAGTGCCAGCAGGCGGAGGACCTCGCGCTCGCGGTCCGAGAGCGGGTCATCCTCGGCCCGGCGCCGCTCGGCCGTCTCCGCTGCGACCAGCCGCGCTCCGAGCTCCGGATGGACGTATCGCCCACCGGCCGCGACGTCCCGGATGGCGGCGACGAGCTCCGCGTCCGCGGCTTCCTTCAAGACGTAGCCGCTCGCCCCGGCCTCGAAGGCCTCGCGAACGTAGCGCGGGTCGTCCTGCATCGAGAGCACCAGCACCGTTGCCTCCGGATGCTCTTTCACGAGCTGCGGAACGACCTTCAGGCCACTCTGCTCCGGCATCATCACGTCCATCAGCACGACGTCCGGTTTCGTGGTCCGGGCCTCGAAGACCGCCTCGCGGGCGCTCCCTGCCTCGCCGACCGCTTCCAGGTCCTCCTCCGCGTCCACGAGCAGCTTGAGCCCCGCCCGCACGACCGCGTGGTCGTCCACGATCAAGACGCGGATGCTCACGGGACGGGCACCTCGGCGGCGATCGTCGTGCCGGTGTCTCCGCTCGACTCGACCTCGAGCCGGCCGCCGAGCAACGCGAGCCGCTCGCGCATCCCCACGAGGCCGAACCCCGCGGAGGGGCTTGCCGCCGGGTCGAACCCCTGGCCGTCGTCCTCGATCACGGCCTTGATCGCGCCGTTCCTCCGTGCGAGCAGGATGCTGACCCGCCGCGCGCGCGCGTGCTTGACGACGTTGGTAAGCGACTCCTGGACTATCCGGTAGAGGGCCGTCTCGACCTCCGCCGGGAGGCGCTCGTCGCCGAGCGCCGTCTCGAAGTCGATCTCGATGCCGGTCTGGTCGGTGAAGGAGGCACTCAATCGCTCGAGCGCCGCGACCAGCCCGAAGTCGTCCAGCGCGCTCGGGCGGAGCTCGACGGCCAGTCGCCGCACGTCTTGCAGCGTCGTGACCACGAGCTCGCGGAGCTCCGCCGCCGCCGCGCGCGAGCCCTCGTCGTCGAGCTTCTCCTCGAGCGCCTTGAGGCCGAGCAGGATCGAGGTCAGCGCCTGGCCCGTCTCGTCGTGCAACTCCCTCGCCAGCCGCCGGCGTTCCAGCTCCTGGGCTTCGACGACCCTGCGCAGCGAGTCGCTCGCGATCCGCTCGGACAGGTCGACCGCCAGCGCTCCCCTGGTCGCAAAGGTCTCGGCCAGGCGGAGGTCGGTATCGGAGAAGCGCAAGTCGGGGCCGAGCTTGTCGTGGGCGGCGAGGACGCCGATCGCGCGACCACGGACGACCAGTGGAACCCAGAGGCCGCTGCGCGCGCCGATCAGACGCATGGCCTCGTTGTCGACGTCGGGATCGTCCAGCACCGAATCGACCCGCTCGCTGCGACCGCGCTCGAGCACGCGGCCGCTCTTCGAGCTCGTGCGGGTGATCCTCGAGCCGAGGATCCGGCCGCCACCTTCCCCCGCGACCGCGGCGAAGCGAAGCTCGTCGGCACCGCTGGGCAGCAAGACGGTCACGAGCCGCGCGTCCAGCAGCTCGCACAAGCGCCGGGCGATCAGATCGAGCAGGCGGTCGAGGTCCGTCTCGGTGGCGAGCGCGTTGCCGACCTCGTTGAGCGACTCGAGCTGCTTCGACCAACCGGTCGCGGCCTCGTAGAGGCGGGCGTTCTCGATCGCGACCGCGGCCTGGCTCGCGAGCAGCGTCACGAGCTCCTCGTCCTCGTCGGTGAAATCCTCGCCGCCCTCCTTCTCGGTGAGGTAGAGGTTCCCGTAGGCGACACCCCGCAGATGGATCGGCACCCCGAGGAAGGTCCGCATCGGCGGGTGGTTTGGCGGAAACCCGACCGCCCGCGGGTCCTCGGCGAGGTCGTGAAGCCGGAGCGCCACGGCGTCGCGGATCAAGACCCCGAGGATCCCTCTTCCCCGAGGGAGATCGCCGATGGCTTCCTGTGTTTCCGCGTCCATTCCCGTGGTGAGGAAGCGCTCGAGCCCGGATCGCTCGCGATCGATCACACCGAGCGCGGCGAAGCGCGCTCCAGTCAGGGCGGCCGCAGCCTCCACGAGCCGCTGCAGGAGCGCATCGAGTGACAGCTCGGCCGTGATCGCGACGCCGGCCTCGACCAGTGCCCGCAGGCGATTCTCGTCCGACAACGTCGAGCCCACGAGTCCAGCGTATCCCGGTCGGGTGCGGGAAACCCGCATGCGGGTTCCGTGACCCTGCCGATGCCCCGAAGACGAGCGTCGGCCAAGCTCGAGACGACCGAAAGGAGGAGCCATGAAGGCACTCGTCTACCACGGGCCGGGGCTTCGCAGCTGGGAAGAGAAGCCCGACCCCACCATCCAGGATCCGACCGACGCCGTCGTCCGCATCGACTCGGCCACGATCTGCGGCACGGACCTCCACATCCTCAGGGGGGACGTCCCCGAGGTCGAGCCGGGAACGATCCTCGGCCACGAGGCCGTCGGCACGGTCGTCGAGATCGGCGACGCGGTCACGACCCTCGAGCCGGGCGACCGCGTGCTGGTGTCATGCATCACGTCGTGCGGACGCTGCTCGTCCTGCAAGGAAGGGCGATACGGCCTCTGCACCGGAGGAGGCGGCTGGATCTTCGGGCACCTGATCGACGGCCTTCAGGCCGAGTACGCACGTGTCCCCTTCGCCGACACGTCCGTGTACAAGGTGCCGGAGGAGTTGAGCGACGAACAGGTGCTGTTCCTCGCAGACATCCTTCCCACGGCCTACGAGGTCGGTGTGCTCAACGGCGGCCTTGGCCCCGGCGACACCATCGCGATCGTCGGCGCCGGCCCGATCGGGCTCGCGACCGTCCTGACTGCAAAGCTCTACACGCCTGGCCGGATCATCGCGATCGACCTCGCCGACTCGCGCCTCGCCAAGGCACGCGAGCTCGGCGCAGACGTGACAATCAACAGTGGCGCAGAGGACGTGCGAGAGCGTGTGCTCGAGCTGACCGGGGGCCTCGGAGTCGACGTGGCGGTCGAGGCAGTCGGAATTCCCGAGACGTTCGAGCTCTGCGCCGAGCTCGTCTGCCCAGGAGGGCGGGTCGCCAACGTTGGAGTCCACGGCCATCCCGCAACGCTTCACCTCGAGAAGCTGTGGATCCGGGGCGTGACCATCACGACGGGCCTCGTCGACACGTTCACCACTCCGCGGCTGTTGAAGCTGATCGCCGAGGGCCGGCTGGACGCGACGCCGTTCGCCACGCACAGGTTCCCGCTCGATGAGACGATGTCGGCGTACGACACGTTCGCCGCGGCCGCCGAGACCGACGCGTTGAAGGTCGTGCTCGAGGCCGCACCCGTCACTGCCGAGCGGACAGAAAGGGACGTTGCGCTTGTCGGTCACGACACCTGACCGAGGATCCGCCGCCGCGGTCGACGTCATCCTCCGCGACGGCTCGACCCTCCGGCTGAGGGCGCCCGCACGCGAGGACGCGGACGCCCTCTCCTCGTTCTTCGGAGGGCTTTCCGAACGGAGCTTTTACCAACGCTTCCATGGCATCCGCTCGATTGACGAGGAGCTCATCGAGCACTTCCTCGAGCCCGACTGGTGGGACCGCGGCGTCCTCGTCGGCACGCTGGCAGGAGGGGGCGGAAAGGAGGAGATCGTTGCGGTCGGCGAGTACGACCGCCTACGCAATCCCGCCGCCGCCGAAGCTGCGTTCGCAGTCGCGGACGATCTCCAGGGCCGGGGGATCGGCACCCGGCTCCTCGAGCGGCTCGCGGCCCTCGCCGCCGGACAGGGCATCGAGCGCTTCGTCGCGAACGTCGAGCTGGACAACCCGGCGATGCTGGGCGTTTTCGAGAGCGCCGGACTCGAGGTGACGCGGGAGCTGGACGGCGGCGAGTTCGAGGTCAGTTTTCCGATCGAGGCGACCGAGCAGTACCGGACGCGCGTCGACGAGCGCGACCACCTCGCGGTGACCGCCTCGCTCCGGCCGTTCTTCGAGCCGGGCTCGATCGCCGTGATCGGCGCGTCTCGGCGGCGCGGCTCGATTGGCGGCGAGCTCTTCCGGAACGTGCTGGCAGCCGACTTCATCGGCTCGGCGTACCCGGTCAACCGCGACGGCGAGCCGGTCGGGGGCGTACGTGCGTATTCGTCGATCGCCGAGGTGCCCGCTGTGGTCGACCTTGCGGTGATCTGCCTGCCGGGTCCACTGGTTCTCGATGCTGCCGAGGCGGCGCTGTCGCGAGGGGTAAAAGCCCTTTGTGTGATCTCGTCGGGGTTCGCCGAGGTCGGGGCTGAAGGCCTCGACCGACAAGAGCGCCTGCTTGCGCTCGTTCGGGCGCACGGCGGCCGGCTCGTCGGGCCGAATTGCCTCGGCATCGCCGTCCCCGACCTCGGCCTGAACGCCACCTTCGGGCCCCGGCCGCTGCCGCCCGGTCCGATCGCGTTCTCCTCGCAGAGCGGCGCGCTAGGTCTCGCGCTCCTGGAGAAGGCCTCGGAGCGGAACCTCGGCTTCTCGGCCTTCGTATCGATCGGGAACAAGGCTGACGTCTCGTCGAACGACCTGCTCGAGTGGTGGGAGGACGACGACAAGACCGAGGTCGTCCTGCTGTACCTCGAGTCGTTCGGCAATCCGCACAAGTTCGCGCGGCTCGCGCGGCGCATCGCTCGCCGCAAGCCCGTGCTCGCGCTCAAGGCGGGCTCGACTGAGGCCGGCGCCCGAGCGGCGAGCTCGCACACAGCAGCGCTGGCAAGCTCGGATACCGCGGTCGAGGCGCTCTTCCGCCAGGCCGGCGTCATCCGCGCGGACACCCTCGAGGAACTGGTCGACGCAGCGGCGCTGCTCTCGAGCCAGCCTCTGCCACGAGGCCGCCGCGTCGGCGTGCTGACAAATGCCGGCGGTCTCGGAATCCTGTGCGCAGACGCCTGTGCGCGAGCAGGGCTCGAGCTGCCGGAACTGGGGGCGGAAACGCAGGCCGCGCTGCGACCGCTGGTACCCGACGACGCAAGCCTCGCCAACCCGGTCGACCTGCTCGGCTCCGCGACGGGGCCGACGTTCGAGTCGGTCATACCGGCGCTGCTCGAGGACAGGCGTCTCGATGCCCTGATCGTCCTCTTCGTCCCTCCCGTCGTCGCCGGAGCAGACGAGGTGGCCGCTGCGATTCACGACGCGGTCGCTCGCGCCGGTACGGACAAGCCCGTGCTGGCGGTGCTGATCAGCCGGGACGGAACTCCAGCTGCCCTCCTCGACGGGGACGCCGCCGTCGCCTCCTTCGCGTATCCCGAGTCGGCCGCCCGCGCGCTCGGCCTCGCGGCGGCTCGCGCGGAATGGCTTCGCCGACCGGCCGGAACGGTTTCTCCGGCCCGCGACGTCGACGCGCCGAGGTCGCGAGAACTGATCGAAGCCGCCCTCGAGGGGCGTGACGAGAAGTGGCTGGATGCAGGCGAAACGCGCGACTTCCTCACTTCGTACGGCATTCCCGTCGTCCCGGAGCGATCAGCGCAGACCACCGACGAGGCGGTCGAGGCGGCGGGTGAGCTCGGATACCCGGTCGTCCTGAAGACGGCGACAGCGGGAGCGCACAAGACCGAGCAGGGGGGCGTCGCCCTCGATCTTGGCGACGAGCAGCAGGTTCGGGCTGCAGCCGAGCGCATCGGCCCCCCGCTGCTCGTGCAGCCGATGATCGGCGGCGGGTCAGAGCTGCTCGCAGGCGTCGTTCAGGATCCGGTCTTTGGCCCTCTGGTCGCATTCGGTCCCGGTGGCGTCTTCGCAGAGCTGATCGGCGACGCGGCGTTCAGAATCGCACCGCTTACCGACGTCGACGCCGAAGAGCTGGTGCACGACGGCAAGGCGGGCCGGCTCGTCGCCGGCTTCCGCGGCGCACCCGCTGCGGACGCTGCCTCGCTGGTCGATCTGCTGCATCGCCTTTCATGGCTCGCCGAGGACTTTCCGGAAGTCGCCGAGCTCGACCTCAACCCGGTGATCGCATTGCCGAGCGGATGCATCGCGGTCGACGCGCGTGTGCGGATTGCGGCCCGGTCGCTCCGCCCGACTCTCAAGAGCTGGTAGCGGCTCCTACGCACAAAGCCGCAACCGCGACGCGGCCTACGACCGATGCCGCGCGAGGCCGGGGGCCGGAGACTGCGCGAAGGAAGAAAGGAGCTCTCAGATGAAGCGACTACTCATCATTCTGGCCGGCCTGAGCCTTGCCGCTGGTCTCACGGCCGGCGCCGCGATGACCGGCACGACGAAGACCCAGCAAGGCACGAAGGCGCCGACGAAAGCGACGATCACGATCCGGCACCAGATGCACGGCTGCCATTCCTGGTCTGTCAACAGCGGCGTCTCCCGCGCCTCGCTGAAGCTGACGCTCGCCCGAGGCGGCACGATCCGCTTCGTGGACAACGACATCATGTCCCACACGCTGGTTCAGACCAGCGGCCCGGCGACCCGCTTTCTCGGCGGGAAGGCGATGCGCCACATGAGCGCATCCGTCCTTGCAACCTTCACCAAATCCGGCACCTACCGGTTCACCACGAAGCCCGGCGAGGACTATCCCGGGATGGCGATGAAGACGACCGGCGAGGACAACGTCCTGCACCTGACCGTCAAGGTCTCATGAGATCGGTCATCAGCCAGAAGCGAGGGGCATCGTTCCCCTCGCTTCGCGGCCTGCCATCGCGTCTGATCGAGCTGGCGTCCAAGGTCCTCGTCGACCAACCGGTACTGGTCCCATGAGCGGCGCAAGGAGCTTCACCGCCGACGAGGCCCAGCAGGTCGGGGAACAGATCGGCATCGATTGGGCGACAGCGCTCTTCGATGTCGACCAGTTCCGCCGAGGGATGGACGTCGAGCTCGAGCATGGGCTCCACGACGCCGCCACGAACGTCACGGGCGACGACCCGCTCGTCACCGGCAAGATCGCATTGGCTCACCTGAACGAGTTTCCCGACTACTACAGCCGGCTGGAGCGAATGGAGGAAGAGGCCAAGCGCGACCACGGCGCCGGTTGAGCTCGCGCCGGTCTGCGGAAAACCCGCGCGAGGTCTACGGGCTAGGCCGGAGGGCGGGCCGCCGCCAGCCTCCTATCTTGGGCCGAGAGCCCCGACAAGGAGAGTCCCATGAGCACTTCGCCCTACGCCTCCCACCCAGCGCCCGCCGGTCGATCCAAGACCGTCGATAGCTCCGACTCGGTCGCGCTGTGGGCGGTCGTCTCGCTGCTGCTCGGGATTCTTGTCGCCGTCCTCGGCTTCTTCGCGATGATGATGTGGGTCGACGCTCACAATGCCAAGGACGCCGCGAACCGCGCCGCTGCAAAGGTGTCCGGCGGGGCTGCGACAACCGATATGCCCGGGATGCCTGGCATGGCGGCCGGCAACACCGCCTCGGCGGTCTCCAACCTGCAGAGCTACGCAGGCGCCGCGCCGACCAACGCCGCGGAGCTCGCAGCTGCTCACAAGCCATACCCGGCGACGCTGCCCGCGGCGGCGGCCGGCCCTGTCGCCGACGTCCACCTCCGGCTTACCGACATCACCGTCCAGATCGCCCCCGGGGTCAAGTACAGCGCCTGGGCCTGGGCCGGCGGAGCGCCGGGCCCGGTGATCCACGTCCGCCAAGGGCAGCAGGTCAAGATCACGCTGACAAACAACGGCGCGATCCCGCACTCAGTGGACTTCCACGCCGCGCGAGTTGCACCCGACAAGGCGTTCGGGGACGTCGCCCCAGGTGCGTCGGTCAGCTACACGTTCCGCGCCAATGATCCCGGCGTCTTCATGTACCACTGCGGCACCAAGCCGGTCCTGATGCACATCGCCAACGGGATGTACGGGGCGATCATCGTCGAGCCCAAGCCGGGTGTCTTGCCGAAGGCGAACCGGAACTACGTGCTCGTCGCCAGCGAGTGGTACCTCGGCTCCGACGGCCTCGGCTCACCCGCACAGTTCAACATGGCAAAGGCTCATGCGCGCCAGCCCGACTGGATGACCTTCAACGGCTACGCCGGCCAGTACGTCCAGCATCCGCTGGTCGCGAAGCCCGGAGAGCTCGTTCGCTTCTGGGTCGTGGACGCCGGGCCGTCGCTCGACACCGACTTCCATATCGTCGGCACCGTCCTCAACACGGCCTACCCCTTCGGTGACATGAACCCGGCCGACGCGCTGCACAACGTGCAGACCGTGACCGTGCCGGCAGGCGGCGGCGGGGTCTTCGACGTCAAGATCGACAAGCCTGGTTTGTACCCGTTCGTCTCGCACGCCTTCGCGGCGGTTGACGAGGGTCAGGTCGGTCTGCTGAACGTCGGTGGTGTTCATGGGACGATGTCCCACTAGTTGGTTAGGAGCGAGCAGAAGCGAGGTAAGCCATGACGGTGCCTGACGAGCCGGAACGACGAGGCGCTCTTCCCGTCGCCCACCCGTTCGACATCACCGCCGTCAAAGACCGGCTTACGGCCGGATCGGGCGGTTACGAGATCGTGCACTGGTCTCCGGGGCTCGAGCTCGGGGTGTACGTGCTCGTGG
>Ga0068861_100002615_pt1 | contig 11772 bp, 6 predicted proteins | sample KBSSwiS42_FD_66593 | JGI IMG/M metagenome (GOLD analysis project Ga0068861, IMG submission 66593) | Switchgrass rhizosphere microbial communities from Kellogg Biological Station, Michigan, USA - KBS Switchgrass S4-2 | ecosystem: Host-associated > Plants > Roots > Rhizosphere > Soil ...
CTGGGCGGGGCGGCCCAATGACCCGCGCCGGCGTCTAAACACCAGGCGCGCGAGGTTGGTGCCACTGCTCATCTACCCCAACCAACCCACGCGGCCTGCGACATACCGGGCTCGGCGAAGCCGAGCCCGGCCCCTCTTTTGCAGCCTATAATACGAATCGCGATGACTTCTCGGGTTTCTCTCTCCCTGCTGGTCGCCGCGCTCGCTTTTCTCGTGCTGCCGTCGTACGGCACGGCGCAGGCGCCGCGACGCCCCACCTCACCCCTGCAGGCCGCGACGCGCGCCCTCGTCGAGGGCCGTTTCGATGAGGCAGACGCGCTGGCGGAGAAACTTGATGTCCGCGACCCGTCGGTTGCGGCGATCAAGGCGCGGTCGCTCATCGCGCGCGGCCGCTACGCCGACGCCGAAACACTGCTCCGCCCGATCGTCTCGCGCGCGCCGGCGAGCGAGGCGGCGCTCGAACTCGGGCTGCTGCAGCAGATGCTGGGCCGCAACGACGCTGCGGCGATCCTCGAGCGCGTCGCCGCGCAGGCCGACACCAGCCGCGACGCGCAGGAGATTGCCCGCGCCGGGCGCGCGCTGCGCGCGCTCGGTCGCTTCAAGGAAGCCAACGCCGCCTATCGCGACGCCGCCGGCGACGCGCCCGGCGATGCCGCGATCCAGGCCGCGTGGGGCGATCTCTTCCTCGAGAAATACAACCGGCCCGAGGCGCTCCGCTCCTATCAGATGGCGCTGCAGGCCGATCCGCGGTGGGTGCCGGCGCTGGTCGGCTCGGCGCGTGCGCTCTCGGACGACAACCCGCCGCAGGCGGTCGCCCTGGCCAGGCGCGCGCTGGAGCTGAATCCCTCGTCGGTCGACGCGTATATCTTCCTCGCCGGCGAAGCGACCGACGCGGGCAAGCACGACGAAGCGGTCGAGGCGATCGACAAGGCGCTCGCCGTCAACCCGTCGAGCCTCGAGGCGCGCGCGCTGCGCGGCGCGATTGCCTATATCAAGGACAAGCCGCAGGAGTTCGAGGCCGAGGCGGCGAAGACGCTGGCGATCGCGCCCTCCTACGGCGACGTCTACCGTATCGCCGGCGAGCTGGCCGCGCACAACTACCGGTTCGACGAGGCGGTGGAGCTGACGCGCCGCGCGCTGACGCTCGACGGCCAGAACCCGCGCACGCTCGGCGACCTCGGCGTGCAGCTGCTGCGCACCGGCGACGAGCCGGCGGCGCGCTCGGCGCTCGACGCGTCCTTCAAGACCGATCCCTACAACACCCTCACCTACAACCTGCTGCAGATGATGGACACGCTCGAGAAGTTCGTCACCGTGCGCGACGGCGACGTCGTGATGCGGCTGCACGCGGACGAGGCCGCGGTGCTGCAGGAGTACGCGATGCCGCTGGCGAAGCAGGCGTTGAGCACGCTCGCCGCCCGCTACGAGTTCACGCCGCGCGGACCGATCCTGGTCGAGATCTTCCCCAAGCACGACGACTTCGCGGTGCGCACCGTCGGCCTGCCCGGCATGATCGGCGCGCTCGGCGTCTGCTTCGGCCGCGTCGTCACCATGGATTCGCCGCGGGCGCGGCCGCCGGGCGAGTTCCAGTGGGAGGCGACGCTCTGGCACGAGCTGGCCCACGTCGTCACGCTGCAGATGTCGAACCAGCGCGTGCCGCGCTGGCTGACCGAAGGCATCTCGGTCTACGAAGAGAAGAAGGCGCGCGCCGAGTGGGGGCGCGAGATGGACCTCGCCTTCGCCGGCATGCTCAACCGCGGCGAAACACTGAAGCTGAGCGACCTGAACTCCGCGTTCCAGAGCCCCAAGACCATCTCGCTCGCCTACTTCCAGGCCTCGCTGCTCGTCGAGCACATCGTCAACACCTACGGCGACGCCGGGCTGCGCAAGCTGATTCGCTCGTACGCGCAGGGCATCGACACCGATCAAGCGCTGAAGACGGTCCTCAACACCAACTTCGACGAGCTGCAGGTCGGCTTCGACAAGAGCGTCGAGAAGTGGTTCGGCGCGACCCGCCGCGCCCTCGACACGCCTGAAGGCGCCGACGAAGTGATGCGGATGCCGGCCGCGGCGATCCGTACGCTCGCCGAGGCCAACCCCGGCAGCTTTCCGCTTCAGATGGCGCTGGGCCGCGCCCTGCGCAAGGACGGCGACAAGGACGAGGCGATCAAGGCGTTCGAGCGCGCCGCGGCGCTGGTGCCGCAGGCCGGCGGCCAGGACAGCCCGCACGAGCAGATCGCGGAGCTCGCGATCGAAAAGAAAGATCAGCCGCGCGCGATTGCCGCGCTGACCTCTCTGGTTGCCGTCGATTTCAACAACGTCGAGGCGGCGCGCCAGCTCGCCGGCCTGCTGCGGCAGGGCGGGGTGGAGGAGGCGGCGAAGCTGCAGCCGGTCTACCAGCGCATCGCCGCCATCGATCCGTTCGACGCCGAAGCGCACACCATGCTCGGCCGCTTCGCGCTGCAGAAAAGCGATGCCGACGGCGCGGCCCGCGAATTCCGCGCGGTGATTGCGCTCGGGCCGGTCGACCGTGCTGCCGCCTACACCGACCTCGCGGAGAGCTACTTCCAGGCCGGCAAGAAGGCCGAGGCGAAGAAGCAGACGCTCAACGCGCTCGAGATCGCCCCCGGCTACGAGCGGGCGCAGGATCTGCTGCTCAAGATCGTCGGCGGAGGCGATCGGTGAAACGCGACAATCCGCAATGGCTCGCGGCCGCGCTCCTGGCGCTGTTCACGCTCGTTCCGGTTCTCCAGCCAGGAGCGGATGCGCAATTACCGGCGGCGCCGGATGATCGCTTCGCCGGCCTGCAGTGGCGCTTCGTGCGGATCAAGTACCACCACATGTTCGAGGGCTCGCGCGTCGCGCAGGACTTCTACGGCGAGCCGTGGGGGATCGACGCGCCGGCGGCGGAGCAGAACCTGTCGCGCCGCATCAAGACCGCCACGGCGATCCAGGTCGAGGATCCGATCCTGCTGACGCTCGACGATCCGCGCCTGTTCGAGTACCCGTGGATCTATTTCGTCGAGCCGAGCAGCATGCGCATGCAGGACAACGAGGCGGCGCTGCTGCGCGAGTTCCTCCTGCGCGGCGGCAGCGCCTACATGGACGATTTCCACGGCCCGGCCGAGTGGGCGATGTTCGAGCGGGAGATGAAGAAGCTCTTCCCCGACCGGCCGATCGTCGAGATTCCGAAGGACCATCCCGTCTTCAGCTGCTTCTACAAGCTCGATGGCTATCCGCAGGTGGCCGGCCTCGGCTCGTTCCTCGCCGGCCGCACCTGGGAGCGCGGCGGCGTGATGCAGCACCTGCGCACGATCCTCGACGACCATGGCCGCCCGATGATGTTCATCAACTGGAACACCGACATGGGCGACGGCTGGGAGTGGTCGAACGCGCTCGAATATCCCGGCTACATCAAGTACACCGCGATGGCCTATCGGATGGGGATCAACGAAATCGTCTACGCCCTCACGCATTAAGGACGTCACACATGGACTTGTCGGTAGGCACCGTCAGCGCCGAGAGAATGGCGGCGGGCCGCGAGCGTATTCTCACCGAGCTGCGCAAGGTGATCGTCGGCCAGGACGAGGTGGTCGATCAGGTGCTGATCGCGCTCTTCACCGGTGGCCATTGCCTGATCACCGGCGTCCCGGGGCTGGCCAAGACGCTGCTGATCAAGACGCTCGCCGACATCCTCGACCTCGACTTCAAGCGCATCCAGTTCACGCCCGACATCATGCCGTCGGACATCACCGGCACCGAGATCCTCGACGAGGAGCAGGGGGTGCGCCGGCTGCGCTTCGTCAAGGGCCCGCTGTTCGCGCAGATCATCCTCGCCGACGAGATCAACCGCACGCCGCCGAAGACCCAGGCGGCGCTGCTCGAGGCGATGCAGGAGTACCACGTCACCGCCGCCGGCCGCACCTATCCCCTCGAGCGCCCCTTCTTCGTCCTCGCGACGCAGAACCCGATCGAGCTCGAAGGCACGTATCCGCTGCCGGAGGCGCAGCTCGATCGCTTCATGTTCAACGTCGTCATCCAGTACCTGAGCCAGGACGACGAGGTGACGGTGGTGACGCAGACCACCGGCGCGGAGCGGCCGATGCCGGCGCGCATCCTCACCGGCGCCGACATCCTCCAGTTCCAGGAGCTGACCAAGCAGGTGGTGATTGCCGAGGAGATCGCCCGCTACACCGTGCGGCTGGTGAGCTCCTCGCGCCCGGGCGGCGCCGGCGTGCCCGACTTCATCGACAAGTACGTCAAGTGGGGCGCCGGGCTGCGCGGCAGCCAGGCCCTGGTGCGCGGCGCCAAGGCGCGCGCGCTGACGCAGGGGCGCTACCACGTGTCGGTGAAGGACATCCAGGCGCTGGCGAAGCCGATCCTGCGCCACCGCATCATGACCAACTTCTACGCCGAGTCGGAGCGGATCAACTCCGACACGATCATCGAGCGGCTGATCGAGACGGTGCCGGTGCCCAGGAGCGGGATGTAACGATGCCGTGGGCCGCGCACGACCGCCCGTTCCTCGACCCGGCGGTCGTCGCGCGCCTCGGCACGCTCGAACTGAAAGCGCGCACCGTCGTCGAGGGGCTGCTGTCGGGCCTCCACCGCAGCCCGTTCAAGGGCTTCAGCGTCGAGTTCGCCGAGTACCGGCAGTACATCCCCGGCGACGACCTCCACACCATCGACTGGAAGGTCTATGCCCGCAGTGACCGCTACTACATCAAGAAATTCGAGGAGGAGACCAACCTCGACTGCCATCTGATGCTCGACGTCAGCGGCTCGATGGGCTACGGCACGCACCACGCGATGTCGAAGTTCCAGTACGGCGCCTGCCTCGCCGCGTCGCTCGGCTACCTGATGAACCGCCAGCGCGACGCCGTCGGCCTGACCGCCTTCGACGAGAACATCGTCTCGATGCTGCCGGCGAGTTCGCGGCCGGGCCACCTGCTGGCGCTGCTGGTGACGCTCGACCGGCTCCAGACCGCGCACAAGACCGACGTCGCCAAGCCGCTGCACATGCTCGCCGACACGATCACCAAGCGCGGCATCGTCGTCCTGATTTCCGATCTGCTCGACAATCCGGACGAGATCATCCGCGGGCTGCGGCATTTCCAGTTCCGCGGCCTGGACGTCATCGTCTTCCATGTTCTCGATCACGACGAGATCGAGTTCCCTTTCGATCGCGCGACGCGCTTCGAGGATCTGGAAACGAACGAGGAGGTCATGGCGGTGCCGGGCGCGGTGCGCGACCACTACCTGGCGCAGATGGGCGGCCTGATTGAGCGCTACCGGCGCGAGCTCGGCGCCTCCGGCATCGACTACCAGCTGCTCGACACCAACCGCCCGCTGGAGCTGGCGCTGCTGGCGTATCTCTCGACGCGATCGAGGGCGCTCTGATGCTCTCGTTTCTGGCCCCGCTGTTTCTCGCCGGCGCCGCGGCCGCGGCCCTGCCGATCGTGCTGCACCTCTTGAAGCGGCAGCCGGAAGCGCGGGTGAAGTTCGCGGCGGTGAAGATGCTCAAGCGCGCGCCGGTGGAACACACGCAGAAGCGCCACCTCCGCCAGCTGATCCTGCTCGCGCTGCGCGTCACCGCGCTGATCCTGCTCGCCCTCGCCTTTGCGCGCCCGTTCTTCGCCACCGGCGCGGCGCTCGGCACGGCCGGCGTCACCATCGTCGCGCTCGATACCTCGATCAGCGTCTCGGCGCCCGGCCGCTTCGAGCGGGCGAAGGAGCTCGCCAGGGCGGCGATCGGCCGCGTGCCGGCGAGCGACCTCGTCGGCGTCGTCACCTTCGACGACGAAGCCGAGATCGTCGCCAGGCCGTCGGCCGATCGGGTGCTCGCGTCGTCCGCGGTCGACGACGCGCAGGCCGGCTACGGCGCGACGCGGTACCGCGCGGCGCTCTCGGCGGCGGCGCAGCAGCTGAACGGCCGCAAAGGGACGATCGTCGTCGTCACCGACCTGCAGGAGAACGGCTGGGACGCGGGCGATCGCGCATCGGTGCCGGAGGGCACGACGATCGAGGTCGCCGACATTGGCGCGATGCCGCCGAATCTCGCCGTCACCGGCATTCGCGCGCTCTCCGATCGCGTCGTCGCCACCGTGCACAACTCCGGCGCACGCGCCCGCGATGCCAGGGTGCATCTCGCCATCGACGATCGGCCGCCGACGACGGTGACCGTCCCGCTCGGGCCGAATCAGTCCGCCGATGCCACATTTGCCGGCGCGCCTCGCGGCGCCTCGGCGACCGTCGCGGTGGACGATGGAGAGGGGTTGGCGGCGGATAACGTGCGCTACGCGATTCTTGGCGGCGCCAACCGGCCGTCGGTGCTGGTCGTGAGCGCCTCCGGCGATCTGAACCGCGATGCCTTTTACGTGCAGCATGCGCTCGCGGCCGCCGCGGCCGGGACGCCCGCCTTCCAGGTGCAGGGCGTCGGCGGGGCGCAGTTGTCGACGTGGAGCGACGAGCGACTTGCGGGTCAGGCGGCGATCTTCCTGGTATCGACGCGCGGCCTCGAGCGGCGGGGACGCGAGCTGCTCGCGTCGTATGCGCGCGGCGGCGGCGGCCTGCTGGTCGCGTCGGGCACCGAGATGGACGGCAGCATCGTCACCGACGTGCTCGGCGCCGCGTCGACGCTGACCATCGCCCCGGCCAACGGCATCCGCCAGGAGGCGCGGGCGCTGGCGCCGACCGACGTCCGGCATCCCGTGTTCCAGCCGTTTGCCGGCAGCGCCGCGACGCTCGGATTCGTGAACTTCCAGACCGCGGTTCGCATCGCCGGCAGCGCCTGCCAGACGCTGGCGCGATTCACCACCGGCGAGCCGGCGCTGCTCGAGTGCCCGTCGGGAGACGGCCGCGCGCTCGTCTTCGCCTCGGATCTGAACAACCGGTGGAACGATTTTCCGCTGCACGCGACCTTCGTGCCGTTCCTACACGAGGTGGTGCGCTACCTCGCGAGCACGCGCGCCCACGCGTCGGAATACTTCGTCGGCGCCGCGCCGGCCGGCGTCCGGCGGACGCCGGGCCTGGCGACGATCGACGCCGCCGGCGTGCAGCGGCGGATCGCGATCAACGTCGATCCGCGCGAAGCGGATCCGGCGCGGATCTCGGTCGAGGATTTTCAATCGGCGGTGACGCGGCTGAAGAGCGAAGGCGGCGTCGAAGCGCGGGTCGAGGCGCGGCAGCAGGAAGATCGACAGCATCTCTGGCAATACGCGCTCGCGTTGATGGCCGGGCTGCTCGCGGTGGAGGGACTGCTCGCGGCGCGAACGGCGTGACGCGAGCGGAGCGGAGAGGTTCGGGGTTCGGGGTTCGGGGTTCGGGGTCGAGGCCACTATGCAGCACTACGCAGCTATTCACGATCTACTCCGTCGCGTGAGGCGGCGGTGGCGGGCGTTGTGTGCCATGCACGCGGTGGTTCGCGCTGCGCTCTACGCCTCGGCCGTGATCTTCGTCACCGTGCTCGCGGCGCGGTGGACGGTTGGCGCGCCGGTGGTGCTGATGCTGCTCGCCGGGGTGGCGCTGGTGTTGTCCGCCGGGGCGATCGGCTGGTGCCTGCTGCCGCTACGGCGTGTGCCGGCCGACGGCAAAGTGGCGCGTTATATCGAAGAACGGGCGCCGGCGCTCGACGACCGGCTGGTGACCGCCGTGGACGTCGCGAGCGCGAGCCATCCCCCGGCCTTCGCCGACCAGATGCTCGGCGACGCCGCGCGGCGGACGGCCGAGATCGACATCGATACGATCGTGCCGGCCGAGTCGCTGCGCCGCGCCGGGTTCCAGGCGGCGGCGGCGGTCGTCGTGCTCGGCGTCGCGCTGTTTCTCGCGCGCGGCCCCGCGAACCAGGCGGCCGACGCCGCCTCGCTGACGCTCTTCCCTGAGCGGGTGACGCTCGACGTCACGCCCGGCAACGCCCGCGTGAAGGCGGGCGCGCCGCTGGCGATTCAGGCGCGGCTCGTCGGCAACCGCGCGCCGGTGATCGCGCAGGTGCAGATTGCCGACGGCGAACGCTGGCGCCACGCCGAGATGGCGAGCGACAAGCCGGGCTCGTTCCGCCTGGCGATGCCCTCGGTCGGCTCGTCGTTCAAGTACCGCGTCGTCGCCGGCGCGGTGACCTCGCCGACCTACGACGTGACGGTCGCGTTTCCGCCGCGGGTCACGCGCATCGACGTCGATTACGCCTATCCCGCGGCGCTGAAGCTCGAGCCGCGCACCGAGGCCGACAGCGGCGATATCTACGCGCCTGCCGGCACCGACGTGCGGGTCCACGTCTTCACCGACCGCGCCGCCGCGACCGGCAGCATGTCGCTTGGCGACGGCAAGAAGATCGGGCTGGTGGCCGCCAAATCGAACGAGTTCACGACCACGCTGCGGGTCAGCGAGGACACTTCGTACCGCATCGCGCTGGCGGACGGCGACGGCTTCGGCAGTGCCGGAGATACCGAGTACTTCATCCGCATGCTCGAGGATCGGCCGCCCGATGTCCGCGTGCTGAAGCCGGCGACCGATCGATCGGTGACCCGCCTCGAAGAGGTGGACGTCGAGGCGCAGGCCGAGGACGACTACGGGATCGACCGGCTCGATCTCGTCTACTCGGTGCGCGGCGGCGCCGAGAAGGTGGTGCCGCTGCCGATCGAGCGCAAGAGCCCGATGGTGAACGGGCGCCACACGCTGTTTCTCGAGGACCTCAACGTCCAGCCGGGCGACTTCGTGTCGTACTACGTCCGCGCCAGGGACGTGACCCGCGGCACGCGCCCGAACGAATCGCGCAGCGACATCTTCTTTCTCGAGGTGAAGCCGTACGAACAGGAGTTCTCGCTGGCGCAGAGCCAGGGCGGGATGCCAGGCGGCAGCCAGGGATCGATCGACGACCTGGTGACCGCCCAGAAGGAGATCGTCGTCGCCACGTGGAAGCTCGATCGGCGCGGCCGCAGCGCCAGCGGCGCGAAATCGGAGACTGACATCAAGTCGGTGTCGAAGGCCGAGGCCGAGCTGAAGACGCGCGTCGAGCAGACGGCGAGCACCTTCCGCGAGTCGAACATGCGCGATCCGCGGCGTCGCCAGCCGCAGCGCGGACGCGGGCCGCAGCCGCCGCCGCCGACGACCCCGGAGCTGAAGGTCGGCGAGACGCTGCCCGAAGAAGACAACATGACCGCGGCGGCCAACGCGATGGACAAGGCGGTGGTGTCGCTCGACGCGCTCAAGACCTCCGACGCGCTGCCGCCGGAGATGGAAGCGCTCAACCATCTGCTGAAGGCGCAGGCCGACGTCAAGAAGCGCGAGATCATGCGGCAGCAGGCGGGCAGCGGCAGCGGCAACAACCGCAGCAACTACGACATGTCGTCGCTGTTCGACAAGGAGCTGCAGAAGCAGCAGGAGACCAACTACGAGAACAAGGCCTCGACCTCCGAGTCGAAGGAGGACGCGAACCAGAGCGCGCTCGACAAGATCAAGGATCTTGCGCGGCGCCAGGACGAGCTGCTGAAGAAGCAGGACGAGCTGGCGAGACGGCGCGCCGAGATGAGCGAGGAGGAGTTGAAGCGCGAGCTCGAGAAGCTGACGCGCGATCAGTCCGAGCTGCGGCAGAAGGCCGAGGAGCTGGCGCGCCAGATGGCGCAGCAGTCGGGCAGCCAGCAGCCGTCGAGCCAGCCGCAGGACAGCAAGGCGGGCGAGAAGGGACAGCAGGGGCAGCAGGGACAGTCGGGCCAATCGGGCCAGAGCGGTCAATCGGGCCAGAGCGGCCAGCAGAGCGCGCAGCAGCAGCAAGGCGAGAACAGCAAGCGCATGCGCGATGTGTCCGAGGAGATGCGGAGCGCCGCCAGCGAGCTGCGCCGCCAGGATCCGGGGCAGGCGAGCGCGCGCGGCAGCCGGGCGCTCGACAAGCTGCGCGAGCTGCAGCAGCAGCTGGAGGCCGGCCGTCCCGACGAGCGGCGGCGCGCGCTGGGCGAGATGCAGCTCGAGGCGCGGCAGCTGGCCGACGCGCAGCGCCAGATCGCCACCGAGCTCGGAAAGACCGCGCAGGGCGAGCCGGGCAGGGACGCCGTGCGTCGCCTGGCGGGTGAGGAAGAGCGCCTCGCCGACCGCGCGCGCAAACTGCAGGACGCGTTGAAGCAGCAGGCGGCGGCCAAGGGCGCCGATCCGCGCGCGGCGGCGGCGAAAGCGAACGAGGCGTCGAAGGCGGCGGCGGGCGATGCCGCGCGGCAGCTCGAGCGCGAGCGCGTCACCGATCGGCTGCAGCAGACCGCGGACGCGATCCGCGGCGCGGCCGAGGAACCCAAGGGACGCGGCAACACCGCGCCGCGATCGAGCGACGACCCGCGCACGCAGGCGGCGCCCGCCGCGGAGCTCGCCCGCGCGCTCGACAAAGTGGCCGACAAGCTCTCGTCCGCGACCGGGCGCGACGGCGAGACGCAGAAACTCTCCGACCAGCGTGCGCGCGCGCAGGAGCTGCGCGACAAACTCGGCGAGACGAGCCGCGAGATCGAGCGGATGGCGCGCGCCGGGCAATCGGGACAGAGCGGAGAGGCGGGGCGCGCCGGCCAGTCGGGCCGCGCCGGTCAGCCCGGGCAGTCCGGACAATCGGGGCGCGCCGGCGAAACCGGCAACGGCGGCCAGTCGGGCCAGTCGGGTCGGAGCGGCCAGAACGCGCAGGGTGGCCAGGGCCAGTCGCAGGGATCGAGCGCGGGCCAAACCGGCCAGTCGGGCCAGTCGAGCCAGAGCGGAGAGGGCCAGGCCGCGGGCGCCGGCACCGGCAGCGATCTGGAGCGGCTGCGCGAGCAGTACGCGCGGCAGTTCCAGGAGACCAAGGACTTCATCGACCAGATGCGCCGCGACGATCCGAGCCTGACGCGCGGCGGCGGCGGCGGCTTCACCTTCGAGGCGCCGACCAGCAGCGGCATTTCCGCACCCGGCACCGAGGCGTTCAAGCAGGACTTCGCGAAGTGGGAGGAGATGCGGCGGCAGGCCACGCAGGCGCTCGACAATGTCGAAACGTCGCTGTCGAAGAAGATCCAGGAAAAGCAGATCAAGGATCGCCTGGCCGCCGGCGCCGACGACAACGCGCCCGCGGGGTACGAGAAACAGGTCGATAGTTACTTCAAAGCCATCGCTGGAAAGAAAAAACCGTGAGGCAGCCCTGAAGGGCTGCGCTACGTGAACTGGCTACTGGCTACTGACCCATGCATTTTGCGCATCCTCTCCCGTGGTGGCTGGCGGTGGTGCTCGCGGCGGCGATTGCCGCGGTCGCCTACGGTGAATACCGCCGGCCGCTGTCGCCGCTGACGCGAGCTCAGCGCGGCACGCTGGTGGGGCTGCGCGTCCTCGCGCTGACGATTCTGGTGCTGTGCCTGTTCCGGCCGATTGCGATCCTGCCGCCAACCGGATCGCGCGACGCGATCGTGCCGATCCTGGTCGACGCGTCGCGCAGCATGCGCCTTGGCGACGCCGACGGCCAGACGCGCGTGGCGCGCGCCAACGCGCTGCTGAAGAGCGAGTTCGGTACCGCCTTGTCGTCTCACTTTCAGACCGAGCTCTACGCCGTCGGCGAAGGGCTGACGCCGGCGAAGCCCGACGCGCTGACCGCCGACTTCCGCCGTACCGATCTCGCCGGCGCGTTGACGGCGGTCCGTGAGCGCTATCGCGGGCAGCGCGTTGCCGGCATCATCGTCCTCTCCGATGGCGGCGACACCGGGTCCGGTGGGTCGCGTGGGTCGGTTGGGCCGGGTGCAGATGGGTCACGAGGCGGCGAGGCGGGCGGGCCGCCGGTGTTTGCCG
>Ga0068861_100002620_pt1 | contig 11757 bp, 8 predicted proteins | sample KBSSwiS42_FD_66593 | JGI IMG/M metagenome (GOLD analysis project Ga0068861, IMG submission 66593) | Switchgrass rhizosphere microbial communities from Kellogg Biological Station, Michigan, USA - KBS Switchgrass S4-2 | ecosystem: Host-associated > Plants > Roots > Rhizosphere > Soil ...
GGCATCTGGCCGTCGATCGGATCGCACTGAGGTATTACTGTCGAGCTGATGCGCACCATTTCATTCGTTGGTGTTTGAATCGGATCGCAGAACCCTGCCCGCGCACATTCCTGATAGCGTTGCGCGTGTGGACAACGAGACTGGCACTTCACGCCGGCGATTCCTGAAGCACGCATCGCTGGTTCTGGCGGAGGCACAGGTCGGTGCCCTGCTCCCGCTCGCGTCGCCGCCTCGCGCGCCGGATGTCGGACAAGCGAATGCTTCGCCTGGCCGTCGGCCCGATCTCGTTGTCGAAACGCTGTCAGGCAGAGTGCGTGGTGCCGTTCAGGACGGTATCAACGTCTTCAAGGGAATCCCGTACGGCGCGAGCACGGCCGGCAAGAACCGATTCATGCCTCCAAAGAAGCCGGTGCCGTGGAGCGGCGTGCGTGACTCGACGGCATTCGGTCACGCCGCGCCGCAGGTTCCATTGGGAAGCAACTACGATTACGCCCGAATCATCGACTGGCTCACGTTTCCTGGAGGACAGTCCGAAGACTGCCTCGTGCTGAATATCTGGACCCCGGCGGTCAAGGACGACGGGAAGCGTCCCGTGCTGGTGTCTTTCCACGGCGGTGGTTTTACAACCGGATCGGGCGCCAACATCTTCTACAACGGGCTTCCGCTGGCGAAGTTCGGCGACGTCGTTGTGGTCACGCTGAATCATCGGCTCGGCTGTCTCGGCCATCTGAGCATGGCGGACATCGGCGCGCCGCCCGAATTCGCCCAGGCCGGCGTCGCCGGCATGATGGACTGTGTGCTCGCGCTCGAGTGGGTGCGCGACAACATCGCCAACTTCGGCGGCGATTCCGGCAAGGTGATGATCTTCGGCCAGTCGGGCGGCGGGGCAAAAGTATCGCACCTGCTGGCGATGCCCTCGGCCCGAGGCCTGTTCCAGAGAGCGGCGATTCAGAGCAGCGGCTGGCCGCTGCGTGCCATGCCGCGCGACTGCGCGACGCGGGCGGCCGAGCGGATGCTGGCGCATCTCGGCCTCACCAAGGCGCGTGTCGCCGAGCTGCAGCAGGTGCCCGTCGAGATGATCCTGTCCGCGCAGGCCGCCCTCGAGGCGCAGGAAGTCCCGGTCGATTTCGCGCCGGTGTTGGATGGTTCAGTCATACCGCGGCATCCGTTCGATCCCGATGCCCCGCCGGTGTCCGCCGACGTGCCGCTCATCATCAGCACCACGCTCGACGACGTGTCGTTCGGCCGCACCGATTTCGATCTCGATGAAGCCGGCCTGCGGAATGAAGTCGCGAAGATCGCGTCCGGCAAGGCTGATGAAACCGTCGCCGCGTATCGCCGCGCATTTCCTTCGTCGAGTGCGTTTCTCCTGCTCTGTAAGATGCTCACCGACAGAGGAGTACGCCGAACGGCGTACCTTCTCGCCGACCGCAAGGCGGCGTTGCATCGCGCGCCGGCGTACATGTACGTGCTGGAGTTTCCGTCGCGTGCCTACGGCGGCAAATTCGGTGCGGTTCATGCCACCGACGTGCCGCTCGTGTTCCACAACATCGCCGGGCAACAGCTGACGGGCAATGGCGCCGAAGCAAAGCGGGTGGCTGACCAGATGGCCGCCGCGTGGGTCGCCTTCGCCAGGACCGGCAATCCGAACCATGCGGAGATTCCCCACTGGCCTGCCTACACACCCGACAAGCAGGAAACGATGATCTTCAACCAGACGTCGCGTGTGGAGAATGCTCCCTGGAACGAGCTGCGTTCGCTGTGGACCGCAAGCGAGCCAGAGCCAGACTGTTGAGCCCGTCGCGGCTTACGTTCCAGCGCCGTCAAGAGCAGTGAACAGAAGATAGTCGTACACGGCGCTCCACGGGGTGATCGGGGATAATGGCGCCGTTTACCATGTCTCAATACGTTCGCCCCATCCACGAGCGACGCGCGCCGCTTGCCGGAATCCTGGCGGTGCTGTCGCTGCTCCTTTCGCATGCGCCGGTCGCGGCGACGGCCGGCAACGCCGACCGCATCGACGCGCTGCTGGCCCGCTATCGCGAGCTCGCCCTCTTCAACGGGTCCGCGCTCGTGGCCGACCAGGGGCAGGTCGTGCTCAAGAAGGGCTATGGCCTCGCCAACATGGAGTGGGACATCCCGAACACTCCGGATACGAAGTTCCGGCTGGGTTCGCTCACCAAGCAGTTCACCGCCACGCTGATCATGCAGCTCGTCGAGCGCGCGCAGATCGACCTGGCGGCGCCGGTCACCCGGTACCTTCCGGACTACCCGGCCAACCCCGGCAACCGCGTGACGATCCACCATCTCCTGACGCACACGTCAGGCATCGTCGGCTACACGGAGATCCCGGCGTGGTCGTCCACGGTCCGCAATCCGTACTCGCCGACTGACTTTCTCGCGCAGTTTTCAAAGCTGGATCTGCTCTTCGAGCCCGGCACCACATTCAGCTACAGCAATTCGGGCTACTTTCTTCTTGGCGTCGTCCTCGAGAAGGTGACCGGACAGCCGTACGAGACGTTGCTGCGCGAACGCATCTTCGCGCCGGCCGGCATGAACGATTCCGGCTACGACGCGACGCAGCCGCTCCTCCACAAGCGCGCGGCGGGGTACGACAAGCGCTTCGACGAGTCGTACGTCAACACCGCCTACCTCGACATGACGCAGCCGTTCTCGGCCGGCTCGCTGTACTCGACGGTCGAGGATCTCTATCGTTGGGATCAGATGCTGCTCACCGACAAGATCCTCAGCGCGAAGAGTCGAGAACGCATGTTCACGCCCGGCCTGTCGAACTACGGCTACGGCTGGACGATCACCTCGACGAACGGCGTCAGGACCATTTCACACAGCGGCGGCATCAACGGCTTCAGCACGTTCCTGACACGAAATCCCGACTCGAAGCGCGTCATCATCCTCTTGAACAACACCGGCGGGGCTCCGCTGGAGGCGATGGCAGACTCGATCCGCTTGATTCTGGACGGCAAGGATCCGGTGATGCCGAAGCGACCGGCCGCCATGACTCTCTTCAAGACCTACGGAGCGTCGGGCCTTGCCGCCGTTCTTGCGCTGGCAAAGACGATGCAGGCGGGTTCGGAAGACGACGCGGGCAGCAGCGAACTGTCACGCCTCGCCAACCAGTTGCTGGCGACCGGAAAACCCGCCGACGCATTGACGCTCGCCAGGAAACTCGCGGACGAAGCGCCCAGGTCGGCCGCCGCCGCCGTGCTCGTCGCGCGAGCGCATCGCGCCAGCGGCCATCGCATCGAAGCCGTGCAGAGCTACGCGCGCGCGATCGAATTGAGCGAGACGCCGCGCGCGTTCCTGATCTACACCGACGCCATCCGCGAGATCTCGGCGCTCGAACCGAAGCCATGAAATAAATCGGCAACGCTGGCAGCGCGCGGCGACGTTGTTTATCGCGATTGAACTTGCAAAGCGAGGTCGCGCTGCCCTCTTGGTTCCGGCAGCGGGTATGGGGCGAAGAACTCCTGGCCGCAGGCGGCGCACTCAATCTGCACGCACCGCATGTCTCGTGACAAGCCGCGAAGCGTCACGTTCGACGAGTGACAGTACGGGCAGACGATCTCCGTCCTGGTAACCGGCATCACGTGCTGCCCTCACGCTCCTGCGGAGCACGGCGAGGCTCCGCCGCCGATGACGGACGAAAAGCCGAGGCGTACGCCGTCGCGACACTTCCCTCGGGAACCCGCAGGATTCGCATACGCATTGTCACGGTAAGGCGGTTCGTAACATAGAGTTAAGCAATGGTGATACCAACAATTGATAAATAGCGGGATTGCGCGACGCGAGCCGCCCAAATCAGTCAGCCCAAAGAGCCAGAGGCGCTTGCTTGACCGGACAGGAATGCGGTGCACGGTCCGCTCAGCAGCCCGCCCCGCTTCCTTCCACACACCACCGGCACCGCGTGTGCTTCTCCGTCAGCCAATGGCTTGGGATCCCTCCCAGGGGGACCGGCGACGCATCAAACGGCACAGCCGCGAAGAACTCGCGGAACAACTTCGCAACCTCGCGGCGAACGTCGACGACTTCCGGCTCCGGGTCGATGCATTGAACCGACCGACCGAAGGGAACCAGTGGGAATCGAGGCGCAGTGAAAAGCCAGCCGACGACCGAAGACACGGCGACGACGAATGACTTGAGCCGGTCCGCCGAGCGAGCCGCGAGCCGCGGCCAGACCGACCTGTACGCGCGGCTGGCAAAGGTGGAGGAAATCGCCCGCTCCAACCGTCGTGAACTCGACCTGCAGTTTCAGCGGATTGCGCAGATGCAAGCCGCGCTCGACCGGCTGCTCAAGAACCACGCCTAGCCATCCGGCCCTTGCGGCCAATCTCACCCGATAAGGATCGATGCCGCCGAGCGCGACGCCCGGAATTCGCGTGCTGGTCGTGGACGACCACCCCGACGTTCGCGACATGTTGGCCGCGTTCCTGACCCTCCGCGGGTTCATCGTCGATTCAGCCGCCGACGGCTCGCAAGCGGTTGAACTCGTCCGCACCGTCCACCCGGACATCGTGCTGATGGACTTGAGCCTGCCGGGGGTCAATGGCTGGGAGGCGACGCGGATCCTCAAGAACGATGCGAAGACCCGAGCGGTGCGGATCATCGCCGTCACCGCGCACGCCTTGGACCGCGAGGTGGCAGCAGCGCGCGCTGCCGGATGCGTTGGTGTGCTCAGCAAACCGTTCGACCTGGACGCGCTCGCGGACGCGTTGCCCAACGTGCTGACGCATGGCGCCGCCGCGTTGCAGGTGCCGGGACTTGCCCGGCAACGACCGGCCGGACGGACGCTTCCCTTTCAGCCGCGCGCACCCGAACCCCCAGCCGAATAGCGCCCGCTCCGAAGGTCGGTAGTACCAGCGGTCGCCGCTAGTCATTCCCCTCTCCACAGCCGATACTGATTAAGCCACGTGACCCGGCACGTAGATGAAAAGCTGTGCACTTTTGACGAGATGGCTGCACCCAGCGAGCTGAGTCCTTCGTCTGACGCCGCGTCTCTGCGCCGGCTGCTCGAGCGGCGGCCAGCGAGCCTGGTACGGGTGCGTCTCGATGGCGTTCTGCTCGCGTGCAACCAGGCGGCGCTCGCCCTCCTCGGAACAGAGGGGCGAGCCGTCCTGAACAGCAGCCTGGCCGATCGCCTGCTCCCGCCCGGCAACACGCAATGGCAGGAATTCGTCGCGCGATGCTCGGCCGAAGGCGCGGCGTCCTTCAACGGTCATCTCGTCATCGGCGATCAGAACGCTCGCCCCGTGATTGTTCAGGGAGTCCCGCTCACAGACCATCCGGACGGTGTCGAGTCGCTGCTGCTCCATCTCCGCGAGCAACCGCAGACGCAGCGGCTGGACCACGAGAGCGCCGCGATGGTGCGTCAGCCGGTCGGCGATCAGAACGAACGGGTCAGCGCTGAACCGCTGCAGCTTGGCGTGCTGGCCGACGATGATCAGGCCGAACGCGCGCGGCTCACCGAGATGCTCGACGCGCAATCGGCAGATCGCCAGCGCAGAGAGGCGCGCATCGCCCAGCTCGAAAAAAAGCTCGAGCAAAGCCGGTTGATCCTGGGCCAGAAAGAGCGTGAGTTTGGCCGCGACGTCGCGATGCTGAAGAGCACGCTCGCGGCGGCCCATGCGGCAAGAGCCTCCGCGGCCGGCGACGCGAAACGGGATCTCGAGGCCCTCGAGCTGCGCCTTCAGGCAGCGACTGCCGAGCAGCAGCGACTCCAGGGTCTGGTTGCCCAACACGAGAGCGAGCGCGAGCGGCTCGCCGCCGACCGTCAGGCGGCCGTCGACACGCTTCAGCAGTCGCTCGCGGAACTGCGCGCGCAGGCCGCGCAGGCGTCGGCCGAACACGCACGCCTGGCCGGGCAGGTCGAGACGGCCGAGCGCGAGCTGCACTCGCAGCGCGCCGAGCACGAGCATGCCCGGCATGGCCTGGTCGCCGAGCATCACCGGGCGCTCGCCGAACTGGAGACCGCCAAGCGCGAGGAAGTGGACGCGCTCAATCAGCGCGTTCACGCCGCGACCGCCGAACACGCGCGCCTCCAGGCTCTCGTTGAAGCGGCTGCGGTCGACCGCGATCGCGTCGCTGCCGACCATCGGGCGGCCGTCGACACGCTCCAGCAGTCGCTGGCCCGTGTGCGCGAGGCAGCCGCCCTCCAGTCCGAGCAGTTCCGCGAGGCGTTAGCCGAAGCGCAATCCGGCCTGGCGCGCAGCCTCGATGAGCAAAGCCGCGTCGCCTCGCGCGTCGAGGCGGCCGAGCGCGCGCTGGAACTGCAGCGCGCCGAGCACGAACGTGCGCACGATCGCCTGGTCGCCGAGCATCGCCAGGCGCTCGCCGACGTGGAAACGAGCAAACGCGAGACAATCGACGACCTGCGTTCGGAGCACTCGCAGACACTCGCCGACCAACGTCGTCTTGCCGCGCTGCTCGAGGAGCACGAGCGCCAGCGCGACACCCTGATCGCCGAGCATCACCGCGTGCTCGCCGGCATGGAAAGCGGCACGCGCGACGCGCTGGCCGAGCTGCGAACGCAGCTGTCGCAGGCGCTCGCCGAGCAGCGCCGCCTGGCCTCGCACGCCGGCGATCAGGAACTGGAACTGAAGCGCCTGCGAGCCGCGCACCAGGCGACCCTCACGGACCTGGAGACCAGACACCGAGGCGCGCTGACCGCGTTGCGCGCCGAGTTGATCGAGGCCGCGCAGCGCGCGGAGCACCACGAGCGCGAGCGGAACCGCATGAGCGGCGAGCACAATCGCGCCCTCGCGGACCTCCTGTCCGCCAACGACGCGGCGGCGGCAGAGTTGCGCTCGAAGCTGTCCGAGGCGCTGGCCGAACAACAGCGTCTGACCACGCTGCTCGAGCAGCACGACGTCGAACGGGAACGGCTGGCGGCGGAGCACCGCCGGACGATCGCCGACCTGCAGACCAGCAAGCAGAACGCCGTGGCCGAGTGCGAGCGCGTATTGACCGAGGTCCAGCAGGCGTTGCTGGTCAGGGATGCGTCGCGCCGACTCGAGGTTGAACGCCGTCTCGTCGACGGAATCGACGAGGCTCCGCAAATCAAGATCGACGGACAGCGCCTCGCCACCCTGCAGCGCGGGTTGACGACGGCGTTTTCCCAGGTGCAGGCCGTGCTCAAGGGCGAACCGGCGCCGACGCAGCCGTTCGCCGCCGAACAACCCGCACCCGAGCGCCCGGCGATCCAGACGATCGACAAGGCGATGCCGGCGACAACCGACGATCCGCTTCTCGCGGATGCCGACCTCTCCTCTGAGCCGTTCGACGATCTTGATGATGCGTTCGTCCAGCAGCTGCTCGAAGGAGTCCGCGCGACTCGAGCTCCCGGGACATCGACCGATGCCGAGAGCGTCCTCGCGACTCGAGCCGCATCCGGGATGTCGACGGCGACAACCGACGATCAGACCGCGGACGATCTCTTCGATACGCACGACGACACATTCGTGCGCCGCCTGATGGAAACGCCCGAACCGCTGCCGCCATCTTCCGCGAAGGATTCATAGGCGCGCGGCCGATGGCCGCGCTACGCGCGCCAGACCCGCTTCGTGAAGCGCCGGGCCATCAGGCCGAGCATTCCCCCACCGAGCAGCAACAGAGAGCCTGGCTCCGGCGTGGGCGAGCCCGAGGCTGATTCGCCAAAGATCTGCACCGCCAACCCGGTGCCCGGGAACTGTGCTTCTCCCGGCTGCCACGGCCAGCACGCCCGATCGTTGAAGTTACATTCGGACTGCAGCACCGCAAATGCCGCTCGACCTGAGCGCTCGGCAGGAATGCCTGGCATCATGAACGATGCCCGTGTCAACGCCTCAAACGACAGCCAATAGGTTCCCGGGGCGACATGCCAACTCAGACCTGACTGTCCATACCACGTGCTCTGGCCGATGCCCGGCACGTTGGTGAAGGCACTGAAGAGCGGCGCACCGGGGAGGTCGCTCGCGTTGCTCATGAGGTTGATGCGCAGCGGACCGCTGAGAAAGTCGACGCCCCTCGGCACGATCCATCCCTGGACGTTCGTGATCCGCACCGGGCTCGTCGTCGAGAACTGAGCCGCCGCCCACGCCGTGTTGTAGTCGACGAGCCATGAGGGGTCGGACGCGAACGCCGGGCCGGGACCAGTGTCGACGATCGTGATCGGGTCGGCGGAAGCTGTCGCAGGAAAGCCGACGGCACCGATGAATGCGAGAAGCAATATGAACCTGGCCACCGCAACCTCGCTTTTTCTACCGGCCAGCTGGACCGCGCGAAGGAGAGCGCGCGCCTCCAGCCAGGAGGCGATTCGGCTGGATGCAAGCCATCAGCCGCGGCCGCGCGCGTTCAGAGCCTGAAGCGGTCGCGCCCGTAACCGTCGCGTGAGGAATTCTTTGCGGTTTGTTGATGGTGGCTGATGGCCGCGGTTGCCGATCGCCGCATCGCCCGGCTCGTTGATTTTCCGGAAATTCCGTTCCGTTCCTCGGGCGCGGGGCGGCGGGCTATGGTGGGTGGTTATTGCGAGGCGTGCGGTCGGCCGCAGTGCCCGCGGCTGTCACCAGCAATTGACATCGAGTGTGGCGGGAACAGGGCGCCAATCACGAAATCGTCGTCCCTGAACTGCATTTACGCGCCAATTCTCACGCTCCTTCGTGTGACTCGTGGCACGCCTCCTGCCACCTCGACAGGCGAGGTGCCGCATGCTTCGAACCTGTCTCGCCCTGATCTTCCTTTTGGCTTTGCAGGTCACGACTACGGCCGCCGCTGAGCCGCCAGTCGTTTGCGATGCGGCGGCGCTCGCCGATGCGGCAGACGCTGCGCGTTCCAACATCATCGGGGCAATCGACGGCGCCGCGGCGATCGATGCGTGGAACAGGGTGCTCGACTCCGGCGGCGCGATCGCCTGGACGGTCACCGAATACAACGTCGACCCGCGCAGCGCATTCGTCTTCGCGTTCGATCGCGAAGCGTTGCGCATCTACCGGGCCGACGTACTGGGTGCACACGCCGATCGAGCGACGCGCGGCTGCGTCGATGCGTCGATTCCCGCCGAGGCGTTGATTCCCTGGAGTCAGGTGCGGGAGATCGAAGCGGGCAACTGGGTGTTGTGGTTCAGGCTGCGCGAACCGGTGACGATTCGCTCCGATCGTGGAGAACGCAAGCGGGTCGATGAGCTGAAGGCTTATTTCCAGGGAGCTGGCGGCGGCGATCTGACCTTCTACTACAACCTCACGCGCCAGGGACGAATTCCGTTCTGGAACGTCGACGTATACAAGGTCGACAATCTTCGCGGGATCGCCGTCGGACCGACCGACTTTCAGCGCCGCCTGCAGTTCGTGATCGCGCAAGCGGTCGATCCCGGCCGACGCATCAGCATGAAACGGAAGGGACGCGGCGCCGGCTGGTAGGCATCACCTGGGCATCACCTCGGCGCCGGGTCCTTCCCCGCCGATCAAGGCTCTCGGCGCAGCGCGAACGCGAACACCGCGTCGCCGGCGACGATCGTCACGTATTGACGGCCGTCGACCGCGAAGCTGATCGCGGCGGTCTGAATCGACGCGCCGAGCGGGATGTGCCAGAGGTCCTTGCCGGTTTCCGCGTCGAGCGCGATGAAGTTGCCCTGCCCGTCGCCCGAAAAGACCAGGCCGCCGGCGGTCGACGCGACGCCGGCCCACGCGTCGGCGTACTGCTTGAACACCCACTTCACCGTCGCCGTCTTCGGATCGACCGCCCGCACCGCCGTCTCGATGCGTTCTTCGGGCTGGGCGAAGAAGGCGCTGCCGATGAACGGCCGTCCGGGACGATACGGCGGCTCGAGATGCTCGTCCGACATGAACGTGTCGCACTGCTCGTTGCTGAAGAAGTAGACGAGATGCGTCCTGGGACTGTAGGACGGCGAGTGCCAGTTGGTGCCGCCGGTGCCGCTCGGGCAGACGCGGTTGCCTTCGGCCGTCGGATCGGTGCCCGGGAGCACGATGGGGCGTCCGTTGGCGTCCACTTCCTTCGCCCACGTCACCTGGGTGTACGGCCGGCCGAGCAGGTACGCGCCGGTGATGCGATCGAGGACGTAGAAGAATCCGTTGCGGTTGGCGACGGCGACAAGTTTGCGCGGCTGCCCGGCAATCGTGTCGTCGAAGAGAATCGGCGTGTGCGTGGAATCCCAGTCGTGGACGTCGTGCGGCGTGAACTGGAAATGCCATTTCAACGTGCCGGTGTCGGCGTCGAGCGCGACGATCGAATCCGAGTACAAGTTGTCGCCGAGGCGATTCGCCCCGTACATCTGCGGCCCGGGGTTGCCGGTGCCCCAATAGAGCAGGTTCAGGTCCGGATCGTAGGCGCCGGTGACCCACGTCGGCGCGCCGCCGCGCTTCCACGAGTCGCCCGACCAGGTCTCCACGCCCTTCTCGCCCTCGCCCGGGATCGTGTAGAAGCGCCAGACGCGCTGGCCGCTGTCCGCGTCGTAGGCGTCGATGAAGCCGCGGACGCCGTACTCGCCTCCGGCCACGCCGACGATCACCTTGTTCTTCACGACCAGCGGCGCACCGGTGAAGCTGTAGCCCTTATCGGCGTCCGCCGAGGCGACGTCCCAGCGCACCCGGCCGGTCTTCGCGTCGAGGGCGACGACGTGCGCGTCGAGCGTGCCCATGAACAGCCGATCGCCGAGCGCGCCGAACCCGCGGTTCTGCGGGCCGCAGCAGAGCGACATCTCCTTCGGCAGCGCCCGCTCGTAGTGCCACAGCGGACGGCCGGTCCGCACGTCGATCGCATAGGCGTGGTTCTGCGGCGCGGTCAGGTACATCACCCCGTCGATCACCAGCGGCGTGGTTTCGTGCGAGCCGCGCACGCGCGTCTGAAAGACCCATTGCAGCGCGAGGCGGTTGACGTTGGTGCGGTTGATCTGATCGAGCGGGCTGAAGCGGCTGCCGTCGTAGGCGCCGGAGTAGGTCATCCACTGCTGGGGGTCGCGCGCGGCATTGGTCAGCCGCTCCGTCGTCACCTGCGCGCGCGTCGACACCGCCGCGAGACAGAATCCGAGGGCGAGCGCTGTCGTGGCCTTCATTGTGACCCGTCCTTCTTCGGCGACGGCGTCGCCGAGCGCAGCGACTGCAGGTAGGCCAGCAGATCGTCCAGGTCGGCGTTGTTCAAACGGCGTTCATCGTACGCCGGCATCAGCGATCGATCGTCGTGGGTGAGCGACTTCAGCGTCTTCTTCTCGAGGCTGTGGACATGCTCGCTCGAATCCATCAACTGCACCGTGAACGTGTCCTCGTTCATCGGCACGCCGACGATCGTGCGGCCATCCGCGGTCACCGCGGTGACCGTATCGTATTTGAGGGTGGCGCCGGCGAAGCTCTGGTTCTGCGTCAGCCGCCGATTGGGCTCGCGGATCGACTCCACGAGGTAGGCGCGCGATCGGGCCGAGCCGACGCGCGACAGTTCCGGCCCGAGCCTGCCGCCGCGGCCGTTGACGATGTGGCAGGACGAGCATCGGCTCGCGCCGGCAAACAGCGTCTCGCCGCGCGCCCGATCGCCGGGTATCGCGGCGGCCGGCTGCTGCACGGAGCGCAGATAGGTGATGATCCGCCAGATCTCCTGCTGCGGCAGCCCGTTCGGCGGCATCGCGGTCCCCGGTACTCCGTCATTGATCGTGCGGAACAGCTCGGCGTCCGATCCGCCATGGCTCCACGACCCCGTCGTCAGGTCGGGCCCGCGCATGCCGCCCTTTGCGGCGACGCCGTGGCAGAAGACGCATTCCTG
>Ga0068861_100002632_pt1 | contig 11741 bp, 12 predicted proteins | sample KBSSwiS42_FD_66593 | JGI IMG/M metagenome (GOLD analysis project Ga0068861, IMG submission 66593) | Switchgrass rhizosphere microbial communities from Kellogg Biological Station, Michigan, USA - KBS Switchgrass S4-2 | ecosystem: Host-associated > Plants > Roots > Rhizosphere > Soil ...
CCGGCTGCGCGCCACAATTGATGACACTCGTCGAGCCGTCGAAATGCTCGCCGTAGCGAAATGCGAGTTGTCGCGGGATCAGGATCATCAGGCGACCCGGTAATTCACGCCCATGAAAGTGAACACGTGATTCCCGGCAGTCGCATGCAGATTGGCCCCGGTGTTATGCGCCAAGAACAAGCCCCAAAACGGCGGCAGACATTGCAAACCGAGCGCCGCCGCGACGCTGAATATTTTCAAGTAATAGCCAATATTTGACGTGTTCGCATCGACCAGCGCCGACGCTGCCGCGCCTTGAAACAAGGTGGCGAGTACACCCGCCGACGTGATTGTCTCCGCACTATCGGTGCCGTCGAGCACGTCGACCGCCGTCGTCGCCAGCGAGACGAATGAGCCCCACACGTACAGATTGATATTCGTGTTCGCCGTGGGCGTCGTGCCGACAGTGACAAGCCCCTGCACGATCGCGTCGACGTACTTGGTCGACGTGTTGTCGATCTGCGTCGACTCCCGGCCCGCCAGAAACGTCGATGACGTGGCGAGACTCGCGGGCGAGATCGTGATCGTCGTCGGCGATGCACCGGCGTATAGAACGCTGAGATCGGACATAGCGCTATGACTCCGGGGTCAGATCGGGGCGCAGCTCGAAGAACTTCGCGCGCGGCATGACTTCGACGTCCATGCCCGGATCGGTTTCCTTGTTGCGTTTATCCTGTTCAACTTGCCATTCATGCGCCGCTGTTTGCGCGGTGACGGCATCATCGTAGCCCGACAGAAACTTGTACTTCGCGCGCGCACCCGCCGTGACGCCGACGACGAAAAATGCCGCGCTCATGTTGCTGTTGCGCTCGATCGATGCGCTCATAGCCGTCCCTTCATGTTCAACGTCAACGCGATGCGCCACGCAGCCCACGCCGCCTGCATCTGCATCCAAAGATAAGACGGGCGTGCGATTAGCGGCTTCATTGGTAGCGATACGCCCACGTGCGAAAGCCTGACGCGTAATCGGTGAGAATGATGAAGACGTTATTCACCGGATCGTAGTCGAGCGAATGATGCGCGACGGTGCCGATCGCGCCGCCGACGGGCGACGTCTGCATAACCCGCGACGTCCACAGCTTTGCCGCCGGATCGTAGGCGTAGAACAGACCGTTACGCACGCACCCGCCGATGACCTTGTTCTTCGAGTCATAGGCGAAGCCCGTCTCGATCAGCGCCGGGAGCGATCCGCTCATGCCGCCGACTTGCGCGATCGACGACGCGGCGAGATTCGTGCGATCGAGCGTTACCTCGAACACGGCAAGCCCGCCCGCGACGGTGCCGTTCGAGATCAGATAGAACTTCTGAGTCGGCGGGAAGTAGATCAGGTTATTCGCATACCCGATGTTGCTCGGCGCAGCGCCGCCTGCGGTGATCGTGTCCGTCGCCGGATCGTAAAGCCACACGCGCCCCGGCGCGATGTTGTCGGTGTAGCCGACGACGACGATCTTCTTCGTGAGCGGATCGAATGCCGCCGCCGAAGCGTAATACCACGGGATCGCGAGCTTGGAATAAACCCATGCGCCGGAAGCGAAATCGAAGCGCGCGATGCGCGGCTGCGACGCGCCAGCGCCGCCGAGAATGCCGCCGCTGCCGCAACCTTCGACGCCGTTCAGCCCGCCGCTCGTCATGACGAAGAAGCTGCGCCCGCCACTCGATTCGCCGACGACGAGCATGTCATACGTATGTCGCGCGATCGGATGGTTCGAGCTGATCCAACGCATCGCGCTAAGATCGGCATTCGCGAGCACTTGCTGCGCGCACGGCGTCGACGGGTACAGGCTCCCCCACTTCAGAGACGTGCAGTCGAAGACCCCGATGTCGGTGCGCGTGGTCGACGCATGCCCGCCGCCGAATTGCAGCATGCGCCCGTTGTATGGATCGTAGGCAAAGCCGCTGTACTCCGAGATACGTTCGCACCCGGCGGGATTGTCGGCGGGCTGCGCGCACGTGTAGCGCCCGAGATCGAGCGCGGTGTTCGCGGGCAAGTTCGCAAGCGTGGGCGTCGGCGCGGGTGCCGGTGTCGCGCTGCCGCTCGGATCGGCGATCCGCACCTTCGAGATAATCAGGTCGTCATACCACACCTGCCCCAAGCCATGCGCCTGTGCGGGGTCTTTGTTGCTCATGTACGGGAATAGATACACCTTGCCAAAGCGCTGATCTTCGCTGTCTGCGCCACGCCACAACGGAGCGTATCCGGGCACGCCCGGCTTCCAGTCGACGAGCAGCTGCGATGGCTGTCCTTCGCGCGCCGCCCACAGGCGCACGGTTGAATTGAGCCATACCGGGATCACGCTGCCGCCCGCGCCGATCACGGTGCCCTTCGCGCCGAGCTGAATGCCGAGCTGAAAGGTAATCCATTCGTTCGCGAGCATCGTCCAGCAGCCCGGATTGTCTGCGCCGGGCGCGAGCGCGGCGAGCTTCGAGTACAGGCAGAACGGCGACGGCATCGCATTTTGATGCTTGACGTCGAGCGGTGTTGCGACGTCCTCGAACAGATTCGCGGTTGCGCCGTCGAAGTAGCGATACACGATCGGATAGCGATGCTGAATGTAGCTTTGCACGACGACTTTCAGATCGCTGCTCGAATAGTATTTCGTGATTCCCCACGAGTCAGGATTCACCCCGCCGAACACGTCACCCGCGACGACGTCGAAGAACTTGATGCCCCCCTGCGGCGCGCCGCCGATCTGTTGGAATAGCGTTTGCGCCATGACGTCATTCCAGCGCACGCGCACCTGAACATAGAACTCGCTGTTTTCTCCGAAGCGCGTCGCAAGATCAGGCGAGAAGTTCGCGAGCCATTCGCCGCCCGCGTTCGCCGTCGTGTTCGATGGCAGATCGAAGCGCAAGCTGCCCGCGCCCGAGCACTTGATGCTCGTGTCGATGACCGGACGCCGCAGCCCGTCATTGCTCGGATTCGCGATGTAGTTTTCGTCAAAGCCGCCTGCGATCTGTGCGGCGCTGTCGAAGTCAAACCAGCGCACGACACCCGGCGCGGTCTTGCGCGTATCGAAGTCGGACGGCGGCAGCGATGGCGGCGGCGCGCTCGGCGCGATCGACTGCACGACAGTTTTTGCCGTGGCGATCTTGGCGAGCACGGATGCTTTATCGGACATGATCAGATCGCGACGATATTCGCGGCCCAAATCCAGCCGTCGACGCCGCTGTCGAAGTCAACCCACCATCCGCCATTGACGAGCCCGGGTGCTACGATCTTGCCCGTCGCGCCGAGCGGCTGCGTGCCGCTGACTTGCGCGCTCGGATCGGCGATTCCACGGATCGCAGCTGACGGCGACTTCGTCACCTTGCAGCGCGCGCCGACGGCGAGCACTGGCGGCGGCGCGGCAACGCCGATGCCCTGCACTTCCAATGCAGCAGCATCGAGCTTCGCGGCGACTGAAGTCAGATCGGACACGTCAAAAGGTGCCCGCTGCTGCCAACACCCCCGAGCCCGCGCGCTTGGCGTCGTCGTCGTCCTGATCCTGTTTCGCGGCGATCTTCATCTTGTCGATCGCCGCCTGTCGCGCGTCGCGCTCGCCGGTCAGCGTCACGACTTGCCCTTGCAGTGTGGTGAGCTGTCCCTGCAACGTCGCGATCTGCGTTTGCAGCGATCCCACGGACGCGAGCTGCGCGGACAGCTTGACGATCGGACCCGATACCGGCCCGGCGTTGCCATCGAGCGCCGCCTGATCGAGATCGTCGACCGCTGCGATGATGGCTGCGCGACCGGATAGATAATCGGACATGCGTTTTCCTTCGCGAATTGACTTGCTGCACAAAGGCGCGCCGCGTTGCCTTGCGGCGCGCTTGACTTCTCCCCTCGTCCGGTGTCGGCGAGTGTTAGGTGCGCTTGCCTTTCATCAGCGTCTTCGGGCGCGTGCAGAAGGAGATCATGTTGCTCTGCATTTCCAGATTCACGCCTTTGTCGTTCGGCATGAGAAACTGCTTCGCGTAACGCGGCAAGCCGACGGTGTTGACGGTCTCCATGTAATCCGCCGGTCCGAACTTCGTTTGGAACAGATCGGGCGCGCCCATCGGGAAAATATGACATTTGTCGGTGTCGACGATCTTCGACCCGTTCACGGTGCCCTTGTAGTTTTCCCACACGATGCCGCCGAACTCGAATGCGCCGTAGACTTTCTGCTCATTGTTCGGGTAGACGTAGCCATTGCGAAGCACTGCCGCCATGTCATACCCGAGATAACTCGCGCGAACTTCGACGTGCCCCAGCAGATCATCGAAGAAGGCATCGCCGCAGATCGCATGCACGCCGAAGAACGCTTCGCCGCCCATGTTGTCGGCGATCTTGCGCGTGACGCCAGCGCATACCTTGCGCAGCGCGCCGGAAGCAGGCGTCGCGTTGTCGAGATCGAAGTCAACTTCGGCTTCCTGCGTGACGCCGAACAGCGTGAACAGATCGAGCAGCGTTGTCGTGTCACCGTTCAGGATCACGCCCTTCAGCGCGCCGACGCGCTGATATTCGAGCGTGAGATCGAAGTCGCGCGCATGCTTGGCAAGCCGCGCTTGAATGACGTTCTGCAACGTCTCGACGCTCTGCTCTTGCCCGAATTCGCGAATGCCCTGCACTTCATCCGCATAGACGCCGTCATTGCGCTGATAGTGCGGGATCATGATCGGACGGATCACGCGCTTCTCTTTGTCGACGGTGTCGCCGACGCCGCCGCGTGGCGACGGATTGATGATAGTCAGCACGCCGTTGCGTTCCTCGATCATCATCGTGAGCGTCGTCACGCCTGACGGATTCCAGTTGATCAGCTGCCCGGCGCGCCCCGGTACGAATGGCTCCTTGTTGATAGCCATCGTGAGCGACGTCATGTTGAAAGCGTTGTTCGTCTGGAAGACATCGAGCATGGTGCCAGCGAACAGCAGCGGGGCTGCGGCAAGCGCGTGCGGATCGATGTAACCCGGGAAGGCCAGAGTGAGCGCGACGAGCGCGAACACTGCGACCGCTTGCAGCAAGCTGCGTTTGTGCGTCTTGACGAAGTTCATTTTGCCTGTGCTCCTGTCGTGTCGTGGGGTGAGAGTTGAAAGATCAGCGAACTTGAATGTCGAGAGCTTCGAGTTCGACGATCCCGGCATCGATTTCGAGATCGCTCTCTGCGCCCCAATCAAGGCAATTCCCGTTGACTTCCGCGTCGCGGGCGATGATCGCAGCTTCGACGTCGCCGCCGCTCGCGTCGCATGCGCCGATCAGGATGCCTGCCGCAGTCTCGCTGCCGTCGCCCGCACCCTGATTGATCGCCGTGTATTTCCCGCCGCTGCTGATCTTGCCGAGCACCTGCCCCGGTCCCAAGACCTGACCGGAAACGATCGTGACGTTTTCGCGCGAGCGCTGACCGTTCGCTTCGCTCATGATGAATTCGCCCGCATGCCGACCTTCGGTGATCGAGCCGAGCAGCGCGACTGCGCCGAGCACTTCGGCGCTGACGTACTGCGGAAACGCGAGCGCCGCGCCGACGAGCGCGAACAGCGCCGCCGCTTGAATCAGGCTGCGCTTATTGCTTTTCAGAAACGTGTTCATAGCGTGCAATCTCCTGTCTATGGGTAAGCGTGTGAAATAGGATGGCGCGGTTTTTGGGTTGGCGCGGTTTTACTTGACGACCGTCAAGCCCGTCTGCATGCGCGCATAGATGCCGCGCGTGTCGACTTTCGGCTGCTGCTCGTCGCCATCCTTCTGCGGATTGTCCGGTCCCGCCTTCGGGTTGAGCGCGCGCATTTTCGCGTCGAGCGGGTTGATGTTCTTCTCGACTTCCGATGCGGCTTTGCCGAGCAGCGCTTGCGCTTCGGCGGCTGACATCGTCGTCTCGAATGCCAGATGCGCGGCGAGCACCGGGCGCGTCTTCGCGGCATCGCATTGCGTGATTGCGCGCACGCGTTCGGTTGCCGCTTTCGCTGCATTGGCGTCGACCTCTTTCGCCGCCGCGCTCATCGCTTCATTCGTCGCCGCTGCCTTGCCTTCGGCGACGCCTTCGGCCTTCGCTTTCGCGATCGCGGCTTCGTGCTCTGCTTGCGTGATTGCCGCGTTCGATGGCGCGGCGGGATTTTCCTTCGACATAGCTGCTCCTTTGGGGTTGATGTCGTCGTGTTGCGCGAGATCGGCCGCGCGGCCGTAACTCCATTTCTGCTTAATCTTCCCGGCGTTCAGATCGTCCGTCATCATCTGCACGACATCGCCGAGAGTCGCGATCTCGTCGGCGAGCTGCATGCCGACAGCGTCCTGAATTGAATAAATACCGGCTTCGGTGTCGCGCACGGCTTGCTCGTCGATCTTGCGTGCATTGGCGACGTGCTCGGTGAACATCGCATAGACTTGATCGACGCGCGTTTGCGCGGTTGCGCGCGCCGGTTCGGAGAGCGGCGCGAAGCTCGCGAGATCGATCTTGCGCGCCCCCGCGAAGATCGGCGTATAGACGAGCCCGGCCTTTTCGATCTGCTTGCTGCGATCGACGTGCAGGAAGACAACGCCGATGCTGCCAAGCATGCCGGTCGTCGGCGCGAAGATTTTGCCCGCCGATGACGCGAGCCAATACGCGGCGCTCATCGCGATCTCATTGGCGTGCGCCCATACTGGCTTTTCCGAGTCGGCGACGATTCCGGCGAGTTCGAGCAGTCCCGCCACTTCGCCGCCGGGTGAGTCGACTTCGAGCACGATGCCGCGCACGCCCGGATCGCGCTGAGCTGCGGTGAGCTGCCCGCCGATCCGGTTGTATCCGGTCATTCCTGACAGCGCATCGAGCCCGTCGGCGCGCTGCATCAGCGAGCCGTGTACCTGAAGCACGGCGATCCCGCCGCTGCTCATGAAATACCCGCCATCGGTGCGGCGCAGCGACAGCGACGACGCGAGATCGATGCGCGGCGGCGGCTCGAACGGCGGCAGCTCTTTCGAGCGACCTTCGACGAACGCCGTGAACACTGCGGCGAGCGTCTCCGCTTTCTCCTGCGTGCAGAGCAGCGGAGTGTTGAACAGGCGCGCGGCGAGACGATCGTAGCTCATGCGAGAGCGCTCTCGGAAAAAGCTCCCGGCTCGCGCCGGGAGAAGCCGATGCGCCGTGGAGGATAGGCGGCGCACCGTGTCACGGTAACAAGTCGGCTCATGCGTTTGCCTGCTGCGGTGTCGGCGTGTTCGGCACGTCGCTTGCATAGGGCTGCTGCGAGCGCCCCATCGGCGCAACCGGCGGCAGCTCCAAACGCTTGCGCTCGTCGGCTTCGCGCTTGATCTGCGCGAGCGTTTCGCGCCAATCGCGCCCCTGCTCGGCGCATTCGTCTTCGAGTGTCGAGAAGCCGTGCTCGATGCGGATCGCCGCAGCTTCGGCTTCCTTCACCGGATCAACCCATCCACGCCCCGGGCCGATCCACTTACAGCGTTGATACGCCCATCGGTTCGCGTAGAACTCAGCGGGTGTCACGTCGAGCTTCCCGGCGTTGACGAGTTCTTCCATGAATAGCCACGAGATCGGATCGCACCATTGCGTTCCGAGCCAATCGCGGCGACGGTTGAATGAGCGCCACGCTTCGAGCATCGCGGCGCGCGCGCTCGAATAGTTCGTTTTGCTGAAGTCCTTCATCAGCAATTCATACGGAATGTCGAGCGCGACGCCGATGATCCGATATATATTCTCGACGAACGCGCCGAAGCCGCTCGCCGGGCGCTGCGGCAGAAAGCTCGCCGCCTTGTCGCCCGGGAACAGCGAGATCGCCTGCCCTGCTTGCAGTGACACGGCATTCTCGGTGCGCATCTTCTGATACGCTTCCATGACGTCTGTCGTGCCATCCGCCGCGAACATTTCCATAATCTGCTCGTGGCTCATCGGTGACTCGATCACGAGCGAGATCATCGCGTTGACGACCGCCGCCATGATCTCTGCGTTCGTGTAGCGATCGAGCTGCTTGAATTGCGGCAGCACGCTCGATAGCAACGGCTTGCCGGTCGACTGTCCCGAGCGTTCGGGATCGAAGCCGTGAATCACGCGCAGCCGACCGTGATCGGTGTAGCGGGTGACGTACTCCCACCCGATGCTATCGGCGTCCGCATAGGCGTCGCCCGGATGCGTCTTTTTGATGTAATACCCGATCGGTGCGCCGAACTCGTCGAACTTGATGCCGTTACGCAGGCGCGCGGTTTCCAGTATCCCGCCGGGTGACGACAGGCGATCGACTTCGACCGGCTGAATCTTCGTGGCGAAGCCGTCGCCGCGATCGGGAAGCCACAGCGGAAGCGCCAGATACGCACCGTTGAGAATCTGCGCGCGGAATTGCATGGCGGTCATCTGATCGCCGGTCATGGAGTCGCCCGCGTGACAAGCCGTCGACCACCACCATGAATGATAGAGATACTCGTACAGCTCGGCGAACTCGTCGGCCCATTCCTTCGTTTTGCCGAGCACTTTCCAGTTCGGGCGCGATGACAGGCGCAACCCGGTGCCGACGACGTTGTCGACGAGCGTCTGCACGCCACCTTTCGCGACACCGTGATTGCGATCGATGTCGCGCGAGCGCACGATCAGATTGCGCAGATCGCGCAACAGATCGGAATCTGCCGAGCCCTGTCGCGGCATCCATGCGCGCACGTCCGACGCGCGCGTCGATGCGCCATGATGCGCGACGTCGGGAGCGTTACTCATGCCTGCGGCTGCGCTGAGATTGAGAGCGCTCTCGACGTTCGGCTTCAGCTTGACGCGCGGCTTCATGCGAGCGCCTGCTTCTGTAGCGCGGCTTCGGCTTGCGCTTGCGCCCATTGCGCCGCCAGCTCAGCCGACTTTTCGTCGGTGACGACGATCGGACACACGCCTAGATCGACGACGTTCATGCGCTCACCATCCTTTCGGCTCGATCGTGAAGCCGCGACTGCGCCCGCGTACTCCGTTGCAGGCGTCGACGACAGCCTGCTTCTGGCGAATCAGCTCTTTGAGCGCTTCGACGTTGCCTGCCGCGTAATAGTCGAGCCCCTTGTCGCCGTCGCGTTGACTGATCACGCGCGTCCCGGTGAGCAGCTCGGCGAGCGCAGCTTCGTACTTCGCGAGATCGAGCGCAGCCTGTGCGCATGCGGTCGTCGTCATAACTCCGTCGTCCGTGTCGTTGCGCGCGTGGGGAAGAAGCCGCTGCGGGTGCGGATCGGGACCGTGCCCGCCGCGCCTGCGTCGACCTTCACCGGGCGTGCGTCGGCGGGTTGATACAGCTGTTCCAACCGAACATAGTCGGCTTCGCGCATGCGATGCACAGCGACCGAATGGTGCATCGACGCAGCTCGCGCATAGTTGAACGTGTCGAGCGCTTCGTTGCGGTGATAGTTCGCGCGCGCGATCCATCCGCCATGCTTCGGATCGAACGTCTCGGCGGTGAGCTGGCGAAAATAATCTTCTTCGAGCGCTTTCGAGAAAGTGATGTGCCAATTGGCAATCGTCGCCGGAAGCGCCGGGCCGTCATCATCAGGATCGCCCGCGTCGCTGCGCAGACACTCGTACAACCAATGTTTGAGCGTCGACACGCCGAGCACGTACAGCTCCGCGCCGAAGCGCCGGTTATCCGTCTTGCCGCCGAACTTCTTCACGTCGGGATAGCTCGGCTTGCCGATCGCCGCACGCGTGGCAACCGTCGAGCCGCGACAGGCGAAGATATGACGCGCCTTGCGTGAGCGCGTGAAGCCGAGCACGACGTCGGGCAGATAGCCTGCGTCGATCATCGAGCAGGCGATGCGCATCTTCACGCCGAACGCGTTGTCGATCTCTTGCGCGAGATAGTCATCGAGCGCTTTCCAGCACGGATCATCGAGCTTCGTCGTGTCGCCCGGATGCACGACTTTGTCGATGACCGTGATCCGCTCATTGCGACCGAAGCCGAGAATCTGCGTTTCGAGTCGATCGAGCTGCACGTCGGTCCCGCTCGTGAGCGTGAGCACGCCCGGCGGAATCGTCAGCAGCTTGTACGGCTGCGCGCGCCGCTGCACTTGCTGCCACTCGACCTTGATCTTCTCGCCCTTGTGCACTTCGCCCAAGCGCGTATTCGCGAACACCTGAAGCCGCGCCTGCGATCCTTTCGCGCGTTCATACGCCGCAGCGTGCTTTGCCCACGAGTCCCCGAGCCCGATCGGTGTATAAAGTCCGTTCACGTGAAAGCCTTTGACGTCCGTCTCTCGCTCCGGGTGCGTCGAGCACCATGAGCCACCGGCCAGCATTTCGGTTTTGTGGCGTCCTTCTTCGATCGATTTGGCGCAGTCTTCGTGTTCGCATTCGTACACAGCGCCGCTCGGCTTGCCCGGCGTCCATTTGAGCTGAGCAAAGCGAAGGTACTGCGCATGCCCGCAATGCGGACACGGCACATAAAAGCGATCCATCGTCGACGACAACCAGAGCGGCCAGATGCGCGACGTGTCCGCATCCGTCGGGGTTGAGTTCACAAACGCCTTGCTGCGCGCGAACGTCGCCAACCGGCGCAGCGCCAGCTCAACCGGATCGCCTTCGCCTTCGAGCACTGGCGGCATCCGATCGACTTCTTCGAGCAGCAGATTCGCAACGGATACCATCGCGACATCGTCGCTGATGTTCGCCGAGCCGGTCATCAGCACGCCGCCGGGATAGTGTTTCTCCGAGAGCGTGTTGCCTGCGTTGGCGCGCCGCCCGAGCGGGATCAACCCACGCAGCACGCGCGACTCCGCGATCATCGGATCGAGCTTTGTGCGCACCCACTTGCGCGCAACCTTATCCGTCGGGAACAGTGCTAAAAACGGTTGCGGCGCTTGATGCACCGTGCTGCCGATCCAGTTGAGTCCGCATTCGCTCTTGCCGACTTGCGACGAAGCCACAAACACGACGATCGGTGCCGGGTGCCGCGCATCGAGCGCATCCATGACAGCGGCGAGAAACGGGATTCGCTCATTGCGCCACTGCCCCGGCTCGGCGGATGACTTGCTCGACAGCCTGCGATGCTCATCCGCCCATGCCGAGATCGAGCGCAGCACTGGCGGCGCGATGATCCGCGCCAGCGTTTGCAGTCCTGCCACGTATCCGCTTGGGCCGTCGAATGGCATCGGCTCGCCTATTGCCTTGTTTGCTGCGTGTCGCTGAGCGCGTTCGCGATCATCTGCTGCAACGTGTCAGCGATGCTTTGCCGGATCGCGGCGACGGCTGCGTCGATCGTGTTCTGCACCTTGCGCGCGTCGCTCTCGCCTGCGATCTTCGGCGCAAGGCGCGGCGCGAGCGTGTCGAACGCTGCGAGGATCGGCCCGAGAGCATCAGCCAGCGCCTTGTCATAGGCGTCTTTCTCGACAAGCTCGCCGATCCGCTGCCGGTACTCGACTTCTTCCGTCTTGGCGCGATAACCCTCGCGCAGCGTGCGCACAGCTGCGTAGCTGTCGCTTGCCCCGCCCGGCGCAGTGCCGCCTTCTGCGCCGGGTGCGCGACTCCCTTGCAGGGTATTTGGAATGCTGCCGTCGCTCTTGCCCTTCTTCCCGCCGCGCGCCGGATCACGCGAAGCTGCGAGCATGCGATCGGACGCGTCGCGGTCGACCTTGCCGTCGACGATCACGATCCGATTCGCGTTCGTCCAGTGCGAAACCATCGCGCCGGTAACGCCGCGATGCCGCGCATAGTCGGCCTTCGAGATCAGCGTCGGCGTCGCTTCGTCGGGCACGATTAAGCGATCTCGGAAAACGGGAGCTGAGCGAAAACCGGGGTGCTTACGCC
>Ga0068861_100002645_pt1 | contig 11721 bp, 9 predicted proteins | sample KBSSwiS42_FD_66593 | JGI IMG/M metagenome (GOLD analysis project Ga0068861, IMG submission 66593) | Switchgrass rhizosphere microbial communities from Kellogg Biological Station, Michigan, USA - KBS Switchgrass S4-2 | ecosystem: Host-associated > Plants > Roots > Rhizosphere > Soil ...
TTGAAGACGCCGCAGTCGATGATGATGTGCACCGGTGCGCTGTCGGGGCTGAGAAAGGAGACCAGGAAGAAGTCGCCAAACCCCACTCGGTACATTCTCACCCGCACACCGACCTCACCGGCAGCTACGGCCCATGGCGCCGGAGTAGACTTCTCGGGCGGCTTCGGTCGTCTAGTGGCCATCTAAGTCGCTCCATGAATGCGTGAGAAGTTAATTCGCAGATTGTTCGCACCGGGTCTGCGTCCTTCTTGTGCTAAGAACGCCGCTTGGCGCTCGGTGCGTCGCTCCCCTTCAGCGCCATGCATCGGCTTTGTGATGCCGTAGCGCAAAAACTTTGCATCCTTCAACCCCGCGCTGCCGGTGCCATGGGTTGAGACAATCATCGTTGTCCCACCACGAAACGGAAATGCCGTGTCATCGCGCGGCGCATCCTGGACCACCTCGACTACGAGATCCCAGCGCACACTGCCGCTGCTATCTGTTCGATACAACGGATGAAAAGACGGCAGCCGGTAGTTGAGGGTAGGATCCAACCCGAGCAAGGTGCGATTGCCCGGGGCGTCGATAAAGGCTTCAAGCGCCTGCGCCGTGCGCTGTCGTTCGGGATAGGTGAGTCCCAGCGGGCCGCCGTAGGGAAGGTTTGGGACCTCAATGTTGTCCCCATTGGCAGGCCACCGCAGTCCCTCCTCCGAAAAAAAAGGGGCGTCACTGGGTAGAATCGCGCGACGCCTGAAGGCTTGCATCCATGCTTCGCGAATGCCCTCTTCATCCCGAGCGTCGAAATCCATCTCCGAGGTAATGACGGCGCGCAGGAAATCACCAAACGTCACATCGACTGGGGGCAAGTAATCAAGCGCTCGTACGCAGGTCCGGAAGAAGTCCGCGGCTGTCCGCGTCGCTTCGGAACACAATGCGTCTGCAAGAGGCGCTGGTAAGTCCTCACGTGCAGTGCCCCCAGCGGAGCGATAGATCTGGAAATGCTTCGCCGCACGGCGCAGGTAGACCGTGAAAAAAGCTTCGAAGACAGCTGCGACGAGCACCGACCCGCGCTCGTGGCACTCAGTGGTCTCGCGCAGGTCGTTCATGGTCTTTGGTCGACCGATGGCAGATCGCAGACCATCTCGCTTGCCGAAGGCATCTCCGAACTGTGCTGCGAGACCAATCAGTGGATTGGGTGCATCATCCGAATTTTCGAGCCAGGACTTCTCGGCAAGGTCGTTTAATGCATCTCCTTTCAAGGCCGGTGTATACAATCGTCCGCCGGTTCTCTGAATGGCATCGAGTAGCACTTCGCGATGCGAGAAATGCCGAAATAATGCCACGAGGTCGGCAACGGCTTCATGAAAGGCGGCGACATCGGGATTGGTCTGCTCCATGAAATGACCGCGCAGACCATCCAGGATGGCGTGTGTCATCTCATGCACGATGATGTCGTGCGACAGGCAGGTGAAGACCGTTTGTCCGGGAATGTTGTGTCCAACGTTCTGACCGGACGCGTGAAAGTACCCAAAAAGGATGCCGTGCGCCTCTGGGCTGTAGTACGCATTCGCCTGTTGCATGGCGTGCGGGTGCAGCGTCAGGGTCAGAATGTCCGCGGGCAGCCAGCCACGCTCGGCGTTGAGCGGTCGAGCGGCGCGGCGCCAGTGAATGCGTCGACCGAGCGCTTGTTCGAATTTTTCGATCGTGTCGCTCGCCACTGCGTACACCATCTGCTGATGAAAGCGAGGGTCGGACTCGCACGGTGACAACCCGCCCGAGACCAATATGTACGGATCATCGAGATCCACCGGCCGGTAGTATTTGTCGCGGCTCACGTCATAGTCCACGACGGCGATCTGATCATACGCACCGCTCTTATCGACTGGGCCAGGCGCGAGCGCTCGGTAGCGGATGCGCAACTCCATTTCATTACCGAGGAGGCGGCCTCGACTCGGATCGAAGGCAAACACCCTTAAGGGCCGACGCGAGGGTTCCTTGGGTAACATTGTGCGCGACATGGGCGGTGCCTGCTCCTGACCACACAAGGCGGACTGACAGTTTTCGACCGAACATTGATCTCAAGCTCCGAGCCTTTACGTTCGCTTTGGTCAATACCCGGCTGCGTCGCAGCCGGCCTTGCTTCAGCTTGATCTGCGACGTAGATATCTGTCGTGATCGAAGTAGCTATCTCACCGAATCTTGAGTCCTCGCGCCGATAAAGGTATGTCACATACTTGACAGACCCCCTGACTGAGTCTCCGGGCTGATGCTGCATGCACGTGCCTCATGGCATGGGCTTGATATTGAGTGGTGGGGGCGTCGGGCGATGCCTAGACCAAACAATGTACATTCGAAGCGCACTTCATGGTCGAACAAATGAACTGCCTTGGGTGCAATACGGCAGGGAAAATCCTCAGGCTAATGAGATGGCGGTGGGAGTCAAGACAGTAGACATTGACGGTCCGCCTGTTGAGTTCTCGGGCGGTTCCGACGTCGCGTGGAGGTTCAGTGAAGCAAAAATTGGCTTGCAGGATGGCGCTTCTCTGTCGGGGGCTGGGGCTGATCCTGCTCATGACCAGCGCGCTCCCGCCCAGCGCGGACGTGCTCGCGCCGGACATCGCCAAAAGAATGCGCCAGCAAAGTGAGCAAGCAAGGCGAATAGGAACAGAAAGACCGCAAGAGGCAGTTCTCGGCGATCACCCTGTTGCTTTTGTCCAAGCGAGCGAAGGCGTCATAGGCGATGCGGCAATAGAAGGACTGAGTCCCGCAGTTCTTAGCCCGAATGCAACGGTGATGGTGGATCTCAAGATCGAGCTCATCCGTCCTATTGCACTCTCGGAGTTGAAGAAACAAATCACGCTGCTCATTGACGGTGTCGAACTGAGAGAACTGCCCGCACTATCAGAGATACGGAAAGCCAACGAGCCGGATGTGGTTGCCGGATCATCAGCCCCATTTAGCACTGTAAAAAACAATATCGTGAGAATAACGATCTCAGCCGTCGCTCCAAGCGAGCTTCCAGCCCATGAAGTCATGTTGACGGTGTATAGCAGGCTAGATAGTCGGAACATTGCAGGCAAGATGCTAGGTGCTCCGATGCGTCCCGCGATAAATGAGCCAGAGTCGCTATGGCCTGTGGCAGCTCTCACGGCTGCGCTTGCTTTCGGCGTCCCTACGATCGGTTTCTATCTGTATCGGCGAAGGCAGGGACAGGAAGAGAGACGGGTAAAGCAGGATCTACTCACAACGGTTGAACGTCTGCAAGAGGGTATACGGGCGCGTGAGCAGGATCTGAAAGTCCAGATGGTGCGGGCTGCTGAACTGGAAGCTAGTGTTGAGAAATCTTCAGAAAAACTTGCATCGCGCGGGGGGCCGCAGAAGATAGAGCGACTACGAGTCGAACCACTTCCACTCGCGGTGCCCGGCTTCCTGGTGGATGCTGTCACTCGTAGTGAGCTGACAATCGTGCTGGGCGCGGGCGCCTCGGTCAGCGGCGGTCTTCCTTCAGGCGTGTCGTTGTGGGAACGTGTATTGGAAGCGTTTCGTGACGAGATCTCACCCAAGCGGATAGCCGCCATTGACAACGCTTTGATCGATGCACGGACGAATTCAGTGGTCGAGTTGTTTCTGGCAACGATCGGGCGGGAGCAAATTCTCGAAGAGCTGCATCGGCTGTTACAAGACGACAGGAAGACTTCGGAGCTGCACCGCATCGTTGGCTCCCTGGGTGTTCGATCGTTTATCGATCTGAATTGGGACAATCTACTCATATCGTCGCTCGAGGCCCAAAGGCCCAGAGCATTCACGACTTCGCGGCCTGACGGGGTTGCTGAGGCCATGCGCGAGGGAGGCATCGTCGTCATAAAGCCGTGGGGGCGCATCGTCGAGTCTGACAGTGTCATGCTCACGCAGCAGGACTATCGCCGCAGTCTTGCCAGATCGCCGGAGATCGAGCGATGTCTGGCTTCGCTGTTTACCACCCAGACACTTCTGTTTATTGGTGTTACTACCAGGACAATCGAAGAGACGCTTGCGGGCCTTCCTCCAGAACTTGAGACATCAGGACGTCAGCATGTCGCACTCCTGCTTGCCGAAGACGACCTAGAGCTGTGGCAGGAGGGTTTTGGAAGGCGCTTTGGTATCGAAATTATCTCGGTGTCTACAACAGAGGATTTCGCGAAGTTTGCCAAGCTTCTGAAGGCAGGCTACGACCAGAGGCGACATCAACTACGTTTGGCCAACGACGGGCGACTACCAGCTGCTCAGGCGCACGGTCCAGGTCGGCTATACGAGGTGAAACTAGTTAATATTGGGAATTTTCGTTCCGTAGTGATCTCGCTTGACGAGAGCTGGAATCTATTCCTCGGGGATAATGGCGGCGGAAAATCCACGATACTGCGTGCGATCGTACTTGCCCTGTCAGGAAACGATGAAAGATGCGAGGCTATGGCAGCAAGGCTGCTGAGAACGGATGCACAGTCGGGTGAGATCGAGTTGCTATTCGGCTCGGCGAGTACGACCAAGGTCTGGGTTGGGTTGACCAGGGACGGCAACCGGGTTCGGATTCAGGCTCCCGCGACCACTCCTCTGCAGGCAGGCCAAAGATTAGTGCTCGGATTTCCCGCGCTTCGCGGTGTCACGACCACACAGCCTACCGGTCCCGCGAGGATGAGCTCGCCGGAGCCATCGGTCGACGACGTCGCCCCGTTGCTACTGGAGAAGGTCGATACGCGGCTCAACGGATTGAAGCAGTGGGTCATCAACGTAGCGCTTCAGGAGGAATCAAATCCCGATGGTCGAGAGGCACGGATGTTTGCGACCTTCAAGAGTGTCGTCAAGGACATCGTTCCAGGTCGCCAGGTGGATTTCAATCGAGTTGATCGCAAAACATGGACGGTCTGGTTGAGCACTAGTGATGGGGAAGTTTCGTTCGACTCGACGAGCCAGGGAACCAGTTCCATTCTCGCTTGGGTGGGTGTCCTGCTGCAGCGCCTCTACGATGTCTATCCAAACGCCGTTCGGCCAGAGGAGGGGATTGCCCTCGTAATCATCGATGAGATCGATGCACACCTCCATCCGCGCTGGCAGAGAAAGCTGGTCGCATTGACAAAAAGTAGATTTCCAAACGTGCAGATGCTCGCTTCTTCGCATTCGCCCCTGCTTGCAGGCGCGATACCCCGGCAGCAATTGCGTATTGTGGAAAGAAATTCAGAGACCGGTGAGATGCAGGTGGCACCGCCGAAGGAAGACCTCTTTGGTCATCGAGCTGACGATGTGCTCACGAGTTCCCTGTTCGACCTGCCAACGACGCGTAGTCCTGAGGCGGAAGCGACGATCAAGAACTATTTCAAGTTGTTCGAGAACCCGAAGCGAACATCGGATCAGGAGAAAAGGCTTCTCGAGCTTGCCGAAGAGATCGACCATCTCAACTACGGGAGGCCAGTCAATATCGTCTCCGGCGGGGCAGTGGAGTCGATCGACGTCGCGCTGAAGGCTCTCGACACAAATGCGATTGCTTCGTTGTCCGCGCGCCTCACGGACAATAGCTCTGGCAACTAAGGAGTACAGCGTGATTGCCGTGGGACGACGAACCTTTGATGTTCCGGAGTGGGAATCCTGGCGGGCGCAGGCGACTGAAGAAATGCGAACTGTCCAAGCTAGTTACCGACCCGGCGAGAAACTGGCTCTGAAGGACGAGTTGTACAAAGTCGCGATGAAATTCCTGCTGCCATTGTTTCACTACAAATGTGCCTATTGCGAAAGCTTCATTTCCAGCACTCAGCCTGGAGACGTCGAGCACTACCGGCCGAAGGGGAGGATCAAGGACAGCGAGGGCAAGGTAGTCAGGATTCGATGCGGCGACGCTGACATCGAGCATCCAGGATACTGGTGGTTGTGCTACGAGTGGACGAACCTGTTGCCATCATGTATCGACTGCAATCGTAGGCGGCGTCACGGCGACGAGGATGCTGTGGCAGGCAAGGCCGATTGGTTCCCGATTGCGGGGACGCGAGCGACCAATCCTAATGATTCCCTGGAAAATGAACAGGCCCTACTGCTCGATCCCACGGACGACGCTTTCGATCCTCATCAAGAGTTCGAGTTCATGAGCGATGGGAAGATTGCTGCGAAGACACCCAGAGCCCAGGTTACCTGCGATCTGCTGGGGCTCAACTTGAGGGAAAAGCTTTTGGAACAGCGGCTGCTTGCCTATGACAATGCTATTGCGACATTCAGCCAATTTGTCAGTGTTTCCATCTCGGCTGTCGCAAGCGGCGGTGGTATGAGTGACGCGGAGAGACGGCTCCGCAGCCGTCTGAACAACATGTGGGAGGGGCGCGAGCAGTACAGTGCCTTTGCGCGGTTGGCGTTGATCAACGGTCAGCGGGTACTAGGGGCTCGCAGCATTCAGATCGCATTTCCACTGGCCGTTGACTGAACTCGATAGGGATGCGGGCAGTCGAGTTAGCGTTGAAGGCTACTGCAGCCATCGGGGCGTGGCCGGGAAGCGGACCGAGCGGTCACCTACCAGGCGATAGACTGAGACTTCCGCCTGGTAACGCATGGTCTCCCTGTGCGCCGTTGGTTCCGGTGCGTGCGCACAGAACGAGAGCGGTGGGCCATCTAGATTATCCCTGAGTATCGACCGGAAAATCGGCGAAACCTTCGGACCGGTCGGGGACGCCCCGATTTGTCGTGTACCAGTGATCTGTCCCGACCAGAAACTGAGATGACCGACTGTGCGCTGTCTCGTCTGGCTATCCGTGTCGCTGCTCGTTAGTTTCGAGCCGCTCTGAAGCCAGAGTGTTACTCCACTGCATGCTGATCGACAAGAGGAGCAGCGCCAACGCGGATGGCAAGAAGCTTTGCGACCTTCTGGTTCGTCTGCGGCGATCACGTTCTGGTCTTCAGCGAGAAGGAGGATCGCCTTTCAGGACGACAAGTAAACGGCCGGGCGGTTTTGTTCAACGGTCCATATCCTTTGAATTGACAGCAGAGGAGAGCGCTCAAAGCGAAGCGCAGGCGAGGGTGGCGCTTCAGTTGCCATGGCTATGCGTCGGTCAACGCCATACTGCTAAAGATCCGAAAGCAAGGTCTGAGCTATGCCGCGACGGGCTGCGGATTGCCGATTGGACTCTCGAGCGCAAGTGCGGGTACATCGATTGGGCCGCCGCCAGAATTCCCTCAGCACCATTCGCTGTGCGGTCCGGAATCGACCAGTACGATGCGTCCACGACTGCGCTCAACGTCGGTCAGTGTCGCGTTCTTTAAGAATCTGCCCAGAAGAGATGTGGACCTGCGACGCTCGCTTCCTCTTTCGTACTTGCTCCAACCAGGCATCAAGCAAGGGGCGGGCGGCCAAGCGCTCGAGTTCCGTCCGCAGGTACTCTTGCATTGACTTCCCTTGCAGCACCGCGCGAGCGGCGAGCACGTCACGGACTTCCTCGGGAACATCGCGAATGGTGATTCGAACAGGCATGTCCGCGTTTTGACAGCAGTCGCTGCAGCAAGCAAGTTGCACGAGTTCGACCAGCGACGGGGTTTTCAGCGGTCACCCTCCCCTCACTCCGGCTCGACTCACGGCTTCTTATTGCCCAACATAAGTTGCAACGCGTGCGCAGAAAGGCCAGAAAACGGTGCTTTGAAATTCCGTCAGGTCCACGGTGCGATTCCTCAAATCACTAAAAATAGCCCGGGTAACTTTCCGGAATCGCGCCCATCATCGAATTGGCATTGCAGCCAAATACCAGCGGTTTTCAGCAGTATTCGATTCCGTCCCTGGGCGGCCACCACTCACCCGTTCGCCGACGTTCACAGTCGTCCACAAACTCACTGCAAATCAGTGGCTTATTGCGTTCCTACGTCCGCAGAGGTACGGTCGTTTTCACCCTCATTCACCCCGATGCGATTGAACGTCAGCTTGCTCACCGAGAAGAGAATGACGTTCGGGCTGCATACAATTATGCGGAGCATCTGCCGGAAAGACGCAAGATGATGCAGGCGTGGGCTGATTATTTAGATGCGCTTCGGGCGGAGCCGAAGGCGATTAGACTCAAGGCGGTTGGGTAACCGATCCTGATGAGCGGGGAAAGACGGTATGCGCCGACACAACGCACGAACATCAAGCCATAGTCATTCACCCGAACATGAAGAAAAGTTGGACCGATGTGTCGCGGACTCGGCGGTCGAGGCGAGTTTGATCCTTGAAGCCATGGCGAGCCGGCCGGGAAACTTCACACAGTCGGCGCGCCGTGGATGGAGTGATCGGAAGCGAATACGCCCCACATCCCGGACTTGAGATCTGCGGCGGTGATGGCGCGGTGTATCGCGGACGAGCCTGCTGTGCCGGTCTTCGTAAGCACACGGCCCACTTCTTCCTGCTCAGTAGTCATCTTGCTTGCAGCCTGGGTATCAAATCGCCAATTATATTGTGCGCGATATATTTGCGCAGGCAGTTGTGACTTGGAGTGGTGATGACCAGCGAAGCCCGCATGATCTCAAGACGGGCACGCTCGTGTCGTTTCGGGTCCTCGCTGAGGAAGTGCTGAACGCGCCGGCGGACGATGCGGAGTTCGGCTTACGGGTGCAGTTGAAGTTCGTCGCTGAGGACGAAGATGAGGGCGACGAGGATGACGTAGCGGAAGACACCGCGGAGTGGGGCTCCTTCGGGTTCATGTTCGTGCTCGGGGTATTGTCTTTTGCGGAAGCAAAGCCCCGCAATGTGTCCGTGCTCGACTACTAGGAGAAGGACGAGTTCAGGCTTGCAGATTTCATGGAACGCGTGCGCTTCATGCGTGGCGAGTTGCACTTCGATGCAGACTATATCCGCGGTCGCCGGATCAAGACTCGGATCGTGGTGCGATCGAATGGAACGGTCACGCTCGAGACCATCGGTCGCGGCAAGGCGGCGCTGCGCTGGCTCGAACAACCGAAGGGAAAAAAGCTGATGCAACTCGTCGGTCAGTGAGTCCAGAACATCGTGACGCCGCTTCGCACTCCACTCCAGTGATGACCTTCGAGTTTTGGGCACTACGGTGTACTGGTGGGGGACCCCGAGGATGGGTGCCGGCGTTAGTGGCTGCCTTCTCTCGGTGTTTGAAATTGAGCCGGCACGTCGCGCGCGCCGTGAAGCACGCGCGTTAGCTCGATGCCTCCGGCTTCCGGCCGATAGAACAGGATGTAGTTGCCCGCGGGGAAACTGCGCAGGCTTTCCAGCAGTTCCGGGCGCGCGCGCCCCATTTCTCGATTCTCAGCAAGCAAGACGCTCACGCTGCCGATTCTGTCGAGAATCGCATCGGCCACGTCGGGATTGTCGAGTGCGATCGAGAACCAGATATCGTCGAGGTCCTGCTCGGCGAGGACGGTTTTGCGGACGTGCGGCAATGAGTGCTCTCAGCGTGGTTTGGATTGCGTGAGCTTTGCGCGGCCCCGGCGTTTGATCTCGGCGACATCAAGGTCGCCGGCCGAGCCGCTGTCAACACCCGCCCTAATATCGCGACGCAGCTGCTCAAGCTTGATCTCCCGCTCACGGTCCTGCCCTTCCATGAGTCTCAGGGCCTCGCGCACGACTTCGCTGGCTGAGTTGTAGAGACCGGTCGCAACCTTGTCGCGCACCATGGCTTCGAGTTCGGGTGTGAGGTTGACGTTCAGTGGCATGGCGCGGCTCCTGGGTATCTGTATCTACCCTAACGGTATTGTCACATATTGTCAATGTTTGACAATATGTATGCCCGTGAATTCCATCAGTATTTCGATGCGCGATCAGCGTGCAGGCATTTACACCCCCCGGAGAATTCCATCCTCGTCGGTCAGCCGCAGATGCAGGTCCTCGTCGATAAGTTGCCAGCTACAGACGATTGAGAGCGATCGACTCGATTAGAATGATGCGACGACAGCCCGCCCTGCGATTCCGCGATCTCGCAACGAGTTCATAGAATAGTTCTGTCTAGGACCAGGATGACGCTCTCATCGTGGACGCGAGAAGGACGCGGACCAGAGAATTTATGCGGCCGGCAACGGCGTGCATTGTCATTGTGCAGTTAGCAACGCACTGAGCTTCAGCCGAGCAACGCGCCCAGCGATCGGGCAAGGTTCTCAAGTGCCGCTTCGTTCGGCAGCGTGACCGTGAGTCGCGGGCGGCCCTGGTCGTCTCGCTCCAAACACTCATCGAAGCGTGCTTTGAACTCTTTCGCCATCTGCGTCGCCCCGTTCGTCGGTTCCCGCTGCGGAATCATTTCGCCGAGGAACTGGAATGCGGCGGCGAGGAGCTGGCCGCCAGCTTCTGCTACACGCGAGCGGCGAGCGAGCCGCTCCGCTTCGAGTTGCTGCTGCTGTCTTTCCGTCTCGTCCACCGCGCCGTGTGCCTTCGCACCCAGAAGCACTTCGAGCCGCTGCTTCAGCTCGTCCATACCCGACGTGAGCGCCACTTCCCGGACATCCGATTCCATGTCCAGGGCGGCCAGAGCCAGGTCGTGCTTGGCCGAGAGGGTCCCGAGCAGCTTCTCCTCGATCGTGCCCTCTGTCACGAGCAGATAGACCTGCACTGGGTTTCTCTGCCCCATCCGGTGAGCCCGTGCGATGCGCTGTTCGAGGATCGCCGGATTCCAGGGCAGATCGACGTTGATGACGGTATTCGCCGCTTGCAGGTTCAGGCCGGTCGAGCCCGCGTTGGTCGTGAGGAACACGCGGCATGCCGGATCACGCTGGAACTGATTCACCAGGATCTGACGCTTCTTCTGCGGAACCGATCCATCCAGCCTGACATAGTCGAGCTTGAGGCGTTTGATCTGCCGCTCGATCAACGCGAGCATGGTCGTCCATTCGGAGAACAGCACGATCTTGCGCCCGTCCTCCGCCGCCAGCTCTTCCAGCAACTCCTCCAGGCGCTCCAGCTTGCTCGAGAAGCCCGGCGGGTGCTTGTCCACGAGAAAGGTGCTGTCGGCATTCATGCGTGCGAGAAGCAACGCCTTCTGCAGACGCAGCAGATCCATCTCGGAGAAATACTTCTTGCGGACGATGCTGCTCACGATCTGCATTTGCGCCAGCTCGATATCCGCCTGCTCACTCGTGGGCGCAATACGCACGACTTCCGTCGTGCGCGGGGGCAGATCCTTCATCACGGCACTGCGCGTCCGGCGCAGCAGCACCGGTTTCAATCGTTCGCGCAGCTCGTCGAGATCCTTGTAGCCGAGAACTTTGCCGTTTTCGTCGGTTACGCGGTGCCGGTGAAAGAAGCGAAATGCGGGCCCCAGACGACGGTCGTCGATGAACTCGACGACGGAGAACAGATCGTCGAGCCGGTTCTCCAGCGGCGTCCCGGTGAGCACGAGAGCGAACGGCGAGCGCAGGCTCTTGATTGTCTGACTGGTCTTCGCCTCCCAGTTCTTGATGCGCTGGCCTTCATCGAGCACGATCAAGTCCCATTTCGTGCGCTCGATCGCGAGGATGTCGCGCAGCACCTGCTCGTAGTTGCAGATCGTGAAGAAACACTCGTTCTCATACTGCGCAGCGCGCTGTGCGGCGCTTCCTAGCGCGATCTGGCAGTTGCGCTCGGAGAACCGGAGAATCTCGGTGCGCCATTGTGCTTTGACCGAAGCCGGGCAAACGACCAGGACTTTGCGGATACCGGCTTCACGTGCCAGCAACTCGGCCACGCCGATACCCTGAAGGGTCTTGCCGAGCCCCATGTCATCCGCCAGGACCGCCCGCCCTGCACCCGCCGCGAAGGCGATGCCGTCGAGC
>Ga0068861_100002647_pt1 | contig 11711 bp, 15 predicted proteins | sample KBSSwiS42_FD_66593 | JGI IMG/M metagenome (GOLD analysis project Ga0068861, IMG submission 66593) | Switchgrass rhizosphere microbial communities from Kellogg Biological Station, Michigan, USA - KBS Switchgrass S4-2 | ecosystem: Host-associated > Plants > Roots > Rhizosphere > Soil ...
CCCGGCGAACAGGTCGGACAGATCGACATCCTCGAACGAGAAATTCCCGTCGCCGAACTGGCTGCCCCACTCGGGCGGGGGACGAAAATCCTCGCCGGGACGATGCCGGCCCAGATTGTCATAGGCCGCGCGCTTTTCCGGATCCTTCAGCGTCTGGTAGGCCTCGGCCACTTCCTTGAACTGCTCCTCGCCTTTGGGATCCTTTGAGACATCCGGGTGGAATTTGTGGGCGAGCTTGCGGTACGCCTTCTTGATGTCGTCGTTGCTGGCGTCGCGCTTCAAGCCGAGGATTTCGTAATAGTCCTTGTATTTCATGAGCAATGGAAAGGTGGAAACGACCGCTAGTTTCTCATGTGTTGGACGCAGCCGGGAAAATCAAGGGGGTCACGCCGCGGCTGATCGCTGGCAATCGGTCGCGCAATTTCTTATGCTTGTGCGTCACCTCGCCCAGGAGCCCTCGCATGTCCGCCTACGTGATTGTCGATATCGAAATCCACGATGCTGCCGGATACGACGAATATCGCAAGGTGGTGGGCGCTACGCTGAGCGCATACGGCGGCAAATTCGTAGTTCGCGGCGGCAGCATCGACGTGCTGGAAGGCAATTGGAAGCCGAAGCGCATCGTCGTGCTGGAATTCGACGACGCAGCCCGCGCGAGGGAATGGTACGACTCGGAGGAATACCGCGTTCCGAAGGAGATGCGCATGCAGGCGTCGACCGGTAACCTTATCGTGGTCGACGGAATTTGAGTAGCCGTGAATACCGTGAATGGCGCTTTCAGGATGCTCACGGCATCACGGCACTCGAAGTTCCTTCATTTAGTCACGACGATCGTCCCGTTCATGTCCTCGTGCCCGCCGCCACAGAAGTTGTCGCACAGAAAGGCATGGCGACCTGGCGCGAGCGCCTTGATGGCTACCGAATTCACCCGCCCTGGAATGAGGTTGGTGCGGATTCCCAGGTCCGGTACGTTGAAACCGTGCACGAAATCGAGCGAGGTGATTTCCAGCACAGCCGGCTGACCGCTCTTCAGCGCGATTTCGTCCGGCTTGAATCGAAAGCGCTCCGCCGTAATCTTGATAACCTGAGGCGCGTCTGACGCGATTGAACGCCGTGTTAGCGCCGTGGCGCCGGCCAATGCGCCGAATAGCGCAAAGATGCCGGCACGCTTCAATGCCTGTCTCCGGTCCATAGTCAGCCTTTCGCAACCGGAAATTCGGTGATCTTGTAGCGGGCTTCGTTTACTTCCGCTTCGACTTCACGGAAACCGAGCCCCTTGTTGGGCTGCGCCGGGTCCCACGGCAGTGGAGCGCGCTTTGGCTGGGACATGGGCGCCGGCAGCGGAAAAATCAGCGACTTCGCCGAGTGATGGGCTATGTGCCCGGTCTTGTGGTGATGCTCCTGGTGGATGTGGCCGTAGAACACGGTCACGTGCGGATAGAGCATCAGGATCTCCATCGCCTTCGCGCCGTCTCGCGTCGCCCAGTCCCAGGCTGGCGCAAGGTCGAACAGGGGACGATGGGTGAACACGACGATCGGCACCGATTTCTTCAGGCGGGCGAGATCGTCCCTGAGCCACTGCAATTGCGCTTCGCCGATGTTTGCACCGGGATCGGAGACATTGTCGAGCACGACGAAATGCACCCCCTTGTGATCGAAAGAATAGTGGGTCTCGCCAAATAATTCCTTGAAGGCCGCTCCAGAATCGAGCGAGGCGTCGTGCTCACCAGGCATGAACCGGACGTCCTTGACCTTGAGTTCGCGAACGATGCCGCGGAATTCGGCCAGTCTCCGGCGACGTTCGGCCGAGTCGTCCGTGGTGTGCGTGAGGTCCCCGGTGAACATGATGAAGTCGGGCTTGACTTCCAGGGCGTTGACGCTCGCTACCGCCGTCCTGAGCGTGGTATCGGCTTGCGGATTGGCGGGCCCGCTGTAACCCCAATGGGTATCGGACAATTGCACGAAAAAGAATTCCTCATAGCCCGACACGGCATGCGCCGGCCCGCGCAGTGCGGATGCGAATACGGCGCCGCCGCCCACGGCGGCGAGTTTAAGAAAGGCTCTGCGATCGATCATCGAATTTCTCCCGGTAAATAAAGACGCGGCAGACCCGTCCGGCGCCTCCGCCGGAGCCACGGGCCGTGCTTCCGGAGTGCAGTACCGCAGGGCCTTGGGCTAAATTCCGTTTTGACGTTAAAAAATGCCGGGAATAAATCGCCCCGGCCGGCGATATGGCAATAACGCGACCAGGGAAAGGACGCCGGACTCAACCGATGTTTGCATCAAAAGCAATCCAACCCGCCGGCATACAATGGCCGTCTGGAAACGATCACGGCGAGGCGACCAGGTTGGATAACAGGACACAGCAATTCGAGGCGCTGGTGCTTCCCCACCTCGATGCCGCGTATAACCTCGCGCGCTGGCTGCTCAAGGACGATCACAGCGCACGCGACGCGGTGCAAGACGCCTATTTGCGCGCCCTGCGTTTCTTCGGCCATCTGAAGGGTGAAGACGCGCGGCCATGGCTGCTCGCGATCGTGCGTAATTCCTGTTATTCGCTTCTAGGCAAGCGCCGTCAGTCCGGCGAACAGGTTGAATTCGACGAAGAGCGCGATAGCGAATACGCCGAACCAGCGTCCGCCTCGTATGGTGGCGACCCGCAGGCGATTCTGGTGCGCAAAATCGAGAGCCAACAACTCGACGAGGCGATCGAGCGGCTGCCTTCGGTGTTTCGCGAGGTCATCGTGCTCAGGGAACTCGAGGAACTCGCCTACGAGGAAATAGCCCAGATCGCGAATGTCCCCGTGGGTACCGTCATGTCCCGTCTGTCACGCGCGCGTGCGCTGCTGCGCGCGCGCCTGGGCGCCGCGCAAGAACGAGGATGAGCCTATGAACGAACTTGACGACGAACTCGGTGCACTCATCAAATCGAAGGCGACCAGACATGCTGCGCCACCTCAACTGCGCGCCAGCGTCGAGAAGATGATCGCGCACGAAGACACCGGTATCACGCTCAGGCAACCGCCGCAGGGTATTCACGTCCGAGAAATGTGGCGACGCTGGACCAACATGGCCGGAGCGTTTGCTGTTGGCGTGGTCGCCAGTGTCGCGGTAGTGCTGATGTTGCGTGGCAACGCGGATGACGACCGCATTTCGCAAGCGGTTGTGGACGGTCATGTCCGTTCCCTGATGGCCGCCCATCTGGTGGACGTGACGTCTTCCGACAGGCACACGGTGAAGCCCTGGTTTTCCGGCAAGCTCGACTTTGCACCGCCGGTGAAGGACCTCGCGGCGGAAGGTATTCCGCTGCTCGGTGGGCGGCTGGATTATCTCGGACAGCGGCCGGTGGCAGCACTGGTATATCGGCTCAGACAGCACACCATCAATGTTTTTGTATGGCCCGCTACGGGTGTGGCTTCCGCGGGGCCGGTATTCGCGGCACGCAATGGATTCAATATCGCGCACTGGACCGGAGAGGGTATGCAGTTCTGGGCGGTCTCGGACTTGAACGCCGGGGACTTGCGCAATATCGTTATCTTGCTCGCCTCCCCGGATCGTCGTTGACGCCGTTGATTAGAACAGTGTGAACGGCAAGTCGGCTTGCTTCCAGGGATAAACAACCCGTGTCTATCCCGAGGGAGGCTTGTCGCGGAATGCACGCCAGTCGGCTTCGAGCCGTTCCGCCATATTCGCCGCAAGCTCGATCAGCGCCGGGCTCCACCTGTGCGCATCCTGTCCGAACGCGACGAGTTCGCCGGCACACGCCGCTGGGTGAATACCGCTGCTGCGCAACTGTCCCACGCCAGTATTTTTCCCATCGCCGTAACCACGACCGGCGGAACTTGCGACCAGAACAGGTGGCAAGTCCCCCGCAGGAATGAAAACGCGCACGAGCGCAGCGCTTTGTATTTCAGCGCGAGCCGCTCTGAATCGCGACCCGCATTGAATCTCACGATCTGCGCCGTGACGTCGCGTTGCATGGAGGTATTTCGATCGGTCATTCGCGGTCGAGATCTGGCGCCGTAGTGCCGCGCAAAGGACACTACACCCATTCATTGGGGGTGCAAAGGAAGGAACGGTGAACGGTGTCCGACTTCGCTGGATACCGGGCTTCGCCCATAAATGGTGAACAGCAAATCGTGAATCCGCGCCCGCGAACGCGGGCCCTTTACCATCCCCGGCGCGCGGCGTATCGTCAGTGCGCGTTCCTCTTTTCCACAACCGTCACATAGGTTTTTCGCCACGGATAAGTCGACTCTCAAATGCACTAGTTGCGGCAGAATCCTCACCGCCCCGATTGGTGACCGGCGGGAAGCGATCGCTGCGCTGGTCGAGGAAGAGTCCGCGCGCTGCAATCGCTTGCGGGAAATCAAACAGCAACGCGAGGCGCTGGGCGCGAGGATTCAGGCCGGATTCGCCGGAATGCTGGGCAGCGACAGGATCGACACCAATGATCTGGTCGCCCAACGGCAAAGCCTCGCGCAACTGGAAGCAGCCCTGAGGACGGAAGCCGAAGAATTGACGAAGGCCATGATTCATGTGCCGGAAGGGACATGAACGGTCGGTTCCCAATGGCCCGTCGGAACCAGCGCTTGAACTTCTCTAGCTGACGATGCCTAACGCTTGAGGCTTTCACGCCAAAGGCGAAACCATGCAACACGCAAAAAACATGCTCCAGATGTCGAAGGCAGCGTTCAAGAACTGGCAAGACGACTACGCAACGAGCATGGGCGCCGCCTTGTCCTACTACACCGTTTTTTCGGTCGCGCCTCTGCTTATCATCGTAATCGCGGTGGCCGCGCTGATCTTCGGCCAGGATATCGCGCATGGCGCCATCATGGAACAGGCCAGCGGATTGATCGGCGAAAACGGTGCCAAGGCGCTCGAAGCCATGTTGGAGAGTGCGCAGAAACCGAAACAGGGCACCTTTGCCAGCGTCTTGGGGATCATCGCCGTGATTGTAGGCGCGACCACGGTCTTTGCCGAACTGGAGACCAATCTGAATCGCATCTGGAAGGTCGAGGCGGACAAGCGTTCGGGCTGGTGGCATTTCATACGCACGCGTCTGCTCTCCTTTGGCCTGGTGCTGGCGATCGGCTTCCTGCTCATCGTCTCGCTGGCCGTCAGCGCCGCCATAGCGATCTGGGGCAAGTACTGGAGTGTCTGGTTCAACGGGATGGAGACGCTGCTGCACGCCGCCAACTTCGCGATCTCGGTGGCGGTCATTACGGTATTGTTCGCGATAATCTACAAGTTCATGCCGCGGATCCAGATCCACTGGCGCGATGTCTGGATCGGCGCGTTCGTGACTTCCCTGCTGTTCTCCTTCGGAAAATTCCTGATCGGGCTCTACATCGGCAAGAGCGGTGTCGAGTCGAGTTATGGCGCCGCCGGTGCGCTTGTGGTGTTGTTGATCTGGGTCTATTACTCCGCGCAAATCTTCTTGTTGGGCGCCGAATTCACCAAGGTATATGCGGAGCGCCACGGGTCGAGGAAAAGCCTGACGAAGACTCAGGTGCCGGCCGGCGCGATCCCGCAACGGGCGGAAACGCACCCCGGGAAAAGAGAGAAAAGGAAGCAGGAACGAAGGCAACACAACGCATTGCAAAGCGGCACTTCGTATTAGAAATCGCGCCGGCTCGTCGGCCACATGCCGGCCGCTCACAGCCGAACGGAGCATGGCTGGAACACCCTTCGCCGCGCATGGTCCCATTATCATTCTTGGACTCCGAGTCTGCAGACTCCGTCCGAACTTCCAGATCACGATAGTGTTATGACGCCAAAACGCCGGTTACTCGTCGTCATTCCGGCCTTGTTAATGGCGGCGGTTGTCGTACTCGTGCTGGCCTGGGATTGGAACTGGCTTCGGCCGCTGGTGGAGCGCCGCGCCACGGCGACGCTGGGTCGTAAGGTCACTCTGCAGAACTTCGATGTAAAGGTCGGACGCCACCCTCTGCTGGTGGCCGACGGCATCACCGTGGCGAACCCGCCCGATTTTCCCGCAGACAGTCAATTCGGTTCGATCGACCGGCTCAGTGTGCGGCTCGACCTGGCGCGCCTGCTGCACCGCCAGATCCATTTGCTCGAGATCAATGCCGAATGGCCGCGCGGCGACTTGCGGCCTGGCCCCAACGGGGATGCGAACTGGAAGTTCGACTTTGCCGGAACCGGAAAAAACGGGTCGGACACGCCCGTGGAAATCGGGAGCGTCAACATCACCGACGGCAATATCACCTTTTTCGATCCGGAGTACAAAACCGACGTCACCCTGCTGGTCCACACGGAGCCGGCGAAGAATGGAGAGGATGCCCGTCTGGTGATCGATGCGAGGGGCACGTACTCGAAACAACCGATTACCGGCCATTTCGTCGGCGGTTCGGTGCTGACATTGCGCGAGGCGGCCCATCCGTATCCGGTCGATCTCGAGGTGGCGAATGGTCCCACCGTCATCACCCTGAAAGGCACCATTGCCCGGCCGCTGCAGTTGGGCGGCGCCGATCTGGATTTGCACCTGAAGGGCAAGGACCTCGCGGCGTTGTATCCGCTAACCGGCGTGCCCCTTCCGCCATCTGCCCCTTACACTTTGAAGGGGAAGCTTGAATACAGCGGCGAGCGTGTGCGCTTCATGAATTTTGCAGGAGTCGTCGGCAAAAGCGACCTCGGCGGCAATCTGGACGTCGACCTGACGCGCAAGAAACGGCTCATAACCGCCGACATGCGCTCCGAGAATGTCGACATGGTCGACCTGGCCGGATTCACGGGCGCCAAACCGCGAAAACCCGCCAGCAAAGACCCGTGGCGGGTTTTGCCGGACGCACCCATCAATCTGCCCCGCATCCGCGCGGCGGATCTGGATATTCAATACAAGATCACTCACTTCAAGAACAAGAAAGTGCCCATAGACAATCTGGCGACGCACATCATCGTGCAGGACGGATTCATCAATGCGTCGCCGCTGAGCTTCGGGGTGGGTGAAGGCAAGATCGTGGCCCACGTGAAGCTTGACGGGCGCCAGGATCTGGTCCGCTCCACCGTCGATGTGGACTTCAGGCGCATCGACCTGAAACGCCTCCTGCAGAACAGCATGGCCAAAGGTAGCGGACTCATTGGCGGCACTGCTCGCATCGATTCCACCGGCAATTCCACCGCCAGGATTCTGGCAAACGGCAACGGTGACCTGCGGCTGTTCATGAACGACGGCGACCTGAGCGCGGTGTTGGTGGATCTGGCCGGCCTGGAGTTCGGCAAGGCGTTGCTGTCTGCAATGGGCCTGCCCTCGCGCACCGACATTCGCTGCGCCGTCACGGATTTTGAGCTTCAGGAAGGGGTCTTGCGGCCCAAGATCCTGCTAGTCGATACCCAGGAGGCAAACATTCTCGGCGACGGGGTCATCAATCTGCAGAACGAGACCCTGGACCTGCGCATTCACACGGAGCCCAAGCATCCCAGCATCGTTTCGCTGCGCGCTCCGGTGCTGGTGCGGGGACAATTCAAGAAGCCGTCCGTCAAGCCCGAGATGAAGAAACTCGTTGCGCGCGGCAGCGCTGCCATCGCGTTGGGTGTCTTGCTGACTCCGCTGGCCGCACTGCTGCCCACCATCGAGGTAGGATTGGGCAAGGACAACAACTGCGCCACTGCGATCGCCTCGATGCAAGCGGGCGCCAAGGAAGTGACCCTCACCAAGATCGCGAAACGGTGAGAAACAACCGGCGCCGCACCAGGGCCGGCACCACTCGTCTCGAAATTGCAATAGTATCGGCACGTCTCGAATCTTCGCGTTTCGAACTCCACAAAGGGTGAGTCATGTTCGGCTGGGATTCCCGCGCAGCGAAAATAGCCTGGACCGTGGGAATCGTCGCGCTGGCGTTCTATGCGGCGTACGAAGCACGCAAGGCGCTGCTGATTTTCGTGCTGGCGGTATTTTTTGCCTACATGATGGCGCCCCTCGTGCGCCTGCTCGAGCGGCGCAAATGGCTGCCCCATTCCCACACTGTGGCCGTCGTCATGGCATTTGCGCTGGTCGTCATCGCTATCGGTACAGGTGCGTCTCTGATTGCACCGGCCATTGTCGACGAAGCGCAGCGCCTTGTAGAGCAGCTTCCAGCCAAGCTCTCTGAAAAGAGCACGCTGGGCGAGAGGGTGCCGCTGCCGCACTGGCTGGAACCGTTGCGCGACAGGGTCGATGCACTGATTCAGGAAAATATCAGGGGGGCGACGGCGGCCGCGATTCCCTTCGCCAAGAGCGCCGGCACGGAGATCATCCGCTTTTTCGGCAACCTCATCTTCATCGTCCTTATTCCGATCCTCGCGTTCTTCTTCGTCAAGGACGGAAAAAAAATAAGCGACACGCTGGTCGCATGGCTCAGCCCGGTCGCTCCGCCCGGGGAAATACGTAGCATGGTCAAGGAAGTCGACCAGGCATTGGGACAGTACGTGGGTGCTCTCGGACTACTATCTCTCGCCACCCTGCTGGCCTACGGCACTTTCCTGACGGCGATCGGAGCCCCTTACGGTGCTTTGCTTGCAGCCATCGCGGCGATCCTGGAATTTATTCCCCTGGTCGGTCCGCTGACTGCCGCGGTCGTGACGCTGTTCGTCTCGGCCGTCGATGGATTCGGCCACCTGCTGATCATCACGGCGTTCCTCGTAGTTTATCGCCTCGTGCAGGATTACATCCTGTACCCATACCTGATGGGCGGCGGGGCCCGCGTTCACCCGGCTTTGATCATCTTTGGATTGCTGGCGGGGGAAGAACTGGGAGGCGTTGCGGGAATTTTTCTGTCGGTGCCCGTAATGTCCGTCCTGCTGATTCTGGCGCGCCACATAGACAACAGGCCGGAAAAACCGGCCCGTGCGACACAGCCAACTGTAAAGCCCTGACGTTTTACTCGTGACCTCTTTGCGGCGCTTGCGCTCGGGATGCGCGATCGTCGTCGGAATCCTCGGGCCCATACTTCAGGGAAGCGTTCAGAGCAGTCGCCAGCGCGGCCTCTCCGTTCACGATTGCGCTCCACATGATTTCCTGGCCTTTGCGCTTGCCTTTCGGGACGATTTTGAAACTCTCGGGCGAAATGGTGAGCACGTACTGATCCCCTTTGATGGTCAGTTCGCGCTTCAGGGATTTATTCAGGACGGTTGGCATGGCAATACCTCCTCGGGTTGGATTTAGGGTCTTCCTGATAGACCGGGAGTAAAGGTGGGGGTTCCGGGAGCCAGACAAAGAGGGGGAGTAAACCTGGACGCGACCTGGGGATTCAGCCGTGCAACTGGGATCAGTTCTTGCACCTATCGCGCGTTGATGCCCGGCAGAGAACAAAACGCATCAACACTGACGCACCGATGTCGCGGGCGCGCGATTGATGTTGGTGTTGCTTACCTTACTGTATAACCCCGGCCCTCAAGACAAGCACTCAGTGCGCGCCCGTAAGCCACCGGCCCCGTCTCCGGATTCCGATGAGTGCGAAGATCAGGATCGTAGCCGGACTGGGTGGTTGCCCAGCGTCCGCATTCATATCGATCGTTCGACGCCTGTTGCTGGCTCTGGCCCTTGCTCGGATACACGAACCATTGGTCCGCGGAGGCCTGACCCGAATCCGGCAACGGCGCAGGATTGGGATTCGCTTGAAGCGGGGCACTCGCGGGGCCGAGTTCTGTGACGCCGTTTGGCGATTGAGGGACGACATACCTCGGCTGCGCCGCGGCGACGGCATAATTGGGCTGGCTCTGCACGTAGACCGGCTGACTCTGGACATAAACCGGCGGATTCACATAGACCGTCGGGCCGGGACTGTAATAGTAGTAGGGCCCTCGTGCTGCGTAGTAGAACGGAATCGTCAGGGCGGCGCCGAGCGCAGCACCCCAGAAGAAGCCGCCGCCATAAAATCCACCGTGGCCATGGCCATGCCCGTGGTAGCCGCCCGCTTGCGCGTTCGTCATGACCAAGCCCGCCAATGCCAAGGCTATGAGTATCTTCTTCATGATCATCTCCTGCCTCTTTGACAATTGAGTTTAACGCATGGGCGGAGTTCGCGTGGACACTGGTTCGTTGATCGGCACTAAGTTGGCGCGGTTTCGTGATGCCCAGGCGCCATTTGTGTGCGGCGCACTTCATCGCAGTGCGCAAGGCGCACGATGCAAGTCCATCAACCTGAACATTTTTCGCTGCTATTGCCGATTGGCACCGCTATTGCTTTGATGTCCGCAGACGGTGAGTTGGTCTTGCTGCCTCGCGCGGATTGATCCGGTAGGGACACTAGGGTTCCGGCCTGCAAGGGCGACTGGTCCGAGAGTGGCCCGGCCTCATGTATGGAAGCGCACGCTGTTGCGCACGCCGAAAATCGAGGACACCACCACGCAGGTGTTCTGGATGCAGACGAAGTCGTGGCACGCCGACATTCGCATTCCGCACGACCGCCCGGCGTGTTCGGGCAAAACTACACTGAGGGACCTTACGCGCCACGAGTTGCTCGGTCTGACTGCACAGCAAGGATTTTCGGGACCCCCCCACGTCGAGGCCAATATCTGTCGCTGGCAGAGGCAGCACGACTACCAGCCGCCCAGCGGCACGAGCGACATTGGGCGCATGAAGTTCGATGGTCCGGATCGAGTTCTCGAATACGGCATCGAAGCGGACTACTTCGAAATATGGGAGCGTGTGCCTGGCAGCTCCGGAGACAGCTCCGCGATTGAACTCTCGGCCGATCCTTTGGCCCGGTTGTTCACGGCAGGAGAGTTCTTCATGCTCGTTCGCCCTCGCACCGGAGCGCTGACCCAAGCATTCAGCCTCATGGAACTCGCGAGTGGCAAGAACGATGACGAGCTTCGCGAACTCCTGGAATTCGAAATTTCGTTCGGAAGACGTTCCTCCAAAGATGGAACGGGGAGCGTCGAACTTTCCACCCTGCCGTGGCGGCAAGGAATGAAAATCCAGGAGCTGCCTCCTTCGCTTCCTTGAACTCCAGACCCTTTTCGCGGCGAACCAGCTGGATCGCCTCGATCTTGTTTCCCTGACGCAAAGCGGCAATGGCTGCGGCAGGCGGGATTTCTCATCCGAGAGGCCTTTGCGTATATCGCATGCGCGTTTTGGCAACTTCCTGTTCCCGATTGCGCGGCGGCGCCGTCGTTTCGAGCGACCTCAGAAGTTTGCGGGAAGCCGTAGTGACCTCGTCAACCGCTACCAGGAATGCCGGCTCGTTGACTCTGGACGGCTTGTTGAAACCGCTCAGTTTTCTGACGAATTGCAGCGCGGCCGCACGGATCTCGTCATCCGTAACGGGCGGATCGAAATTGAAAAGGGTTTTGATGTTTCTGCACATGCACGCTATCCCTATGTTGGATGACACTACGACTCGGCAAAGCGATCCGCGTCAAAGGGCTGGTGCCCTCATGCCCAGACTATCTTTTTCGCTTTTGACTTTCCAGTCGGCGTTCGACTCATCGATGAAGACTCTCGATCTGCGCACTTGCCTTCGATCAAGGCGATAAGCTACCGAATCCGTGCTGAATAGGTTCCGGCTATGTGGGATACCAGACATACGGGGCGTGGCTGCAACCGTATCCTATAAGGCGTCCGCACGACGAATTGACGCTCTCCCAGGCGGGGTACTTCTGTTGCTTTGATTTGCACGCAAGCATTGCATCAGATTGCCCAAGCTCAGCAATTTCAAATCCGGTTCCGCTCCAGATCGGGGTAGCAAGACCGGCGCCCACTT
>Ga0068861_100002649_pt1 | contig 11711 bp, 9 predicted proteins | sample KBSSwiS42_FD_66593 | JGI IMG/M metagenome (GOLD analysis project Ga0068861, IMG submission 66593) | Switchgrass rhizosphere microbial communities from Kellogg Biological Station, Michigan, USA - KBS Switchgrass S4-2 | ecosystem: Host-associated > Plants > Roots > Rhizosphere > Soil ...
GCGATCGAGATGTGTGGCGCCTGGAGCTCATCGCCGGGCCCGGGCACTCGTCCGGGCACAACGGACGTGAAGGCGAAGCGCCCGTCTTCATCCGTACCGATGCGTCCGAACCCGGCGAAACTCGTGGGCCGTGTCCATCGCGGATCGGCAGGGTGATGGTAGACGCCGTGGTCGTCCGCCTGCCATAGCTCGAGCACGGCGTCTGGTACCGGCATCCCATCGCCGTCGAGCACGCGGCCGTGCACGTGGATCCGCTGACCGCTCGCGTCGTCACCCGCAAGCGTGTCACACGTCGCATCGGCCCGGAGCAGGCAGTCGTGGAAAAACGGCCCCACGGTCTGCGACGGCGTCAGCGCGCGCGTGACGTGCGCGGGGCTCACGGTCCGCTCTCGAACGTCGTGGCCGCCGCGCCGCCCACGACGATGTCCCATCGCCAACCGAGCGCCCATTCCGCCTGCGTGACGTCGTGGTCGTAGCTCGCGATGAGGCGGCGCCGTGACGATTCGGGTACGGCATTGAAGATCGCGTCGCGTCCCAGCAGCGGGTCGTCAGGGAAGTACATCTGCGTGACGAGACGATCCTTCCAGCTGTTGCCAAGGAGCGAGATATGGATGTGCGCGGGACGCCACGCGTTAGGCTCGTTGCGCCACGGATACGCGCCAGGCCTCACCGTCAGGAACCGATACTCGCCGGCGGCGTTCGTGAGGCAGCGGCCGATGCCAAGGAAGTTCGGGTCGAGCGGGCCGGGCCACTGATCCGCCTTGTGTACGTACCGGCCCGCGGCGTTCGCCTGCCAGATCTCGATCAGCATGTTCGGCAATGGCGCGCCACCTTCGTCCGTCACGTGCCCGGTCACGATGATGCGCTGGCCGATCGCCTCGCCGCCCGTCCCGGCGTTTCGCGTGAGATCGGCATCTTCGGGTGTGACGCGCTCGGACGGGCGCCACGGCCCCGTCATCTCCGACAACGTGAGCGGCACCTCGACGAGCGGCTGCCGCGGCGCGCGTCGAATCGTCGATCGATAGGCGTCGTACAGATACGGCGGAAAGACGCTCGCGTCGCCGCGCACGATCTCGCCGATCGTCGTGATCACCGGCCGGCGTCTCCTGTGCTCTGCTTCGCGTCGGCCCCGGACGCGAGCACGTCCTTCGCGAGCGCCATCGCAGTGTTCGCCGCCGGCACGCCGGCATAGACGGCGACGTGCAACAGCGCCTCGCGAAGCTCGTCCGGCGACACGCCGGTGTTGCGCGTCGCGCGAAGGTGCACCGCCAGTTCTTCGCGACGCCCGAGCGCGGCGAGGATGGCGATCGTGATCAGGCTGCGCGTGCGACGGTCCAGATCGGGGCGCGCCCACACTGCGCCCCACGCGGTCTCCGTGATGAATTGCTGGAAGGGCGCATCGAGCTCGGTCTGGAGCGACAGCGCGCGATCGACGTGCTCGTCGCCGAGTACGGCGCGACGGACGCGCATGCCCGCGTCGAAGCGCGCGGAGGCGTCACGCGGGGTGTCTTCGTCAGACATGCTCGAGTCCCACGTAGTTCTCGGCCAGGCTCGTCGCGGCTGCCGTCGAGCGACATACGTAGCGCAACTGCGACAGCTGAAGCCGCTCCTGAAACGCGTCGTGTCCGGGGAATCGGTGCAGCATCGAGGTCATCCACCATGAAAAGTGTTCGGCGCGCCACACCCGGCGCAGACACGTTGCCGAGTAATCGTCGAGTCCATTTCGATCACCCCTGCGATACCAGCACGCGAGCGCTTCGCCGAGCACGCGCGCGTCGGCAACCGCGAGGTTCATCCCCTTCGCACCGGTAGGGGGTACCACGTGCGCTGCATCTCCCGCGAGAAAGAGCTGCCCGTGTTGCATGGGCTCCATGACGACGCTGCGCAGCGTGGTGATGCTCTTCTCGAGCACCGGCCCTCGCTGGACGGTCCAGCCGTCCGTCGTCGACAGACGCGCCTCGAGCTCCAACCATACGCGCTCGTCGGGCCAGCTGTCCAATGTGTCGTCAGGCGAGCACTGCACGTAGAGCCGGGTGATCTGCGGCCCGCGCATGCTGTGCAGCGCGAAGCCATGCTCGTGGTGCGCGTAGACCACCTCGCCGAGCGATGGTGGTACGGCGGCCAGGATCCCGAGCCAGCTGAATGGGTACGCGCGCTCGAAGATCTGGCGCTCGCCGGGCGGCATGGCGTCACGCGACACGCCGTGCGACCCATCGCAACCGGCGATGACATCGCAGTGCAGCTCGCGCAGGCGTCCGTCGTGTCGGAATTGCACGCGCGGACGATCGGACGTGATATTGTGAAGGCTGACGTCGTCGGCACCGAACGCGATCTGCCCGCCGTGCGCGAGGCGTGCGGCGATCAGATCCTTCACGACCTCGTGCTGGCCGTAGATGGTGATCACGCGACCACCGGTCAGCTCGCTCAGCGCGATGCGGTGGCGCTCGCCCCCGAACTGCAGATTGATGCCGTGGTGCACGAGCCCTTCGCGGTCCATGCGGGCGCCGAGACCGAGGGTCCGGAGCAGATCGACGGTTCCCTGCTCGAGCACGCCGGCGCGCAGTCGGCGTTCGACGTACGCACGGTCGCGACGCTCGATGATGACCGACTCGATCCCGTGGGCATGGAGGACGTGCGCGAGCGTGAGGCCGGCGGGGCCGGCCCCGATGATCGCGACCTGCGTACGCTCTGCCGTCAACACATGTTCCTGGTGTCGTCCAGCCTTGTGGTGTAGAGGGTTAGCATCAACGCAAAGGGAACGGCGATTTGGCGGATGAGGCGGATCGGGCCGGATACGACCTGTGGCACAAATCCTCCCCGTCAGGCCCTGAGCCGTATCCGCCCCAATCCGCACAATCCGTCAAATCGCCGTCCCCTTTTTCGCTGATGCCGTCGATGCGATCGAAGTACGCCTAACGCCGTCCATTCGGCGCCACCGCCGACGCACTGCCGCTCAGGTACCGGTCGAACCAGTAGAGCTGCCAGTTCATGCTCTCGACGATGTGCCGAGGCTCGCCCGTGCGCGTGAGGTTGTGATTCTCCCGCGGGAAGAACACGATCTCCGCCGTCTTCCCGAAGTGCTTCAGCGCGCGGAACCACTGCTCCCCCTGCTCGATCGGCACCCGGTAATCGTTGTCCGAGTGGAGCACGAGAATGGGCGTCGTCACGTTCTGCACGTACTTGAGCGGCGAGCGCTCCCAGTACAGATCGTGCTTCTCGAAGATGTCGCCACCAAAGTCGCCCTTGTGCCCGTACGCGCCATCGCGCGTGCCGTCGTCCGAGATGAAGTTCGAGATCGAGCGGAGGGTCACCGCGGCCTTGAACAGGTTCGTGTGCCCGACGATCCAGTTCGTCATGTAGCCGCCGTAGCTCCCGCCCGTGACGCCGAGCCGCGTCGTGTCCACCCACGGGTTCGCGGCGATCGCCGCGCGGACCCCGTTCATGACGTCGATGTAGTCGTTTCCACCCCACTGCAGCTCGATGCCGCGCTGGAACTTGCGACCGTAGCCCGTCGAGCCGCGCGGGTTGGTGAAGAACACCGCGTACCCCTTGGCCGCGTACACCTGGAACTCGTGGAACCAGTCCACGCCGTACTGCCCCGCCGGGCCGCCATGAATGCTGAGGATCATCGGATACTTCGTGCCGGCGATCCAGCCTAACGGCTTCACGAAGAAGCCGTCGACTTCCCAGCCCTCGGCGCCCTTGAAGGTCATGCGCTCCACGCTGGCGAGGTTCAGCGTCTTCCAGAGCGCCGCGTTCACGTCGGTGAGCTTCTTCTCGCTCTTCCCATCGATCGACGCCGAGTACACGTCGTCGAGGTGCTGGAAGTCGTTCGCGAGATATGCCATCCGACCCGACGCCGGGCTGATGCTCGACGCCCGCACGCCGCGCGGACCCGTCGTGACCTGCCTAACGGCGCCGGTCGGGACGTCCACGCGAAACACGTGCAGCTCGCCCTTCACGCCGGTGTCGAAGAACAGCGCCTTGCCGTTCTCCGCCCACTGCAGGTTGCCGGGAATGAGATCGAGCGATTTCGCGACGAGCCGCGGGGTGCCGCCACCGGCGCTCTCCGTAATGTAGAGCTGCTGTGGGCCGTCCTCATCCTCGGCGCTGACGAACGCGATCGTCTTGCCGTCAGGTGACCACACGGGGGACGCGTCCCGATCGGGACTCGTCGAGATCTTGGTGAGGCTCCCGCCACCGACCGGGACGGTCCAGATGTCGCTGTTGCGCCCTTCGTCGAACTCCTTGCCCGTGCGATTCGATACGAACGCGATGCGCGAACCGTCCGGCGACCACTGTGGGTCCGTGTCGTTCCACGCGTCCCCGCTCGTGATCTGACGCGCGGCGCCCGACGTGGCGTCGATGACCCAGAGGTGCGACCGCTTGTCGTCGTGCCAGCCGGTGTCGTTGAACTTGTAGGTGATGCTCGTGTAGTGACGGACGTCGCTGCGCTCGGGGCCTGTGTTCAGCGTGTCGCTCGGACCGGTCCGCGAGAGACACACGAACTGCGTCCCGTTAGGCGACCACACGCACGCCGAGACCCCGTTCGGCACATTCGACACACGGCGCGGTGCACCGCCCGTCACCGCGACGGTCCAGATCTGCGCACGACCGGGTGCGGGTTGCTGCGTCCCGGTCGTGCCTGTGCTGTCGGTCATCACGCGTCCGGACGTGAACGCGATCGACTTGCTGTCGGGCGACCACCTCGGCGCACCCGGCGACCACGACTCGTCTACCAGTTGTCGCGGCGCGGTGCTGCCGTCCGCTGGCACGATCCAGAAGGACGGGACGCGGCGATTGCGCGCGCGGTCGATGCGAGAGGACACGTACACGACCTGGCTGCCGTCGGGCGAGATCCGTGGGTCGGCCGCGAACGTGAAGCCGAAGTAGTCCTCCGCCGTGACGCCGCGTCGACCGGAAGCGGACTGGGCAGGAAGCGCGAGCGGGAGCGCGAGCAGAACGAACGAGACGAAAGCGATGCGACGCATGATCGGCGGGCTGAGGGAGGCTCAATCTTACCGCGGGGGATTGCCGGGATGCGAGCCGATGACGGCATCGTGTGTTCCTCTAGTTGCGCCTGTCGACGGGATGCATGTTGGGGCGAGCATGCATTCTCCGCGAGAAGACACAATGCCCGGCATACCTTTGGTCCAGATGGCGTTAGCACGCCGCTTCATCGCCACAGGCCTTGCTGTCGCCGCGGCGAGCGTCGCCGCGTGCCAGCCTAACGATCGACCTGCCCCTCCGCCGCAATCCGAGCAGCCTGCCGCCCTGGACACGGCAGCGGTGAGAGCCGCGATCGATAGCCTGCGGTCCGATTACGAGCAGGCCGTCGCTTCAGGCAATTTCGACAAGATGGCCACTTCACTTGCCGAAGGAGCCGTGATGGTGCCACCGGGCGGGCCCAAATGGGACGCCATGTTCGCGTCCTCGAAGCTGCCCTTCCCTCCGGGCGCTACCATCGACATCACGCCGATCGAGGTTCGCGTGCTCAGCCCTGACTGGGCGTACGAGTTCGGCACCAGTACGCTGACGTACAAGCCGACAGGCGCAGCAACCGCGGAGACGATGAACGACACGTATCTCGTTCTGTTCCGCAAGACAGCGGGCGGGTGGAAGCTCTTCCGCGAGGTGGCCAGCTCGAACCGGCCGCCGGCCGCGCCCACGCGGTAACCTCGCCGGTAAGCACCGAGTAAGCGGTCGCTCGCATTCTTCGTCCCGTGAGCGACCTCCTTTCCCTCTGCACCTCGAACGCGACCTGGCACTCCGGCCCCTGCGCCGAAGTGCGGGTGGGCGAGCACGTTACGCGCTATGTCCGGCGCGGCAGCGGGCCGTCGGTGGTCCTCGTCGGCGCCGATGCCAAGGCCAATCCCGTTTGGGGACCGCTCGTGGAACGACTGGAGCTCGGGCACCGAATCGTCGTGCCACAGCCTCCACCTGTGAACGTGCACATCGCCGCCTGGCTTCGCGCCTTCATCGAAGGGCTAGGGCTCTCCGATGTCGTTCTGATCGCCGGCGACGGGACATCGTCCGCGGCGCTCGAGCTCGCGAGCACCGACGATTTCCTCATCCGAAAGCTGATCCTGATGGGCGACGCCGGCGATTCCGTTCGCACTGCGTCGTCGGAGCGAATGCTTTTCGTGCAGCGGGGCGACTCAGCGGCGGACCAGCTGCGGCAGATCGAGGATTTCATCGCGTAGTCATTCCGAGCGGAGCCGCGTTAGCGGCGGAGGCTCGGAATGACGGGAAACGCTTGAGGACAGGCGGTCCTGCATCTAATGTTGCGGCCCGGATCCCTCCGTTCTCTTGCCGCGCCCGCCTGAATGACGACGACCGCGCCCCCGTCGCCTTCGACCCTCTCGAACCAGACCCCCGCGACAGACCTCCCCGTCCACCTGACGAGGTTCATCGGTCGCGGCCATGAGCTCACCGAGCTCGCACGGCTTATCGGTAGCACCCGTCTCCTCACACTGACGGGCGCCGGCGGCAGCGGAAAAACGAGACTCGCACGCGAGGTCGCGGCATCCGAGGCAGGCAGGTACGCGCGTATCGCCTGGGTCGATCTCGCACCCATCGCGGATCCAGCGATCATCGGCCGCGAAGTCGCCACCACCCTCCACATCCCGGACCGCGGCGGCCGACCGATCGAGGCGCTCGTCACCACGATCGCCGACTCGCCCATGCTTCTCGTGCTCGACAACTGCGAGCACCTGGTCGACGCGACCGCGGAGCTCGCGGAACAGCTCCTCCGGAGCTGCCCGGGACTGAGCATCCTCGCGACGAGCCGCGAGGCCCTCGGCATCCCCAGCGAGACGGCGTGGCTCGTTCCACCCCTCGGCAGCGCCGAGGCGGTTCAGCTTTTTGTCGAACGCGCGCAGGCGTCGCTCGCATCGTTCGAGCTCACGGATGGCAACGCAGGCGCAGTGCGCGACATTTGCCGGCGACTCGACGGCATCCCGCTCGCCCTCGAGCTCGCCGCTGCACGCGTTCGCGTGCTGTCCCCCGAGCAGATCGCATCGCGGCTGAACGACGCATTTCGCCTGCTCACTAGCGGCAGTCGCACGGCACTACCGCGACAGCGAACACTCCGCGGCACGATGGACTGGAGCTACGGGCTGCTCGAGCATCGAGAGCAGTCGCTCCTCTGCCGCCTCGCCGTTTTTGCTGGAAGCTTCTCCCTCGAGGCGGCCGAGGCGGTGTGCGTCGGCGATCCACTGGAGGCGGAAGACATCCTCGACGGCGTCGCCGCACTCGTCGACAAGTCGCTCCTCGTAATGAATGCCGGCGAGACCGCCGCCCGCTACCACCTGTTGGAGACGGTGCGGCAGTACGGCCTCGAGCGGCTGAACGAGCACGGCGGATTGGCGGCTTACCAGGCACGCCACGCGCAGCATTATCTCGAGTTCGCGGAGCGGTTTGCGCCGCTGCTCATTGGCGGCGAGCACGAGCCTGGACTCCTCGCGCGCATTGCCGTGGAGCACGACAATCTCCGCGACGCGTCCGCCTGGGCCGCGAGTGATCCGTCACGCGCAGAGCAGGCGTTGCGGTTCGCCGACGCGCTGTTCTGGTACTGGTACGGCACCGGGTATTGGTACGGCTCCGGGCAGTTCACGAAGGCGCGCGACCAGATTGCGCGAGCGCTCGCGAGCGCGCCGGACGCCGACCCGTTGCTGCGCGCTCGAGCCCTCGCGGCCGACGGCCTCAGCGCCCTGGCGCAGGGCGATTACGAGGATTCACGCGCGTCGTTCGATGCGAGTCTCACGCTGTTCCGCGCGCACGGCGACGCCACGTCCATCGCCTTCGTGCTCTCGAAGCTCGGGGCCAGCTACATCATGCTCGGCGACGTGGTGCTCGCCGGAGAGCTGCTCGATGAGTCGTTCGAGATTGCGAAGCCGCTGCCGCTCTCCGTCCTCCACTCGTTCGTTCGCTTTTGGCGCGGATGGGCGGCCATCGTCCGCGGCGAGCTGCAGCTCGCCCGCGAGATGTTCGAGGACGGGGTTCGCTTCGGCAGGAAGATCAGGCACCGGACGTCGTTCGCGCACTCGTGCGCAATGCTCGGCAAGGTGCTCTGCAAGCTCGGCGAGTACGACGAGGCGTATGCCCGTCTGAGCGATGGTCTGCGCACGCATCTGGAGATCGGCGACGGCTGGGGGCTCGCGCTGGACCTCGAGGGCCTCGCCGGCCTGGCGATGGCGCGCCAGCGGTACGCCGACGGCGTCAAGCTCATGGGCGCCGTGGACGCGCTGCGAGAGCGGATCGCCATCGCGTTGCCGGCCTCGGACCGCGATGAGCGCGAGCGACTGACGGCGCTCGCCCACGAGCAGCTGGGCGGCTACTTCGACCGCATGTACGACGAAGGGCGCCGGATGTCCATGGAGGAAGTCTCGCAGATCGCGGCAGAAGCCGGTGGGCAGCACACGGCCGAGTACCAGGTGCCGGTGCTCGGCGATGCGTCGGTGACGCCGCCGGCGCCGCCCGTCGCGAGCGACACGCTCCGCGTGCTGGCCCTGGGTCCGCTGCAGGTCTTCGTGGGCAGCGAAGCGATCGACACGACCGTCTGGGGCTCGGCGCGGCCGCGCGAGCTGCTCGTCTATCTCCTCATGCATCCGGAAGGTCGGACGAAGGAACAGGCCGGGCTCGCGTTCTGGCCGGAGGCCTCGGCGGCACAGCTGCGCAACAGCTTCCATGTCACGCTGCACCGTCTTCGGAAGGCATTGCGGAACCCCGACTGGATCACGCTCACGAACGAGCGCTATCGCGTCGACCCCGATGTGATCGCAGAGTTCGACGTGGTGGAGTTCGAGCGTGAGGTCGTGGCCGCTCGGCGTGCGTTGAAGCGACGGGAGGATGGTGCGGCGTCGGCCCTGGAACGGTCGGTGGCGCGGTTCCGCGGTGACTTTCTGGACGGCGAGCCCGCGGGCGACTGGCACCTCGAGCATCGCGACCGATTCCAGCGTCTGTTCGTCGACGCGCTGATGGAGCTCGGCGACCTCCATCTCTCGGAGGACCGGCTGCAGAAGGCTGCCGACTGTTATCGGCGCGTGATCGCGCGCGATGACCTGAACGAGGACGCGACGCGCGCACTCATGCGCTGTTACGCGCGGGTCGGCGATCGCTCGCAGGCGATGCGCCTGTATCAGCGCTTCGCGGATCGGCTGCGGAAGGAGCTCGAAGCGGAGCCGGAGGACGATACGAAGGAGCTGTACGACGAAATGAGGGGATAGGCCGGCAGCTATCGACTATCGGCTATCAGCGCTGATAGCTGATAGCCTTTCTCACGCCGCCGCTTCGTTCCGCAGGACCGCGCCGACGCGCGAGCGGTTCCCGACGCCGAGCTTCGACAGCAGGCGCTCGACGTGGTTGCGGGCGGTGAAGTAGCTGACGCCCAGTCGCTCGGCGACTTCCTGATTGGACAGTCCCGCGGCGACCAGGCGCGCGACCTCAATCTCGCGCGCGCTCAGGCCGTAGCGGCTGCGCAGCTCGATGTCGGTCAGCGGATTCACGAGCTCGTACGCCGCGGTCACCAGGACGCCCGGCTGGCCAGCCGGCGACCAGCCCGTCGCGAGCGTTCCGCGGAGGCGATAGACGCGACCGTCCGCACGGACTTCGCGGTTCGTCTGCACGCTCGCGGCGTTCGCGGCGGCGCGCTGGGCCGAGGCAGCAAGCGTCCACGCCATCCGCTGGGCTTCGGTGCGAACCTGCGCGCCAGCGCCGGTCGAGCCGGGCATTCCGAACAGCTCCGACGCGCGCGGGTTGGCGTGAACGAGCCCACCCTCGGCGTCGAACATCAGCATCGCTTCCGGGATCGCGTCGAGCAGTGCCGTCAGCTCGGCACGCCGGGAGGCGAGGCGGCGCCATTCCGCGACGCCGGCCTTGAAGGGCGGCACGAGGACGCGGATCATCGCGGCCTTCTGGAAGTAGTTCGGGCTCGAGGGGTCGCCAGAGCTGCGCACTGTCGTCGCATACGCGTCGATGGCGCGCTCAATGGCGTCCCATGCGGTTTCGTCGGCGGCTACCTTCGGCATCCGGAGTTCGGAGCCGACGGTCTCGTTCATGGCCGTGAGCGCGGCATCCAGCCAGGCGCCGGCGGTGGGGTAGTCGAAGGGAGAGAGAAGGGTGTGGAGGGTGCGTTCGAGGGAGGCGAGTGACTGGGCGGCCGAGAGCGTTTCGTAACGGGTGGGAGCCGTGGACGGGTAATTCTGGTACACGTCGTCGCGAGTCGCAGTCGCCAGCACGAGTTCCTCCGAATTGAGCGTTCCGCCGACCACGCGCCGGCGACGTGGGGGGAAACTGTGAGTGCGCTCTTACCTCCTGCTTATCGCTGGCGGGGTAGGCGCTTACCGGGGCTTACAACGACAGGCTGGGAGCTGGGCGTGGGTGCTGATTTGATTCTCCCTTGCGCTTCTACAGGACCGCACGCATTCTCTTGTAGAAGCCACAGGGGAAGGACTTGCCCGACGAAAAGCTGGATCTCCCCCAGGGCACGCTGGACCTGCTGATCCTCAAAGCCATCTCGCTCGGACCCATGCACGGGTGGGCGATCTCGGAGCGCATCCGCGACGTCTCCCGGGCGACGCTGCAGATCCCCCAGGGCTCCCTGTACCCGGCACTGCACCGGCTCGAACGCCGAGGGTGGATCACGGCCCACTGGGGCGCGTCCGACAACAACAGGCGCGCGAAGTACTACGAGCTCACGAGCAGCGGACGAAGCCAGCTGCGGATCGAGGCCGACGCCTGGCGGACACTCACGACCGCCGTGGGGCTCGTCCTCGACATGGGCTGAGACGCCACATCGGAGACGCCACTCATGCCAGGTCAGCTGCGGCATCGCCTGAGCGACGCGCTCAGCGACGTTCGCTACCGGCTCCGCGCCCTGTTCCGCCGGAGCGTCGTCGAGCGCGAGCTCCGCGAGGAGCTCGAGTTCCACATCGACCGCGAGGCGCGGAAGCTCGAGGCGACGGGTCTCTCACCAGCCGACGCGTTGCGCCAGGCACAACTCGCGTTCGGCGGCGTGGAACGCATCAAGGACGACACGCGGGACATGCACGGGATCTCCTGGTTGGAGACGTTCGCGGCCGATGTGCGCTACGCCGTCCGAGGGCTTCGCGCCCGTCCGGCGTTCACCCTCGCCGTCGTGCTCACGTTAGGCCTGGCGATCGGCGCGAACGTCGCGATGTTCGGCATCGTGGACCAGCTGCTGCTGCGCACCCCGCCGTATCTCCGCGACGCCCATCGCGTCCATCGCGTCTACTTCACGAGCCGCGATGGCAACGCGGACCTCACCGAACCGACGACCGAGTTCCCTCGGTACCTCGACATCGGGCGCTTCTCCCGATCGCTGGAGGCCACGGCCGTGCTCGCGCAGCGCTCCTTCGCCATCGGTGTCGGCGAAACCGCCCGCGAGATGCCGGTCGGGATCGTGAGCGCGAGCTTCTGGGAGTTCTTCGACGCCGCTCCGATCGTCGGCCGATTCTTCACGGCGCGCGACGACGCCATCCCCACCGGCGCGCCCGTCGTCGTGCTGAGCTACGCGCTCTGGCAGCTCGAGTACGGTGGATCGCCTAACGTCATCGGTCAGACCGTGCAGATCGGGCCCGGCGTCTGCACCATCATCGGCGTCGCGCCACCGGGATTCGTGGGCATCCCGGACGAAGGCGCACCGGTCGCCTACATTCCCGCCACGCTGTACGGGTACGCCGTCTCATCAG
>Ga0068861_100002650_pt1 | contig 11709 bp, 7 predicted proteins | sample KBSSwiS42_FD_66593 | JGI IMG/M metagenome (GOLD analysis project Ga0068861, IMG submission 66593) | Switchgrass rhizosphere microbial communities from Kellogg Biological Station, Michigan, USA - KBS Switchgrass S4-2 | ecosystem: Host-associated > Plants > Roots > Rhizosphere > Soil ...
GCGCCACCGGCCCCGGTACCTCCTCCTCCGCCCCCACCGCCGCCTCCGCCGCCCCCACCCGCGGACACCACGCCGCCCACCGTGCCCGGCAACGTCACCGCGAGCGCACAATCCACCAGCAGCATCATGGTGAGTTGGGATGCCTCCACCGATGCCAGCGGCATATCCGGCTACCGCGTGTTCCGCGACGGCGGCGGCACGGCGATCGCCACGGTTCAGACCACCGCGTACTCGGATAACAGTCTCGCGGCGAACACCAGCTATACCTACACGGTTGCCGCCGTGGATGCAGCGGCCACGCCCAATGTCTCGGCCGCTTCGGCCGCGGCCACCGCGAAAACCCTGGGGACGGCACCGGCCGAGGTGAAACTCGCCGTGCAACACGTGTATGCCGGACTGACGTTCACCGCCGCGCATTCGATGCTGCGCGCGCCGGGGGACAGCAGCCGGTGGATAGTCGTGCAACAGGACGGTCACGTGGTGGCATTCGCCGATACCGCGAATGTCAGCGCCACCACCAACGTCCTCGATATCACCGACCGCGTGGTCTTCCGCAACGTGCATGGATTGCTGGGTTTCGCATTCCATCCCAACTACCCCGCGGATCCGCGCGCCTGGGCGGCGTACACGCACGAAACTGCGCCGGGCAACGGCATCATCGTCATGCGCATTTCCGAATTCACCACCAGCGACAACGGCGCGACGCTGAATCCGGCTTCCGAACAGATCCTGTTCGAAATGACGCAACCCGGCGGGCACAACAATGGCGGACACCTGTTGTTCGGCCCGGATGGCTTCCTGTACTTCGGCGCCGGTGATGGCGGCAACGACGACAGCAACTCCTCGCAGGCCGGCAACGGTCAGCTCACCACCAACCTGCTGGGCAAGATCCTGCGTCTCGACGTGAGCGGCAGCACCGGCGCGCGCCGCTACAAGATACCCGCCGACAATCCGTTCGCGGCAAATCCACTGTGCGGTGTTGATGGAACCGGCGCCACGGACTGTCCGGAGATCTTCGCCTGGGGGTTCCGCAATCCGTGGCGCTGGAGCTTCGATCGCGTCAATGGCCAGCTGTGGCTCGGCGACGTGGGCTCACACACCCGCGAGGAAGTCGACCTCGTGGTCAAGGGCGGCAACTACGGCTGGCGTTGCAAGGAAGGCACGCTCGACACCTCGCTCATGTGCGGCACGCCGTCCACACCCTTGTTGCCGCCGGTGGCCGAGTACGAACACCCCACCGGCCTCGCCGTCACGGGCGGATTCGTCTACCACGGCACGGCGATTCCTGGCCTGGTGGGCCGCTACGTGTTCGGCGACTACAGCTCCGGGTACATCTGGCACATCGGCACCGACACGCCGCCGACGCGTTTGCTGACCCTGGACGACGGCTGGTACTCGCACCTCAACATCGCCTCGTTCGCCGAGGACACGAACGGCGAGCTGTATCTCGTCGACGTGCGTACCAGCGGGATCTACAAGCTGGTGCCGGGTAGCTAGTCCGGCGCCGGGCCAGGGCGCGACGCGGCGCCGAGTCACTTCAGCGCGGCAACGATCTGCGCGCGCTGCTTCGTGTCTGGCAGCGGCCCGACGCCGGCGCCGAGATTGTCGACCAGGTTGCGCAACTTGCCGGTTGCCGGGATCACGCAGGTCACCGCCGCGTGCGACAACACGAACTTCAGGAAAATCTGCGCCCAGCTGTTCGCGCCGAATTCCGCCGCCCACGGCGGTACCGGCTTGTCGCGCACACGCGCGAACAGGTTGCCGTCTTCGAACGCGCGATTCACCAGCACCGCCACGCCGCGGTCGGCGCACAGGGGCAGCAGGCGCTTCTCGGCCTCGCGCGTCACCACCGAGTAGTTGAACTGCACGAAGTCGGGTCTTTCACGCTCGATGATGGTGATCAGGTCGGGATACGAGCTCGTGGTGTAGTGCGTGACGCCGAGGTACTTGATGCGTCCCTCGGCCTTCCAGCGACGCAGCGTATTCAGATGCGCATCCACGTCGACCAGGTTGTGCACCTGCATGAGCTCGACGCGTTTGTGCTTCAGCAGCGCCATTGAACGCTGCATCTGCTCGATGCCTTTCTGTTCCGCCGCGCCGCCGGACCCCGGTGTCCACACCTTGGTCGCGATGAACACCTTGGCCTGCTGCTCCGCCGTGAGCATCTGGCCGAGCACCGACTCGGCGGTGGAATACATCGGCGAAGTGTCGATGAGCGTGGCGCCGGCGTCGAAAAATGCCTGCAACACTTCGCCCAGCGGTGCCCGCGCCGATTCCTCGGCGCCTACCTCGAAGGGACCCGAGGTGCCGAGGCCGATCGCCGGCAGCGTCTCACCACTCGAGGGGATGCGCCGCATGATCAGCTGTCCGCGCACCGCCGTGCCCGGCCCGGGCTGACGATGCTGCGAACCTTCCTCGTAGGCCGGAGTCGTCTTGCTGGCCGCGACCGCGGCCAGTCCGCCCAGGGTCAGGAAATTCCGCCGGTCCATGTTCAGATCAGCGCCGCGTCGGTGCCAATCACCGGGTCGCTGCCGGACTTCACGATTTGTTCGAGCGCGAGAACCTGCGGCAGCACCTGGCAGGCGTAGAAATGAGCGCTGGCCAGCTTGCCGGCGAGGAATTCGCGATCGGTGGCGCCCTCGGCAAGCCGGCGCGCGGCGATGTCCGCGGCACGCGCCATGAGCCAGCCACCGATCGCCAGTCCACACAATTTCAGGAACGGCACGGACACCGCCATGGCGCGATCCGGCGCGGACGCGAGTTGCGCGAGCAGCGCGGTTGCGGCGCCGCGCAAGCGAACCAGCCCATCGAGCGCGGCGTCGCGCGTCTGCAGCGCGGCGGGATTCGCGGGAGTCAGCGCCTGCAGGGATCCCTGCATCTCATCGACGAACGCCGACAGAGCGGCGCCGCGATCCCGCCCGAACTTGCGGCCGATGAGATCGTTCGACTGGATGCCGGTGGTGCCCTCGTAGATCGTGGTGATGCGCACGTCGCGCAGCGTCTGCGCGGCGCCGGTCTCTTCGATGAAACCCATGCCGCCGTGCACCTGGATGCCGGTGGACGCAATCTCGATGCCGGCCTCGGTGCAGAAACCCTTGACGATGGGGATCAGCAGGTCGCCGCGGGTCTGCGCCGCGGCGCGCTGCGCGGCGTCCGGATGCGCATGACCCAGGTCCAGCTGGTACGCGGCGTACAGCGCCATCGCGCGGCAGGCCTCCACGGTGGACTTCATGGAGAGCAGCATGCGCTTCACGTCGGGGTGCCCGATGATCGGCGCGGGCGAGGAGCTGGTGCCCATCGACGCGGACCCGGACACGCGCGCCAACGGCATGGGCGGTTTGCCCTGCACGCGCGTGCGCGCCCATTCAACGGCTTGCTGGAAGGCGCGTTCTCCCTGTGCGTAACCCTCGAGGCCGACCGACAGGCGCGCGGCGTTCATCATCACGAACATGTATTCGAGGCCGCGGTTGGGCTCACCGACCAGCAGCCCGAGTGCGCCTTCGTTTTCGCCGTACATCATCACGCAGGTCGGACTGGCATGGATGCCCAGCTTGTGTTCGATGGAAGCGCAGTACACATCGTTGCGCGCGCCCGGACGGCCATCCGCGTTGACCCAGAATTTCGGCACGATGAACAGCGAGATGCCGCGCACGCCCGGCGGCGCGCCGTCGATGCGCGCCAGCACCATGTGCACGATGTTCTCGGTGAGATCGTGCTCGCCGTAGGTGATGAAGATCTTCTGCCCATAGATGCGGTAGTTGGGACCCGCGGGCACGGCGCGCGTACGCACCTGCGCAAGATCGCTGCCGGCCTGCGGCTCGGTGAGATTCATGGTGCCGGTCCACTGGCCCGAGACCATCTTCGGCAGGTAGAGCTGTCGCAGCGCCGGGCTCGCGAAATGCTCGATGGCTTCGATCGCGCCCATCGTCAGCATCGGGCACAACTTGAATGCCAGGTTGGCCGAGGCCCACAACTCGACCACTGCGGTACCGAGCGCGTTGGGCGCGTTCTGTCCGCCGAACTCGGAGCGACACTGCAAGGCCGGCCATCCGCTGTCGCAGAATTGTTCGTAGGCGCTCTTGTAACCCTCGGGCATGGTCACACCCGCGGCCGACCACTGGGCGCCCTGGCGATCGCCGGTCTTGCAGAGCGGCTCGAGCACCGTCTCCGCGAAACGCGCCGCCTCGCCGAGCACGGCATCGGCCGTCTCGCTGGAATAGTCCGCGAACTCGGGGCAGGCACGCAGGGCCTCGGTGCCAATCAGCTCATCCAGGACGAACCGGAGGTCCTTTACCGGTGCTCGATACATGCTCAATCCTCGTCGTTTGTGGCAGCTGTCAGTGCGCGAGCGCCGGCACGATGTTGGCTGCGGCGAATTCCACGAAGCTCTTTACCCGCGGGTCGTTTTCGCGACCCGCCGGAAATACTGCGTAGAGTGGCGCGGCCGAGGGCGCCTGCCAATCCGCGAGGACCTTGCGCAGCTTGGCGGTGGCCACACCCTGGCGGCAGAGGAATTCCGGCAGCAGGCCGATGCCCAGCCCCGCGACCGTTGCGCTATGCAGCACCGCGGGGTCGTCGACCGCCAGCTTCGGCCGCACACGCACCTCGGCGCGTGCCGAGGCCTTGGTCATCTGGAATTTGTACTCGGCACCTTCACCCGCGGGCGTCAGCAGGGCGTGATCACGCAGGCCCTCGGGCCGTTCGGGCGCGGGATGTTTCTGTAGATAGGCCGGCGTGGCGCACAACACCGCGGGCGGCGCGCCCAGCAGCCTGGCGCCAAGCTTCGGATCCGTGTTCGTGCCGGCACGGATGGCCACGTCCCATTCGGCGTTGTCGGCTGCGTCGAGCACCACGTCGAGCGCGATGTCGGGAAAGCTGTCGAGGAAACGCGGCACCAGCGGTGCGAGCAGTACCCGGCCATAGGTCGGGTCCGCGATCACGCGCAGCGGTCCCTCGCGCGAGGTAGAGAATGTTTGCGCCAGCTGTCGTACCTTCTCGACCTCGCTGCCGATGGCGCGTGCGTGCAGCAACACCGCCTCGCCCGCGGCGGTCAGGAATATCCGGCGTGTCGTGCGACGCATGAGCTGCACGCCGATGGTTTTTTCGAGGTCGGCGATGGCGCGGCTGATGGCTACCTTGGGTACCTGGTAGGCGCGTGCGGCGGCGGAGAATCCGTTGAGTTCGATCACTCGCGCGAACACGGCGAGTTGGGCGGCAGACCATAATTCACTCATAGGCGCACCAAAGAGAACGATGGTGCGCGGATTGTTTCACTACGGAACCTAAAAAGGAATATGTCCATGAAGATTTCGATGTACGCGCTGAGCCATGACGTGTTCAAGAAGTCGCTCACCCAGCTGTTGCACGTGATGGAGAAGGGCGTGGCCAATGCGAAGGCGCGCAGTTTCGACACCGGCGTGCTGGTCACTGCACGCCTGGCTCCCGACATGCTGCCGTTCTCCAAGCAGGTGCAGCTCACCAGCGACTTCGCCAAGAACTCCATGGCCCGTCTGGCCGGCGTCGATCCGCCGAAATTCGAAGACAACGAGACCACGATGGATGAACTGCTGGCACGCGTGAAGAAGACCCTCGAATACATCGATACCGTTCCGGCTGCGGCGCTCGAGAGCAGCGAGACCCGCGACATCAAGATTCCGTTGCGCGACCGGACCCTGGAAATGAAGGGCCTGCCCTTCCTGCAGAACTGGGCGCTGCCCAATTTCTTCTTCCATTTCGTGACCGCGTACAACCTGCTGCGCCACAACGGCGTGGACGTCGGCAAGCGGGACTTCCTGGGCAGTTAGCAAGCAGTCCAAAGAAAAAGGGCCGGCCTGTTCAGGCCGGCCCTTCTCATTGGCGTCTGCCGGTCAGCGTGTGCAGCTGCCGATCTCGGACCCTATGAGGATCAACAGCGGCGCCGTCGCCTTCGGCGCCTCGAGCTTGATCACATTCGCCAGGCACAGGTTCACGCGGTTCGGAATCGTGACCGTCACCGACTGCACGGCACTGGTATTCGTGCCGTCGCTCACGGTGCTCGCCAGGCTGTACGAGCTCTTGCGCCAGTCGACCAGCAACGGCCGCGCAACTTGCAGGCTGCCATCGCTGTTGTACCGGAACACGTTGTTCGTATTCCCGCCCGTGATCGTCCAGGCGGAGAACGCCGTGAATCCCGGCTGGTTGGTGTCGTCCGCGTCGGTCGCCTGCACGGCGGCGACGCGGTTGTGCGCTCCGCCGTCGATGCGATACGACTGCGCGGCCGTTATCACCGGCGCGTTGTCGTTGAGGTTCGTGACGTTGATGGTCACGGGGACCTCGGCGCTGCGACGGAAGCCGTCATAGGCCGACACGCCCACCTGGTAGCTGGTGCCCATCTCGAAGTCGAGACTGGCGCTGGCACCGAGGCTGATGTTGCCGCTGGCATCGATGACGAACTTGCCGCTCGGGTCGTTGAGCTGCCACTGCGACAGCGGATCCGAGTCGCCATCGGTGGCCGCAACGGCGCCGATCGCGCTTCCCGGGGCCAGATTCTCGGTCACGGTGAACGACTGATCCGGCGTGATGACCGGCAGCTTGTTCTCCACGTAACGCACCAGCCATTGCAGGGCAGGACGCTCCGCACCGTTGGGATACATGAGCCACGCACCCTGGTTCGTGCGCCAGTGCGCGCCGCGCACGTAACCCCACATGGTGATGCCCGTGACGGCATCGTTCTCCCAGAACACCGGGAACAGCGCCTTGAAGCGGTCGAGTTGTACCTGGTCATCCGGCAGTCCCCACACCGGGTCGATGCCATCGATGTCGAGCTCCGTGACGATGACCGGCAGGCCCGCAGCCTTCAGTCGCGCCAGGTTGGCGGTGTGCGTGGCGACCGAGTTCGGCAGATTGTTGTAGTTGAACTCGAACGCATGCGCCTGGATGCCGACGACGTCGATCAGCTGCCGCGCCTTCAGCAACTCGATGATCTGCAGGTACCGCGCGGTCGCATTCCCGTCGTTGGTGATGCTGTAGTCGTTCAGCACCAGCTTGGCATTCGGGAAATACTGGCGCGCCAGCTCGAAGGCACGAATGATCCAGTCCCACCCGGTGCCGTACAGCCCGTTGTCGCCGCCCAGCGCCTCGATGTAGTTGCCATTCGTGGCACCGCGCGGCGGATCGTGCAGCGGCTCGTTGACCACTTCGATCATCTGCAGGTTCGGGAAATCGGTCGCGATGCCCTGCAGCCAGATGCGGATGGCTTCTTCCTGCTTGGCCACGGGCAGCGATTCGATCCACGCCGGCTGCTGGTTACCCCAGAACAACGTGTGCCACTTGAAGAGCTGGCCGTTGTTGACCGCCTGCGCCTCGGCGGCATGCGCCTGTGCGAAGTTGAACGGCGGCGTCGGGTTGGTGACGTAGTCGGGCGCCGGGCCGAAGGGCGAGGTGGGCTGAGCGCTGCCCCATTTGCCCGCGTTCTCGGGCGTCACCTGGTTCCAGTACGCACCGAAGTTCAGCGAGGCGTTGTTGGGACTCCAGGCGCTGCCGAGGAATTTGGCCTGACCGGTTGCCAGCGGCTGACCGGTGCGTGTGAAGGCCGGCGGATCCGCGGGCGGCGGCGGCGGACAGGTGATGCTCGGTGCACGGGCCAGGTCGAGGTCCGCCACCGTGTAACAGGCGCCGACCGGGCCGAAGGCGAACTTGTCGAACAACAGTCCGTCTTCCCGCGATCCCCACGAGAAGTTCTGGCTGAGCGCGCCATCCGGAACCACCCAGTTGGCCGGTCCCGTGCCGCCGCCGGCACCGGGCAGCGCCGTCATGCGAACCCATTTCCAGACGTTCTGTCCCGCCGTGCCCCCGGTGGGCACACCCTGGTTGGGCTGATTCGCGCCACCCGTGCTGGTGTTGTAAAGACCAGTCCAGTTGGTGGAGTTATTGAAGCCGCTCGGAATGTAGAAGCTGTCGTCGGCACCGCCGATCGGGCCGACGTAGATGCGCACGTACAGCGCATAGTTGCCCGCGGCCGGGAAGTTGACGTTCCACGTGGCGGTGCGCGCCGGCGTGGGATTCACGGCCGAATTCTCGGTGGTAGTGATGTAAGTGACGCCGGTTGCGTCCGTGCCGGTAGTTAGGTTGGCACCCCGTGTTTCGGGTTGGCTTTCCGCCTCGACGATCACCGGTGTTTGCGCGAATGTCACGATTGGGACAGACGCGAGTAGACATGCGCGCAGCAGCGCGCTTCCTTTTCTGCTCATCCTTGCTTCCCCTCTGGTTTTTTGCTGCTCGAAAGTGGTCAGGCCAATCTTTCGGGGCCGAATCTAGCCGAATGGGGCGCAAGTCGATAGCAGTAACGCCCGCGACCTGAGCCGGGGCTTTTTGCGGAAACCTTTTGCGCGGCCTTGAGCGGTGTGACCCGTTCCCCGAAACCGGCAGCGATTGAACATAATTGGGTCAAACACCCGCTACGGCATGCCGTGTAACGCGAGCTATGTCACGGCGAATCCAGCGTTGATTTGCGACTCTGCATGCTCTGTCCGGGGAATCTTTCACGAATGCAGGCGAGCGCGAGTGTCACAGCTGGCGGCGATTCAAAGGCCGCGATCGGCGAAGCCCTGAAACAGGCTCTTGCCGGCATGCGCTTGCAGTCGATTTCCCTGCACGACGAACGTGGCGACGTGTTGTGGCTCGACGAAGGCGCGCTCGGTCCGGACGAGCACAACCTGGTGATGGAGGCGATCTCGGCGCTCTCCGCCGCCGCCGAGCAGAACATCCACTTCCAGGTCGTCGGTGACGGCCGTTCCGCGGCATTCCTGCCTGCGCGCTCGCCGCTGAATGAGCTGCTCGGCGTCGCGATGATCATCGCCGATGCCAAGTTCCTCGACTCCAAGGCTGCCGCCAAGTTCGTCACGCCGACCAGCACCAATCTCCTGCGGCGCCTGGCCTTCCTTCGCAGGCCGCCGCCGCCCGCCCCGGCACCCGCTCCTGCTGCGCCGCCGGCCGCAAACAAGGTAGCTAGCCCACCGGCCGCGAAACCGCCGATGCCCAGGGCTGCCGCTCCTGCCGCGGGTGCGCGTCCCGGGGCTCCCGCCGGCGCACCGCGTCCGCCCCAGGCTCCGCCGGCCGCGCAACGCCCGGCCGCCCCGCCTGCCCGTCCCGCGGCCCCCGCCGCGCCCGCCCGCCCGCCGCAGGCTGCGGCGCGGCCCGCTGCCCCGCCACCGAAGGCCCCGCCCGGCAAACCCGCAGCCCCTGCCGCGCGCGCCGCGGCTCCGGCCGCTGGCAACATGCAGCAGCGCACCTCGGGCAATGCCGATTCCGATTCGATCGCCTTCGAGATTTCCGACATCGACCCGAAGGCTTTGCTCAAGGGCAGCGCCGCCAAGGCCGCTCCGCAGCCGGAACCGAAGCGTCCCGACCTGCGCGTGGTGCAGACCGACCGGCTGCCGCGGCTGGATCTCAACAAGCCGCCGGCTCCAATTCCCGAGCTGATCTCCGACGATGCCGCGCCGCTGGATCTGCCGCAGATCGACTCCGGCAACGACGTGACCACGGAAGAGGAGACCACCGAGGTGGAGGTGGTTTCGCTCGACGCCGCCGAAGGCAGCATGAACGTCGAGCCGGAATACGTCGACGAGGCGCCGGCACTCACCATCGGCCCCGGGCAGTTCGATTACTACGGCCAGGTCTTCGAGCTGCACGTGCAGCAGCTGGTGAAGCTCAAGGGCAGCGGCGGCACCAAGCGCTATGAAGTGCTGGTGCGGGATGCACACGCCGACAACGAGTTCGGGGTCGTGCCCGAGCGTGTCATGCAGGACATGCACGATCCCAGCGCCAATTCGGATCTCGACCGCATCGTGGTCGAACACCTGGTGCGCTGGATGGGAGACAACCGCCCGGTCTGGGAAGCCGACCCCGCCAGTTTCTCGGTGAACGTCGGCATGGGCACGATTGCCGATCCGAAATTCCTCGCCTACGTGGCCGGCCTGCTCAAGAACCAGAAGGTGCCGTCCAAGGCACTGGGCTTCGAGATCTCGGAAAAATCCTGCGTCGAGCAGGTGCGCGAAGTGGACCTGTTCATCCAGGCCTGCGAGAAACTCGGCTGCCACGTGGTGCTCGACGACTTCACCTTCCATCACAATTCCATGCGGTGGTTAGGCTCCGCGGCGCTCAAGTTCCTCAAGCTCGACGCCAAGATCACCTCGGTCGCGATGAAAGAAAAAGTGCCGCAGGCGGTGGTGGTCGCGGTCACCCAGGCCTCCAAGGTGCTCGGCCTGTCCTGCGTGGCGAAGCGCGTCGACACCCCGGCGCAGCGTGACTGGCTGTCGGCCGTCGGCCTGGACTACGCGCAGGGCTTCCTGCTCGATCAGCCGAGATCGCTGATCAGCCTCGCCCCGAACAAGTAAAACCCGCGCACTCGATCAGACGAGCCGAGCCTTTACGGCGGCGAGCCGTTTGTGAGGTGTGCGCGGGCATCGTACCTTTGAGGCATGTTCGGGCCTCTCAATCCCCTGCTGAAGAACCGTAGCGCCTTGTTCTGGACGCTGCACGTCGGCGGCTGGCTGGCCTACGCGGTGTCCCAGTACCTCGGCACGCTGCTGTACGACGTCAAGACCGAACACCTGCAGATCTATCTCGCCGTCATCGTGATCGCGGCGGTGAGCGGCTTCCTGCTCAGCCTCGAGCTGCGCTACATCTACCGGCGGCTGTGGACGCGTTCGCCGCAGGTCATCATCGGCGGCGCGCTGCTCTGCTGCTACCTGTTCGCGCTGATCTGGCGCGTGATCATCAACTCCGCGATGCTGACGTACACCGCCGACTCGATGGAATGGGTCATGTCCTCGGGGCTGGAGTTCTTCGCCAACGCCATGGCCTCCACGTACCTGCTGCTGTGCTGGACCGCGATCTACTTTGGCATCAAGTACTACGGCTCGCTGCAGGACCAGCGGGAAGCCACGCTGCGCGCCGCCACGCTGGCGCAGGAAGCGCAGCTCAAGATGCTGCGTTACCAGCTGAATCCGCATTTCCTGTTCAACACCCTTAATGCGATTTCCACGCTGATCCTCGACAGCGAGAACCGCACCGCGAACCAGGCAGTGATGCGGTTGTCGGAGTTCCTGCGGTACACGCTCGACCAGGATCCGATGAAGAAGGTCACATTGCGCCAGGAAATCGAGGCCATGAACCTGTACCTGACCACCGAGAAGCTGCGCTTCGGGGAGCGGCTCAAGCTCGAGTTCGCCGTCGAAGACCGCGCGCTCGAAGCGCTGGTGCCGAGCCTGCTGCTGCAGCCGCTCATCGAAAACGCCGTGAAATTCGCGGTTTCGCCCTCGGAAAAGGGCGGCACGGTGCGCGTGGAAGGCCGCGCGCGCGGCTCGATGCTCGAGCTCGCGGTGGCGGATGACGGGCCCGGCATCAACACCGGCGCTGCCCCGGGTGCGGGACGCGGCGTCGGGCTGCGCAACACGCGCGAGCGGCTCGCGGTGCTCTACGACGACCGGCACCGCTTCGCCACGCTCGACAACAAACCCGGCCTCAGGATAGAGCTCGGACTGCCGCTCGAACTGGCGGCACCCTAGTCAATATGAACGGAGGCCGCACATTGCGCACGCTGCTGGTGGACGACGAAGCCCTTTCGCGCCGCGGTCTCGAGCTGCGGCTGCGCATGGCCAACGACATCGAGATCGTGGGCGAATGCGCAAACGGGCGCGAGGCACTCGCGGCCATCCGCGAGCTCAAACC